>Ga0126381_100000069_pt1 | contig 118701 bp, 98 predicted proteins | sample PanSoiMetPlot_28_FD_96465 | JGI IMG/M metagenome (GOLD analysis project Ga0126381, IMG submission 96465) | Tropical forest soil microbial communities from Panama - MetaG Plot_28 | ecosystem: Environmental > Terrestrial > Soil > Tropical forest > Bulk soil | place: Panama | collected 2016-02-17 | reverse complement strand
TTGTATAGAGACAGTCCGGCTCCCATTTTCGTGGGATGCGGCATGCTTCTGCGTGACTTAAGTCATCGCCCATAGGTCTCTTCCTGCCTAGGATTTCGCTCAGGAGCACGAGATGAGCGAACTTATCGACAACCGCGCGCAGCGCATCACGAAACTCAAGGGCGTTATTCAGCAACTTCATGAGGGAGAAGCTACCGATTCCGTGCGGAAGCAGTTGCGGCAGATCGTAGAGACGACTGACGCGTCCGAGATTATGGCCATGGAGCAGGAGCTGATCTCCGGCGGCATGCCGGTCGAGGAGATCCGCTCGATGTGCGACCTCCATTCGCAGCTGACGCGTGAGGTTCTGGTGCAGCTGCCGGTGAAGCCGATCGCGCCGGGTCACCCGGTCGATACATTTCGACGGGAGAATACGGCAATCCGAGAGGTGATCGAGCGATTACGTTCTACGATGGCGGAGATCGCTGGGCTGGAGGGGCCGGCTGATTGCAGTGCGCAACTGACGAAAGTGCGACAGGGCTCGAACGAACTGATGGACATCGATAAACACTATCAGCGCAAGGAGCACGCGCTGTTTTCGATGCTCGAGAAGCATGGGATTACTGGACCTTCACAAGTGATGTGGGCCAAAGACGATGAGGCACGAGGCCTGCTGAAGGAGTTCAACCAGGCCATTCGCCAGTGCCCGCCGGTAGCGTCGGAGTGCAGGAACGTGGGCGATGAAGTTGCGATTCCGGCATTGGTTGCCGTGGAAGAGATGATCTTCAAGGAAGAGAATATTCTGCTTCCGATGTCGCAGCAGACGCTCACGGAAAACGAGTGGGCGGAAATCTGGGCAGTGTCGCCGAAGTATGGCTGGTGCCTGGTTGAGCCCGCGCAGGAGTATAGACCACCGCAGAATGCCGCGGCGGCAACTCCGGCTGTTCCGACTGACGGGACGATCATGATGCCGAGCGGGCATGTCACGGTCGAGCAGCTTACGTCTGTGCTCTCGACACTGCCGCTTGACTTGACGTTTGTCGATGCCGATGACCGCGTCGCCTTCTTCAGCGAGGGGCCGGACCGTATCTTCGCCCGCAGCAAAGCCATCATTGGGCGCAAGGTGCAGCACTGCCATCCTCCGAGCAGCGTTGGTGTGGTGGACCGCATTCTGGATGACTTCCGGAACGGGCGGCAGAGTGTGGCGGAGTTCTGGATCGAATTTCACGGAAAATTTGTGCACATCCGGTACTTTGCGGTGCGCGATGGCGAAGGGAAGTACGTGGGCACGGTGGAGCTGACACAGGACATCGCGCCACTTCGACGGCTGGAGGGGGAACGACGGCTGTTGGAGTATTGATATGGAGCTCTATATGCCGCCTGGTCGTCATTGATCTGGTAGCATTCCTGCGTTATGTCAACCGGAAAGCTTTGTTTCACTCTGATCCTCAGTTTTGCATTGTGCGCTCTTGTCCAGGCACAAACGCCACCGAAGCCAATTGTGCTGCACGCGGCGCGAATGCTTGACATTGAGAGCGGAAAGATCGTCAGTCCGGGCGAAGTGCTTGTTGAGGGGGACAAGATTTCTGAAGCTGGGGAGAAGGTGAACCGTTCGGCGGGCGCCGAGTTGATCGATTTAGGCGATGTGACGCTGATGCCCGGGATGATCGACGCACACGTGCATCTGTTCCTGCATCCTGGAGCGGAAGACTTGCAGACCGTTGAAGAGTCGGTTCCGGAACGAACGATCCTGGCAACGCTTGCAGCGAAGGCCGACCTGATGGCCGGATTCACGGCCGAGCGCGACATGGGAACGGAGGGTGCAGGTTCAGCGGACACGGCGGTGCGCAATGCAATCAACGCCGGTCTCATTCCAGGCCCGCGGCTGGTCGTCAGCGGAAATGCCGTAGACATTCTCGGTGGACATGAGGACGCAAACAATTTCAATCCGGCGCAGCATGTGCTGTCGAATGCCACATACGCAAACGATGCCGAACAACTCGTCGAGGTCATCCGCGAGCAGGTCAAAGAGGGCGCAGACTTCATCAAGATCTACCAGACGGGAAGAGACTCGCTGGTTGATGGAAAGTTCTCGACCCCTTATCAGTACACAGAAGAACAGCTAGCGGCTGCTGTTGCGGAGGCGGCGCGGACGGACAGGCGGGTAGCAGTGCATGCGACGGGCGAGCCCGGGGCGCTGTATGCCGCGCGGGCCGGCGTGGAATCGATCGATCACGGCGATCAACTCGGCGATGAGACGATGCGGATCATGCGCGAGAAAGGGATTCCGACGGTGCCAACGTTTACGGTGGTCGAATATTTCGCCGATCATGCACCGTCTCCCGCGGCCGCCCAGCGGCTGCGTAGCATGCAGCAATTCCACGCGCAGGAGTTTAAGAAGCAGCTGGCGGCAGGCGTGCCAATGGCGGTCGGCTCGGATGTGGGTCCGTTTCCGCACGGGACACAGGCGCGCGAGTTTGAGCTGATGGTGCAATACGGGATGAGCCCGATTGCGGTGCTGCAGGCGGACCTGATCAATGGGGCGAAGCTACTCGGGTGGAAAGGGAAGATTGGGGCGCTGAGGCCGGGGTACTTTGCGGATGTGATCGCGGTGCCGGGCGATCCGACGAAGGACGTCTCGGTGCTCAGGCAGGTTAGTTTTGTGATGAAGGGCGGGGTGGTGTACAGGAAGTGAGCGACGCTACACTCAGGAGCTACTCTTAACCGTTTCGCTGGCGGATTTGGCGAAAACGATTTCTGAGACGAGAAGGATTGCGCCGATCACGATAGCACTGTCGGCGACGTTGAATGCCGGCCAGTGATAGTTGCCCACGTAAAAATCCAAAAAGTCGACGACGTGTCCGCTGACCATGCGGTCCCAGAGATTGCCCATAGCGCCGCCGAGGATGAGCGACAGGCCGATTGTGGTGGTGCTGAGCGAATGGCTGTTCTTCCACAGCAGGGCCGAGACGACGATCAGTGCGAGAACGGAGAAGCTGACGAGGGCGCCGACTTTCCATTGCGCGGAGGAGTCGGCGAAAAGGCCAAAGGCCGCCCCGGTGTTCTGGACGTGCGTGAGGCGGAAGAAGCCGGGGATGACGACAACGCTGTCGTGCAGCGTGATATTGCTGGCGATTGCCCATTTTGCAATACGATCCAGCAAGAGAACGATGATGGCGATAAAGAAAAAGTACTTTCGCATAGCCTGCTTTGGCGTGTCGTCTGTCATGCCCGCGAACGGTAACTACCCTATTTTAGACGCTAACGCCGTGTGTAAAGAAGCAGTAGCGAGTGCCGATTCGTACCCAGTGGCGTCCCCGCCGGGACCGAACCACAAAATGGCAAGCTATCCACGACTTCGTCGTGGGCTAAGCTAAGCCGCTCCCAGACCCATCCGTGTGTAAGGCCGTCTCTTATCGTCTGAGGCCGCTCTCCCAGGCGGCCGTCGGTCATAGCCACAAAGGCGCCAGCCAAGAAACAATTTATCGTGCTTCGGCCGTCGCTTCGATTTCTCCAAGAACCGCACTGCATCGTTCGCAGACGGTCGGATAGGTGCTGTCCTCGCCTACATGGGTTGAGTAGTTCCAGCAGCGCTCGCACTTCCGGCCCGGCGCCTGGTTGATGGTGATCGCCAGGCCGGTGTCGCCGTTGCTGGCTGCGGCTTGCTCAAGGATGACGTCGGAGACGATAAAGAGGTAGCGCAGCTGATCGCGATAACGTTCGAGCACGGGATAGACGCCTTCCGAGGCGGCGAGTCGGAGCTGCGCCTCCAGGCTGCTGCCAATGCGTTTCTCGGCGCGCGCGGCCTCGAGAGCTTTCAACGCTTCGTCGCGGACCGAGAGCAAAACGCTCCAGTCATGTTCCATCGTCGCAACGTCGAAGCCAGGTGGAAGCTCGCCGGTCAGGTCTTCAGGGGCAGGGAAGAGCTCGAGGTGAACACTTTCCAAGCGGCCAGACGTCGCTGGCAGGAAAGCCCAGACCTCGTCGGCGGTAAAGCTCATCACCGGCGCGAGCAACCGAACCAGCGCCTCGCCCAGTCGCCACAAGGCCGTTTGCGCTGACCGGCGCGCCAGCGACTTCGGCGCTGACGTGTAGAGGCGGTCTTTGAGCACATCGAAATAAATCGCGCTCAGGTCGACGATGCAGAAGTCCTTCAGCCGGTGATAAAGCCGGTGGAAGGTAAAGGAGTCGTAGTGCGAGCGAACGTCCTTCGTGACCTCGGCGGCTTGCAGAAGGATGTACTGGTCGAGCGGGTGCATCTCGGCGAAGGGTACCGCGTCGTGATCAGGGTCGAAGGTACTGTCGATGGTGTTGATGGTCGGGGGCGCCTGGTCATCGCGAATGACCTCAAAGTCCCGCGTGGCCAGGTTGCCGAGGATGTAGCGGAAGGTGTTGCGGATCTTGCGATAGCCGTCGGCGATGCGCTGCATCAGTTCGTCGGAAGACATAACGTCTTCGCGAAAGTCGACAGAGGCGACCCAGAGGCGGACGATCTCGGCACCGAGCTTGTCGGCAATCTCTACCGGATCGACGACGTTGCCCAGCGACTTGGACTGAGCCCGGCCTTGCGGATCGAGCACCCAGCCGGCCGTCGCAGCGCTGCGATAAGGCGCGCCACCCTTGGCCGCCACGGCGCAGAGCAGAGAAGACTGGAACCAGCCACGGTGCTGGTCGCCGCCTTCGAGATAGAGGTCGGCAGGCCAGGGGAGGCCGGGCTCGTGGCCCAGCACGGCCTCCTGGCTGGAGCCGGATTCGAACCAGACATCGACGATGTCCATCTCTTTGCGGAAGGTCGTGCTGGCGCACTTCGGGCACTTTGTCCCAGACGGGAGGATCTTCTGCGCTGAATCGCGGTACCAGGCGTCGGCCCCCTCCCGCGCAAAAAGGTCGACAACTGAACGGTTTACAGCAGGATCATTCAAGAAGTCGTTGCAGCCTTCACACTGGAACATGGCGATGGGCACGCCCCAGACGCGTTGACGCGAGATACACCAATCCGGGCGGCCGGCGACCATGTTCATGATGCGCTCTTCGCCCCAGCTTGGGTCCCACTTCACCTTCCTGATCTCGTCGAGCGAACGCGTGCGCAGCGTGCCGCCACCGGGAAGCTTTCCTTCCATCGAGATAAACCACTGTTCGGTGGCGCGAAAGATGATGGGATTGTGGCAACGCCAGCAGTGCGGGTACGAGTGTTCAATCTTTTCCAAGCCCAGCAGGACGCCGCGCGACTTTAGAAGGTCGACGATGAGCGGGTTCGCCTTGAAGACCTGCTGGCCCTGATATTCGGGCAGACCGTCGCGAAGAATGCCGGCGTCGTCGACGTTGCAGTGGAGATCAAGGCCGTACTTGACCCCGGTGTTGAAGTCGTCGGCACCATGCGCCGGAGCGGTATGTACCGCGCCGGTGCCGGTATCGAGCGTAACGTAGTCGCCGAGCACGCCAAAAATCTGGCGGTCCAGAAAAGGATGCGTGAAGGTTGCGTACTCGAGCCTGGCGCCTGGAAAGGACGCGATCTCCTTCGCCTGGCCGAGATTGCACTTTTCGATCGTTTGCTGCGCCAGCGCCTTGGCGACGATGTAGGTCCACTCGCCGGCGTCGAGGGCGACGTACTCCGCGTCTGGCGCAAATGTAACCGCCATGGAGGCGGGAAGCGTCCAGGGAGTGGTTGTCCAGATGATGGTGGCGACTTTCTTGCCGGCCAGACTCGTGTCGATCTTCGCGGGATCACTGGTTAACGCATATCGCACCCAGATGCTGGGGCTGGTGTGCTCCTCGTATTCGACCTCGGCCTCGGCGAGCGCGGTCTTATCGATAATGCACCAGTAGACGGACTTCAGGCCCTTGTAGACGAGGCCTTCTTCGTAACATTTGTAGAACGTCTCCAGCACGACACTTTCGTACTGCGGGTCCATGGTGGAATATGGGCGTTCCCAGCGCCCGAGGCCTCCCAGGCGAATGAACTGCTCGCGCTGAAGATTCAGGTATTTTGTCGCGTATTTGCGGCATTCCTGGCGCACGGCCAGGGGATTCAAGTCGAATTTCTTGCGGCCAAGCTGATCGTCAACTTTCTTTTCGATGGGCAGGCCGTGGCAGTCCCAGCCCGGCACGTAGGGTGCGTCAAAGCCACTCATGCTGCGCGACTTCACGACGAAATCCTTCAAGGTCTTATTGAGCGCCGTGCCCAGGTGAATTGGACCGTTGGCGTAGGGCGGACCGTCGTGCAGGACGTAGATCGGTTGCCCCTTGTGTGCCTCGCGGATGCGGTCGTAGAGGCGCATTTCGTTCCACCGCTCGAGCATTTTGGGCTCGTTCTTCGGCAGATTCGCCTTCATGGGGAAGTCGGTCCGGGGAAGGTTCAACGTTGATTTCAGATCGAGCGGCACTCGGTATTTCTCCCGCCTGCTTGTACTGGAAATGAAAACTGGCGCAAGCTATCTCTTCATTATAGGGACGCGCAATATGGTGTCACAACCGTGTCAACTTAAAGTGTCCGGCTCCTAGGTGCGAAAAACAGGCCGACGTTACCCTTCTGCTCCGAGCGGGACGTAAAACGAGGCAGAGGCTCGCCTTTACCGGGCGAATTCGTCTCAAGTATTGTGAAATAAACCAAACAACGAAGTGCCACGCTACGCATCTAAGTGATTTGAGAAATTCAGGTGTGCCCCCAGCCGCACTAACGTTTTAGGGGCACGAAACCTCAACGGAGACTGTGGGTTGCAAGACGAAACGCCTTCCATTGGGACGCTTCGTGGTTGAAATGAAAAGCCGGTGTCTGGATACCGGCAGGCCAAAGGACACGAGAAGTATGGCTCATCAGACCGTGGTTCCCCCATCCGAGCAGGACGAACTGAACCTTCTCCCGCGAACCAGCATGGAAGATTCCCTGTGGGCCTCCTTGCGGGACAACGTTCGTGCTGCGTTGTTTCCGGAGAAATTGCCGCCCCTGGTGTTGACCTCGCGCCCGGTGAAGGTCCGCGACATCTGGGGGCAATACAGCTACAAGAAGCAAAGCGCTAGTGTGTCGCTGGTGCTGCACGTGATGATGGTGGGGGGGCTGATCGCGATCTCCATCATGGGCGCGCGGGCGGTAAAGAACGCCGAGAAGCCGCGAGAGACGGTTACTCTTATCGCGCCGGATCTTTCCCCGCCACCCTTGCCGATGACAAAGAAGCAGGAGCCCAGTTCCGGCGGCGGTGGTGGTGGTGGCGGCGATCGTGACAAACTTCAGGCGCCCAAAGGGAAGCTGCCGAAACAGGCCATGGAGCAGATCACGCCGCCGGCAATGGTGATTCGCAATGACCACCCGAAGCTACCGGTCGAGCCGACCGTTGTGGTTCCTCCCCAGATCAAGCTGGCCTCGAATATGCCGAACCTGGGCAATCCTATGTCTGCGATTCCATCAGGGCCGCCTTCGAATGGAACGGGTAGCGGCGGCGGCATTGGCTCAGGCTCGGGCGGTGGCGTCGGCTCGGGCACTGGACCGGGTGTTGGTCCGGGACGCGGAGGCGGTATTGGTGGCGGCATTTTCCGGGTTGGCGGTGGAGTCTCAGCCCCGCGGGCTCTGGATACGCCTGATCCGGAATATTCGGAAGAGGCCCGCAAGGCGAAGTATCAGGGAACTTGCATCCTGTGGCTGATCGTCGATCCGAATGGCCGGCCGCGTGACATTAAAGTCGCTCGCGCTCTCGGCATGGGTCTGGACGAGAAGGCGATTGAGGCCGTTCGCAACTGGAAGTTCGAGCCTGCGATGAAGGACGGCAAGCCGGTAGCCGTACAGATCAATGTTGAAGTGAACTTCAGGCTTTACTGATCGTAGGTCCTTGCAGATGGAAAGGAGAGGCTAACCGGCCTCTCCTTTTTGCTTGCGGTCAATGGTCAGTAACGCACGGCTACAGCTGATTCATGTACTGGATGATGTCGGGCGAAGTCCAGTCGGTCGCGCCGATGAACTTGCGCAAGATTTTTCCGTTTCGATCGATGACATAGGTTTCGGGATATCGGAAGGTGCCATAAACGTCGCTGGTCTTGTGCGAGCCCTCGCGGACACTCAGCAGGTCCACACCGTGATCGTGAATAAACTGTTTATAAGCACCGTCATCGGCATCTTCGCTAACTGCCAAGATGGTCACTTTATCGCCCAGTTGTTTCTGTAACTGCACCAAAGACGGCATCTCCTCAACGCACGGCGGGCACCACGTGGCCCAGAAATTGAGCACGACTGGCTTTCCGCGAAGTTGGCTTAGCACAACCGTATGCTGCGAGTCAGTGATGCTGAAATCGGGAGCGGGATTGCCGATACGCGGGGGATGCGATCCGCTATTACAGCCGGCCAGTATGAGTGCGAAGAGGACACAGATCCAGAAGAGGCGAGACTTCACACCCCTATAATAATTCAGAGAACGCTTGGGCACGGGCGTGTTGCTGTGCCTGTTCTACAACTTTTGGACAGGTGTGCGAGCCGACTGCTGCCTGCCAGGGTTTCGACGAAGGCCGCGTCAATTGTGAACACCCATCCGCAGCCCGACGTTTCGATCATCGTCCCTGTGCGGAACGAGCAGGACTGCCTGGCGGAATGCCTGCGCAGCCTGGGCGCGCAAGAGGGCGTGAGTTACGAATTGATCGTCGTGGATGATCACTCTACAGATGGGAGTGCGTCCATCGCCGCGAATTTTCCGGTACAAGTGATTCCAGCCGACCCGCTTCCGCCAGGCTGGAGCGGCAAGTGCCATGCGGCCTGGAGCGGGGCGAAGGTAGCAAAAGGGAAGTGGTTGCTGTTCACCGATGCCGATACCAGACACGCGAGCGACTCCATTGCCACGGGGATACGAGAGGCGGAGAGGTTTGATGCAGGACTGCTGTCGTATTCGCCCAGGCAGGAGGTCCACAGCTTCGCGGAACGGGCACTGATGCCGGTGATCTTTTCGGAGCTGGCGGCGTGCTACCCGCCGGCAGAAGTTTGCGACCCAAGCTCGGCGATCGCGGCGGCGAACGGACAGTATCTGCTGATCCGGCGCGACGTGTATGACGCCATTGGCGGACATGCGGCGGTTGCCGGCGCTATTCTGGAAGATGTGGAGCTGGCCGGGCGCGCCAAGCAGGCCGGCTATAAGTTGCGTTTTCGCTTGGCGGACGTTGTGAGCACACGCATGTATCGCAGCTTCGGCGCGATGTGGGAGGGTTGGACGAAGAACCTGGCGCTGCTGTTCCCGCATCCCGCTCGCCTGGCGTTGAGCCGACTGCTGGAGTTCGGCGTGATTGTTGCTTGCGCAGCAATCGCAGTGCAAAAGGGGATAAGCGGAGACACGGGGATTGCCCTGGTCGCTGCCCTGCTGGCAATAGCACGCTACGCCGTGTTCCTGAGCCGGATCTGGCGGGCGCATTTCGACTGGCTTTCCGACGCGCTGGCGATCTTTGGCCTGCCGCTGTTTGCGATACTTTTGTTGAATTCCGACATCTCACACAGACGTGGGAAGGTGCGTTGGAAGGGAAGAGAGTACGGCAAGTCCGCCGCCAGTGCCGCTCAAGAGTCTGAAGCGCACAAGATGGCGCGAAGACCCGTGTAACCTGAGCAGGCCCGTTGCTCTATTCGTTGTGGCGGTAAGGTGCTGGAAGGCTGACAATCGCAGGAGTTTATGGTCTATCTAACCCGCAAGTGCGAGTTTTCCGCATCGCATTATTACCATAATCCGGAGTTCACGGAAGAGGAAAACCGCCGCGTCTTCGGGAAATGTGCGAACCTCAACGGACATGGGCACAACTACACGCTTGAGGTGACGGTAAAGGGCGAGGTGGATCCAAGGACAGGTTTCGTTGTCGATCTCAAAGACTTGAAGGAGATCTTGAACCGCGAAGTGCTCGACGCGATGGACCATCGGCATCTCAACAAGGAGCTGCCTGAATTTGCCCGGCAAATTCCTACGACAGAGAACCTGGCGATCGCGATCTGGAAGCGTTTGCAGGGCAAGCTCAAGATAGCGAAGCTGCATCGTGTGCGCGTCTATGAGCTGCCCGACCTTTTCGTCGACTTTTACGGAGAAGCATGAAGGCGCATCTCACGAGGCGCTACGTGTTCTCGGCTTCACATCGCCTGCATTCCGATGAGCTGTCGGAAGCCGAGAACCGCGAGGTATACGGGAAGTGCAACAATCCGTATGGACATGGCCACAATTACGCGCTGGAAGTGACGGTCAGCGGACAGGTCGATGCGACGACCGGAATGGTTTGCGACCTGGTTCAGTTGGACGAAGCGGTGCGGCACGAGGTGTTAGATCGCTTCGATCATGTGAATCTGAATGACCGGGAGGAGTTTCGATCAGCGGTGCCCACAACAGAAAATCTCAGCGAGGCGATATTTCACATTTTGAAGCAAAACTTTAAGGCTGCTCATCTGGAAAAGGTAAGGCTGGAAGAGACGGCCATGAACAGCTTTGAGTATGCCGGCGGTGCGGAGCCGCGAGCGTAGGAAGAACTAACCACAGAGACACAGAATCACAGAAGGATCGTGAGCTGTAGTTTTTGAGCTCAAAGCTAATCGCTAATTACTAATCGCTAATTACTGCCTTTATGAAAGAGACCATCGAGATTCCGACACTAACCAGTGCAACGTTTGAAGAACTCACCCATGAAATCCTCGTGCGCCTGGGGGAAGATCCTGAGCGCGAAGGATTGGTGCGGACACCGGAGCGGTACGCGAAGGCGCTACGCGACCTGACCAAAGGCTACCGTGACGACCCGGAGCAGATCCTGCAAGGCGCGCTTTTCAATGTCGATTACGACGAGATGGTAATTGTCAAAGACATTGAGATGTTCAGCCTCTGCGAGCACCACTTGCTGCCATTCTTCGGCAAGGTGCACATCGCGTACATCCCCAAAGGCAAAGTAATCGGGCTGAGCAAAGTAGCGCGACTGGTGGAGGTCTTCGCCCGACGGCTGCAGGTCCAGGAGAGGCTGACGGTGCAGATCGCCGAGATGATCCAGAAGGCGGCGCAGCCGCTGGGCGTCGGCGTGGTCATCGAGGCGCGCCACCTGTGCATGATGATGCGCGGGGTGGAGAAGCAGCACTCGGCGACGGTGACCTCTTCCATGCTGGGCGCGTTCCGGGCGCAGCAGACGCGCCAGGAATTCCTGTCGCTCATTCACGCGAAGAATACGAATGGGGCATAGTCGATGACTGCGAAGCGGACGCAGTCTCAAAGCCACGCAAAGATCGTCCCCTTGCGACCGCCCACAGGGCCATCGCGCCTGACCGGCAAGGTGGCGGTGGTAACAGGAGCGAGCCGCGGGATCGGATATGCGATCGCACGCGCGCTTGCGATGGAGGGGGCCAACGTAGTCATCAGCGCACGCGAGCTGCCCAGCCTGACGAAGAGCGCGGCGCGATTGCGCAAGGAAGTTATCGGTCCAGCCGAAATCCTGGCGATCCCCAGCGATGTTCGGGAAGCGCGGAGTGTCGCCGGGATGTTCGCGGTGGTGAAGAAGCGCTTCGGGCAGGTGGACATTCTGGCAAACAACGCCGGTATTATGCAGCCGGTCGGCACGGTGGAACAGACGTCGGTCGACACCTGGCGCGACGTTGTTGACAGCAATCTCACTGGGCTGTTCCTGTGCACGCGGGCCGCGCTGCCGCTGATGAAGGAAGGTGCAACAATCATCAACAATATCTCGGCGGCCGCGAGGCAGGTGCTTCCGAACTGCGCAGCCTATAGCGCGGCGAAGCGAGGGGCGCTAGGCTTCACTCTTTCTTTGCGCGAGGAGCTGATCCCGCGCGGCATTCGCGTGATGGCATTGATGACCGGCGCCACGGATACAGATATGTGGAACCAGATCATGCCGAACGCTCCCCGGCATCGCATGATCGACGTCAGCAGCGTTGCGCAGGCGGTGCTCTATGCGGTGTTGCTGCCGGCGAACGTGAACCCGACGGAGATTAGTTTGGATCCCGCAGGCGGGCCCTTGTAGGACGTCCTCCCGCCTTTTTTCTGTGCCTCTGCGGTGAACTTCACATTCCGTAGTAATACCGACGAGTGCGAGCAGGGAAGAGCTTGATGAGGAAAACGCCTGCGATGAAGCCTCCCACGTGCGCCCAGAACGCGATGCCGCTGGAATTTGCCCCGTGGGTCGAGATTGAGGTCGCGGCGCCGCTGAGGAACTGCGCCACAAACCAGTAGCCGAGCACGATCCAGGCTGGCAGCCACATAAAGAAAATGAAGAAGAAAGGCACCAGAGTCAGCACGCGCGCGCGCGGATAGAGCACGAAGTAGGCGCCCATGACACCGGCGATCGCGCCGCTGGCGCCGACGCTGGGGATCGTCGAGCCGATGTTGAAGAGCGTGTGGAGGACCGAGGCCGCAACACCGCTCACCAGATAGAGGACCAGGTAAAGCGTGTGTCCGAGGTAGTCCTCGACATTGTCGCCGAAAATCCAGAGCGCCCACATGTTGAAGATCAGGTGCAGCCATGAGCCGTGCAGGAACATGGAGGTAAAGATGGGCACGATCGCGGCGACCGCCGGCACATAACGCGTTCCGAGCGATGAGATCAGGTCCCACGGTACGTAGCCATGATTGAAGAGCACGACAGTGAAGCGCGCGGGCACGACTCCGAAGGAGAAGACGAGCCCCTGGCGAGCCGTGGGCGTCAGCGACACTTCAAAGAGGAAGGCGGCGGTGTTGAGCAGGAGCAGTACGTAGTTAATGAAGGGGGTGCCGATCCGAGGGGCATCATCTTTCAGCGGGATCATATCTTGCGCTGCGCCCTGGACGGCAGGGAAGCGACTTCCCTTTCTCGATCATCTGCAAACTTTGCTTCGACAATTTGACCAAACAACCTTGCACACTCCACGATAGCAGAACGATGCCGTTGAATGCTGTGATCGTTGTCGACAAGCCGGCCGGATGGACTTCACACGACGTAGTGGCGAAGGCCAGGTGCATTCTGGGAGAACGGTCGATTGGGCACCTGGGGACCCTCGATCCCGTGGCGACCGGTGTGCTGCCGCTGGTGACCGGCCGGATGACGCGGCTTTGCCAGTTCTATACCTCCTCGGAGAAGGCATACGAGGGGACCATCCGGCTGGGATTGGCCACCGATACGTACGACTGCGACGGAGAACCGACGGGAGCGCCGCAAGAAGTTAAAGTAACGCTTGAAGAAGTCAGCGCGATGGCACTTGGGTTCCTGGGAGCCATTCAGCAGATGCCGCCGCCCTTTTCCGCGAAAAAGGTCCTGGGCGTTCCGGCGTACAAGCTGGCACGTAAAAAGCAGGAAGTGGAGTTGCGGCCCGTAGAGGTCGAAGTGAAGGCGTTTGATATCGGCGAGTTGAAGGACGGTCTGGCCGAGTTCCGCTGCCGGGTCTCGTCTGGAACCTACGTGCGTAGCCTGGCGCATGAACTGGGGCAGAAGCTGGGCACCGGCGCCCATCTCGCGAGCCTGAGGCGGACAGCGGTCGCGGAATTCACGATTGAGCAGAGCCACACGCTGGAGCAGCTTGCAGACGCGGCCGCTGAAGGCCGTCTGGAGAATGTCTGTGTGCATCCGCGGCGGGTGTTGCCGGCGATTCCGTCAGTGACCGCAACCGAGGAGGATGTCGGGAAAATCCGGCATGGCAGGAACGTCAATCTGCCGGAAATGTCGCGGTCAAGCTGGGTGAAGGTGTTCGCCGGCCAGTCCGAACTGGTGTGCCTGGCCAGCAGAGTAGCGGGGACGCTGTTCCATCCTAAGGTAGTGCTGATCTGAGGCAATCGAAGAGCGATAGGGGCACCTATGTTATGTCCGATAACAGATATTATGTTAAATACCTGCAGGCCGCGTAATTGGCTGGCTCCGCGCATGGCTGACTTCGTCCTCTTATGCGGTTGCGGTCAGGACCTGCTCCAGGTCGGCCCTGAAGCGCCTCAAAGCCTCTAATCGCTCGGGGGTGGCCTCCAGGACCTCCGATTTAGCCTGAAAGACCTGCCTGCCCTCTTTTTCGATCAGGACACCCATCAGTTCGCCCATGTGCCAGCCGGGCGTTCCGATCATCTGCAGACCTGTCGGCGTAGGGCGCAGGAGCGCAATACAGCCATCGCGTATGACACCCACGGCGTTCGGATAGCGATCGAAGGTTTGCAACTCGAAACCCGCAAGGTAGATACGCTGCAGTTGTTCGGCGGGATCGGGCATGGGAGGCTCTTAGCTATTAGCTATTAGCAAGGAAACTCTGTAAGCCTGTGCCGAAAGGCTTCGCTCCTAGGGGAATATTCTGTGGCCTTGTTCCTTGCTAAAAGTTAAGAACTAATAGCTAAGGGTCATTTCACATCTTGTAGCGCCCCAAATCGTCCTCCCCAAGGTTCTCCAGCCACTTCCGCAGCTCGTCCGCAGAAACGCGGTCATTAACGCTGCTGGCCACCTTGCTGCTCTTTAGCACTTCCTCTTCGACGTAAATCGGGCAATCCATCCTCAGCGCCAGCGCCAGTGCATCCGACGGTCGCGAATCGATGCTGATGATCTGCCCATCCCGCTCCAGCCAGATCACGGCAAAAAAGGTGTCGTCCTTCAGCTCCGTCACCACCACCTTGCGAACCAGCGTCTCCAGGCCGATCAGCAGGTTCTTCAGCAGGTCGTGCGTCATCGGCCGCGGCGTCGTAATCTTCTCGATCTCCAGCGCGATGGCATTGGCCTCATAGACGCCCACCCAGATCGGCAGTACCGTGTCGCTAGCCTGGTCCTTCAGCACCACGATGGGCATGTTGGTCACGGGATCCATCATCAGCCCGCGAATTTTCATTTCGACTTCCATCGTGGTCCCTCCCGGCTCCCTTCTACCACGCACCTATGGCATTTCATCCAAAGACACAGAGGCATAAGCACGTACGAAGAAAAACCTCCGAATTGCCCGCCATTGCCGCAAAGGGGAATATTCCCTCCCTGATGGATTTTCCCCCGTATCTCTGTGTCTCTGTGGTTCATCTACCGCACCATTTCGCCTAGAAGGCTGTTAGGAAACACCTGCGTCACCTTAACATGCACGTACTCTCCGATCTTCGGCTCGCGCTCGCTGGCAGTGAAATTCAAGGTCTTGTTCTGTGATGTCCGCCCGATCACCTGTCCGCGGGCGGCGTTTTTCCCTTCCACCATCACTTCAACGACCTGCCCTAAGTGCCTGCGATAACCGTTGCGCTGGATTTCCCGCTGCCGCTCCTGCAGGATCTGCAACCGTCGCGACTTCTCCCCGTCCGGGATCGAGTCTGCGTACTGCAGCGCCGGCGTATTCGGACGCGGCGAGTACTTGAACGAGAAGACGCCGTCGTAGCCAACTTCGTCAAGCAGGCTGAGCGTCTCGCCGAACTCCGCCTCCGTCTCACCAGGAAAGCCGACAATAACGTCGGTGGTAATGCTGATCTCCCTATTGCGCGTCGCCTTCATCCACGCGATGCGCTCCAGGTACTGCTCACGCGTGTACTCGCGGAACATCGACGCCAGCACGCGCGAAGATCCGCTCTGTACCGGCAGATGCACGTGATCGCACAGCGCCGGTACCGAGTCGATTGCCTCGACAATGTCTTTGGTGAAGTCCCGTGGATGCGACGTGGTGAAGCGCACCCGGCGAATGCCCGGTGACTCGCCCACCGCAGCCAGTAATTCGGCGAAGCTCATCTTCCCTGCCGGATCGCGATACGAATTCACGTTCTGCCCGAGCAACTGAATGTCGGTGTATCCGGCGTCGGCCATGCGCTGGGCCTCGCGCAGCACCGATTGAGACGTTCGGCTGCGTTCCTTGCCGCGCGTGTACGGCACCACGCAATAGGCGCAGAACTTATCGCAGCCTTCGATGATGGTGATGTACCCGCGGTGCGGGTTGGTGCGCGCGGTGAATTCGGTCTCGAATGTCTGGTCGGTCTCGCGGTCGTCCAGGCCGGTGACGCGCGTGCCGCCTGACTCGATCTGCACCAGCATCTCAGGCAGATTGCGATATGATGCCGAGCCCGCCACCAGCGATACATGCGGCGCGCGTTCAAAAATCTTGTGCCCCTCCTGCTGCGCCACGCAGCCCAGAACGGCAAAGCGCTTCCCTTCCTTCTGCAGCTTCTTGAAGTCGGCCAGGCGGTGAAACACCTTCTGCTCGGCCTTATCGCGGATGGAGCAGGTGTTATAGAAGATCAGGTCGGCATCTTCTTCGCGCTCAACCTGACGGTAGCCCTCGGAGATGAGCGTCCCCACGACCTTTTCCGAGTCGTGGAAGTTCATCTGGCAACCGAAGGTTTCGATGTAAAACGTTTTCTGCTGAGTACTCACGCCATCCCCAAAAGATCAGTATATCGCGGGATACAGAGTGAAGCGTCGAATGTGACTTCAGTCGCTGAGATCATGGCCGTGTGCACAGATCGTGGACGACACGCCTACGCCGGACCCATCATCTGCAACGACCAGGAGCGTGCCCACGGATCGGAGCAGCCGGTTACGGCTTCGATTCTTGCAGGAGAACCACGTCGGATTCCGAATGACTGCGCAATAGCGCAAGGCTCTTTCCGTCGGGCGACCAGTGGAATGAGTCAATTTGATCGGAAGTGAAATGGGTAAGCAGATGTCCGGCAGATCCGTCGAGCGGCTGAACCCAGATATTGTCCACGCCGTTCTCGCGGATCGGGTAGGCGACGGCCTTTCCGTCAGGCGTGAACTGCACCCCGCCTGATCGGTGGCGGTTAGCGCGCAGCAATCGGGGCGAAGTCGGCGACTCCAGGTTTAGCAAAGCGATGCTCTCCACAGCTTCCTCTGTGTCAGCGGTTATCTCATCGGCTGCGTAGGCCAATATCTTGCCATCGGCGGAAACACCTGCCTCCACGGGCCGTGAACTTCTTGCGGGTAACGCTATCGGCGCGGGCAGAATGTACCCCCGAAAATTGCTGCTGCCGGGAAGTGGCTCGGGCGCGCCCGAACCATCCAGCTTCACGCGATACATCTGGTCATTGCCCGCGGCTTCGCCGCTGTAATACACCCATTGTTGATCGGGCGTGCACACAGGGTCACGGTCGTGCTTGCCTCGCGTCAGCCGCACTGGGTTGGAACCATCCGCATCCACCCGCCAGATGGCGGATGTCGTTCCTTCATGGAATTGCCACGCGAAAACGATGTACTGGCGCCCACAATTGGCCAGATCCGAAATATCTGCACTGGGATCGGCCAGCAATTGATTCGGATTGCTTCCGTCAGACGCAACGCGCCACAGTCGAGCGCCATCCCTGGCGAGCAGTTCTCCGTTCCCGCCCCAGTTCAACCAGTGGACATCCGCTACTGCGGACGACAAGGCATTTACCTGCGCCGAACTGCTCCCTTCTCCCGAAATAACGTAAATGTCATGGCTGTTTTTTTTCTGCACGGTCGCGAGAGTCCGGCCGTCGGCTGAGATGCTTAGCGTAATGTAACCGTTCGTGTCGCGGGTGATGGGCTCAAACTTCTCGCCTGGACTGGACAGAAATCCGATTTGCCCGCGAACGAAGTAAGGCCCCTTCGCGGAATAGGTCATGAAAATTCCCCGTCCGTCAGGCGCCCACTTCAGGTCGAGAGGCAGTTTGTGGCTAAAGGCAGCCAGGCGGCGAGCTTTGCCTGTGTCCAGATCAATGGCATCGATTCCACCGAGATCGTCCCCCGGCGCGACCACCTGCCGGGCAAGCTGATTTCCCGCAGGCGACCATGCCAGGTGGTGCGCGAGATCATTCGCATCTCCGATCAGCACCACTTTCTCGTCCTCGCCGTTTACCGCGGCGGTAATCAAGCGGTACTTGCCCACATCCGGGTCATTCGCACGGGAGAAGGCAATCCGACGCCCGTCGGGAGAGAAAGCGAAGTCGCTGTCGATGTCTCTCACGACCACTCGCTGAGTGCCACCTAACACCGGAGCGCGATAGAGATCGAACTGACTTCCTGTTGCGGTGACGGCTTTGCGAAAGTAGATGTAATTTTCGTCGGGCGAAAAAGCCAGGCTTTCGTAATCCGCCGCGGACGGTGCGATGACCTGGGTGTCGCTGCCCGTGGGTACGTTGCGCAGCCAGAGGCTTTGCAAGCCATTCTCGTCGATTACGCTGATTACAAATTTGCCGTCAGGTGAGATCGCGGTCCGGGCGGCTTTGCCTGAATTCGTAATCTGCGTCACCGTGAAGTTCTGGAAGGGCGTTGTGGCCGTGCGATTCAAAACCGAATAGACGCCCAGCCCGGCGGCGGCCAAAACCGACACGACTGCGATCACGCCTGCCAGCACCGCCAGTTTGTGCTTCTTCACGACGGCGATTGCGGCGGCACCGCTGCTGGAAGGTTCGTGCGAAGCCGCTCCCACGGCCGTCCCCGCCCCTGCGCTCGATGGCCGTATGTGATGGGTGGATTCGCTGTCGCGCTTCAGCCGCCGCAGGTCGGCGCGCATATCGGAGGCGTGCTGATAGCGCAGGTCGCGGTCTTTCTCCAGCGCCTTGCGAAGCACTGCGTCCAGCTCGGCAGAGACCGCCGGGTTGAGCCGGCCTGCGGGCCGAGGCTCGTCGCGAAGGATGGCGCTGATGGTCTCGCTCGAAGTGCCGCGATCGAACGGCATCCTGCCGGTGGCCATCTCGTACAGCACCGCTCCGAAGGAAAACAGGTCGCTGCGCCCATCGAGCTCTTGCCCGCGCAACTGCTCGGGCGACATGTACGCGGTCGTGCCCGGAATCGAACCCGGACTGGTCAGGTGATGCGCGTCGGAGGGTTCCAGTGCGGTTGCAGTCAGGCCGGTAGCCGCCGCCTTGGCTGCGACTTTTGCCAAGCCGAAGTCCAGAATCTTTGCATGACCGCGCCTGGTAACGAAGATGTTAGCGGGCTTAATGTCGCGATGGATGATGCCCTCGGTGTGTGCGGCATCGAGCGCGTCGGCAATTTCCGTGCCCAGATCCAGTAACAGCTCGATTTCGAGGGGTTGTCCCCCAATCTGGTGCTTCAGGGTCACACCGTCGAGGAACTCCATCACGATGAAGGACTGTCCTTCGTAATTTCCGATTTCGTAGATGGTGCAGATGTTGTGATGATTGAGCGCGGACGCGGCTTGCGCCTCGCGCCGGAATCTCGCCAAGGCCTGAGGATCGCCGGCCACTTCTGGGGGGAGAAATTTCACGGCAACGAAACGCCGCAGGTCGGTGTCCTCGGCTTTATAAACCACACCCATGCCGCCCCCGCCGAGTTTGGCGATGATGTGGTAGTGCGATATGGTCGTGCCGATCATTTCGACTGGTTCTGCCCGGCGAGAATGCCTGATGATAGGGCGATTAGGGTTGACGGTCAAACACCAGGAAGGAAATTTGCGGGTACTTAAAGGAGCCTTCTGATCGTCCGCCGAATTTTGCGAGAAGATGAACCTGCTCGAGTGGATGGTCGGCATCGAGCGCGTGGTGGAAGGATCAGAAGCAGGCCGCGCCCGTCTCGCGGCCTGTGCGAGGAAACCTGGCGGCGATGGCCCGGATGCGAGCCGATCAAGCCAGCCAGGTATGAGGCCTTTGTAGCGCGGTCTCCAGATCGGACGCTGGGAAACGATTCGCCATCCACGAACCGCGATTCCACCCATCACTTACGATCCACTTCCCTACTTGTCATCGACGCGCGTCTGATCGGTAGTCCAGTTCACCTCCCACGTCCTGCCGCCATCGTCGGAGAACGACTGCTCGAAGTGCGGCGTGTTCGTGTTCAGGTTCGTCCAGTGAAATCGAATGAGAATGGTTTTGCCGTTGATCGTGTCCTGCGCGAAGAACTCACCCACTCCGTCCTTGAACTCGCCCACCTGCGGCGGATCTAGCACTCCGACTTTCTGGTTGTCCCAGTACAACCGCCACTGATGTGACGTCGGGTTGTACACCCGCAAGGTCAGCCCGACGATGCGCCCCGTGGGCCCGTTCCACTCACCCTGATCGATCTGCGCGTTGTCGAAGATCTTGCGGCAGGTGCCGGTGCCCTCGAACTCAACCCACTCGTTCGAGCCGGTCAGCGGGCGCAGCCGCCGCTTCAGGTGATACTTCCACGTGCCAAGCAGCGGATCGAAGTCGTGGCTGCCGTCGCGCTGCGCGGAAGCTGCGGCCGCGTTTCCGCCGGCTGGCGTTGTCTGGGCGGAGAGATACAACGTGAATGACATCAGTATCAGAACACACAAAGGAAGCAATCGACGCATCATTAGTCTCCACTCGCTTTTGGGGTGAGCACAAATCGGTGCGAACGTACCAAGCAGCGAACTGCCCCGCTCAGGCCAGGCGATGGCTGGAACGGGGCATCCGATACGGGCAACTGACAACCGGCAACTGCCTTACTGATTAATGTCCTGTTTGTTCTGCAGCTTGGTTACGAGTCCCTGCACGCCTGACTTCGCTCCATCGGGTGCTCCCGCCAGGGCCGCTTCCATCTGCTTGGTCGCTTCAGGATAGTTCCCTTCTCCGCACGCCACGCGCGCCAGACCGGCATGGGTCAGCCAGTTGTCGGGATACTTCTGCGCCGCTTCCTTATAAATCGCGAAAGCCTCAGTCTGCTTCTTCTCGCGCTGCAATTGACGCGCATAGCCATAAAGCTGCTGCGCATTCGCCAGCGAGAGGGCCTTCGCTTTCGCCTGCTCCGACTGCTGCGTCTGACCCATCGCCGCCAGAATGCGCGACTTCGTCATCTCGTTCTCGAAGCGATCCTCGTTCTTGATGGAGTTGTCTTCGTACTTCAACGCCTCGTCAAGGTCCACTTTGTTATCGACCAGGTAGGTGGCAGCATCATCCCAACCGTCCCATGTGTACTGTGACAGCCCGCGCAGCTGATTATGCAAACTCGCCTCGACGATCTTGTTCACATCCACGGAAACTGTGAACGGCACAGCGAGTTTGTCCCAGCTCATCACCACAACAGAAGAGTCGGGCTTGAGATCGTTGAAGTCATAGGTAAGCGCGTTGTGCATCTCGGCCGGCTGCGGCTTCACGGTCACGCGTAGCGCGTCTTCTGATTCCTTATAGGTGAAGCTGCCCCAGGCGCTATGGACCTTCGAGAAGGCAACCGTCCAGTCATTCTCGGTAGGAATCATGTGCAGGCCGTAGGTTCCGGCCGCCAGCGGCTTGCCGTCGATGCTTACGTCGTTGGGAAAGGTGATGATGGTGTTCTCATTTGCACCGGCGCGCCAGACCTGCCCGTACGGCACCAGCCCGCCCCAGATCTTTCGCCCGTTCACCAGCGGGCGGGAGTACGTAATCGTGATATCGGTGATGCCGATGCGCTGTGTCACCTGCGCGCGCTGGCTGGGGCGCGGCAAGTCCATCTGCGTCGACTGCGCGCTGCACAGTGCCGCGATCAGCAGAACGGAGCTAAGCACGAGGAAGCGAAGCTTACTCATAAGGAAGGCACCTCTTTTCTCTTCTGGTTTGTGAAGTGGATTCCGGTAGCGATCTCGCCCCAGAGATTCATCGGCAAATTGGACTACAACGCGCGGTCCGCGTGAGCAGCAGAGTGACGAACGTGGTGTTCGGGGGCACGGAGGTGCAGCTACACGGGATGGAAGAAGCTCAAGAAGCGCAGCGCCGAGGTCTAAGGCGAGACGAACTCCCTGATGACCTAGAGGCGCGTTTTCCACCAGTCCCAGCCACTACCCACGCCCGCATCCATAGACTTCTCCGAAACCTGCGGAGTATAAAGGTAGTTGCTCCTTCAATCTGCCTGCCGGCCACGCCGCCGCAGGCTATTCTTGCACTGCGGTCCAGGACCGCGAGAGGTCTCGACATGTCAACGACGGCAACCGGTCCAAAAGGGCTGGAGGGCATTACCGCCGCCAATTCCGGCATCTGCTACATCGATGGCGACCAGGGTGTGCTCGCCTATCGCGGCATTGACATCCACGAACTGGCCGACCACTCCACCTTCGAGGAAGTCTGCCACCTGCTTTGGTTCGGCCGGCTGCCCAATCGTTCCGAGCTCAACGAGCTGAAGTTAAACCTGGCGCGCGAGCGCAAGCTGGACGCCTCCATCATCAGCCTCCTTCGTCAGGCGCCGAAGCACGCCCTGCCCATGGATGTGCTGCGCACGATCGTCTCCGCGCTGTCGTATTACGATCCCGAAGAAAAGGTCAACGATCACGAAGCCAACGTGCGCAAAGCGATCCGCCTGACTGCGCAGATGGCCTATGTGGTTGCCGCCTACGATCGCATCCGCAAGGGCAAGCCCCTGGTCGAGCCAGACCGCTCGTTGTCTCACGCCGGCAACTTTCTCTATCTGCTGAACGGCGAGATTCCCAGCGAGACCGCCGAGCGCGCCTTCGACATCGCGCTGACTCTCCATGCGGACCATGAGCTGAACGCCTCCACATTTGCGGCGCGCGTTGTCGCGGCAACACTCAGCGATATGCATTCGGCGATCACCGCCGCCATCGGCGCCTTGAAGGGGCCGCTGCATGGCGGCGCGAACGAAGCCGTGTTTCGCATCCTCGAGGCCATCGACGCTTCGGGCGCCGATCCGGTCGACTACATCAAGGGCATGCTGGCGCAGAAGAAGAAGGTTCCCGGCTTCGGACATCGCGTCTATCACACCGAGGATCCGCGCGCCACGCACCTGCGCAAGATGTCGGAAGACCTGGGCAAATCAAGCGGCAACGCAAAATGGTTTGAGATCTCGCGCAGGATCGAGGAATTCATTGTGAACGACCGCAAGCTGAACGCAAACGTCGATTTTTATTCCGCGTCGACGTACCACACGCTCGGCATCGACATCGATCTCTTCACCCCGGTGTTTGCTGTATCTCGCGTATCCGGTTGGACCGCGCACGTGATCGAACAACTCAACGACAATCGCCTGATCCGGCCGCGCGCGGACTATCAGGGCCCAGCCTATCCGAACCATTACGTGCCGATGGAAAAGCGGTAGGTGAAAGCACCGGGAGGCTCTGCACGCGCAGACGTTACTCCGCATCGTGAAAGATAATCCCCATCGTGTAGCGGCTGCCGCTTCTCACACGCGCTACGCCGTGCTTCATATTCACGCGATAATATCCGCGTGACCCCTGCACTGGCCGATATCGCGTCGTAAAGATCACTGCGCAGCCTTCATCCGCCGCGATCACCTCCGCCTTCGACTGCGCCCGCGGACGCTGCTCGACGAGAATGAACTCCCCGCCCTCCCAGTCGCGTCCTTGCTGGCCAAGCATGAAGACCATCTGCAAGGGAAACGCGACAGCGCCATAGATGTCCTGGTGCAGGCAGTTGTAGCCATGCTGCTTGTAGTGCAGCAGCAGCGGCGTCGGCCGCCCCTGGCCTGCGCGATGACATCGTTCCAGGAAGACTGCGTGCTCCGCCGGGAACATAGTCTTCTCACCCAGCGCTTCGGCCCACGCGTTGGCGACTTCAGCTAAATGCGGATAAGCATGCGTTCGTAGCTCGCGAACAATTTCCGGCAGCGGATTAGCGAAGTACTTGTAGTCACCTTTGCCGAAGCGCAGACGCTCCATCACGACCTTGCTGCGAAAGAGCTCGTCTCGCGTATAGAGACCGCGCAACTCGAAACACTCCTCCGCCGTTAGCACAGCAGGAGTCACCGCGTACCCGTTCTGGGAGAGCGACTCCTGCAACGCAGGCCATGGCAAGGCGCGCAGGCGATTGCCCGTTGCCGGCGTTAATTCGGTATGTCTCAGTGTGCTCATTTGGAAAGGATTTCGTCTCATCTGGAAAAATCTGCGCCCCAGCTTCACGGCCTTCGTTCGAAAGCTAACCTGGGCTGGCGTATGTGGACTCCGCTCCTCACGCCAGCACTCTTCCATCTTCTGTCAAGGACGCCCGTCACGCTATCCGCACTTTGTCATCAACGGCATACTCTACCCGGTTGATTTAGGATGAGACACGAGCGGAACCGGAGATCTCGGCCCGTTTGCTAATAGCTAAAAGCTTAGACCCAATAGCTAACAGTGCCGCACCAATGCACATACCTGACGGATACCTGAGCCCATCGACCTGCGGCGTGTTGTATGCCGGAGCAGCCGGGGGATGGTACACCGCGCTCAGGCGCCTGAAACGGACCCTCCTCAGCCGCGTCATTCCTCTCGTTTCCGTCTTCGCTGCGTTCTCCTTCGTTGTGATGATGTTCAACCTGCCGCTGCCAGGAGGCACAACAGGTCATGCCCTGGGTGTGACCACTGCGGCAATCGTGCTCGGGCCTTCGGGAGCAATACTTGCGCTGTCAATCGCAATTGCCATCCAGGCGTTGTTCTTTGGCGATGGTGGTATCAGCACCCTGGGCGCCAATTGCTTCAATATGGCGATTGTGGCATCGCTGACCGCATACGCGAGCTACCGCCTGATCGCAGCAGGCGCTGCGCTTAGTTCCAGACGGCGTGTAGTGGCGGCTGCAATCGCAGGCTACTTCGCCGTCAACGCCTCCGCATTGCTGGCGGCGGTTGAATTCGGCATTCAACCTGTTCTGTTTCACGACGCGAGCGGCACGCCCCTCTATGCACCCTATCGACTGAGCGTTGCCGTTCCGGCGATGATGATCGGCCATCTTACCTTCGCTGGACTGGCCGAAGCCGTCATCTCCGCCGGTCTTGTCGCCTATCTGCAAGTGGCCGATCCCGGGCTGCTGCGCGCGACGTCCGGCATTGCTGACGCGATAACGCCCGCAACAGCGCCGCGCCCGGCGACCTCGCTGCGCAGGCTATGGACAGTTATTGCCATATTCATGCTGCTCACTCCGCTTGGCATTCTTGCGGCGGGGACGGCCTGGGGCGAATGGTCGCCCGCTCAGCTTGTGAGCGCCGCATCCCGCCCGGACAGAGCAACTTCACCCGTGGCGGTTGTGCCTGCCGGTTTGCAACGATTATCGAACTTGTGGACGGCCCCTTTCCCTGCTTATGCTCCTGCGTTTATCAGGGCCCGCGGCTTTGGTTACCTGCTCTCCGCCATGTTTGGCGTCGGCCTGTTGCTGTTGATTTCCCTGGCTCTGCGCCGCATCCTGCAACGGAAGCAAGGAGAAAGTTCCGCATGAGGCGCGGCCTGGTTGAATCGACAATGCTCGGATTCTCGCGTGCGATTGCGCACGCCATGCTATCGGAGAACACTGCCCGGCAGCGCGGCCTTCTCCAGTCGCTCGATCCGCGTGTGCGCCTGCTGGGATTGTTCGCCCTGCTGCTGGCGGTCATGCTTTCCCGCAAATTGAGTGTTGTGGCCGCCTTGTTTGCGGTTGCCGTCGTCATCGCTCTTGCTTCCTACGTCAGCCTTGGCGCCCTGGTCAAGCGCGTCTGGCTGATCGTGCTGGGCTTCACGGGAATCATCGCGCTGCCGGCCGTTTTCGTTACGCCCGGCGACGCTGTCGCTTCATTCGGCACGATGTCGATTACCCAACAAGGGCTGCGGACCGCGGCTCTTCTCCTTTTGCGGGTCGAGACGGCGGTCACCTTCACCTCGCTGCTTATCCTGTGCACGCCGTGGTCGTACGTACTGAAGGCGCTGCGGGCCTTGCGCCTGCCCAGAGAGGTGATCTCGATCCTTGCCATGACCTATCGCTACGTTTTCCTTCTGGTCGACACAGCAGGCCAGATGTTCCAGTCGCGTCAAAGCAGGACCATCGGCATTATCCCGCCAGACCAGCAACGGCATCTGGCAGCGCGGACCGCCGGCGTGCTGCTGAGCAAGAGCCTCGCTTTGAGCAACGACGTTTACCTCGCCATGCAATCGCGAGGCTTCCGCGGCGAGGTGCAACTGCTTACCGACTTCCGTATGCGAGTCTGGGATTACTGCGGCCTGATCCTATTCCTGGTCGCAGCCGTCGCGGCTGTATGGGCAGGAAGATGAATGACTTCGGATGGATAGTCCGCAGTCCCAAAGGGAGGAATCGACGGCCCGGGAGGGTGCCTCCTGATCGCCCTTCGGGCAGCGAAGCGGAACGCTGGGTAGGTTGCCGAAAATCGATATTGAGTCGGCTTCAGCCGACGACATGATATGCCAAACCTTTTCGAGCTGCGCGATCTTTCCTTCAGCTACGACGGCATCCCTGCTCTTCGCGGGCTTTCGCTGGAGATTGCCCAAGGCGAACGAGTGGCCCTGGTCGGCGCCAACGGCTCGGGCAAGTCGACGCTGCTGCGACTTTTCGATGGCCTGTGTTTCCCAGCGCAGGGAAAGATCTGCTTCGAGGGGGAACCATTGACAGCGGAACGCCTGCAGAACGACGATTTCGCCCTTCCCTTCCGCCGACGTGTGGCGCTGGTCTTTCAAAATCCTGATGTGCAGCTCTTCAATCCCAGCGTTTTCGACGAAGTGGCATTTGCCCCGCTCCAGTTGCAGTGGCCGAAAGAGAAGGTGCTGGCGAAAATCGAAGCGACTTTGCAGCTGATGGGCATCGCTCACCTGCGCGATCGTCCGCCATACCGGCTCTCTGGCGGGGAGAAGAAACGCGTAGCACTGGCGTCGGTACTCGTACTGGACCCGGACGTACTACTGCTGGACGAACCAACGGCAACCCTGGATCCACGCAGCCAGAGTCAGCTCATTGACTTAATCCAGGGCTGGAACGGCTCCAGCAAGACGGTGATTTCGGCGACCCACCAGCTGGAGATCGTGGAGGACATCGCCGACCGCGTTTTCGTCCTGGAGGAGGGACGAGTTGCCGCGAGTGGCATTCCGTCGGAAATCCTCTCCAATCACGAACTGCTCTTACGAGCCAATCTGGTTCACGCGCATCGGCATTCGCATGGCAACGTCGTGCACTCGCATCCACACATTCACTCGCACTCCAAACACGAGCACGACCATTGAGAAACCGCCAGCCGCTACATCGCGGTGCGCGAAGTCACGGATTCTGTGGTTGAACCGGCAGGTAACTCCTCGGGGGGCACGGCCGCCGGCGCGGGCTTCAACACCGGATATTTCGCCTCAGGGTAAACCTTCAGCAGCAACAGAATGCCCGCCACGGTGACAATCAGATCGAAGACGCTGGCCTCCGGACCAACCGTACCTCCACTCAGCCACTTCGAGCCCAGCAGCGAAGCATTCAGCATGTGACCAGTGGCATGAATGCCGCTGTTCGGCGTGGAATAAAAGAAGCTCTCGCCCCAATCGAAGGACATGTGCCATCCAATTGCGAACCAGAGATTCCCCGTGCGCCTGAGAGCTATGCAGAGGAACAACGCAATCAGTACGATCTCGGCCACTCCAATCCAATTTTCCCCGGGATTGTTGAGGTGAAGCCTGGCGAAGACCAGGCTCGTCAGCAATGCCGCCGGCCAGAACCCTACCCCGGTCGTAAGCGTGTACTGCATGTAGCCGCGGAAGGCGAACTCCTCGAAGAATCCCACCAGCAAAAACGCGATCGCCCACAGGAAGCCGTACTCAACAACTCCGAGCGGAGACAGCGCAAGTCCACCTGCTGAATACGCGTGCGTGCCGGCCATCATGGCGATGATCACCGACAACATCACGAAACCCCAAAGCGCGCCGCTCCAGAACTGCTTGCGCAGTGCGAGACGAAACGGAAGGCCATAGTCGGCCAGGCTACGCCGCTCAAACTTCCCCATGATGGCCGTGGCGAGCAGGATAAGACCGAACGAGATGATTTCCCCAATGATCACGTTTCGGGCCGAGAAATCAGAACCGAGCCGCCGGAAGCCCCATCGCTGCAGTGGAATTGTTGCCATCACCAGCACAAAGAGCACCGCGAAATAGATCAGCAGCCGCCACCCGGCGCGAAGTCCCTGCCGCCCAATGAAGACCACCCTCGCCGGACTGTCGGGCTGGCGAGCCGGCAATATTTCGTTTTCAGCCATATCTTCCTCCGCACGTTAGACGAAACTCAGGTGGAGCCGGTTCCCGCCATCCCGCAATCCGCGCCGGAGCCTTGAGGTCCTAAGCCGGTTAACAAACCCACGTTCCGGACGCGGGCATGATTCCGTTGCGTTGGGCGCTCCATGTTCAAAAACTGCTGCGCCTAAGAATACAACGGAGCAAGAAACCTCTTGTCACTCGTGTGGTCAAGCAAGCATAATTCGAACCGAATTTTTCCCCGTAAATTCAAGCACAATTTCACACCTTGCCGTGCTGTGTTGTGGGGTCAATAACTGCAAAAGGAGTGTTCCGTCGGATGCGAAAGACCGTTCAGCGGTCCCTTTCTGTCATTTTGTTCTGTAGCTCTCTTGCTTTCGCGCAAACAGCTGTCACCACCTACCAGTACGACATAAGTCGCTCGGGGGCAAACACCCACGAAAGCACGCTCACACCCAGCAATGTCAACGTCTCGCAATTCGGAAAAATGGCGGTCTTGTCGGTCCAGGGATACGTTTACGCGCAGCCGCTTTACGTGCCCAATCTTGTCATCGGGGGAACGGCACACAATGTTCTCTTTGTTGCTACCGAGCACGACCAGGTTTACGCCTTCGATGTCAGTAGCCACCAGCAGCTTTGGCATGCAAACTTTCTCATGTCGACCAATCCCCAGATCGTGATCAATCCGGTCTCCAGTAGCGACGTGAACTGTGGCGACCTGGTTCCGGAGATCGGCATCACAGGCAGCCCGGTCATCGATACAAGTACCAACACGCTGTACGTGGTGGCAAAGACGAAGGAGACCAACACCCAGACTCATCTGACGATTTTCTACCACCGTGTGCACGCCCTGGACATTACGACGGGGCGCGACAAGGTGTCGCCACGCGCCGTTATCGCAATCGCCAGAGGAAACGGGACGGGCTCCATCGGCGGCACCATCGCATTTAACGCCTTACTTGCAAACCAGCGCCCAGCGTTGCTGCTGGCCAATGGACAGGTATTCGTCTCTTGGGCTTCCCATTGCGACCTCGGAAGCTATCACGGCTGGCTGATGTCATTTGACAAGAACACTCTGGCTCTGACGGGTGTGCTGCTCGACACGGCAAATGGATATGAAGGTGGGTTCTGGGGAGGCGGCTCGGGAACCGCCGCCGATTCCAGCGGCTCCATTTATGCCAGTACCGGCAATGGAGACTACCGGGTTACTGCGAATGGCATCGACTATGGCGACAGCGTCCTGCGGCTGAATTGGTCCTCATCGGGCATCACGGTCACGGATTATTTCACTCCCTGGGACCAGCAAACCCTGGATCAGAACGACACTGACGTCGGTTCGGGAGGAGTTGCGCTGCTCCCCGACCAATCGGGCCCGCACCCCCACCTCCTCATCCAGGTTGGAAAAGAAGGCACGATCGACCTCATCGACCGCGACAACATGGGTCACTTCCACTCAGGTAACGACAACCAGATCGTGCAGACGCTACCCTTCGCCGTCGGTGGGGTATGGGGAGGTCCGGCCTTCTGGAACAACAACGCGTATTTCGGTGGGCAGTACGATCATCTGAAAGTCTTCGCTTTCAATCCTCAGACCGAGCAGCTTTCCACGAATCCCACATCCTCTTCTCCCCAGGCGTTCTCGTTTCCGGGGCCAACGCCCGCGATTTCTTCCAACGGCACCAGCAATGGAATCGCGTGGATCGTCGAAACCGACACGTATCCCAGCGGGAGCGCCGAACTGCGCGCCTATAACGCAGTGAGCCTGGGGACCGAACTCTACAACTCGGAGCAGAATGCCGGGCGCGATCAGGCCGGCCTGGCTGTGAAGTTTGTTGTGCCGGTGATTGCCGATGGCCACGTTTTTGTCGCAGCGCAGAACCAGGTAGCAATCTACGGATTGCTGCACTGAACGACGGACCGCTTCAAGCATCTGGGCGGAGCAGGCGACGATGGCGTCACGGCGTTGTCGTACCTGACTCCGCCAGTTGTTCTGTGATCGTACCTCCTTCGCGAAGAGGCGCTCCCGCCCAGGAATGCACTCGTATCCAAGGGGCCTGCCCCACGGCCCACTCAGCGAAACTTTGGCAGCACTGCCTCGCCGAATAACTTCGCCTGCTCCTCACGATCGTCGCCCCATATCTCCAGCATGATGTTGGTGCATCCGGCTTCGCGATACTCGGCAATGCGCTCGCAGCATTCATCAGGCGTGCCCGCGATGGCTCGGGTTTTATGCAGGACTTCGTCGGTCACGGCCCTCGCGGCAGCTTTGCGTCCACCCTTCTCCATGCCTTCAGCGATGGGAGCGATCTCCTCGAAGGTGAGTCCGGCTTTTTGCAAGAGCACGTCGGCCGAGCCGCGAATGTTCTGCACCTTATTGGCGAGGTACATCGCCGCCATCTCACGCGCCCCTTCTTTGCCTTTTCTGGAATCCCTGTTGATGCTGCCGACGATCACCGCGCCCAGATCCAACGACACAGGATCTCTGCCTGCTTTGCGTGCGCCTTCTTCCATGTTCGCGCGCGCGTAGCGTACGAAATCCGGCGTGGTAATGCTGGCCGTCAGCAGGCCATCGGAATGTGAGCCTGCCATCTTCTGCAGCACCGGCCCGGTTGCGCCCACATAGATCGGTACACGTCCTCGCGACCTGTGCGCGTCATCTTTCAGCGCAGGCGCGGAAGCATCAAATGCCTTACCGTGATACTCGACCGCTTCGCCCGACAGCATCGCGGTAACGATCTCAATGCTCTCGCGCATGACGACGGCCGGCCCCACTTCTTTTCCCTTCTCGCCTTCACCAATCTCCTTCATGAAGATCTTCGACGCGCCGAGGCCGAGGAGGAACCGGCCATCGCCGGCGGCGTCCTGCATCACGCGCGCTTCCATCGCAATCTGCACGGGGTGGCGCGTGTAGGGCGATATGATTCCCCAGCCGATGGTGATGCGCTGGGTTTGTGCGGCGATGACGGCGGTCATGGCCGTTGACGATCGCGCCTCGAACCCGTGCTTACGCCACCACGGATAGGCTTCTGCCAGCCAGAAGATGTCGAAGCCCGCCCGCTCGCAGGCCTGAGCCATACGAACGGTTTGTTGTAGCGGCTCCATGCTCAGTTGCAGGACGCCAATGCGAAATGGAATGGACATTGATCGGAAGCACCTTTTCGTCGTTAGTTAGTTGAGTGGCTTTTCGCTTTTCGCCAGAGCCTTTGCCCTTGGCTTTTCATTCGAAGCAAGACTCTGTCGCAAGAACCATGAGATGGGCCAAAAGCGAAGGGCGAAGGGCAAAAGGCGAACAGCGGCATCTCTAGGGCTCCGTCCACGAATGCTCCAGCCCCTTGATCAGCGCCCACATCGCGCGATTGAGCGGCGTCGGTACACCGTACTTCTCACCCCACTTCACGATCGCTCCGTTCATGAAGTCGACCTCAGTTATGCGCGACGCAATCGCGTCCTGCAACATGCTGGCCTTGTGCTTGCCGGGAGCATTCGCGCCCTTCGCGACCAGATCGCGAGGATCGCCGTGCAACCGGACTCCCATCGCCTTCGCCACGGCCTCGCCTTCCTGGATCAGCGCCTCGAATAGCTCGCCTGTAGCTGGGAAGCGCGTTGCTGCCCCATGATGCAGGCGAGTCAGCGCGCCCACGGGATTCGTCGAAGCATTGAAAATCAGCTTGGTCCACTGTGCGCCGCGCGCGTCTTTTAGCGCGATGGTGTTCATACCGCCGCGCGTCATCCAGCCGGCAAGCTCTTCGACGCGCTCCATCGGTGTGTTTGTCGGCTCGAAGGGCCCGATCCAGGTGTCGCCCTTGATGTCGAAGCCGACGTGTCCCGGCTCGACAATGTGCCCGGCGGGGAATGTAGTTCCGCGGATGACGTAGCGCACGTGCTCGGCGATGATCTCTTCGTTCCCGACCCCGTTCTGCACCGAGCAGACGGCACTGCTGGCATCGAAGCATCGCGCGGCGGCCTTGATCGCGCCCGCAGTGTGGATCGCCTTTGTGGCGACTATGCCGTAGTCGCAGACGGGCAGTTCCGCAGCATCTGTGCTCGCCTTCGCCAGCTTGACGTGCAGGTCTGACGCTCCCGAAAGCCGCAGACCGTTGCGATTGATGGCCTCGATGTGCGTCTTGGAAACGTCGAAGGCGTAGACCTCGACCTCAGCGAACCTCGCCAGGTGCGCGGCAAAAAGGCTGCCGATGGCCCCACACCCCACGACCAACACTTTCTTCATGCCTTACTCGCAAGGTGATGGGTGTCGGATTTCGAATAGAACTTCCACGGAATGTTGCTCAGGTTCTCGCCCTCCGTCTGACCCACGCGGAAGGTGTCTTGCGTGTAGAGACATACCTGACCATCATGATCGACAACTTGCGGATGCAAGGAAAAGATCATGTTCTGCTTTAACTCAATCTGGCTCTTCGCCCCGATTGCCGGATGCTCGATCATTGTCGTGCCGATTGAGTGACCCGAGAGGTGTCCGAGCGCGAATCCGCGTCGCGCAAACGTGTCGGCCACCACCTTGTGCACGTCGCAGGCGAGTATGCCTTCGCGCATCAGTTTGCGCGCCTCCTCCATCGCCTCGGGATAGACCTCAGCCATCTCCAGAATCCGTTTGCTCGGCCCGCCTTCGATGAGCGCGCGAGAGAACTCGACCCAATAGCCGCCTGCGCCGGCAATCTCCAGCGAATAGAGCATCAGGTCACGCTCGCCGACCCGCCGATGTCCGGGAACCTTGAAATGCGCTTCCGCCTCCCCGTTCTCGCCGGAGAGGACGATGTTCATCATGCGGGGGCCGGCACCGCGCGCGAAGAAGACCTTCACCGCGGGGGCCATGATCTCGGCTTCGGTTTTGCCCGGCGCGAAGCCGTCCAGCATCGCCCAGAAGCCTTCGTGGATAATGTCCATCGAATCGCGGATTTCGACGAGCTCTTCCTCGCTCTTGACGGCGCGCGCCATGTCGAAGTGGAAGTCGAACGGGATGAGCTCAAAGTTCCCCTGTTGCAGCTCGCGATAATCGCGAACCGCCATGACGTAATCCATCCCGCAGACCGCAACACGCTTCCAGGTTTCATCTTGCGCGCGCTCACGCAGCCAGCGGCCCGGAGCGTCGGCCCAGACTTTTTCTTTTACGAACGGCTTCTTCTTGTCGCCGATCCAGCGCGCCTCCTGCGGAAACACCAGCGTCGGCTCGCCCTTTAACGGGATCAGCACGTACACGTAGCGATGGACGATCTCAAATCCCGAGACATAAAAGACGGCGCCTTCGAAGCCGGCATATTGATTGCCGCAGACGATGAGTGCATCCACGTTCTGTTCGCGCATCGCAGCGCGGATGCTGCCGTAACGGCGTTCGATCTCCGATGAACTGGGCATACTCGCTGTAAGCCGTCAGCTCTCAACTGACGGTTTTAGGTAAGCTTGTGTCGCGTATCTCTTGCCTTGGCCGATAGCCGGAAGCCGGCACCCAGCTTCAGCCGCAAATCTCCGCGGCGGTCAGCGCATACACCTTTGTAATGTCCACCAGCGTCCTGATCGCCACCTTCTCGCCTTCATGGTCTCGGGGGCCGCTCGACGGCCCGTAATTCACCGTCGGACATCCGAAGCGCGACAGCACAGAGGCATCCGAGCACCATAAAACCGTGTCGCGCACCGGCGGCTTGCCGACGACACGCTGATGATTGCGCTCGATCGCCTTCACCATTGCATGGTTCTCGTCGATCGTCGCACCCGGCACAGACACGTAGGTCTCGAACTCCAGTCCGTACTCCGGGTGCTTGTCCCTCATTGTCAGATACAACTTCTTCGCGGCGCGGCGCGCTTCCGTCATGTTCATAGTCGGAGGAACGCGCACGTCAAGGAACAAGTCCGCGCGCTCGGGCGTGCGGCTGGCGCGCCAGGGATGGCCTGCCTGAACACATCCTATGTTTACGAAGCCCGGACGCCCTGCCCAGCGTGACTGCTCCTGCCACTCCGGGATCCATTTCATCACCTCTCCCACAACGTGGTACATACGGCGAATGGCGTTCTGATCTTCCTTGCCTGGAGCGAATGCCGAGTGCACATAATTACCAGTCAGTCCGAACCGCACCCACATCGAGCCGGCATGTTCCAATACGAGTTGCATATCCGTGGGCTCGCCCAGAATGCACATGTCGGGCAGAATGCCGTGGCTCACCAGATAATGCGAGCCGGCGCCGTAGCCGCGATACTCCTTGCCCTGAAATTCACCCCACTGCGTCTTCTCGATCTCGCCGCACACCGCGCCGAGGATGATGTCGCCCTGGAGCTTGACCCCGGCTTCGAGCAGCGCCTTCACCGCGTGCACATAGCAGACAAGCGCACCCTTCATGTTGTAAATGCCGAGGCCGTAGATCATTCCATCTTTCACCACCGCGTGCGGCTTGTAACCAATGCCGGTGAGGAAGTCTTCGTCGCCGCTGTTCGACGTATCCATGTGGCCGTTGAACATCAGGCACTGCCCGTTCCCGCTGCCCTCGAATCGCCCAATGACATTCGCGCGTGTGTCTTCCACGTTCTGCCACGTGATCTTCAGGCCGAGGCGCTGAAACGCTGCCCGCATGTACTCGGCCATCACCAACTCCTCGCCTGTGGGACTTGGAATGCCGATCACCTCGCAAGACATCGAGACGATCTCGTCTTCGCGAATACGGCTGAGGATCGCATCTCTGACATCGTCGGACAGTGTGGCTTTGCCGGCGGTCGCCATCAGTGCGAGGCCTTTCCCGCATGAGCGGAATGCACCAGGCGGAAATCATCCGGAAACGAGCACAACTTCTCGTTGCCGCTGCCGGTGATCCAGAAGTTGTCCTCCAGCCGCAGGCCGCCGCCGCCCGGCCAGTAGATTCCCGGCTCGATTGCCAGCACCATGCCTTTGCGAATGGTTCCTGTTCCCGCCTGGTGAGCGAACGGAGGCTCGTGCGCGCGAGCTCCCACGCCGTGGCACACCGCGTGGGACGGTTGCCCGGGATAACCGCCTTCGCCGATGCGCGCGCGGATCAGGCGGTCAAGCTCCGGGAGGCTCGCGCCGTCCCTAGCAAACGAGACTGCTTCGTTGAAGACACCTAGAAGCAGATCGAGCAGCTTGTGATACTCCCCCGACAGCTCTCCCGGGCAAAGATTCTTCGTCAGGTCGTTCCAGTAGCCGTCGACGCAGACCCAGATCTCGAATAATGTCGGTTCATGCTCCTGCACCGGCCGGTCGCCGGTTGCGGTGAAGGTCCGGATTCCCTTCCCCGACCACACCAGGGTGAACGCGCGCGCCATCTCCACCTTGCCTTTGAATCCAATGCCGGTGGCGTGCACGAAGCCTTCGAAAATCGCCGCCACTTCGCTTTCTTTCATGCCAGGACGCAGCCGCTCGAAGGTATGCTCCATGGCGAGCGCGGCCAACTCGTTCGCCAGCCTCATGCGCTCGATCTCCTGCCCAGTCTTGATGGACCGCGCCTCGACTAAAAGCCCGGACGTATCGACCACCTCTCGCGCTACAGGCGTGAACGCATCGAACCACGGCTGCGTCCACGTAGTCGGTTCACCCACCATGCGGTCGGCGCTCTGCGTACCCTGCGAAAGTTCCAGCCCGATTCTGCCGGTGAGATCGCGCTCCCACAGCACCGCAAGCGCCACGTCAAGCGAGCGAAAGGTCGGGGGGCGCGGGTCGCGATCGTCGTAGCTCTTGAAGAGGCGGATGTCCTGCGTCCATGAGGTGCGGCGCGCGTCCTCTTCCTGCGGCTCGATGGCGATCAGCGTCGGCTCGCCCTCGCGCGGAAATACGGCAATGTCGTAGCCCTTCATGCACCAGTAATTCGTCAGGTAGACGATGTTGTCGGGCGCGCGGACGACAAGCGCGTCGAGATTTTCACGCTCCATGAGAGTGCGAACGCGGGAGAGTTTCTGATCATCAACTGGATAAGGCATGAGGCGCTGTGTCTTCCCTAGCGAACTCGTATTCTATAAAAATTACTCACCCGCCGCTGAACCGGCGGCTATCATCGGTTCTCCCGCAAGGCGGCGCCAGGCTCGTGCGCTTCCAGCACATTTTCTTTTTTCCACGACCAGCTCGTCTCTTTTGCCTTGATCAGCCGATATAGGGCCGTGTGGAGCGGTGCAGGAACTCCCACGCGTTGCGCCTCGCGGGCAATGGCGCCGCCGAGGAAGTCCACCTCCGTCGCCTGTTGATGACGGATATCGTAAAGCATCGACGGCGGATGATTGGTCTGCGCACCAATGCAGTTCATCTTCCACGGATCCTCGTGCAATTCGATGCCACATGCCGCGGCGACAGTCTTCCCTTCCTCGATCAGCGCGTGCAAGAGGTGCCCGAGATCACCGAATTCCGCCTCAGCAGCAAAATGTGGCGAGTGGGGCAGTTCGCTCAGCGCCGAAACCGCGTTAACGGAAGCATTGAAGATGAGCTTCGACCACTGCGCCGGGCGCGCGTCGGGCAGAGCTTCGGCCTTCAAACCCGATGCGTTGATCAGCGCCGCCAGCTGCTCCACTAATTCGAATGGGGTGTTCGCCGGTTCGAAGGGCCCCATCCAAGTCGCCGTGTTTAGCTCGTAGTGCACATGATCATCGGCGAAACGTGTGCCGCTCATGAAAGTCGTTCCACGAATTACATACCCCGACGGCATCAGCTCGGCAAGAATCTCTTCACTGCCTAGCCCGTTCTGCGCCGAAAGCACGGCGCCATGCCCGAACAAATGGGCTACCGGCGCGAACGCCTCCCGCGTCTGATTGGCCTTGGTCGCGACGATACCGAAGTCGAATGCGGGCAACTCGCGCGGGTCGGTGTGGGCCTTCAGCCGGGAGTGGAATTCATTGCGCCCGGTTACGCGAATGCCACGTTGGTTGATGCTGTGTGCGTGCTCCGGTCGACGGGCGAACACCCATACTTCAGCCACGCGCGCCAGGTGCGCGGCGTACAAGCTGCCGATGGCGCCGGCGCCGACGATGCAGACCCTTTTCATCGGATGTTTAACCACAAAGACACAGAGACAGAGAGAAATTCGGTTTTCAAAAACAAGAGCGTGATCATAGTGAACAGAGTCAAGCCAATCGCAGTAGCGAATGCTAATGCCTGATCATCAGCAAAACCTGCGCGGCAAAAGTTGTCCTCTGTGCCTCTGTGTCTCTGTGTTTAACTTCCCCTTTTCGCAACCTGGACATTTTGCTTCAGCTCGCCTCGCCTCTTCTTCCGGATCGTCTCGTACAGCGTGCTCGCATTGTTGTGCGAGTCGTCGATGATAATGCCTTCTTTCCACAACGCATCCTGTAGCGCCGCGCTGATGGCGTGCAGGGGCGCTCCTCCCCCTTCACCCATGCCTTTAGCGCCGCTGTAGCTGTGCGGCGAGGGCGTCTCGATGTTGCCGTACTTCACGTTTGGGATATTGACCGCCGTGATCGGCGTGTAGTCGCTAAACGTGGCCGTCAGCATGTTGCCGTTCTCGTCGTAGGCGCAGTTCTCCATTAGCGCGGCGCCGATGCCGTGCGCCGTCGCGCCGTGTACCTGGCCTTCGACGATCATGGGATTGATCACGGTGCCGCAATCGTCCACTGCGGCGTAGTCGAGGATCTTCGGAATGTACGTCTCTTTATCGATCTCGATCACCGCGATGTGCAGCTGTGACGAGTATGTCAGCGTAAGGTTGCCATACTTCTTCTCGACATCGGGCACGCGGAACGGCGCGCGCCAGGTGTAGCGGCAATTCAGCGTGAGCGGACGCAGTTCTTCCGGCACGACTGCCGTATTCACGTTCGCCAGATTCGCCAGCCCGATATACGGGATCGCCTTCTCTGTTCCACGAACCCGGATCTCTGGCCCTTGCTTGCCGACGCCGAACTCCAGTTCGTCCTCGCTCGCCTGCAATGCGAAGGCGGCAAGCTTGCTCATCTCGGCTTTCAGCAATCGCCCAGCGCCATTCACGGCAGACAATCCAGAGACCGCGAACTGACTTGCGTACGTTCCGCTGTGGCCTGTGTGTACGTTACGTTCGGTGTCGAAGCCGACGCGCACGTTCACCATCTCCGGCGGGATGTTCAGGATGTCGGCGACGACTTGCGAGACCGTCGTCTCGTGTCCCTGTCCCTGCGGCACGGAGCCGACGGCAACGATGACCTCGCCGTAGATGTCGAGCTTCGCGCTCGCCGCCTGCGAGTTGCCGGAGAACGGTGCCTGCGGATTGACGATCTGCGACTGGCCGAAGTTGTTGGTGCCGGAATCAAGTGTCGTACCGATCCCGATACCAAACCAGCGGCTTTCCTGCTGCGCCTTCGTGCGCTCCGCCCGCCACCTCTCCCATCCGATCAGCTCCTTTGCCAGCTTGAGCATGCCGGGATAATTTCCCGAGTCGTATACGCAGCCGTTCGGCGTGGTGTACGGAAATTCCTCGGGACGAATGTAATTGCGCAGGCGCATCTCGTCCGCGGGGATGTTGAGCTCGCGCGCGCAGATGTCGAGCACGCGCTCCAGAAACCACAGGTGCTGCAGGCGCGAATAGCCACGATTCGGGCCGACGGGGCATTTGTTCGTCACCACCTGCGTGAAGTCGATGCGAAGGTTCTTCAGGCGATAGGTCGCGGGAGTGACCTGCGACCAGATCACGCACCCGAGTGGCTCATACCGCGGATAGGCGCCGCAGTCGTCGATGTGGCGTGAGTCGACGGCAAGGATAACGCCGTTTTTGTCGAGCGCGACGCGTGTGTCGCGAAAGGTTCGCTCGTTGCCGTGGGCGCTGGAGGTCATGTGCTCGCTGCGCGTCTCGCTCCACTTGATGGGCGCGCCATTCGCCTTGCGCGAGGCCAACGCGCAGACGGCCATCTGCGGGTAGTTGGTGATCTTGATGCCGAAGCTGCCGCCGATGTCGTGGGTCTGCACGCGCACCTGGTCCATGCGCAGATGCAGAGCGGGCGCGAGGAGCTGAATGCCGATAGTGGGAAAGGAATTGTTGCTCCAGAAGTAGAGGCGCTCGTCGCTGTCGTCCCATTGCGCGATGACCGCGTTGTTCTCCAGCGGCGTGCTGGAGAAGCGGTGCATGTGCAGGTGGTCGATATGGATGGTGTGCGCGGCTTCGGCAAATGCCTGGTTGATGTCACCGTACTCATACACACCGTTCCAGACGATGTTCGTGCCCATTTGCGGATGCAAGAGTGTCTGATCCGTTGCGGCTATCTCGCCATCGATGACGGCCTCCAGCGGCTCGTAATCGACACGGACGAGTTCGGCCGAATCTTCGGCAATGGCCGGCGATTCGGCAATGACCGCGGCAACTGGCTCTCCCTGGTAGCGAACGCGATCGACAGCCATGGGATAGTCGAGGATGCGGTTGCTGGGCGCGGGTCCAATCTCGAAGAAGGGGTCGATGAGCTTGGTAATTTCCTGCCCGGTGAGCGTGCAGACTACCCCCGGCAGCTTCTCGGCCTCCGAGGTGTCCACGCCAATGATGTTGGCGTGAGCGTACGGCGAGCGCACGAAGACGATATGCAGCATGCCCAGCATCTTGATGTCGTCGACAAATTTGCCCTTGCCGCGGACAAGGCGGGCGTCTTCCTTGCGCTTGATCGATTGGCCGACCCAGTCGGCGCTTCGCGGATGTGATGTGGTAGCCATCTAGTGTCGTCCCTGCGGGACTTGTTCTTAATACCGTGCTGACCCAGGGCTAACGTCCTGGGCAACGTTTGTTTCGCCCTTCGGGCTCGAGTCGTCGCCGGTCGAAGGTCCAGGCGGCTGTGGCTGAGATTCGGTGTGCGCGGGTGAAGCCACTTCCGGTGGAACTTCTCGATTCGCCGGGCTGACCGCCGGCGCTTCCACCGGGGCCGCATTCTGGGGTGGCGCTCCTCCGGCTATCGCTAGCGGTTCTGAGAGCGCCTTCTGCAAACCCTCGATCAGCTTCTGAATATTCTTTCTGCCGAGCGGCTCGAGCATCCCGCCGGCCATGGATGCGAGCTTGCCGAAGACCCCAGTTTCGCCCTGCCATGCCACGCGCGTGCCGTCGGGCGTGGGCAATAGATCGAAGCCGGCGCTCACCGTGACCTGGCTGCCCACAGCACTTCCCTGCCCTTTGTATTGCGCGCGCTGCGGCTTCACCGCCTCGCTGAGCTCCATCTTGATCTCAGCCGAGCCGCGAATATTCCCCACACCCACTTTCACCTTGACCGTGAAGTGTGTCGCGTCCTGCATGCTCATGCTCTGAAAATCCGGAAGCAGCGGAGCGAACTTGTTGGGGTCAGAAAGGAACTCGAAGACCTCGTCCTGATTGCGTGGAGTGGTGAACTCGCCGGAGAAATTAATCGCCAATTTCGGCTCCCTGACCAGCCGCGGCGCGGATGGCCTTGAAGATGTTCTGATATCCGGTGCAACGGCAGGTATTGCCAGCAATGCCCTTGCGGATGTCTGACTCTGTCGGATGCGGGTGTTCCTCAAGCAACTGAATGCTGCTCATCAGAAAACCGGGGGTGCAGTAGCCGCATTGGAATCCGTGGCAGTCACTAAAAGCCTGCTGCAGCGGATGCAGCTTGCCGTCTTTCGCCAAACCCTCGACCGTGAGCACCTCGCCGCCGTCAGACTGGAAGGCGAATACCGTGCATGATTTCACGCTCTCGCCATTGAGCAGAACCGTGCAGGCGCCGCAGTAGCTGGTATCACAGCCGATATGGGTGCCGGTGAGGCTGAGCTCTTCGCGCAAGAATTGCACGAGCAAAGTCCGCGGCTCGACATCTCGAGCGTACTGCTTCCCGTTCACCCTTACGGTCACTCGTACGCGTGGGATCCCTTCAGGCATAGAGGTGCGCGACCTCCACGCGTTCTCCGCGAGCGCGCTTCAGCGCAGCCTCAACTGCAAGTCTGGCCAGCGCCCCAGCGGCATGGCGCTTGTAATCGGCGGAGCCACGCATGTCCGCTGTGGGCTCAGCCGCCGCCATCACAGCCTCACAAACTTTTGCAATGCGTTCCGGCGTGATGGCCTGGTTGTGCAGAACTTCTTCCGCAGCATTGACCCGAGTTGCCGTCAGGCCGAGCACGCCCAGATAGACGCGGGCGTCCTTGCAGCTGTGACCGTCGTTCATCGTCAGTTGAACGGCCACACTCGCGCTGGCATAGACGGGCGCACATCGTTTCAGCGCGATATAGGCCCCTCCGCTGCGCTCAGCCCGCAGAGGTACTTCGATCTCGGTGATGAGTTCGGCGGCCTCCAGCACCGTCGTGTAAGCGTCACGTATGAAGTCTTCGATCTGGATGTTGCGTCCGCCATTCGGGCCGAGCGTCTTAACGGTGGCGCCAGTCGCAAGCAGGACGGGAGCCCAGTCACCAGTCGGATCGGCTTCGGCAATCGAGCCAGCGATGGTCCCCATGTGACGGACTTGGGGATCGGCAATACCGGCGGCGCAGTCGTGAAGGATCGGCAACAGTGCGGCGTCAGCCGACGACGCAATCTCGGAGTGGCGTGTCAGGGCGCCGAAGCGCAATACACCGTTGCTGCGGATGTAAGACGTGCCGGGGATGAAATTCAGGTCGACCAGGTGCGCGGGGGTGGAGAGGCGCAGCTTCATCAGCGGGATGAGGCTCTGGCCGCCCGCCAGAAACTTGGCGTCCTCACCAAGTTCACCCAGCAGCGAAACGGCGTCTGGATAGGATTTTGCGCGATGATACGCAAACGACCGAGGATACATTCCGACCCCACTGCCTGCCAAAGCAAGCGCAACCGTGACGCTTCTTTGGGGCCACTGCGGAATTTCTCTGCGGTGAAAGATTATCGCAAATTGAGCCGCTTTGCTGGCGTGAGGCGAGAGGGTACAGCAGGCGAAATCCTGAGCGAGCGTAACGAGCCGAAGGATCTGGCGCCTTGCTGGCATCGGGTGCAGGCTAGCCCAATCAGGTATAGTGGCGGTTGTACTCTGCCATCGCGAGAATCCTGTGTCGGAAACAAGCGAAAAAATCGGTGCAACCCGGCCGATGAAGGAGTTGGTCACGCCGGACGAGTTCCGCGCGGCGCTCGGTCGCTTCGCGACGGGCGTTACAGTGGTCACGGTGGAAACCGCCGAGGGTGGAGTGCACGGCATGACCGCGAACGCCTTCTGCTCGGTATCGCTGCGGCCGCCGCTAGTGCTGGTCTGCATCGACCATCTGGCCGAAACGTATCTCCACCTGCGTGAGCGCGGCCACTTCGGCATCAGCGTTTTGAAGTCCGATCAGGACGCTCTGTCGGAGTTCTTTGCCGACCCGGAGCGCAATCCCGACGCGGCGCACCGCTTGGGTATTGGCTATCGCAAGATGAAGAGCGGCATTCCGGTACTGGAGAATGCGCTGGCCAATCTGGATTGCCACGTCGTGAGCGCACACGCTGCCGGCGATCACACGATCTTTGTAGGCGAGGTGCGCGAGGTGCTGCTCGGTGAGGGCTCTCCCCTGCTCTATTTTCGGGGACAGTACAGGATGGATGTAACGCTGGAGTAGCCGGGCAACATCTGTGCGGAAGCGATATTCTTGACTGAGCTATGGCCCGTGCCCTCGCATCGATTCTGTCGAGCAAGATTTCGCCCGGTGATGTCGCGGCACTCTTGCGCGAGGTGCGCGACGGCGCTCCACTCTCGCCGGAAGCGGCAGTGGAGCTCTTGGGCTGCGACGATCGGACCCTTCCTGAACTGCTAAGTGCTGCCAGCACGATTAAAGAACGGTACCATCCGGGCGTTATCAGCTATTCGCGCAAGGTTTTTATTCCGCTGACCAACCTCTGCCGCGATTACTGCGGCTACTGCACGTTTCGTCGCGATCCCGGCGAGTCCGGCGCACACACCATGACACCGGATGAAGTTCTCTCGGTTGCGCGACAAGGAGAAAAGCTGGGATGTACGGAGGCGCTGTTTTCGCTGGGTGATCGTCCGGAAGCGGTCTTTCCCGAAATGCGCGCGATGCTGCGGCGGCTGGGCTATCGCAGCACGCTGCATTATCTGGAGGCGATGTGCGAGCTGGTGCTGCGGGAAACGAAGCTGCTGCCGCATGCCAATCCCGGCCTGCTGAGCGCGAACTGGATTGAGCGGCTGCGCGTGAGCAATCCAAGTCTGGGCTTGATGCTGGAGAGCACAAGCACGAATCTTTCGGCGGCACATCCGGCGCAGCGCACGCCTGACAAAGATCCGGCGCTGCGCATGCGCACCATAGAAGACGCAGGCAAGCTCGGCGTGCCGTTCACTACGGGCATTCTGATCGGCATAGGTGAGTCGATGGAAGATCGGGTCGAGTCGCTGCTGGCGATCCGGCGGCTGCACAACGAGTACGGGCACGTCCAAGAAGTGATCATCCAGAACTTCCGCGCGAAGCCTCGCATTCCGATGGCTGCGTGGCCAGAGCCGGACACGGCGGACATGATACGGACGATTGCCGTTGCGCGTCTGCTCCTGCGCGAGATGAATATCCAGGCGCCGCCGAACCTCACAGCTCCCGGATATGAGCGGCTGTTGGAGGCCGGTATCAACGATTGGGGTGGAATTTCTCCTCTCACTCCGGATTTCATCAATCCGGAGGCGCCCTGGCCGCATCTGCTGGAGTTACAGCAGCGCACGGAAGCCGCAGGACAAAGGCTGGTGCAGCGGCTACCGGTCTATCCGGAGTTCGCGCCCCGGGTGATTGCGCGACGAGGGCTGCTGGGCGAGCGTTTGCTGAGTATGTCGGATCACCATGGATATGCGAGGGCCGCGTAGATGATCGTCGTCTTCACTGGCGGGACCGGCGGAACCAAGCTGGTGCAGGGTCTGCGGCACGTGGTCCGGCCTGAGGAGCTCACCGTTATCGTCAATACCGGCGATGATCTGGAGTGGTGGGGGCTGCACGTTTCGCCAGATGTTGACTCGGTGCTGTACGGACTCGCCGATCTGCTGAGTAAGGAGCGCGGATGGGGCGTCGACGGCGACAGCTTCCGTTGTCTCGAGCGTATGAAGGAGCTTGGCGAGGCGTCATGGTTCAGTCTGGGTGATCTGGATCTGGCGACGCATTTGACGCGCACCGCGATGCTCCGTGCCGGCAAGACCTTGAGCGAGGCGACGGCGGAGTTGGCGGAAAAGTTGAGGACCCGCGCACGGGTGCTGCCGATGTCGGATGATCGCGTGTCGACCATGCTTGAGACGGCGAGAGGCACGTTGTCGTTCCAGGAATATTTTGTGCGCGAGCGTCATCAGGTAGAGGTGCAGGCGGTGCGGTTCGAAGGCGCCGAGCAGGCGCGACCGGCGCCAGGAGTGATTGACAGCATTGAGCGTGCGAGTGCGATTGTGTTTGCGCCGAGTAACCCGGTGACGAGTATTGGTCCAATTCTGGCCATACCCGGCATACGGGATGCGCTGCGGCGATCGGCGGCGCCCGTGGTTGCAGTGAGTCCGATTGTCGGAGGAGCCGCGGTGTCCGGCCCGGCGGCTGCGCTGATGCGGATGATGGGTTGGCCGAGCACAATTGCCGGCGTCGCGAAGGCATACGAAGATTTTCTTGACGTGCTGGTGGTCGATGAGGCTGACACTGCGGAAGCGATCAGCATTCAGCAGTCAGCATTCAGCCAACAACGTGCCAAGGCTGGAGGTCAATCCACAATCCATCACGTGCCCTCCGCTGGCGTTCGTCTCTTCGCCACCAACACCATCATGAGTTCCGCAGACGACAAACGCGATCTAGCAGCCTTTGTTTTAGACTGCGCCACGGCGCAAACCGCGAGAGCCTGACATGAACGCCATCCTGCTCATCCCTTTCAAGAGCCTCACGACGGCGAAGCAGCGGCTCGCGGCGGCGCTGGATCAGCGGCAGCGGTCTGCTTTTGCCGAGGCCATGCTCTGCGACGTGATGACGGCAGCTGCCGAGGTGAAGCGACGCATTGCTGTGGCGATTGTGTCAGGCGATCCCCGCGCACAGGGCATGGCCAGAGAGTTTGGGTTTACGGTCATTCCAGACATGCGCAATGAGAGTGAGACCACGGCGATCGAGATGGCTACCGCATGGAGCGAACAGCGCGGATATGACACCACGGTTGTGGTTCCCGCCGATATCCCGCTTATCACCGCCGCGGAGTTGCACAGCGTGCTCGACGTTGCGCCTGGCGAGGGCGCGGTGCTTGTGCCGGCATACGATGGCCGGGGCAGCAACTGCATCCTGCGACGGCCGGCATCGATCATCCCACTGCGCTTCGGCAACGACAGCTTCCAGCCGCACTGCGCTGCCATGAAGCGTACCGGCAAGGAGTTCGTCATTATTGAGTTACCCGGAATTGGTTTGGATGTCGACAATCCGCACGAGCTTGAGTTGCTGCTGCAGCGCGACGGCGAGACCCAGGCGCAACGGCTGTTGCGATCATGGGGCCTCAGGTATCGCGACCTCGACGCCTGGGAAGCTGCGGTGTGAACAAGCGCATCAAAACACCCCACACTATTGCCAGTGGCGAAATGCGCGCTATTCCCGTGCGCGGCATCCGTGAGGTCTTCCCCGGTGACTCGGTCGCAGACATGATTGTCGATGCGCTGGCGCTGGGCGGGTTGCGCTTGCACGACGGCGACATCCTGATGGTCAAGCACAAGATCGTCTCGAAGGCAGAAGACCGGCGAGTTGCATTGAGTTCCATCAGGCCTTCGGCCGCGGCTCGACGGTTTGCCGCAAGCAACCGCGTCGACCCACGCGTGGTGGAGTTGGCTTTGCGTGAGGCGAAACGAGTGCTGAGGAAGAAACATGTCCTGATTACAGAGACCAGGCACGGGTTTGTCTGCGCCAACAGCGGCGTCGATGTTTCAAACGTGGATGGCGGCGCGACTGCGGTTTTACTACCCGAGGATCCCGATCTTTCTGCCGCCCGTCTGCATCGAAAACTGAAGCGGCGGACCGGACTGCATATCCCGGTGATCATCGCCGACAGCTTTGGGCGCGCGTGGCGCGAAGGGCTGTGCGAGGTAGCGATCGGCATTGCCGGAATGAAGGCGATTCACGACTATCGTGGCAAGCGTGACGCATATGGATACAAAATGCACGCATCGGAAGAAGCCGTGGCCGATGAACTTGCCTGTGCTGCGGGGCTGGCGTGCGGAAAAAATTCGCAGATTCCGGCTTGTATAATCCGGGGTTATTTGTATCGCCGCGGCAATGGAACGGCGCAACGGTTGGTAAGGCCGGCGGAGCGGGACTTATTTCGCTGAGATCTGTCTGGGGCGTAACGGTACTTCGAGTCGGACTGAGCCTGGATGATATGTGGGAGAAATGCAGAGCCTAAACTGGTGCAATCGAGAGACGTTGCAACACGCAACCTGGAGTGAGCTGTCGCGGCGAGTGTCACGGCCGGTGCGGTCCGCGATCGATAAGGTAATGGCGTCGGTCGACGGCGGCGTGCTGGAGCGCGATGAGTGCCTCACGCTGGCCAATTGCGATGGCGATGATCTGTACGGATTGGCAGTCGCGGCGAATGAGCTCCGGCAACGGCTGGTTGGCGATGTGATCAGCTACGTCGTCACCCGCAATATCAACTTCACAAATGTCTGTTTCGTGGGCTGCAAGTTTTGTGCCTTTAGCGTCTCGCCTCGCGATGACGGCGCCTACTTCCTGTCCCTTGATGAGATCGGCCGGAAAAGCCATGAGGCTGAAGAGTGGGGTGCAACAGAAGTTTGTATCCAGGGTGGCCTGCCGCGAAATCTGCCGCCCTTCTACTATCGAGACATTCTACGCGCGGTGAAATCGGCGACACCTAAGATACATGCGCATGCCTTCTCGCCGATGGAAATGGCTTACGGCGTCGAGCTGACAGGCATTCCCATCCGTGAATATCTGCTGATGCTGAAACATAACGGGCTCGACACGCTGCCAGGGACGGCGGCGGAGATCCTCGATGACGATGTACGGCATGTGCTCTCTCGCAATAAGCTCAGCACCTCGCAGTGGTGCGAGATTATCGAGACGGCGCATGAATGTGGCATCCGCAGCACCTCGACCATGATGTACGGGCACCGCGAGACGCCGGAGCACTGGGTCAATCAGCTGCTGCTGTTGCGCCAGATCCAGTCGCGCACCGGCGGCTTCACCGAGTTTGTGCCGCTGGGATTCATTCACGACAACACGCTGCTGTACGCGCAAGGTCTGGCGCGCGGTGGAGGCACATTGGCAGAGCACATCAAAGTTCACGCGCTCGCGCGGATCATGCTTGCTGGATCGATCAATCATATTCAGGTGTCGTGGGTAAAGCTGGGCCGGGAAGTGTCGCAACTGACGCTGCTCGCCGGCGCCGATGATTACGGCGGCACGCTCTTCGAGGAAAACATTTCGCGGCTGGCGGGAGCGACCGCGGGCCAGTACATCTCGACCGTGGAATTCCAGGAGCGCATTCTCGAGCTGGGACGCATTCCTGCGCAACGCAATACGCTCTATACGCAGTACACATACCCGGTTGTGGATCGTCCGGCTCAGCCTGTTACGGCAGGTGGCAACGCATGATCGCGATCATTGGCGGGACCGGTCCGGAGGGATCGGGACTGGCGCTGCGCTGGGCGCGTGCAGGCGAATCGGTGGTGATCGGCTCGCGCGACGGCGAGCGCGCGAAGACAGCGGCAGCGCAGATCGCGGAAAAGGCCGGCGCACTGGGCAGCGTGGAGGGCGTGGAGAACGCGGTCGCGGTGAAGATGTGCGACGTTGTGGTACTCACCGTCCCGTTCGCTGCGCAGGCAGAACTGTTGAAGCAACTGAAGCCGTCGTTCCGGCAAGGGACGGTACTGATTGATGCGACCGTGCCGCTGGCGGCGGCCGTCGGCGGGCGCCCAACGCGCGTGCTCGGTGTGTGGCAGGGTTCGGCGGCCGAGCAGGCGCAAGAGGTAGTCGGCAAGAACGTACTAGTCGCCGCAGCCTTTCACAGCCTTTCGGCTACGGTGTTGAACGACGATGCTGACGTCGATTGCGACGTGATCGTCTGCAGTGACGAAGACCGTGCCCGGCAAGTCGCATCGGGGCTGGCGACGATGATTCCCGGGGTGCGGGCGATCGACGGTGGCAAGCTGGAGAATGCCCGCATCGTGGAGGCGATGACAGCGCTGCTGATCACCTTGAACATCCGTCATAAGGTCAAAGGGGCCGGATGGAGGGTGACGGGAATCTAGAAGTAGTGGCTAGTGGTCACCACAGCCGATCTGGAGATCGGCACTACGGGTTATCGGCTGGCGAGGCCGCCTGCGGTTTCTCCTCCGTCGATCACATAGACCTGGCCGGTGATGTAGGCTGCGTCGTCGGAAGCAAGAAACGCGAACAGAGCTGCTACCTCCTCGGGCATGGCATGACGTCCTAGCGGGATCTTGCGATTGACGGCTTCCAGCATCTCATCGGAATATTCCGCCCGCTGCATGGGCGTCAGCACGTAGCCCGGCGCGACAGCATTGACGCGCACCTTGGGCGCGAGCTCCAGCGCCATAGAGCGCGTGAGCTGAATGACGCCCGCCTTGGTGGCGTTATAGTCGGCGTAATACCGGTGGCCGACGATGCCGTTCGTCGAGGCGGTGTTGAGGATGACCCCACCGGAAGCCTGCATCATGTGACGCGCACCGGTTTGAGCAACATAGAAAACTCCACTCAGATTCACTCCCAGGACCTTGTTCCATTCTTCCGGAGTGATGTCGACAAAATTGCACCGAATGCTGATGCCCGCGTTATTAATGACGACGTCGAGGCCGTCCAGCTGTGTTGTGAGATCGGCGAAGGCGTGCCGAACTTGTTCGAAGTCGCCGACGTCGGCAACGCAGGTAACAAGCGCCGGCAGCGCGCGTCGAATACGCTCACAGCCGTCGGAATCGCGGTCGAGGATGGCGACGCGCGCACCCTCTTCCAGAAAGCGAGCGGCGGTAGCGGCGCCGATGCCGCTGGCGCCGCCGGTGATGATGACGCGTTTACCGCGCAAGCCCCGCATGCAGCCACAGAATAGCAAATGTGATTGGCACTGCTCATCCCGCCGCCTGAAGCCGGCTCGCCGGGAAAGAACGCCGAATGGCCCGACGAGAGTCGTGCTCCGGTACAAAGCACCAAAGCCGGTGGACCGATAACCTGATACACTTCTGCGGCAACAGCTATGGCGCCTTTACCTGGAACTGTTCGCACCAAGCTCTTTGCCGATCCCGAAGGCAAGTTCGTCCACGATCTCGTGCTGGAGTCCTGCCGGCAAAACGCCCAAAAGGTTGCGATCGTTGACGAGTCCTGTGCGCCGGCGCGGCGTATCACCTACGGGGCTTACGGCGAACTGATGGAGTGCGCGGCGCGCGGCATGGTTGCCGCCGGAATACGCCCCGGCGAGACCGTCGGCATCTTTCTGCCAAACTGCTGGGAGTTTGGAGTCGCCTTTCACGCTGCGCTGATGGCGGGCGCGATTCCAACGACCTTGAATCCTACTTATCGCGAACGGGAAGTTCGCTATCAATTGGAAAACGCCGATGCGGTCGCACTCGTCACCGATGGCTCGCTGTTGAGCGGAATCGGTCTTCGCGGCCTGCCGTCCCTGCGGAGTGTCTACACCGTCCGCACGCCTGGGCCGGGCGGATCGGAAGCTTTCGACTCGTTGTTCGAGAATGCGCGCGGCGCTCGCTTGCCGTCGCCCACGAGCGATCCGCGCGAGGCGCTGGCAACACTTCCCTACTCCAGTGGCACCACCGGGCTTCCCAAGGGCGTGATGCTGTCGCACTACAACCTGGTAACGAATGTGTATCAGACGCTCGTCCCGAGGGAGCATGGCGCGATCGCAGAGGATGAAGTTCTGCTGTGCTTTATTCCGCTGTATCACATCTACGGACTGACGATAGGCCTGAATCTCACGCTGATCCGCGGAGCCACGCTGGTGCTGATGCCACGCTTCGACTGCGCGCGTTCGTTGGAGATCATCGCGGAGCAAGGGATCTCGCTGGCGCTGTGTGTGCCCCCGACGCTGCTGGCGTACTGCCAGGCAGCCGAGAACGGGAAGTTTCCGCGCGACCATCGACTACGTTGGGTAAAGTCGGGAGCAGCGCCGCTTGCCCCGGAGCTGGCGCGGCGATTCACCGCGGGCACCGGCGTGCCCATTCGTCAGGGCTACGGTATGACAGAGGCGTCACCGGTGACGCACCTGGGATTTCTGGCGCCCGGGCTATACCGTCCGGAGTCGATCGGCGCACCGGTCGCCCTGACGGATTGCCGCGTGGTGGACGAGAACGAAAATGACGTTGCTCCCGGCGAGCTGGGCGAGTTGGTGATGCGCGGGCCGCAGTTCATGCGCGGGTATTGGAAGTCGCCGGATGCGACGTCAGCGGTGCTACGCGATGGCTGGTATTGGTCGGGCGATATCGTGCGCGTTGACGCGGATGGGTTCTACTGCGTCGTTGATCGTCGCAAGGAGATGATCAAGTACAAGGGCTTTTCCATCGCGCCGGCTGAGGTGGAGAGTGTGCTGCTGGAGCATCCGGCGGTAAGCGATTGCGGGGTCGTGTCCCGGGTTGATGCCGCGGGTGAGGAGATTCCGTGCGCCTTTGTTGTGGTACGCGAAGGAGAAGCATCTGACCAGCAAACGGTGGAGAAGCTGCAGGCCTTCGTCGCCGAACGGCTGACACGTTACAAAATGCCGCGTGAGATCCATTTCGTGCAGAACATGCCACGAACCGCGTCGGGGAAAATCTTGCGGCGCGAATTGAGAAAGCTGATCTAACCGGCGATCGAGACGCCGTAGACCCTACCTCTGACAAATCCCTTCCAGCACACCTGAATTGCCCCACCCTGGTAAACAGAGAGCCAGAATGGGGCACCCAGGTTTATCTTGCGGCGCTCTGCTGAAGAGCTAGAGCGAGTGTCGTGATGCTGACACGTCACTGGCCGGCACTCGACATTGCGGAGCCGGCTTCAAATGTCACGCCGGTACGTGTGTTGCTGAAATCGATTTCGCTGATGCTTGCACCGCCGTTGCCATCCTGCGTGACAACCTGGTTGTACTGCGGCGCGTTGCTCAGCTGCTTCACCTGTCCGGTCGCCGAGGCGACTTCCTTACCGTTCTTCAGGAACTTCACCTGCGCGGTCGAGCCGGTGGTGTCGCACTTGACGGTGTATTCGCCGGCGGGAATGGTTTTTCCGTTGAGCGAGGCGTCATGGAAGAGAGTGATGGTCTGCGATTTTGACGCGGCGAACGCACCGATGGACATGCTCAGCGCGAAGGCCACGAGAGTGACACGAGCCAGTATACGAGTCATTTCCGTCTCCTTAGCTTTGACTTCGTTCTGGCAGCCCATTGCGGCCTTCCGCCGACAGGTCCGAACTATTACCTGCCGTGGACGCCGGCGAGATCATTGCTCTACCGGGGGACTTGCATTCCCAGCCGCTTCGCATAGAATGTGAGGCCGGGGTTAAACAGCACGGGGACGCCTTGATGACTCCCTCTGAGTTTGTCTCGCCTGGGCCGCCAAACCGCTGGCGAAACACACTGTTTGACCCCAAACTTTTTAGCAATTCAAGTGCCAGCCTATGCTGGTACACTCCTGCGACGCGATCCCTTCTCGGCGTATACGCCGGCCGTGAACAAAAAGTTCACTCCAGCGAAACTTTCTCGCGACGTGGCTTGGACGAGCGCTCTACCGCTACGTAAGCGCTGCTGATCTACTCTTCACAATAATTCACGGCTGCGCGGCATTCATTGCGCGTATCGATGCATTCGTCACAAGCGAATGAGTCCCAACGCGCTTTTGTACATCGCTACGACGCTGCTGCGCGCTGGTTCCATCCCCTGCGTTCGCGCAGTGAGGTGATGTGCGCCAGGTGATGTTCGCAGTGCCACGCGTACATGGCCAGCATCTGTTCCAGAGTCAGCACTCCGTGTTCGGGATGGTACAGCGTGCGTTCGAAATCGGACGGTCGCATGCTCTGGAGGAGATCAACCCAGCGCGAGTGCAGGGCGGCGAGCAGCTGTAGCGAGACTTCCGGCGGCGTGATCTGGCTGTCGGGGAGTTTCGCCCACTCCGCCTGGTCGTAGGCCCTGACCTGTGGTTCCGCTTCCGTGAGGGCGAGCTTGAAGCGGATGTAGGCGTTCATGTGGCTGTCAGGCACGTGATGCACGACCTGGCGTACCGTCCAGCCTTCGGGACGATAGGGAGTGTCGAATTGCTCGGCATTTAGCCCTTGAATTGCAGAACGCATCTGGAGGGGAGTTTTGGACAGCACGTCGATGGAGCGTGCGCGGTCCTTTGCAGCTTGTTCTTCAGTATCTGGCTGGGTCCACTCAAACTTGCCAATGGGATAACGCAAGTCCGTCATCGAAACCTCCGGTGGGAAATTCTATCGCAGAATCGACGAGGGCATGACTCGACGGGGATCCCTTCTTCTACTCCAGCGAGCGCACCTCGGAGGATGGCACCAGCTCCACCGTGCATGGACCCGGCACCGTGCTCCCGCAGCGGACAACCGCGCGCCGGACAACGTGCGATTGCGCCTGTGGCGGGAATTTCATCTTTACATCCGTTTTCTGCAACACGTCGGCTAGTGTCTTCAGGTTGTCGTCGCCCTTGATGAATTTCGCCTGCTCGACCTTGCTGGGCGAGATCAGCAGGTAAAACTCGGCCGTGCCTTTGTCGGATTTGTTGATCGGTACCGTCTCGCGATGGGTTCCATTTGTTCGGGCTGCAGCCATGCGCTTCTCGATATCGTTCACGCCCATAGCTGTCAGCTTCGCGCGCGCATCCGAACTGGGACTTTCGGCGACCAGGGACTGTACGTAATAGTCGATGGCCTGCTCGCGCTTGCCTCGCTTCTCGTAGATTTCGCCCAGGTGCTCGGCTTCATCACCGGCGCCTCCTCCCTCCCAGGCAGGAAGGATGTATTTCTCCGCGGCATCGACGTCACCGCGCTTGAACTCGACCCAGCCGCGCGTGTCCCACACCGCAAAGAGCAGGTTCACGGTACCCAGGTCCTGCATGCGCAGGTTGTCCAGAGTTACATCGCGCAGTTGTGTCTCCAGCGCATTGATAGCGGTGCCGGAATATCTCTCCGCGCGATCCAGTTGCACATTCTGCTCGGCCAGCGCGTAGGCGATGTTGTTCCACGTGAGCGGCGCAGGCGAGATACTGATGGCCTTGTCGAAGGCCGCCATTCCCTTCTCCGTCTGATTGGTCGCGATGTAGGCCTGCCCCAGGGCGATGAACTGCAAGGGGTTCTTCGGCTGAATGTCGACTGCCTTCTGCAATTCGGGAATGGCCTCGGCAAACTTCTTCTGGCCCAGGTACAGGCGCCCGAGGTTGCCGTGCGCGTAGGCGTCCAGGGGATTGATCTCGATCTGCTTCTGGAACTGCTGGATCGCGTCCTGATAGCGCCCTTGCTGCTCGTAGGCGAGGCCCAGCGAGTTGTAGGCGAACTCGTCGTAAGCATTGTTTTCGATCTGCTGCTTAAAGGCTGCAATGGCCTTATCGGTTTCCCCCAGATGCATGTAGGCGTCGCCCAGATCGTCCCATGCGCCTTTGTGCTTCGGATCGAGCTTCACCACGCGCTGCAGCAAATCGACGGCAGCTTCATAGTGCTGGTTCTGGAAGGCCTGAACGGCCGCTTCGAACAGGTCGTCAGCAGATTGATTACCCGCGGCCGCTCCCTGCGCCGAGGGGGCGCTGTTCTCGAGCCTGATCTGCTGCGCTTCATCTGCGTTTATCACGCGACGGAAGGCGGCATAGTCTTCGCTGCGGCTCTGCGGAATCTGCGCCATGGCGACTTTCAGCACGCGATGCGCGCTCAGTTGGCCGGCATCGAACTTGTAGCCGGCGTGGTACTCGGCGTAGTCGCGTTTCACGTCGACATCAATCGGCGGATGCACCTTGTACCTGGCCGGGAAGCTGATTTTCACGTCGGCCTGGTCGTCGCGAATAGCGCCTAGCTTGAGGCGCTCGTTGGAGCTGTCGTCATCCTCATCGTCGTCGCTGGGCAGGTGAATTGAGCCAAGCGGCAGGATGAACCGGGACTCGGCTGCTGACCAGTCGAAGTAGTTGTTCGCGGTGACGTCAAAATCGACGGTAAGGGGATCGTCGGTGTCGCTCGGGTCGCTGGCTTTCAGGTTCGTGATCTCCGCGCCCGGCATGCTGGCGCGCTTCAGCATGTATTCGAAGATGTCTTTCCAGTGGCTGCTGGGAAGGCGGCGCATGGCGTAGCGCAGAATCATCTCCGTATCGCCGCGAGATGCTGTTCCGATATGCAGCGTTAGCTGACCATTGTCGCTGACCGCACCGACCACAGTGCTGCGGTCGAATGCTTCGAAGGGAAGCTCGGCCGGTGTCGACACGATGACGGCAGGACCGTCCGGCGGAATCGCCAGCGCCTGCTTATCGCGCAATTGCGCCGAGAGCATGCGAAAGGGCGCGATGCCCGGCGTGCTGTCCAGCCAGATCTCCTTGCCCTCGACCGGAACGCGCGTGATGACATGATCGAACTGGGAGGGCGACGGAACGTCGGGATCGAGCTTCATCTTCGAGCCGATCAGCACGGACGTCGAGTGGAAGCCTTCGGCATCGAGCAGCGCGGCCAACAGCGTGTTCTTGTCCTTGCAATCGCCGTAGCCGTTGGCCAAGACTTCGCTGGCAGCATGCGGCTGGATGCGCCCCAGGCCGAACGACAGGCTGACATAGCGGATATTGCGTGAGACGTAGTCGTAGAGCGCTTTTACTTTCGCAATATCGTCCTTCTTGCCTTTGACCAGCGTGGCGGCTTCGGTCTTGACAGTCGCATCAGGCACGCGGCGATCGCGCTCCAGGCCGGCGTACCAAGCGCCGAGTTCTTCCCAGCTCTTAAACGTCGTGAGCTGGACGGCGGGAAATTCGTCCTCAGATTTCTTCTTCTTTTTCTTTTTGTCCTCGTCTTCGTCTTTCAGATGCGAGTGCGCCCAGCGATAGATGCGGCGGTCGCCGTCGTCCGTGATCTTCGGATCGTAGCCCGGTTTGGTTTTCAGCTTTATCTGCCGGTCTTTAGGGACGTTGATCTCCAGTTGCTCGTCGAGAACAATCCCCTTCTCCGCGAAGTTGTAGCTGGTCCAGAACTGCCCAGGTGCCAGCGGCGCAGCAATCGTGCGCACGAAGCGGTACTCGAGTGTGTCGCCGGGCCGCAGCGAAGGAACGCTGATATGTTTCTCATGGTAATCGGTATAGACGGGCGCGTCGGGGAAGGTCAGGTCCTGGACGGCTGACTCCTGCGCGTTGATGACCGTGCCGTCGGGCTTGCGCACGCGAACATACGCAATCTCCAGCTTCTCACTCAGCGCGCTGTATCCGACCTTGACCTGTCCCAGGGCCTGCACGCCGCTCTCGCTGATGACCTTGATCACCGCCTCGTTCTGGATGACGCCCGTGCCGTCGTTTTCGAAGCGCATGGTCTGCGTCGAGTGCTGCACGACGAAAGCTTCCTGCGAATAGTCGGGAGGCGTGGGAGTTGGGGTGCCGCTCTGCCCCGTGGCGCCTGCATGCGAAGTATTGGAGGATGACGGCGGGGAACTGCCTGAAGGCGCCGTGGCGCTCGGTGCAGGCGCGGGCGAAATCGGGGTTTGTGCGGGCGATTGCTGGGCGACAGCCGTCAGGCACGTACAGAATGCGAGAAAAAATGCGGCCAGGAGTCGTTTCATTGCTTTGAGGGCTGGATGAACTTCAATACTACGCGAGCCCCGGGCGAAGTCCAAGAGCAGCGCCGCTACAACGGAAAGTTGCCTGGACTTGCTGCCTGTGCGAGATTAGGCCGTGCCTCGGTTCACGTTCTTCGTCGGCAAGGGCGGGGTTGGCAAGACAACCGTGTCGTCGGCGTACGCTCTGCATCGGGCAGCGCGTGAGAGGCGAGCACGATTGCTCTTGATTTCAACCGATCCCGCGCACTCGCTCGCAGACATCCTTCAACGCAAACTATTTGACGCGGCCAAGCGTCTGCAGGTGACCGGCAATCTGTGGGCGCGGCAGATCGATGCCCAGCGGCAAATCGACAGGTTTCTTTATGGCGAACGTGAAGATATCCTCGCGCTGCTCAACAAAGGCAGCCTCTTCACGAGCGACGAACTTGCACCGCTGCTCGACACCAGCCTTCCCGGCATGGCCGAGGTTGCGGCGCTGCTGGCGATTCATGAGCTCCTCGACAGCAACTACGACGAGGTTGTGGTGGACACCGCACCGATGGGTCATGCGATTCAGCTGTTTCAGATGCCGGCGCACTTCGCGCGTTTTCTCGACGTGCTGGAGACGGCGGCCTCGCGCGATGTGGTGCTGGCCCGGCATTTCGGAGGACACATAGATCGCGAGCCGGCGCTTGATCGCTGGGCGAGAATGGTCGCGCAGGTGGAAGGGGCGCTGATGGCGGGCGCGGCGAAGCTCGTGCTCGTAACGACGCCGGAGCCGCTTTCGCTGAACCAAGCAGCTCGCGCGGCGCCGTCGTTCGAAAGCAGCGGAAATCGGTTTGCACAGATCGTGTTAAATCGCGTAGTTCGGGATGCGGGTAAGTGCCCTCGATGTCAGAAGCGAAAGAAACAGAGCGCTGAGGCGAGGAGAGTTCTGCGGAAATATTTCCCGCGCGCGCAGGTCTTTACCGGCTACGATCCGGGTGTCCCGATTCTTGGAACAGAGGCATTGCGCGCCTTTGGAGGGCATGTCTTTGCGTGCAAGGGTCCGCCACGCTCGGTACTGAAGAAGGCTCCAGAAGCGGTACCGCCTGAGCTGGAACGGACGAACTGGCCGCGGCTGGAGACGCCGCTCACGCTCACCATCGGCAAGGGTGGCGTAGGCAAGACAACGGTGTCGGCTGCGCTCGCTTATCGGCATCGCAAGCTCATGAAGAGCGACAAGGTGACGATTTGTTCGATTGATCCCGCGCCTTCGCTGGACGATGTTTTTGCCACAAGGGTTGCTGATGTGCCCCGGCCGGTGCTGGGTGATAGCAAGCTTCTGGCAGCGGAGTTCGATGCGATGGCGCAATTCCAGGAGTGGTCGTCGCAACTGCGGGCGCGGCTGGCGGAAGCAATGACCGGCCAAGACCGTGGCGTGCATCTGGATCTCAGCCTCGATCGGAAGTTTCTACTGGCCTTGCTCGATATCGTACCTCCGGGCGTGGACGAGATCTTTGCAATCTTTCGCGTCGTCGACTTGCTGCGGGGCGGGGGGCGTGTGGTGATCGACATGGCGCCGACGGGGCACGCGCTGGAGGTACTCCGGACTCCGGAGCGCTTGCTGGCATGGTCGCGTGTGTTGTTGAAAACGCTAGCGGCACACCGTACACTGGCCATCGCTCAGGATGCGGCGGTGGAGATCGCCTCGCTGTCTCAGAGCGTGCGTGAGCTGAAATCTCTGCTGCGCGATGCCAGGCGGTGTCGGCTGGCGGTTGTCACCTTGCCCGAGCCGTTGCCGGATTACGAAACGCGGCGGCTGATGGGTGCGCTGCGCGAATTACAGGCGCCGGTTGGAGCGCTGTTTGTGAATCGCGTTCTGGTCGATGCAGGCGGCTGCAAGCGCTGCGAACTGGCGGCGCAGTGGCAGGCGGCGTCGTTACTGAAGTTGCGACGCGAACACCGGAGCAGGACGTTCATTGCACCGGACTTTGAAATGGAGATTACAGGGGCGAAAGCCTTGGGGCAATTCACGCGACAGCTGTGGCGCCCTGGCGAGGCGCGCAGAGATCGAAGAAGTCATGCCTAAGATAGCCATAACGCTGCCCAAGCCCTCGACAAATCCCGCGACTGATACGGCGCTCTATCTCTACGCGATATCTCATGCGCCAAAGCAGGCGGCGCCGGCGATTACCGCCGAAGGCATCGATGGCTCGGCGCGTGTGGACGCGATCCGCTGTGGCGAATATCTCTGCTGGGTCAGCCGAGTCTCGCGGCAGGAGTTTGGCGACCAGTTGAATCAGCGCATGCAGGACCTGGAATGGTTAGCGACCTCCAGCTTGCGCCATCAGCATGTTGTGACGGAAATCTCAAGTAATACTACGACTCTACCGGCGCGCTTCGGGACGGTGTTTCTGAAAGAAGCCTCGCTGATCAAGCACATAAAGCAGCGCGAGCGCGTGCTGCGCGCAGCATTCAAGCGCGTCGCCGGGGCCGACGAGTGGGGTGTGAAGGTATTCGCGCTTGCGCCCGCCCTGCACGTCACAGTTGCAAAAGGAGCGAGCGGCGCCGAATACCTGAAGCGCAAGGCGCAACTGCTACAGCCGCGGACACGAGGGAAGTCCGATGCCGAACTGCAGGAGTTCGTCTCGTCACTGAAGAAGCTTGCGGTGGCAACGGCGCCGGGCGGCAAAGCAAGCGCAGGCCAGCCCGGACTCTTGTGGCACGGGGCGGTCCTGATTCGCAGAAAGGATCGCAACAAACTGGAGTCGACGTTGCGGAAGTATGCCGCGAGATGGAAGGGCGCGCGGCGGATTGACTGCAGCGGGCCGTGGCCGCCCTATTCGTTTGTGGGGGAGCATGTCCAGTAATTCCGAGCCGGGAACACTGGCGATTGAAGGCGAGAATGACATCTCGCTGCTCGATATCCTCGACCATGTGCTCAATTCCGGCGTGGTGATCCATGGCAGTTTGGTGATCTCGCTGGCGGGAGTCGATCTCGTCTATGTGGGATTGAATGTGGTGCTGACGTCGGTAGAAACGGCATTACGGAATATCGAGCGCGACCTGTGAACCGCAGCGCTGAAGCGGTGCTCGACTCCGCCGCTGAGGGGCACCATTCCACGCTGATATTCCATCCTGCCGGTGGCACAAATTTCCTTCTCCTTCGCCGCAAAAGCAAAACTCAATTACTCTGAGAGTGAATGCCCAGCCTCCTGTATTGCGTGACGCAACCGAATCCCGCCGTAAGCGTTACCTCCGGCGTTGCTGAGGCTGTGGTCGTCTCGCGCGAGATGCTGGGCTTCCGCGTCTACTGGAGCGATATCGAAAATCCTGAAGGGTTGGGCGAAGCGGAGTCGTTGAAGAAGGCTGCCGTGCAATTTCATCGGGTGCTGCGCGAAATTCTTGGGGTCACCACGCCAATCCCCTTCCGCTTTCCCACGCTGCTGGATGGTGCCGATGCCCTGGAGCCGCAGCTTGCGGCGGAGCAGGAACTGTATCGCCAATCTCTGGCACACGTTGACGGCGCGGTGCAGTACGAGATTGTGGCGACATGGGCCGACGAACGGCAGGCCGACCTGGCCACTCCGGTAAGCGGGCGCCAGTATCTGCAACGCAGGCAGGCCGCGCTGGCGCGAGTTTCCGCGGTGGAGGGCAAGCTCAAAAGCGTGACCGCCGATGCCGTACGCGAGTGGCGCGCGCGTCAGGAGCGTAGGACCCATCGCTGGTTCGCGCTAGTGCCACGTGAGAATCGTGAGCGCTTCATTGCGTCGTTGCGAACAGCGGGCGGCTCGGAAGGAGTTCGCCTGCGGCTGAGTGGCCCGTGGCCTCCAAGCGAATTCGTCAACGAGCGGAGCAATCGTGGATAAACCGAAACAACTGACGCCGCAGGAGGTCGAAGCCGCTGTCTCGGAGTTGCGGCGTCAGCTGCAAGGCCTAGCGGCTCAGCCGCCGGAGCGCATCGACTGCTCGCAGGAAACAATCGAGCAAGGATTGGCCAAACTTGTCCTGGGCCTGATCGATTTACTGCGCCAGCTTCTGGAGAGACAGGCCATTCGTCGCATGGAAGGCGGCACGCTGAATGATCAGCAGGTCGAGGAAATGGGACTGGCGTTGATGAAGCTGGAAGTGAAGATCAAGGAGCTGGCCGAACAGTTCGGCCTGAAACCCGAGGATTTGAATCTGAATTTAATTTCCCTGGGCAACCTTCCTGAGTGAGGGCGCCTCAAGATGAGAGGCAGCCTTTTCGTGCCATATCTGTGGGCGTCGGGCGGTCGCTGCTTCCCCTAAATATGTCTCAGGGCTAAGGGCAACATGGCTGATGAAATTTTTCAACCAGCCGAACGGGTTCCAGAATCCGGCGTTTATCAGGTGCAACATTATCGCCATCGTCTGTACCACGAGGTGACGATGCTTCGAGGCGCACGCTTTCCCGTGTGTGACGAGTGCGGAACGAATGTGCGCTTCCGTCTGGTGAGGACGGCACCACCCATAGAACTCGATCGGAACTTCACGAAAACGCAGCGGAAGAGCTTCGCGGCGGGATAGAAAGGCCGCGGCATCGGCTGGCGTATTCGTGGGCGCGGCGAGGTTTGGCTCCCATCGTTGGCCCGCGTGTCTCGCAGGGACACGCGAATCAGCAAAATAAGCTGCAAACCTGCCAGGGCACCGTTCGCCATTTCTACTCGGCGCATCCACGGATGTCTTCGGAGATCCAGGAGCGCGGCATCGATCTGCTAACTCCGATCTGGCACGTCTTCGACCTCACGCCTCAAGGGCGGGGTGACTGGTACACGAAGCTGGAGTATCCGAAGAGATCGCAGGCATAGATCGCCGTCGTGAGCGCTAATAGCTAAGCCCCAAAAGCTCCTTACGATACAATTTTCCTACCCGCAATGCCTTTGCCCACACCATCGGCGCATCTGGCGCGCGATTCCCGCACAACTCAGGAAGCCTTGCCGTCGCGGCTCCAGTCCATGCTGCGCTCGCCGCTCTCAATGGTCCTGATCGCCTTCGCGGTGCGCGTGCTATGGATCGCCATTGCGCACACCTACCGCATCCGCACTACCGAGCACAACTTCGGCTTCGGCTGGGAAACCGGACGTATCGCCTACGCGCTGGCGCAGGGCATGGGTTTCAGCTCGCCCTTCGGCGGCAATACCGGGCCGTCAGCCTGGACAGCACCCATCTATCCCTGGATCGTCTCCGTCGCCTTTCGGATTTTCGGCAGCTACTCGCCAGCATCGGCGTTCGCGATGCTTATCCTCAACAGCCTGTTCGGTGCCCTGACCTGCTGGACCGTGTACCGCATCGCGCGGCGCGTATTCAATCCGACGGTGGCGATGTGGGCCGGCTGGGTCTGGGCGCTCTATCCCGACATGATCTTCTGGGACGTAAGGTGGATTTGGGAGACAAGCCTGGCGGCATTTCTCCTGAGCCTGCTCTTCATGCTTACCCTGGAGATGGAAGGCGACAGCCGTTCGTCCTTGTGGATCGGCTACGGGCTGCTGTGGGGTGTCGCCGCGCTGAATAATCCGGCAGCGCTGGCCCTCCTTCCCTTCGCCGGATGCTGGCTGGTATATCAATTACATCGTCGCGGCCAGCGTTTTGTCGTGCCCGCGGTGTTGAGCGCAGTGGTCTTCTGGATGACGATCATGCCCTGGCTGGTGCGCAACTACGAAGCCATGGGGCATTTCGTCTTCGTCCGCGACAACTTCGGCAACGAGCTGCGTATCGGGAACAATCCACTGGCGGAGGGCGCCTACGTGCTTGCCTACCATCCCAGTCAGAACGCTCTGCTGCTGGCGAAGTACGAGCGGATGGGCGAACTGGCTTACTGCGCCGATCAGGGGCGGCTGGCGAGGCAGTGGATCGGGGAGCACCCGGGCAAATTCGTCGTCATCACTCTGCGGCGCAGTTACTTCTTCTGGGGCGGCATACCCAGGCTCGCGAACGCGCAGTGGCTATCTGAGTTCAAGAATTCGCACTACCTGCTGATTTCCGTGCTCGGCATCTGGGGGCTGCTGCTGGCGTTGAAGAGGCGGGTGCATGGCGTGTTTTTGTTCGCTACCCTCCTGGTGTTCTATCCCGTGGTCTACTATATTTGCTTTCCCGAACCACGATACCGGCATCCGATTGATCCCGAGCTGATGCTCCTGGGAGTGTACTTGGTCTCCGAAGCAAAAATCCGAAGCGGGGCGAGTGAGGACGAGCGCGAGCTCTCCGAACTTGAGCAAGACGAAGTTCTGCCTGAGTTCCACACTCTGTCTGTGATCATTCCGGTGTACAACGAACGCCGCACCGTGCTGAAGATCCTGCGGCAGGTGGCGCGCCAGCCGCTCAGCCTGCGCAAAGAGCTCATCATCATCGACGACTGCTCCACCGACGGCACGCGCGAGTTCCTGCGCGAGGCCGATTTGCAGGCGCTGCTCGGCGGCAACGGCGCGAATACCGTGAAGCTCGTCCTGCACGAGAAGAACACGGGCAAGGGCGCTGGCGTACGCACTGGACTCGCTCACGCAACCGGGGAAATCGTGCTCATTCAGGATGCCGATCTCGAATACGACCCACGCGACTATCCCGCATTGATCGCGCCCATCCTCGACGGCCATGCCGACGCCGTCTTTGGTAACCGCTTCCATTACGGCCCCCACCGCGTGCCGCGCTTCTGGCGGTATGTGCTGAACCGGTTGTTCTCCGCGCTCTGTGACTTCCTCACCGGCATCAGCATTCATGACGTCACGGCCTGTTACAAGGCTTTCCGCCGCGAGCTGCTGGTGAAGATTAATTTGCACTCCGACCGCTTCAGCGTCGAAACCGAAATGACGGTGAAGCTGGCAAAGCTGGGCATACGGATTTACGAAGTGCCTATCGTCTACCATGGCCGCACCTACGCCGAAGGCAAGAAGATCAACTGGAAAGATGGCGTGTGGGCGGTGTGGGACTTGGTGAAGTACAGATTTAGAAGCTAGTGGCTAGTGGCTAGTGACTAGCCAGCAAAGACCAGTGCCTGCAAGCCGATGCCAATCCAGAAACCTCGTATAGGACCAATGACCATCGGTCGCGTTACCGATCACTAGCCACTGACCACTAGCTACTGCTTTTACGCATTCTGGCGGTTCGGCTGGTTTTGCTTTGTCAGCTCTCCTACAGCCTGATTCCATGCCGCCACCCACGGCACCGCCAGCGAGTACAGCAGGCGCGCGGCCAGTTGCTTCGCGCTTGCATGCTGGCGGAAGCTGCTCCAGTCCAGGCGAAAAGCGAAATAGATTTCCATCAGGAGAACCGCAAGCAGCAGGATTACGGTTCGCGGAAGCAGAGCAATCGCAATCACTTCGGCCATACAGCGCAAAGTATTTCGCAGCAGGCGCGAACGCCGCGTCCCCAGCACGCCATCGGCGACGCCGTAGCGAGCCATCATGCTGAGTGCGCTCTTCAGCGTGTGGCGCGGCCGATAAATCGCCTGTGCCCGCTCGGCAAAGGCTGGTTGCACCAGCTTCCGGACAAGCAGATCGAATTTGGTGTCTTCCCCGAGAAAGGTCGTCTCGGGGAATCCGCCGACGCGCTTCCAGAGCTCTTTGCGGAACGCCATGGAGCGGCCGGTGCACGAGCGCGTGGTGCCATCGGCCCGCTGCCTCATGCCAAAGAATGGCGCCGCGGCCAGGTCCCAGATCGTCTGGTCGTCAGGATCGATGCAGGAGCCGCCCAGCGCATATTCGGCGCTGCCATTCGCAATGGGGGCCGTCAGCCGCGCCAGCCAGCCGGTATCGTAGATGCAGCCTGCATCGGCGCAGGCCACTATCTCGGATGTCGCGGCCGCGACGCCGACGTTTCTACCGCGAGCGATGGGGCCGGGCGAGGCTTTCAGGTTGCAGCTTTCGTCGCGAATAGCAATGAGGTGCGGATACTTCGCTCGCGCCGCCTGGAGATGCTCCCACGTCCCATCGTTCGAGCCGCCGTCAACGACGATTACTTCCTTCGGCGTCGGAACTTGCCCGGCCAGCGTCGAGACGAGCCCGTCGATGTCGTCCACTTCGTTCAGGACGGTCGCGGTCACGCTTACGGATACGGCGCCCAATCGGTCGATTGCCTTTGCACAACTCTCGTTTACGGTAAACAACTTACTGAATTATAGCCGCGACGTGGATCGCAAATAGCGAAAGCCCTGCTGGGACGCTGGTGCCGTACGGGTGTCTAGCGTCGTCGGCAAATGCCATGCGCGGCTAACGAAATGTCGTCACGAGCGCCGCTTTTCAGGCGCGAGGGATCTGCGGTTTATTCCAACCGTTATGCACTGCGCGCGAACCAGCAGATCCCCCACCGGCCTGAAGGCCTCCTCGTGAAGACAATTTCCAGGGGAGGGCATCCGCTCAACAGGGGAGCGCATTTGCCGAAGAGGCCCCCTTCTATTAATTCCCTGCATTTCATCCCAATTTCCTGAACAAGTGGCCCGGTCTGTCCGTACCACAACGAAGGGTTCAATCAACTCGCGACCAAGCCGCGAGAGGAGGCGTCATGTCTATGCTTCGCACCCGCAAACAGTCGGTCGCCATTCTAGCCACAGCGGCTCTCTCCCTGCTCATTTCCCTGCCCGCTCTCGCCGAGGTTACGCAGGAATTCCACAAGACCGCTCCGCTCCCCGCCAACGGACGCGTGTCGCTCAGGAACATTAATGGCGACGTCGAGATCACCGGCTGGAGCCGAAACGAAGTCCAGATCGATGCCGTGAAGAGCGCGCCCGATCAGCAGCGGCTCGACGAAGCTCGCATCGAAGTAAATGCCGGCAGCGATTCAGTCGAGATCGAAACCCGCTACCCTTCGCACCTCATGAACAACAATGCCGCTTCCGTTCGTTACACGTTACATGTGCCGCAGGGCGCCCGCATCGACAAGATCAACCTGGTGAACGGTGCACTGACCATCCGACAACTAAGTGGCGAGATCGACGCTGATCTGGTGAACGGCAAGCTGCGCGCCACGGACCTGGCCGGCACGGCCGATCTGGCAACGGTGAACGGATCGATTGAAGCCAACTACAACTCGCTGAACAACCTCCGCGAGATCAAACTGAAGTCGGTAAACGGCAGCGTCGATCTGCTGCTGCCGCAATCACCCAACGCCGACGTCAGCGCCAGCACTGTGAACGGCGGCATCAGCACGGACTTCCCGCTGACGGTGAAGGGACACTGGGTGGGCAAGAACATGTCAGGGACACTCGGTAACGGCGGCGTGCGCATTGAGCTGAGTAACGTGAATGGCAGCATCCACGTGGGGCCGGGGCGGGGGAGCCTCTAGCTGCGAGCTTCGAACCGCGAACTCGCGAGCAATTTGCTCCTGCTTGCGACAAGAGGGCAGATCGTCCTGGCAGTTGGGGCAGCAACGGCTCCTGACCATTACGCTGACATGCGTCCCACTCGTAGCTTGAAGCTCGGGGCTCGAAGCGAATCCCAATTACCGCCTTCAATAAATTTCATATGCTCGCGGCGGGCTCTGGAAATCCGGCTTGCGCGCGATCAGTAGCAGCGCCCCAATCCGCTTGAAGTCGCGCAGTTCTTCGGCGTTCTTGAACCACTTGCCGCTATACTCCTCCGGCGTCGGAGTCAGGTCGGGAATGCGCATCGCGTGCGCATCTTCGAAGCCGCTCTCCCGCAGCAACCCGATGTACTCTTGCTCTGAGCGTACTCGCACCGGGACCTTCAGCTCATCGACCCAGCGCAGCGAGTAGTGATTGTCGCGGTAGAGATTGATCAGGATGTAGAGCTCGCCTTTGGGCCCCAGCACGCGAAACAGTTCGCTTAGAGCGGCCTCCTGATCGCCGTAGTAATAAAACGACTCCACCGACAAAACCTTGTCGAAGAAATTCTCTTCCCACGGGATCTGCTGCGCCGAACCGACGACGAACATCAGGTTCTCGTGGGCGGTGGACGTAGCTCGCGCGCGACGAATCATCTCGTCCGAGACATCCAGGCCGACGACCTGTCCCGGTCGTTCGTCACCAGCAACCTGCTCGGCAAGCAAGCGGCTCGCCCATCCCGCGCCGCAGCCGAGATCAAGCACGCGCTGCCCGGGCTTCAGTCCCATCAGCGCCAGCGTCTGTTGGGTGATGCTGATGTGGTGATTTTCCATCTCCTCGCCGCGTCCGGCTTCAGCCCACTGGTTAAACTCGCGCCGCATCTGTTCGTCGACGGAAAGGGTCTTGTTCTGGCTCATTGGCACCTCGTGTTGGCTCTTGGCTGTTGGCTCTTAGCTCTTAGTAATCAGAACTGCACCGTGCGCAGGACCAGGGCGAATAACAGTTGCCGGTGCTGATTGCCTGCTAAGAGCTAAAGGCCAGGAGCTAACAGCTGCTTTTATGTTACAGTCGCGAAGACTTATGCCTCAAACTCCGCCGCCGCCGGCGAATGGCGGGAAACGTCCCTTGCTCTACTGCCCCACCTGCGCGCGCGAGGTCGAAGACCCGCTCACCTGCGGCGACTGCTCCGCTGTTATCTGTCGCGTGTGTGGAACACCGCTGGAAGTACCGGAAGATCTCGGCATCGGGTGAGGCTCAGTCCGGCAGCAATTCGCCGAACACCAGGACATAGCCGTTCGGATCCTCAACTTCGAATTCCGAGTCGCCGTAGGGCCGCTTGGTTAGCTCGCCCTTCGGCGTGATACGGCTGCGAACCTCGTCGTAAAATTCCCGCAATCCGTTCATGCGAACGTAGGCATCCCATACCCCGCCGGCGCGCTCGACCTGCGGCTTGCGGTAGCCTTCCTGCCGCAGCAGCATGATCTCGACCCCATCTCGCCACAGGCTCGCGTAAAAATGCGGTTCCGCCTTCGGCGCGAGCGCTACCGAAAACCCAAGATTAGTTTCATACCACCGCGCCGTGCCGGCCACATCCGGTACAAGAAATGTCGGGGCAACACGAGTGAGAGCCGCCATAGTGTGAACTCCTGCCGATAAATGCCAGTGACTGCGGGCTCCACCGCGAATCCAGTTGGTAGCTGCTTCTTCACTTCACTGCAATGTTAACCAGCCGGCCTCTGACCACCAGCACCTTCACGATCTCCTTGCCTTCGATCGCAGCTTTCACCTTGTCATCGGCCAGCGCCAACTCGCGCACCTGGTCTTCGCTTGCATCGGCGGGCACTACGATGCGGCTGCGGATCTTGCCGTTGACCTGGATGGCGTATTCCATTTCCTCTTCCTTCGCCAGCGCCGGATCGTACTTCGGCCACGGTGCGCGCAGCAGGTCGGAGGTCTCGCCCAGCGTCTCCCACAACTCACGCGCGAGATACGGCGCGAAGGGCGCAAGCATCAACACCAGTTTGCGCTGTACGTCGGCCATCAGCCACAGGGGCGCCGCCTGCTCTCCTCTCTGTACGGCATCCTCGTAGGCATACAGCTCGTTCACCAGGCTCATCAGAAACGAGATCGACGTGTTGAAGTGCCAGCGGCCTGCGAAGTCCTCCGTTATCCGCTGGATGGTCTGGTGCAGCCGGCGCTGCATCTTGCGGGCCGCAGGAGACAGCTCACCGTTGGGAACTGCTCTCCACTCCGGACAATCGGGCCTTCCATTACGCACAACAAAGCGATACACGCGCGATAGAAATCCGCTGATCCCCTTGACTCCCGCATCCTGCCAGTCCAGATCCTGGTCGGGAGGGCCCCCGAACAGCGTGTACATACGAGTCGCATCGGCGCCGTGATGTTCCACCATGTCATCGGGCGAAACTACATTCCCCAGATTCTTCGACATCTTGGCCCCGTCCTTGATGACCATTCCTTGCGTGAACAGCCGCTCCACCGGCTCGGCATTTTTCACCAGCCCCATATCGCGCATGACTTTCGTCCAGAAGCGCGAATAGATCAGGTGCAGGATGGCATGTTCCACGCCCCCAATGTACTGGTCGATGGGGAACCAATATCCCACAGTATCGGAATCGAGCGGCTTGTCGGACAACGTAGCGTCGGTGTAGCGGTAGAAGTACCAGGAGGAATCGACGAAGGTGTCCATGGTGTCGGTTTCGCGCCGCCCCTGACCGCCGCACTTGGGACACGTCACGTTCACAAACTCCGGCACCATAGCCAGCGGCGATCCACCCGCCAGCGTGATCTCGACATTTTCGGGCAGCAGCACCGGCAAATCTTTCTCCGGCACCGGCACAATCCCGCATCCTTCGCAATAAATCATTGGGATGGGCGTGCCCCAGTAGCGCTGCCGGCTGATGCCCCAATCTTTCAGCCGATACGTCACCGTCGCCTTGCCGAAGCCGTGCTCTTCGGCGTATCTCGACATCTTCGCGATTGCATCCTCGCTGGGCAGCCCGTTCCAGTCACCGGAATTGATCAGCAGACTGTTGGTCTCAACGAACGGCAAGACCGGTTCGTTCGGTGAACCGTCTGCCGCATCTCCTTCGCGCCGCGGCAGAATCACAACGCGAATGTCCAGGTCATATTTCTTCGCAAATTCGTAGTCGCGCTCGTCATGCGCCGGCACCGACATGATCGCGCCCGTGCCGTAGTCCAGCAGAACGTAGTTCGCCACCCAGATGGGCACACGTTCGCCGTTGAAGGGATTCAGCGCGTAGCGCCCCGTCGCCACGCCATGCTTCTCGATCGCGCCCACATCGCCGGCTTCCTTCGCGCGGCGCTGCTCGGTCATCAGGTCTTCCACCTTCGACAGCAACTCCGGGTCGTTGGCGATCAGGTCGGTAACGATAGGATGCTCCGGCGCGAGCTGTAATGACGTCGCGCCGTAGATGGTGTCGATACGCGTGGTGAAGACCGTGATCTTATCGCCGGCTGGCCCGGCAATGCCGTCCAGCTTGAAGTCGACCAGCGCTCCCTCGCTGCGCCCGATCCAGTTGCGCTGCATGGTACGCACTTTTTCAGGCCACTCCGGAAGTTTCTCCAGATCGCGCAATAGCTCGTCGGCGTAGTCAGTGATGCGCAGGAACCACTGCTCCAGCTCGCGCTGCTCCACCAGCGTGTCCTCGTGCCGCCAGCAGCAGCCGTTGGAGAGCACCTGCTCGTTAGCCAGCACGGTAGCGCACTTGGGACACCAGTTCACCTTGCTCTTCTTGCGATACGCCAGACCGCGCTCGTAAAACTTCAGGAAGAACCACTGGTTCCAGCGGTAGTACTCCGGCAGGCAGGTCGTCACTTCCGTCGACCAGTCATACGAGAAGCCCATGCGCTTCATCTGCCGCTTCATGGCGGCGATGTTGCCCAGCGTCCACTGCTTCGGCGGCGTCCGGTTGGCGATGGCGGCGTTCTCCGCCGGCAGGCCGAACGAGTCCCAGCCCATCGGGTGCAGCACGTTGTAGCCTTGCATCCACATGTAGCGCGCCAGCGCGTCGCCGATAGAGTAGTTGCGCACGTGCCCCATGTGCAGCGCGCCCGACGGGTACGGCAACATCTCCAGCACGTAGTACTTCTTGCGCGAAGTGGTCGACGGCTCGGACTTGTAGAGATCGGGATTCTGCGCCCAGCGCTCGGACCACTTCCGCTCGATCGCCTGCGGATCGTAGCGGTCCGAGCGGGCGGTGATCTCATGCTGTGGTTTGGAGTTGGATACGGATGTTTGGGAATCGGCCATAAATATCTAAAGACTGCGTTTGGGGTGAACCTTGATTTTACAATGCCGGGCGCGTGAAGATTGGATTACCGGTGCCACGCTGAAGTTTCCGGGAAACCAAACCTTTCGAAGGATCATCAAGATCACCAGCCTTCAAGAAGCGGATCCAACCTCTATTAATCTCACGCAATTTATGGAGCGGTTATGAATCATCTTGACAGCTTGTTAAAGCGCAACCGGGAGTTCGCAGCGCAGCAGTCCGCCGCCGGAACACTCATGCCTTCGCTTCCCAAGGCCCTTCCGAACGTGAAGGCGATCGTCATCGGATGCGCAGACATGCGCGTAGATCCCGCGCACGTGCTTGGAATACGGCCGGGAGAAGCGGTGGTGATACGAAACATCGGCGGCCGGATTACGCCCGGGTTGCTGCAGCAGCTGGGAATGCTGGGGCAAATTGGTGAGATCGCGGGCGAGGTTCCGGGGGGCGGCGGAGAGTTCCATCTGATTGTTCTTCACCACACCGATTGCGGCATTACTCGCCTGGCCCAGGATCCGGCCTTGCTGTCGCAGTATTTTCAAGTGCCGGAAATTGAGCTGAAGAGTAAAGCAGTGAAAGACCCTCGCGCTGCCGTCGCCTCCGACGTTGCCTTGCTGCGCACCATTCCGCAATTGCCGGCCGGGTGGCTTATCTCCGGCCTGGTTTACGACGTGGCGTCGGGGCGCGTCGAGGTGGTCGAGCCAGCGGTCGCGCTTCGTGCTGCGTGACGGCCGAAGCTCTTATTTCGTCGCCCTGTTCACCAGCCGCTTCAACGCGTTCACGTTGGTGAGGTCGTCCAGCGGTTCGTCGATTGGCGTTTCGGCGATGAACGCCGCATGCGCCACTCGCGGATCGTTCAGCAAGCGCCGAAACGCCTTCAATCCGATACTTCCCTTTCCGATGTGCTGGTGGCGGTCGAGCTTGGAGCCGCGCGCAGCTTTCGCATCGTTGCAGTGCCAGACATGGACATTGCGCAGGCCAACGGTGCGCTCCAGTTGGTCAAGAGTGTCAGCGAAGCCTTCCTCGCTCACAATGTCGTAGCCCGACACATGTGTGTGGCAGGTATCGATGCACGCGCCGGACGGTACAACTTTCCCCAGCAGGAACAGGAGCTCGGCAACCTGCTCGAAGTTGCCGCCCAGCGAAAACTCTGACCCGGCTGTGTTTTCAATCAGGATGCGCAGCCGGCTCGCGGGAATATCGAGGCCGTCGACAGCCTCCTCTATCGCCATCGCCGCCCGCCTTAAGCCCTCTTCCCTGCTGCTGCCGCGAAACGATCCGGGATGCAGCACGAGAAACTCCGCGCAGAGTGCGAGCGCGCGCTCCACTTCACCGCGAAATGCCGCAATCGACTTGGCGTGAAACTCCGAGTTCCCGCCGGCAACATTCACGAGATAGTTCGCATGAATGGCAAGCGGCTTCAGGTTGTAACGCTCGCGCAGGCGATTCATCTCGCTGCACTGCGCCCGCCCCAACTCGTAGGGCTTCCATTGCCGCGGGCTCGAGGAAAAAATCTGGAAGGTATTGCAACCCAGCCGATAGGCCCGCTCGGCCCCGTGCTCCACGCCACCGGCCGTCGATGTGTGAATCCCGATCCGCCGCGCCGTCAACTTGGGAGGCCGCTTCGGCGCAGGTATCAGCTTGAGAATGTCCTTTTCTTTATGGTGGTTCCCCACGTAACCATTCTAGAGGTGATTTCCCGATGGTAGTTTAGGAGCAACGGAGATCTAAGTTCTTGCCCTTCTCTCGATTGATAATTATCGATGGGTGTGTTGGTCGGTTCACCGACTATGGTGAGGAAGATCACAGGCGTGAGAAAGCCAAGCAATTACATTTCAAGCAGCACTTTCACCCCATGCACCACCTGACTCACCTGATCATTCGCGCGCTGCAAAAAGTCGGCCGTCCACGTAAGGGTAAGCCGGCGCACCTCATCCTCGGCCAGCGCGGCGAAACTGAAGCCTACTTCTACCTCAAGAAGCTAGGTTATCGCTTCGTCGCGACTAACGTCCGACTGCCGCACGACCGTGGAGAGATCGACCTGATCGGCTGGGACCGCGGCGTGCTCTGCTTCGTTGAGGTGAAGACGCGCATGGACGACAGCTTCGCGCCGCCATCGCTCGCCGTCACGCTCCAGAAGCAGCGCAACATCATCGCCGTCGCAAAGCGCTACGTCCGGCGACTGCCAGGCGATCGCCGGACTCCCTGCCGCTTTGACATCCTGAGCATTGTTCCCGCGAAGGACGGAAGCACACCACAATTCACACTACAGAAAGGCGCTTTCGATTGGGATGCCGGCAAGCCACGCCGGCGCCAGTATCGTGATTTCCAGGACAGGAGTTACTGGCGGCGCAGGTAGGCAGCCCCGGTCTCAACCGGCTGTAGCGTGGGCTTCCCGGCCCACGTCGCAAAGGCTGACGCCAAAACCGCGAGGCATACTACGCGGAGACATGGACGTCCCCGCGACAGCCCTGGAGAGCGGCGCTACTTGCGTATATCATCCAACGCCGAAGCCAGCCGCCTGAACCCCTCACGCGTCATCTCCGGATCGCCACCGATTCCGACGCGGAAGTGCTCCTCCATAGCGAAGTAGCTGCCCGGCACAACGCTGGTCTCGTACTTCTCCCGCGACAAACGGTTCAATTGCTCAACACTTCCCTGCTTCAGCCTGGGGAACGCAATCGTGCCGAACTCCGGCCGCACGCACTCGATGTCGTCGCGCGACATCAAAAATTGATCCAGCACCGGCCGGTTCGCGCCCAGCAGCGCCTTTGCGCGTGCCGCCACTCGGTCGAGATTGTCGAATGCAATCACGCTCAGCAACTCCGCCGTGTGCGGAGCGTTCACCCCATACAGATCGTGAATATGCCGCATGCGATCGGTCAGCTCGGGATTCGCCAGCACCCATCCGCATCGCAGACCGCCCAGCCCGAAAGCCTTCGTCAAACTGCTGGTCACCAAAAAGTGATCCCCCAGCTGAACCGCCGACCTCGGCCGCTGCTCGTAAAACGCTTCAAGGTACACTTCGTCAACAAGAACGCGAGCGCCGTGCTTCTTCGCAATCTCGCCTACGTCCCGGAGCGCCGCCTCGTCAGTAAACACACCGGTAGGATTGTGCAGGTTCGCCACGACAACCAGACGAGTCTGCGGCGTGATCTTTCGCTCCACCTCCTCAGGGTCCACCCGAAAGCCATCTTCCGCCCGGCGATTGAAGTAGCGCACATTGACCCGCAGGTACTCGAGGGTGCTCGTCAGCAACTCATAAGTCGGCCACTCGACCAGTGCCTCCTCGCCCGGCTCCAGCGTTGCAGCGAAGGCAAGGTGGTTCGCCATCGACGTGCCTGCGGCGTGCATCACGCAATCGGTGCTGACGCCATTGTGCTTCGCGATGCGCTCCAGCAGCGGCGGATACCCGTAAACCGTGGGCCCGCTGATCTCCAGGTCCTCGAGCTTCACCGGCAGCTCCGCCAGCGGATACTTCATGATGCCGCTGCTCGCCAGGTTGAACTTCGCCCCAGAGCGCAGCTTGGCAAACTCCATGTACGGAGAACGGGAGTGCGTGCGATCTGTCATCGAATCAGTGTAGGTCTGCTTCGTCATGGATATTTCAACCGAGCATGAATGGTCAGGGTAGCCTGATAAGCGTGGCGACCTCGCGGTGATGGCGATCACGAATCAACCAGCATCTTTGATCGTTCTTTCCTTGGCAGCAGGCCCTCGCGACGCCCAGAAGGCATACACCGGCAGGCCCAGCAGCAAGATCGCCATGCCGAGCAGGCTGTTTTTCGGATATTTGTAGATGGTGTTGACCACCACTATCCACGATACCAGCACGAAGACTGCGGTGGTGAGGGGATGGCCGGGCACGCGATATCCTCCTTGATCGCCGGCTTCTCGATCTCGTTTGCGAAAAACGAAGAGGCTGGCTCCCGTCAGCCCGAAGAAGAGAAAATCCATCGAGACGACATAATTCAGGATGTCCTCGTATTTGCCGGAAAGCGCAACCACGATCGTCCACGCGCTTTGCAGGACGATGGCTGCCGCGGGCACGTGTGTCCCCTGTGTCACGGTGGCGACGCTGCGAAAGAATAGCCCGTCGCGCGCCATGGCGAAGTAGACGCGCGGCGCCGTCAGCACCGACTGGCTCAGGAAGCCGAGCGTCGAGACAGTGATTCCCAGTGCAATCAGCCTGGCACCCGTATCGCCCATGGCAGCGCGCATCACGGTGGTGGCGGGTACATGCGTGACAGCCAAGCCCTCTGGCCCTAATGTCCGCACGCAGACGAAATTCACACCCACGTAAAGCGCGACCACTCCTGCGACCCCGAGCACTAGCGCCCGCGACAGGTTCCTCACCGGGTCCTTCACCTCTTCGGCAATGAAGTTCGAAGTCTGCCATCCGCCGAAGGCGAAGAGCACGGGCACCATCGCGGCGCCGATCGCAGTCAGCAAGTCGAAGGACGGCGGGCGATCGAGCAGCGGATGCAACAGGGGATGCGGCGAGCGCACCAGCAACAGCCCCGCGGCAATCAGTCCCGCGATGGCCACGATCTTCAGCACCATCAGGACACTTTGCATGCGACTGCCGAGTTTCACGCCCAGGCAATTGACGATGGTCAGCACCACCAACGTGAGCACGACGATGGCACGCTCAGGAGCATGCCATCCGGTGAGCTCGACCAGATAGCGCGCGAAGGTAACTGTCACGGCGGCCATGCCGCCGGTCTGAATGACCAGCAGCAAGACCCATCCGTAGAGAAAGCCCACGGCAGGATGAAATGCCTCGCGCAGGTAAGCGTATTGTCCGCCAACCTTGGGGCGGCGCGCCGCCAGCTCGGCGTAAACAAATGCACCGAGCATGGCCACCACGCCGCCGACGACCCACGCGCCGAGGATGAGCATCGGCGTGTGTACCTGCTCGGCGACAACGTAGGGGTTGATGAAGATGCCCGCGCCGATAATGCCGCCCATGACCAGCATCGTGGCATCGAAGAGGCCGAGCTGGCGAAGCAGGCGTGGCGAGCTTGCTTGCGGATGCGAGTTGGAAGCAGATGCGCTCAATGCGGAGGAGCGTCAGATCAAACTCACGACTGTAGCACGAGCGAAATTGTAGCGCCGGTCTCCAGACCCCTGTTATGAGATGCTACCCCGCGGCGCGCGTCAGGCGATCGCGCACTGCTTCCCACTCCGGCGTATCGGGCGGCGCTTCCACCGCAATCCAGTCGTAGCCTCGCACATCCAGATCGTGAAGCGTCTGATAGAGCCGTGCAGCATACTCTCGCGGCTCAGGCGGCATCTCCACCACCTCTCGCACAATACCGCGTGGGGGATGATGTATTCGCAGATAGGCGCCGGTTCCCTGCTCAGGCACCTCGCCATCGCGCACCAGCAGCAGCTTTGTCCGCGGGCTGTAATGGCGCGGGTGCATTCCGGGCGACGGATGGGCTGCAGCCGTTGGCGTCGTCTGCTGCGTAACCGGCCCGATCACCGCTTCGACCTGTTCGCGCGAGATTCCACCTGGCCGCAGCAGAGCGGGATGATCCTCTGCCAGCGACAGTACTGTCGACTCAATTCCCACGGTGCAAGGCCCGCCGTCGAGAACGTAATCAACGCGATCACCGAGTCCTTCGCGCACGTGCTGCGCCGTGGTCGGCGAAAGCTGGGTGAAGCGATTCGCACTCGGCGCGGCAACAGGAACCTGCGCCGCCTCGATCAGCGCGAGCGCAACCGGATGCGACGGCATGCGGACACCCACCGTATCCAGCCCGGCACTGACAATCGCAGGAACTGCCGGCTGCTTTTTCAGCACCAGGGTCAGCGGCCCCGGCCAGAACTTGTGCGTCAGCCGCTGCGCCGCCTCCGGCCACTCGCGAGCGACCACACGCGCCATTTCGATAGAGCTGACATGAACGATGATGGGGCTGGTGCCTGGGCGGCCTTTGGCTTCGAAGATCCGCCGCACTGCCGCTTCGTCAAGAGCGTTGGCGCCCAGACCGTACACCGTCTCGGTTGGGAAGGCAACAAGCCAGCCGGCACGCAGCAGCGACGCCGCGTGTTGGATCTCGGCCCGCGATGGATGCTTTGCCTCAGTCATCCGGTTATCGCGTCCTGGCTTGCGAGGGATCCGGCGAGGTCGCCGTGTCAACATCGACATATACTCCTGCCGCTCCCGGCGCATAACAGCTGCCATCCTTCGCATAGGTCTTCCGGCAGGAAGAAGTCATTTCCGGACGCCGCGGCGATTGCGCGAACTGCCACGCGTCGGCGAACGGCACTCCGCTCTTTGCCGGCGACGGCGGCTCCCGTAACACGCAGCCTCGCGACGGCGGACACTGATCATTGCTCACGAAGAAATGTATCTCACGCCCGCCGGCGTTATCGCGAATGTCGTCGGCGGTAACAACTGAAATCTTCGCCGACTCGCGGAACGCAATTCCCGAGCAGTAAACGCCCGCGCGATATCCGCCGCGAACTACGGCATCAACCCACGCGTGAATATAGGCGCGCTGATCCGGCAACATGCGCCCGCCCTGCTCCTGGTCGAGAAAGATGATCGCGCCTTTGGGAAATCCCTCCTGCTGTGCCGCCTCGACCGCCGCGACACCGTCGTTCAGTCCCATGCGCGCCGCCCCACCCGAAGCTTTCAGCTGCGCATACTCGCGACCATTGAAAAGCAAGAGAAAGCCATAACCCATCGGCTCCAACGCTGCGCGCGTCCCGCGCCAGGTATTGCGGTTCTCCCCCGGCGGATTGTTCAGCCAATATCCGGTGAAAGCGAACGTTTTGTGCAGTGCGGCCATGCTCGCATCGCCGGGGTAGTCGTTGCGGTCCATGCCGAGAAAGGTGCGCTGGGCTTGCGCCGCGCTAGCCAGGGCCAGCGCAGCAACTGCGATGTTCAATGATCGAGGGAAACGCCTCACCCTACCAATATCGCACGCTTGAGCTCATAGCTCGTAGCTCGCAGCTCAAAGCTTAGTGCTGAATGCTACTCTACCTACATCCCATGATCCTCGACGCTCTTCACAAAGTCGCGAACCACCGCTCTTCCCTCACCCGCGAAGAGGCGCGCGAGGTGATGTCGCGGATCTTGCGCGGCGACGCTTCGGAAGCGCAGATCGGTGCTTTGCTCGTTGCCATGCACATGAAGGGTGAAACGGTAGAGGAGATTGTCGGCTTCGCCGAGGCAATCCGCGACGAGGCGACGAAGTTGAAAACCGAGGCCGGCGAAGCGCTCGACCTCAGCGGTACCGAACGCGACGCGCTGGTCGACACCTGCGGCACCGGTGGCGATGCGAGCGGGACCTTTAATATCTCGACTGCAACAGCCCTCACCATCGCGGGCGCCGGCGTGCGCGTGGCCAAGCACGGTAATCGTAGTATCAGCTCGAAATGCGGATCCGCTGACGTAATGGAAGCTCTTGGCGTGAAGATCGATCTCACGCCCGCACGAATCGTGGCCTGCTTGCAGGAGACCGGTATCGCCTTTCTTTACGCTCCGGCGATGCATTCTGCGATGAAGTACGTCCAGCCGGCGCGCCGTGAACTGCGCTTGCGCACCGTCTTCAACCTGCTTGGCCCGCTCACCAATCCCGCGGGCGCATCGGCGCAGGTTGTCGGAGTTTATTCCGCCGATCTGGTGGAGAAGCTGGCGGAGGCGCTGAGTGAGCTCGGCGTCCGCCGCGTGCTTGTCGTCCATGGACGAGATGGCCTGGACGAGATCACGATCAGTGGCGCAAGCAAGATCGCCGAGGTGCGCAACGCTCAGGTGCGTGTCTATGAAGTCACGCCGGAGGATTTCGGCTTGAAGCGCGCGCCTCTGGCAGAGATAGCCGGCGGCGATGCCACACAGAACGCGGCAGTCATCCGTGCAATCCTGGGCGGCGAGCGTTCACCCCGCCGCGATGTCGTGCTGCTGAACGCGGCTGCAGCGCTGGTCGCCGCCGGTCATGCTGACCATATCGGCGAAGCTGTACCGCTCGCCGCTTACGCTCTCGACAGCGGACACGCGCGCCAGCGGCTTCAGCTTCTCGTCGAATTCACCAATCGCGCCTAGGCGCACGTTTACCGGGGGCGAGCGGCTCAGGTAAACTCAATTTGCACGTTCCCCATCCGTCAAAGCACACGAGGGGCGGTTAGCTCAGCTGGTTAGAGCGCCTGCCTTACAAGCAGGAGGTCGCAGGTTCGAGTCCTGCACTGCCCACCATCATTTTCGCGCCCATCGAATACGAGCGGTCGAGCCGCTCGCTGAGCACGATCGCTATGAACCTTCGCCTTACCCTCGCGCCGGTTACATCCGCACTGCTATCCCTCTGCTCCGCCGTCTGCCAGCAAACGTCCAACCCGCCGCAGAGCCCGCCTCCCAGTGGCTGGTCGAAATCCGGATACGTTGTGGCCTTCGGAGCAACCGAGAGCAATGCCGAAGGTAAAGCTGCGCTTGCACGGCTTCTACAGGCGCTCGGTGGGCCGGCAAAGGTTAATTCGGTAAAGAGCCTGCATCAAACAGTGAGTGCCGTCCAGCAAGGAGCGCGGGTGGATGTCGATCAGAGCATTGTCTACCCTGATCAGCAGTCGCAAAGACTGACCATGCCGGAGGGGAAAAGGATGACGCTCGTCGTGACTCCCCGCGATGCCTTCATGATCCTCGGCGGACAGGTGCAGGACCTTCCTTCCACACAACGTACGTCATTGGATTCTGCGTTGAAGCACGATCCGGTGAATGTGCTGCAGCATATCAATGACCCGAAGTACATCTTCACCGCAACAGGACGGGAAACAGTGGACGGCGTCGATGCGACGGTCGTGGATATCGAAGCGGATGGCGTTCCCACGCGCTGGTGGATCGCCTCAGACGGCAAGCTCATGCGCGAACGCGCCGCCGGTGAAGGCGGCAAGATTCAGACGTTTGTTTACTCTCAGTGGAAAAGCTTCGACGGTCTGCAGTATCCGACAAGGTACGAGGTCTTGAGCGAGGGTGGCATGCCGGTGCTGAGCATGACCCTGACTACAATGCAGGTAAATCCTCCCATAAATCCGAAACTCTTCCAGAGGCCGGCGAGTAACTGAGGTATCCAGGCGCCGAAAGCGCTAGAGGCATCCGCCGAGTAGTGGGGGCCCGTCCGCCATAAGGCCGTCCAGAATTTAAACAGTTACGAAAGGACAGTATCCTCCCGATTCGGCATTGCCCTTTCGTGTCCGCACTCAGCTCCTCATCACAGACCACAAGCCCTCGACTTTTTCAAGATAAATAGCAGCTACTGCTGACTGGGCGTTCCTGATGCGGACCTTTTCCTGTTTGGGATCTCATTCTCGTTCTTCCCTGAGCTTGCTCTCCATCGCCCTTGGGCTTCTGCTCTCGCCCCTCATGGGCGCGCAGGACGGCTCCACTTCGCTGCAGGGCGTCATCGAGGACGTCAGCGGCGCCCGCATTCCCGCGGCCGCCATTACAGTCATCGATATCTCGCGCGGTGTCCGCTTGCAGACCGTTACCGACTCGCAGGGCACATTCAACTTCGCCATGCTTCCTCCGGGGCGATATGACGTATCGGCCTCTGCGCAGGGAATGGCCGGCAGAGTGAGTCGCGGCGTGGAATTGCCGGTCGGCGGCGTGTCCGTGGTTCAGCTTCGGCTCGCTCCCGCGGCCGCGGCGCAGACGATCACTGTACGAGCAACGCCAATACCCGTCGAGACGAAGTCCGGGGAGGTCTCCAATGTCGTTACCCAATCCGCCATTGCCGGACTGCCGCTGAACGGCCGCCGCTATAGCGATCTTGCTCTGCTCTCCCCCGACGTCGTGCCTGACCCGCGGGGTCTCACCTCCGACTCCAACGGCGACCTGTCGGTCGGAGGGGTCCGCGGATTTCAGAACAGCTTTCTCGTCGACGGCGCAGACGACAATAATTCCTTCTTCGCTCAGGCCCGCGGTGGCTATCGCGCTCCGTACCAATTCAGCAACGAAGTCATCCGTGAGTTCCGCGTCTCCACCAACTCCTACAGTGCGGAGCTGGGACGTTCGGGCGGGGCGGTGTTCAACGTCGCCACCAAGTCAGGGACCAACCAGTGGCATGGCACTGGCTTTTATTACCTGCGGGACCGCTCCTTCGACGCGCAGCAGGCATACGCAAGCAGTCAACCCAACGATCGGCAGCAACAGTTCGGTGGCACTGTCGGCGGTCCGATACGGAAAGATCGCATCTTCCTTTACGCCGGCTTCGACCAGCACCTGCTCACTGTACCTTCCGTTGTCCAGTTTGCAAACGGCCAAAGCACCATCGTCGCGCAGCCGCTCGACTACGACTACAAAGATAAGTCGCTGGTAGAAGCCGCGGCGCAGCAGCTGAACGCCATGGGAGGGAGTTATCCCACCACGATGCAGGGGAACGCGGGGTTCGCCAAGTTCGACTTCAACTTGACGCCGAAGCAACGGGCGGCGATACGAATCAGCACTTCGCGCCTGACGGGCACGAATAACGTTTTCTTCGATCCGGCCAGCCCGATCACCGGCTATGCCGCTTCAGCAAACGGAACACAGAATGTGCAGACGGAAAGCATTGCCGGTTCCCTGGTCAGTTCCTGGACAAACAACCTTGCTACCAACTTTCGCCTGCAATTCTCCCGCGATAATCAGGATTTCATCTCCAACTCCGACGATCCTTGGACCAAGATCTACGGCCTGATTGCAGGTTTTGAGGGCTCCAGCACTCTGCCCCGCAACACTCACGAGCAGAAGCTACATATGGCGGAGACACTCAGTTATGACACCGGGCGCATACATTGGAAATTCGGCGGCGACTTCATTCAAGCGTGGGTCTACAACTACTATCCCTACCTCTTCGACGGCGAGTATTACTTCAGCAATGTGAAGGTCAATCCCTGGACCTTCGAGCCCATGAAGCACGGGGATCCGTTAACGCCGCTGCGCGCTTACGCTCACGCTGTGCCGCGATACTACATGCAGGACTTCGGCAACTCGGTTTCGCATCCCAACTCGCGCAACTACGCCGCATTTATGCAAGACACAATCCAGTTGACGCGTAACCTCACGCTGAACCTCGGTCTTCGTTACGATCTGCAGACCTTCGAGCCGGGTCTGCTGGTGAGCAATCCTTTGTATCCGGCATCCGGCAAGGTGCCAACCGACCTGAATAATTTTTCTCCCAGAGTAGGTTTCGCCTACTCCCTCGGCGACAAGCACACGACCGTGATTCGCGGCGGCGCCGGCCTCTTCTATCTGCCGATTCCGGCCATGTACGCGGCCCGGATCGCCACCGACAACGGCATTCAGAAAAGCCAGCTCTTCCTCGACATGATGGTGCCTGCGCAAGGATCGCTGTTCCCAACCTACCCGACTCCGCTGGTGAATTGTCCTCATGGAACTTTAGTCTGCACTCCGCCCGCGTCTGTGGCGGGCTTGCTGACAACGGATATTTCCGCCTTCGCGCCCAATTTCCAGACGCCCTATACCGAGCAAGCGAACCTAACCGTGCAGCATGAGTTAGGCCGCAACATTGTCGCAACCGTCAGCTATGCGTACGTGCACGGTCTGCACGAGATACGCTCACTCGACGTCAACCTGCCCAAGCCGATCATCACCGACTATCCCGTTTACAACGATACTGGCTCGGTTTTCCTCGGGACATACAGTGTTGCTTCCTTCTCCACCTGGCAAACTACGCCATCAATTACCTGTCCGTATCCGCCATGCCTGAATCCCGTGCAACGCCCCAACCCGCGCCTTGGGGCCATCAATTCCTATCAAAGCGAATCCAGCAGCGTTTATAGCGGCATAACCTTCTCGCTGAAGCGACAGATGTCTCATGGAATGTATTTCCAGGTCGGATACACGCTGGCGAAAGCCAGGGACAATGGTCCCGATGCGTTGGTCGTTGGACGCTCCGGCAACGTGCAGAACGCATACGCTACCTCGCTGGAGTGGGGGCCCAGCGTCAACGACGAGCGCAACCGTTTCGTAGCCGCATGGGTTGCTGAGCCTAAGCTTCATCTCGATCAACATGCCCTCAACATCCTTGCCAACAACTGGAAGCTCTCCAGTGTGATCACCGCAGGTTCGGGGCGGCCGGTGAACGCCACCATCGCCGGCGATCCCAATAATGACGGAAATATCTATAACGATCGTCTGCCCGGCTACATCCGAAATGCATTCCTGGGGCCGAACTATTTCAGCACTGACCTGCGCATCACGAGAACCATACCGTGTGGCGAGCATGTGGTTTGGAACCTGGTCGCAGAGTCCTTTAACGTCTTCAATCGAACCAACGCCATGACGCAGGTCAGCGGCGACGGCTTCTACAACTCCGCCGGACAATTTGTTGCATATTCCACTACCGTGAAAGGAAAGCGATATCCCGGGGCCTACCTGATGAACTCGCAGTTCCTTATACCGACCAATGCGTATGCACCTCGGCAGGTGCAATTTGCCGTTAGACTCAACTTCTAGACGGATCGGTATTGAGAGCTACGTATCTGTCTCGGAAGCCTTTATCGAGCCTTTATGAACTCTTTATGGGAGGCACAACTCTGCGCTTGACTTCCCCATGTAACATAGAGATAACTACTAATGTCCAAATAGGACTAGTTTGGGGGTGTTTCCCGTTTGGCGGAAGTCCGCATTCAAGAGGGCGAATCTTTAGAGAATGCCCTACGGCGCTTCAAGCGTAAAGTCCAGCAGGAGGACATCATTAAGGAAGTGAAACGTCACTCCTTCTACCTCAAGCCGGGCGAAAAGAAGCGCGTAAAGGAAGCGCTGGCGCGCAAGCGCAGTCGCAAGAAGGCTCGTAAAGAGCAGGACTAATTACAACCGGGCCGCCGTTCGCAGGGCGGCCCTTGCTTTATTCCTTCCTGGTAGTTGGGGTGTTTGCAAGTCGAACCGCAGTCTTAGATGTAAACCATGTGCCATGCATGGTGGGCCGAACCCAGGGAAGCTGTACCTGAGCGCTGGAATTCGTGACCGCCGACTGGAATGCTCAGTCCGGTTCTACCGCCGGTCGCGAGTTGACCCCGTCCGGATGCTTGGGAGTCGCGGACTGAAGGGAGCAACTCTCCATGGAATTCCAGGACAAGGTACTGAAATGTATCGACTGCGGGGCGGACTTCGTGTTTACAGCGGGAGAGCAGTTGTTCTTCCACGATAAACAGTTCAAGAACGAGCCCAAACGTTGTAAAGCTTGCAAGGCAAAGCGCGCCGCTACGTTGGGTCCTACCACCGCGGGTTCTTATACCAAGGTGGAAACACGAACCAATTGTTCCGGGTGTGGCAAGGAGACCACCGTACCCTTCAAACCTACGCAAGGCCGGCCAGTCTTCTGTCGGGAGTGTTTCCAGCAGCGGCGTACCACTGCCGCTACTGCCTGACCAGCCGCAGATCAGATATTCTATAGTGTCGCTCCAGGTCCTCGTTTGCGGACGCAAGGTAGTTGTGTGTCCAAATCTCGGCTTGCGCCGGCTTACTCCAGCGGATGCAGTAAAGCAATGCTCTCTCGCCGTAACGCCCTGCTCTTTCTCGTCACGTTGATAGCGGTAGCTGCCGCCGCGCAAACACCATCCGCAATCGAGCTTTCCTGGGCGCCGCGTGCGATCGCGGCAGGCTCGCCGTGCCTGTTTCGCGCACATGTCGCGGGCTCTCCGTCGAGCGTACAAGCGAAGTGGATGGGGCGCGAGCTGATCTTTTTCCCTTCCTCCGCGCATCACCTCTGGTACGCCTTGGCGGGTGTCGATGTTGAAACCAAACCGGGTAATTACACACTCGAGATGGAACTTACGTTCCTCAACAATCAAGTCGTAAGACAGCGAAAAACGATCCTGGTGGCGCCCGACAACTACAAACGCGAAACCCTGCGGGTGCCGGAGCGCTTCGTGCAGCCCGACGCCGAGACGCTGCAGCGCATCGAAGCGGAACGAAAGATCAAGGATGCTGCGTTCTCGCACCAGGCCCCAGAACCGGAATGGTCAGGTAGATTCGTTCCGCCGATTGACACGACCGTTTCCGAGGGCTTCGGCACACGCCGCACGTTCAATGGCAAGCTTGCCAGCATTCATCGCGGCCTCGATTACCATGCCAAGCCTGGTACGCCTGTAACCGCCGCTAACTCCGGTGAAGTGGTCCTCGCTCGCGAACTGTTCTACGAGGGCAATTGCGTCATCATCGATCATGGACAGCAATTCATGACGCTATACATGCATCTGTCGCACCTGGAAGTCAGCGAGGGAGAGAAAGTAGAGAAAGGCCAGGAGATCGGATTGTCCGGCGCGACCGGACGCGCTACCGGACCCCACCTGCATACCGCGGTTCGCTGGCAGGGTGCGTACCTCGACCCTGCGCAGCTCTGGCTGCTGCAACTGCCTAACTTGCTATCCGCAGCGCAGCCAGGAGAAACGGGCAATTAGTCCACTCCACCTGCAACCACTTACAAGTGTGAATTGGATCTTAAGGAAATACGAGGTGTTGCGCTAACCCTGAGGTACGCCGCCTGAATTACTCGGCGCGCTTCGCCACAGCGTGGCGTTCGGCCTTGGATCCATTCGGCACAACTGTTTTCTTGCCGGCGCCCTTCTGCGCGAGCATCTTCTGGTCCTGGTGGGTAATCAGCAGCGCTTCCAACTGGCGCAGCAGTTCATCCGTATTCATCGGCTTCACCAGCAGAGATTGCGCTCCCTTGCTCTTCCATTCGTTGCCCAGCGAAGGATATGCCGTCAGAAGCGCAGTTGCTGGATCATAGGGCTGTTGACGCGCGGCGCGAATTACATCGTATCCCGCGGTCTCGCTCTCCATGCGCATATCGGTGATGACCATCTCGTAGACGCTGTTCTTGAGTTTGTTCTGCGCCTCTTTGGCCGACGCCGCGGTGTCTACTTCGAAACCATTCATTTCGAGTATCGCGCGCAGGGTAAGCAAAATCGCTAGTTCATCATCGACTAACAGGATGCGTCGTTTCATGGGGAACTCCGACAAACGGGGCCACCACTACAGGTGGTTAAAAGATGCTACCGACAGAGCTTTTGGTTGCTATCTGACTTGCGCAAGCTTTGCTCGGATGCTTGGTGTTGATCGTACACCCATTCCAACTGGCGTGCAAAAAGGCACGAAGGCTGGCTCAGTATAATGAAAACGTGGCTACCTACCATGTGGAGAACTTCGGCTGCCGCGCTACGCAAGCCGACGGTGCCGGCATTGAGCGCCAGTTGCTCGATCAGGGACTGGAGCGCGCCGCGGCTGCCGAGGAAGCGGAAATCGTGGTGCTGAACACCTGCACCGTCACCGCTGCTGCCGATCAGGACGCTCGCTCCGCTATTCGCCGCATCCATCGCGAAAACCCTGGGGCTCGGATTCTGGTGACGGGCTGCTACGCGCAACGCGCGCCCCATGAGCTGTCGTCTTTGCCCGGCGTCAGCTTGGTTATTGGCAATTCGCACAAGCACGAATTGGCCAGCCATATCCAGCCCATCAGGGGCAGTTCGGCTTTCGTGCCGCTGGCGCATATTGGCGCAGCGGCGAATGCCGACGTCATTGTCGGTGACATTTTCGCCCACACGGAGCTGATGGCCGCGCCCGTCTTTGAGCACGACGCGTTTGCGAAAACGCGTCCCAACCTGAAGATCCAGGACGGCTGTAATAATCGCTGCTCGTTCTGCATCATTCCGTATGTACGGGGCAGGAGCCGATCGCTGAAGCTGGAAGAGGTTATTCGCGAAGTCGACGCTCTCGTCGCCAACGGCTATCGCGAGATCGTTCTCTCGGGCATCAATCTTGGCCGGTGGGGACGCGAACTATCTCCGCGCACGACCTTCGCCGCTGCGCTGCGCGAAATTCTGGAGCGGACAGCGATCGAGAAGATCCGCATCAGCTCGGTCGAGCCGATGGACTGGACCAACGAGCTGATTGAGCTCGTCGCCTCGTCGTCGCGCATTTGCAAGCACGCACATGTACCAATGCAGTCCGGCAGTGACAGAATCCTTCGCAAGATGCACCGCAAGTACCGCCCGTGGCATTACGCCGATCGCATCGAGCGCGTTCGGCAAGCGATGCCCGACGCGGCGATCGGCACTGATGTGATGGTCGGCTTCCCTGGTGAAACCCACGACGACTTCGAAGAAACGCGTGCGCTGATCGAGCTCCTGTCCTTGACATACCTGCATGTCTTCACATACTCGTCACGACCGGGAACACCATCTGCGACGATGTCGAATCAAGTGCCGGTACAAGTCGCGCGCGAACGCAATCGTGTGTTGCGCGAATTGGCGGCGCAGAAAAAGCGGGCGTTCATGGAATCGTTCGTGGGACGTGAAGTCGAAGCGATCACCCTTACTCACTTTGACGGCGAATACACGGAAGCGCTCACGGACAACTACCTGAAGCTGAAAGTGCGCGGTGAGCATGAGCCGAATCAGCGTTTACAATGCCCAATCGCGATGATGCGAGATGACGCGCTCGTGGCCTGATCTGTCTAAGTGATCCGAATACCCCGCACACTACGAAATTTGTCATAAGGATGAGGCCTACCAGAGTCCACGCCCACTACTGGCATTGCGCTTGGCGCGGGGCGTGGGGCTAGGAAAGGATCTGCTTCTGCTTGCGGCCGTCATCTTGCGCGAGCGGACTGCAGATTCATTGACTGCGCTCGGGATAACAAGTAAAACGACGCCGCTCTACGACAAAACCGCATGCTATACTTCTGAAGTAACGCAGTTACAGCGGAGGACTGTATCGATAAGCGTTTTATCCGCACGAATGACCGCATTCGTGTTCGTGAAATTCGGGTCATTGACGATGAGGGCAACCAGCTTGGCATCATGCCGCCCTACGAAGCGCTCAAAATTGCCCGCGAAAAGAACCTCGACCTGGTAGAAGTCTCACCCACCGCGCAACCTCCCGTTTGCCGCATCATGGATTACGGGAAATATCTGTATCAACAGGAAAAGCGCGAGCGCGAAGCCAAGAAGCACCAGCACCAGATTACGGTCAAGGAAGTGAAGTTCCGCATCAACGTGGACGATCACGACTACGAGACCAAGAAGAACCACGTGCTGCGCTTCCTGGGCGAAGGCGACAAGGTCAAGGCTACGATCTTCTTTCGTGGACGGGAGATGACCCGCCAGGGACTGGGCCGCGAGATTCTCGAGCGCCTGATCCAGGACATCGGCGACAAAGGCATCGTGGAATTCCGGCCGCGGCAGGAAGGCAACACACTGCACCTGATTCTCGCGCCGCCTAAGACCCAACTCGGAGCGAAGCCGTCCGGCCCGAAACCGGACAAAGGCGCCGCGCCCCAGCAACCGCCACGTCCCGCGCCACCACAACAGCCGCAATAACATCCAGCACGGTAGATCCGCCACCTATCCGACTCGGAAGTTTTGTAAAGAGGAGGAATGACATGAGGGTCTTTATCGCAGGCGCTACGGGCGCTGTCGGTCGCCCTTTGATTTCACAGCTGATCAAGGCGGGCCATGTAGTTATCGGCATGGTTCGCGACGGGAACTCCGCCAATCGTCTGCGTCAGCAGGGAGCGGCGGCCGAAATCGCTGATGCTCTGGACGCGCGTGCCGTACACCATGCCGTCGTTCGTAGCGCTCCCGACGTCGTTATCAATCAGCTCACCGTCCTTCCCAAGCGCTATACCCCGGAGACCATGCGGGCTGCCATTCCAGTGGATCATCGCGTACGGCGGGAAGGCGGCGCAAACCTCCAAGCGGCTGCCGCTGCAGCCCAGGCACGACGTTACGTTTTGCAGTCATGTGGCTTCTGGTACGAGCCCGGCGCCGGATTGGCGGACGAGCACTCTCAGCTGGCCGTTGATACCACGCCCTATATTGCCGAGGGCAGCCGTTTCTACCGCGATCTGGAGCAGTCGGCGGCAGCCATGCCCGGACCGGAAGTCTTGTTCCTACGCTATGGATTTCTTTATGGGCCCGGGACATGGTATGCGCCCGATGGAGACGCCGCCGAGCAGGCGCGGAAGCGTATGAGCCCAATCGTTGGAGAGGGCAAGGGAGTCTGGTCGTGGGTGCACGTTGAGGATGCGGCCGCAGCCGCCGTGCTCGCTTTACAGCAAGGAAGCGCAGGCGCCTACAACATTGTCGATGACGATCCCTCGCCAGTTCGGGTTTGGCTGCCGTCATTCGCGCAGTGGTTGGGCGCACCACCGCCTCCGCACGTCTCTGCTGAACAAGCCGGCAGTGAGGACGCGGTTTATTACGGCATGCGTTCACGCGGCGCATCAAACGCCAAGGCAAAACGCGAACTGGGATTTCGCCCTCGCCCGTTGGAGTGGCTCACGACAGGATTGCAGGCGCGGGCTGTGTAGTCCGAACTAGCGGAAATCAGCAGGCACAACACTAATGCTGGTATCGTTCGGCTTGCCCAAGAGAGCGGAAAACTATATCCCGAGCGCGTTGCGAAGCTTTGTGACGACCTGGTTCACTGGCAAGCTTCCGTCGATCGTCAACGCGTCCTGCGGCTCTTCCAATGTTTCGAACTGGCTGTGCGCCAGGTTCGCGTGCATGTAATGTCCGCTGCGGCTTAGCAATCGTCCGCGCGCCAGCGATTCATCCACGCGGAGATAAACCAATTTCACATCAGGCCCAACGACCAGCATCGCCCGATACGCAGCCTTCAACGCCGAGCATGCCAGGACGGCATTTTCCTCTCCGGCAATCCAAGCCAGAATCGCAGCACGCAGGAATTGCAGCCATGGCGCCCGGTCAGCATCCGTCAACGGAATGCCCGCGCGCATTTTGGCGATGTTCGCCGGTGAGTGGTACTCGTCAGCATCGGCAAAGCGCCAGCCCAACTGCTCAGCCAAAGCACAGCCGATCGTAGTCTTCCCTGCACCCGCCACGCCCATGATGAGCACAATCATTGGCCGCTGATTAGCCGCCGCTGGCGCCACCCGTCGCAAACCACGCGATCGTCAGCCCAATCATGATGATCGCCGTCGACCAGGCGATTATGTTGAACCAGGTGCCGTTCACATACTTTCCCATCAGCTCGCTTTTGTTCACCAGCAGCAGCATGAAGATCAACACGAAGGGCAGCACCACTCCGTTCACTACCTGGGACAGAATGCTGATCTTCACCAACGGTACATTCGGAAGAAGAATGACTCCGCCGCCGGCGATGAGCAGCAACGTGTACAGCCAGTAGAAGACCTTCGCCTCCTTGAAGGTCAGGCCGACACCCGACTCAAACCCCAGCCCTTCGCAGACCGTGTACGCCGTCGATATGGGCAAGATAGACGCCGCGAATAATGAGGCGTTGAACAGTCCCGCGGCAAAAAGGATGTAGGCGTATTCGCCCGCCAACGGTCGCAACGCCTGGGCCGCATCGGCCGCATCGCGAATCTGGCGGATGCCGTGCGCAAAGAGCGTCGCAGCGCACGCCACTACGATGAACCACGCCACAATGTCAGTGAAGAAGCATCCCAGAATCACGTCCCACCGCGACGCCTTGTACTCACGCGGCGTAATTCCCTTCTCTACGATCGAAGACTGCAGGTAGAACTGCATCCACGGGGCGATGGTCGTTCCCACCACTGCGATCACCATGTAAATATAGGCCGATTCATGGAATGCCCCGGTGTGCGGCGGCTTGAAGGTCGCAACAAAGGCTTCCTTCCAGCTCGGTCCCGCAAGTACACCAGCAATGATGTAGGCGAAATAGAAAAATGACGCCGCCAGAAAAACCTTCTCCACACTTTTATATGTGCCTTTCACCACCAGCAGCCACACGATGACTGCCGCCACCGGCACGCTGATATAGCGCGATATGTGAAACAACTCGAGGCTGCTGGCAATGCCGGCAAACTCTGCCACCACGTTGCCGAAGTTGGTGATCACCAGCCCAAGCATCATGAGGAACGTGATCCGCAGCCCGTATTCTTCGCGGATCAGGTCGCTGAGCCCCTTGCCGGTCACCGCGCCCATTCGCGCCGACATCTCCTGCACCACCACGAGCGCGATAGTCATGGGGATCATGACCCACAGCAGCAGATAGCCAAATTGCGCGCCCGCCGCCGAGTACGTATAAATGCCGCCCGCGTCGTTGTCGACGTTCGCAGTGATGAAGCCCGGGCCAATGATGGCCAGGAACATCAGCAGGCGGATTCTCCAAACTCTCAGACGACGGGATTCAGGCATGTGATCGATGACGTACGGCGAGATCGTGAAGAACAGACAGAATAAATGCTAATCAGCGTGATACGCCATCAGGAATCGCGATGGGGCTCAGCCCTGGCGATCTCCTTAGCTCACCTGACTCTATGGTTACAAAACAGCTTTGTTTGATGCGCACTGCAATCGGCCGGAGCTCAATTGCAGCTCTTTGAGGAGTCCGGGCAGTCGCCTGCCCAAGATTACGGAAATGAAATGTTTCCAGACAGAAACCATTCCAGAAGAGGCAAGCAACTTTGCGCGACATGGGCGCTTCTAGGAATGCAGTGGGGTTAAGATGACTGTTTCCCGTCAGTACACCAAAGGGCCCCTCGTTTCCGTACTTCTGCTTCTCGTAACAATCTACGTCCTGGTGCTTGCCGCCTGTGGTGGCGGAGCATCGGCTGCGAACAACAACTCGCAGGGTGGATCGGCGCCCACGGCCGAGCTGAGCGCGAGTCCCGCAACCATCACCGCCGGCCAGAGCAGCACTCTCTCGTGGACCACCAGCAACGCTACGTCGGCGCAAATCGACAACGGTGTCGGCTCCGTCAACTTGCCGAACGGCAGTACGATGGTCAGCCCCGCCCAGACGACCACATACACACTGACCGCGAGCAACTCGGGCGGGACGGTGACGGCACAGGCGACGGTAACCGTGAACCATACCGGTTCACTCAGCAGCATTCAGCACGTCATCTTCATGTTGCAGGAGAATCGCAGCTTCGATACCTACTTCGGCATGCTGAATCCGTACCGCGAAGCCAACAACTGGAACGTCGGAGAAGACGGCAAGACTTACACGGTCGACGGCATCGACGACAAGCTCTCACGCTTCGTTAACTACGACGACGAAGGCCAACCATTCGGCCTCTTCAAATTACAAACCAGTTGCATCGACGATATGAGCTCGGCCTGGCTGGAGAGCTACGGCGATGTTAGCCGTTATGACTTTCTCTTGACGCGCCCCATTCTGATGGACGGCTTTGTCCATACTGCCGAGAACTTCGCCAAGTCAGGTTCAGGCGAAGGTCAATTCACCGATCTGGTGGGCAAGCGTGCCATGGGCTATTACGACCAGGACCTGCTGAATTACTACTATTTCATGGCCTCGCAGTTTGCGATCTCGGACCGCTGGTTCTCGCCTGTCTCCAGCAAGAGCACGCCAAACCGCATTGCGACCATGAGCGGAGGTACTACGCAGGGGCTGGTTCGCGATCCCTACGTAGACGACCATTTCACCAATCAGCTCGACATAAGAACAATCTTTCAAGTGCTTGACCAGCACGGCGTCTCGTGGAAGATTTACTACTCCATTACCGCCGGTGGATGCACCGAGCGCGACGGCGATTGCGGACAAGGCGGCCACTCCAACGATTATCCCGTAACCACCTTCTCGGACTTCTCTTACTCAGCAAGATACCTGTACGAGAATCCGCAACACCTCCCCTGCAATCCGCCCACGATCGGATCGCAGCAGGCTGTTGGCGATTCGAGCAACGCCTTCTGTATCGACATCCACCATATTGCGCCGCTCGATCATTACTCCAGCGATATCGCCAACAGCTCGCTGCCGAGCTATGCCTTCATTGAGGCGGCCTATGGCCACGGCGATGAGCATCCTGGCTCGGACCATTCGATCCTCACAGGCCAGCAGCAGGTGGCAAGTCTGATTAATGCGCTGATGCAGAGCCCGTCGTGGGTCAGTTCGGTATTCTTCCTGAGCTACGACGAAGCGGGCGGCCCTTTCGATCATGTGCCGCCTGTGCCGGGACATTCGAACGACAACACCGACAGCGGTCTCAACATTCCCGACATCAGCAGCGTCGCCGTCAATGCCGATAGCTACAAACCGTGTCTGGGTAATCCGCCCACATTGCACTGTGATCTCCACGCAGGCGAGCCCGGTACGAATCCTGGAGACGCGCCGGCCATACAAGGCTTTGCCGCGCAACTCGGCTTCCGTGTGCCGAATCTGGTGGTCTCACCTTTCGTGCGCAAGCATTACGTTTCGCATGTGCCGATGGACCATACGGCGATCCTGAAATTTGTCGAGAACCGCTTCATCGGTTCGAGCACGCATCTGACCAGTCGCGATGCAGCACAGCCGGACCTGCTGAACTTCTTCGACTTCACAGGCGTGCCGTGGGCGACACCGCCAACACCGCCTGCTGCGGCGTCACCTCCCGGTCCGTGCAACCCGCAGAATTTGTAGGCGAGGCGAGACGCGCTCAAATCGAAGGGATTATTTCTGCGCGGAGGTTTTCTTCGCAGCTTCCGCGCCCGGCTCCGGCAGCGGCCACACCACGGAAACCAGCCACGCCACCAGCACGCCAACAAGGCAACCGAACAGGACCTCGGTCATGCGATACACTCCGGCCCGGAAGCCGCGCAATCGGGAGTGATGCTCCAGCCCGGCGGCGATGACGAAAGCCGCGCTGATCGGCGCCTGCCGCCACATGGTTTGAATCCGCACCAGGTAGGAGGAGACCAAAACCGTGACCGCCATGGCCAGTGGCAGGGTAATGAACCGGTCCCCGCCGATGAGAATAAAGGCCAGCCCGATCACGCAGCCGACCATGGTATTGATGATGCGCGATCGCAGAATCATCAGCGCCGTCTTCATCAGCGGATCGCTGGTAGCCACCATCGAGCTGATGGCCCACACCGGACTCGACTCTGCGAAGTACCGGATGCAAACCCACAGAATCGCAGTCGCAATGAACATGCTCACGGCGTAATGAATGCCATGCATGTCGCCTTTAACGTAACGATCGATCGTTTTGATCATGACCCCGGAATCTCCTGCCGAATGCAGCGATTCTAGCTGCGCACGCGAATCTCCAAGCGCAAAATTTATCTTTGATCTGCTTTACCTCGACTCATTGTTTACAGCCCTGGGTGCTGACATTGCTAACCGGCAGGGCGGGTGCTTTCGTTTCACTGAGCATCGCATTCAGCGCCGGAATATCCTGGGCATTCAGCTGCTGCCACTGCGCAAGGTCCCTGGCGAGCGACTGGCAGTTCTGTTCAACGGCCCCTCGCACCGTGTCGCCCGGCAGCATGTCAGCGCTCTCGATGCTGAAGATCAGCCTCGCCAGATCGCGGTTTACTGGCCCAAAACCCGGCGCGGCACGCGTGCCCTTCTGCGCAGCGTCAAGCTTCTTCGCAAGCGCGTCGGCGGTTTCTTTCGCCTTCTGCGTCTCGCTTGCGGTCAGAGATTTCTGGCGTTCGCTCAGCGCTGCACGAAGACTCTCGGCCTGATGAAATGCATCATAGCTCGCCTTCATCCCTCTGCTGACCTGCAGCGCGAGGTCGCGCTGATCGACTAAATCCGCCTGGGAAGCATGCACGCGAGGATCCAGCTCCAGCGTGAGCGTCTGGCGCAGTGTCTCGCCGCCGGCGCGTAGCTCCAGGGTGTACTTGCCGGGAGGGACGAGCGGCCCTTGGGGTTGCACGCGCGGAGTAAGGCCAGGTACCGCATGATCGGCTAGCGTGTACTCGGTGTATTCCAGAAGCTGGCCGAAATAGCCATAGGGGAGCGTCGGCGGAGCCGGGTACCGCAGGTCCCAGACAAAGCGATTCATGCCTGCGGACTTGGTCAGCGCGCTGGGCGGCGCAAACCAGTATTCCGGGGCATTCGCCGGCGGAAGCTCCACTGGTTTGGGGTCGCTCGAGTAACTGGCGATCTGCGATCCCTTATCGTCATAAACGATCAAGGACAGCGTGTCTTGTGGAGTATTCTTCAAGTAATAGTTGATAATTGCTCCGTCCGGAGGATTCTGCCCCGCCGGCGTTTCTCTCGGCCAGGGCGTGTCTTGGTAGTTATCCCATCGCACGCGCATCCCGGGCGCGGGAGCGAACAGGTGCGCCTGCGCGCTGGTGATCTTCAAATCGATCTCGCGCAGAGGCGTTACGTCATCCAGTATCCAGAGTCCTCGTCCAAAAGTTGAGATTGCCAGGTCGTTCCCATGGACGGTCAAGTCCGTGATCGGCGTAGCAGGCAGATTCAACGAAAACGGCTGCCAGCGGTCGCCATCGTCCCATGAGACGAACACGCTGGTGTCGGTGCCGGCGTAAAGAAGCCCTTTACGCTTCGGATCCTCGCGGACGACGCGGACCATTTCGTCCTGCGAAAATCCATTGACGATCTTCTGCCATGTCTTTCCGTAGTCGTGAGTCCGCAAAGCCAAGGGGCGGGTCGATTCGCGCGGCCCACCTACCGTGAGGTAAGCCGTCGCAGGATCACGATGTGACGCTTCGACGTAAAGAATCTGCGCAGGCTCGGCTAATCCCGGAGGAGTCACATTCTGCCAGCTCGCGCCCGCATCGCGGGTGAGCTGCACCAGGCGATTGCTGGTGCCCACCCAAATTTCCCGCCCGTCGACCGGCGAGGGCGACAGCGCCGTAATCGCAGGAGGTGGTGTTCGCCCCGGCGCGGACTTCTCTCCCTCCTTCTCCTGCGGTTCAACATATCCAGTCAAGTCGGGGCTGATCTCCTGCCAGCTCTTGCCACCATTGGAGGTCTTCATTACAAACTGCGTGCCCAGGTAAAGCACCGAGGGATCCTGCGGCGAAAACACCAGCGGAGGCATCGCTGCCGCACGATACTTCTGTCCTCGTTCAAAGACGGTCGCAATCTCGCCTGTGCTCTTGTCATAGCGCACAACCGAGCCGTACCAGCCTCCACTGTAGACGTAATCCGGGTTTGCCGGATCAGGCGTGATGAAGGCGTACTCAAAGCCGCCAATGGAATACCAGTCCTGGACGAGGATCTCGCCGTAGTCACTGCGGCTCAGCACGCCCGCGGTCCCGCTGTCCTGCTGAGCACCATATACGCGGTAAGGGAAAAAGTTGTCGGTAGAGACGTGATAGAACTGGCCGGTCGGCTGGTTGTACCAGGAGGTCCACGTCTTCCCACTGTCGACACTGACGATCGCACCCTGATCGACCCCGAGAATCATGTGCGCGGAGTTCTGCGGATCGATCCACATCACATGAAAATCGTCGCCGCTGGGCGCGCCTGCGTATGCCTCGAATGTTTTCCCGCCATCTGTGGAGCGGTACAGAGAAGTCTGTGCAACGTAAACCACGTCCGGATTCCTCGGATCCACAAAGACACGGCTGAAATACAGGCTGCCGATAACCCGCGGATCCTTGCTCGACTGGTACCAGCTCGCTCCGCCATCGTCGGAACGGAATAAGCCGTCATCTAGAATCGCATACAAACGGCGGCCGCCGGTTCCTGCGGCGACGGCGATGCCTACTCTTCCGCGAGCTTTGTCGGGAAGACCTTTGCTCACCAGCATCGCCCAGGTGGCCCCGCCATCGCTTGATTTGACGACGTCAGAGGTGTCGGCAACCTGATTGGCACCGGAGCCGGAGTCGGGATGATAAAGCGCAGCATACAGCGTCTGAGGACTATCCGGATCGGAACACAGGTCGACTACACCCAGACTGCCGTCATTCGTATAAACCTTCTTCCAGCTCTTGCCGCCGTCTTCGGTCTTGAAGATTCCACGGTTGGCAGTCCATGCCAGCTTCGCCAGCGGACGCCAGAAGATTCCCACACCGACTGAATTCGTAGCCACGACGACCTTATCGGGATTGCGCGGGTCAACGATGATCGCCTGGATATAACTCACATCCTGCAGGCCAGCGCTGGTCCAGGTCTTACCGCTATCCGTCGACTTGTAGATGCCCTTCCCCGGCGTCTGTTCGCCTGTGCCGACGTAGATGACGTTTGTCCCCGAGGGGGCAACAGTGATCGCCCCGATGGATGCAATGCGCACGCTGTCGAAGATTGGACTCCAGACCCTGCCACCGTCCGTGGTCTTCCAAACTCCACCGCCAGGCGTCCCGAAGTAGTACGTCATGGGATCGCCCGGCACTCCCGCGACCGAAGTCACACGCCCGCCGCGAAATGGGCCGATCAGCCGCCATTGCATCGCGGAGAAAAGTGTGACGTCGGGCTGCGATTGGGCAGCCAGAATCAGCGACGATGAAGCCACGAACAGAGATACGATAAGCGCGCGAAAATGCGGCCGGCGCCGCATTACTTTCAGGATCATGAAGTTCTCCAGTGCAGCCCAACAGCATACAGAGGTTTGCGCCAGCTGCGCTATATTCGACTCCCATTCCTGCGCTGCTTGTGGCCAAGGCCGGCATCGCCGCATGTAACATTGTGAGGTCACGCTGCGCTGTTCGATACCTGGCGAGACCAGGGTCCTGGCCGGCACCGTTCCTTTGCGAGTAGTCGAACAGTTGCGACGTCAACCGCTGGTGCAATGAGTTCCGCTCTCTCCATTCGCGTTCGTGGGATCGTTCAGGGAGTTGGCTTCCGTCCCTTTATTTATCGCCTCGCCTGCGAGCACGGGCTTGCCGGTTGGGTCCTCAATGGTGAGGACGGTGTCGCCATTCATGCCGAGGGCGCAGAACAAGCGTTGCAGGCGTTCCTCGCAGCCATTCGTCTGGAGGCCCCGCCAGCAGCTGTGATCGCCGATATTGAAGTTCGCCCTGCCCATCCCTCCGGTCTGACTGGCTTCACGATTCGCGAGAGCGAGCGGCGCGACAAGCCCACGGTGCGCATCTCACCCGATCTGCCCGTCTGCGAGCGGTGCCTCAAGGAACTGGCCGACGTAGCCGATCCGCGCTATCAGTATCCCTACATCAACTGCACAAACTGTGGCCCACGCTACACCGTCATTGAGTCTCTTCCATACGATCGTCCCAATACGACGATGAAGTCCTGGCCCATGGACCGGTACTGCGACGCCCAGTATCACAATCCTTCCGATCGCCGCTTCCACGCGCAGCCCATCGCCTGCCCGCGCTGCGGCCCACATTACTTCCTGAAGAACACAGATCATACGGGCCCTGACGACGAACACGCGGTACAACGCTCGTCGGAACTGCTGCGGGAAGGAAGGATCATCGCCGTGAAAGGGCTCGGCGGTTATCACCTGGCCTGCGACGCCCGCAATGCGGCTGCCGTGAGCGCGCTTCGTGAGCGGAAGTATCGAAAGGAAAAGCCATTCGCTGTAATGGTGCGCGACGTCGAGGTCGCAAGAGGAATCATCGACCTGTCGCCCGATGCCGAACGGCTGCTGACATCCATTGCGCGACCGATCGTGCTTGCGCCCACAGCTGCGAAGCTCCCTGGCGTGGCCCCGGACAACGACGAGCTTGGCGTGATGCTTCCCTACACGCCGCTGCAGCATATGCTGTTCGCGGCTGGTGCGCCGGAGGTCCTGGTAATGACCAGCGCGAACCGCTCGAGCGAGCCGATCGCTTATGCCGAAGAGGACGCCTTCGATCGATTAGCGGGAGTCGCAGATGCCTTTCTCGTCGGCGAGCGCCCCATCGCCCGGCGTGTGGATGACTCGGTTGCCCGCGCGGGTGTGTTTGGGCCCGTGATTCTGCGGCGCTCGCGCGGCTATTCTCCCGGCGCCGTCGCCACTCTGCCACTCGATCGTCCTCTGCTCGCCGTTGGCGCTGACCTCAAGAACTCCGTAACTCTAGTCGTCGACGGCCAGGCATTTGTCAGCCAGCACATCGGAGATCTCGATCACTATCAGGCGTTCCAGGCGTTTCAGGAGACCATCCGCGACCTGGTTTCCATGTACGAGGTGAGTTGGGGCGATCTGCTTGTCGTGCACGATGCGCACCCGCAATATCTCTCGACCAATCACGCTCTTGGTTTGACGGGCGGGCAAAAGTTTGCGGTCCAGCATCACCGTGCTCACATCGCTTCCGTGCTTGCCGAACGAAGCGAATGGGACAAAAACGTACTCGGCGTGAGCTTCGACGGCACTGGATACGGTGACGACGGCAGCATTTGGGGCGGTGAGTTCTTCGCCGGCAGCGTGCGCGACGGCTTTCGGCGGATCGCCCACCTCAGGCCCGCCAAACTCGCCGGGGGCGACGCAGCTGCGCACCATCCGGTGCAAGCCGCCGCAGGATTCCTGGCGCAGATCGAAGCGATGCCCGATCCTAACAAGGAGCCCTTCAACTTCCCTGCTCGTTACACGCAGGCCCTCGAGCTGGTACGCAAGGACGTGCGTAGCTTCACAACGACTTCGGTTGGACGCCTCTTCGATTCGGCAGCCGCGCTGCTGGGATTCACCCGCGCGATCACATTCGAAGGACAGGCGGCAATGTGGGTGGAAGCTTTAGCTCGGAAGAGCGGCTCTTCCGAAAGCTTCCCATTTCCATTCGAGAACGGCGAGCTCGATTTCCGTCCCCTGCTCCTCGCTGTGGCGGAGGAGCGGAAGCGCGGCGCCGAGCCGCGCGACGTTGCGCGAGCCTTTCAACGAGGCGTGGCCTGCGGACTGGCCGATGCCATTCGCCAATTGTGCTCTGACTTGGGGTTGGACACGGTCGTGTTCTCGGGAGGTGTCTTCCAGAATGAATTACTGCTGCGCGATATCAAATCGGGGCTGCAGTCTGACCAACTGAAGATCTGGACGAATCGCTCCGTGCCGCCTAATGACGGCGGTATCAGCCTTGGCCAGGCGGCGTTAGGCGCCTTCGCCACTCATGGATAGAAAGTCGTGCGGCTACTGCTTGCCTGCTGAATCGCAACCTGCAAAAACTAATCCTCATCGTATGTTTTCAGCCGCGGCCCGCGACTATCGCGTATCGTAGGCGATTGTCAACGCAGATGCCCGGCTGCGTCACTCCTGCTTTAGCAGGTACAATAAACGGTTCCTATGTACGCCACATCTCTGACGGTGTTCGTTACCGATTTCCTGGAGCATTCCGCTCGGCATTTCTTGTGGTACATGGCGGTCTTTGGTTCCTTCACCTCTACCGTCTTCTTTGGGATGGTCATCGTTGCATCGCGGCGCTATCTGCGCGCGTCGCGACGATTACAGGCACAAGTGGAAGCCACGTCCCCGCAGAGCCTGCCCCCGGTAACCATCCTGAAGCCCGTTCACGGTGCCGAGCCCCAGCTGGAAAGCACGCTGGAGAGCTTCTTCCGTCAGGATTATCCGCACTTCGAAATCATCTTCGGGGCGCGCAGCCGTGACAACGAAGCCTTGCTCGTGGTCGAGAAGCTTCGCGCCAAATATCCCAATATTCCAAGCCAGGTAGTTATCTCCGGCGATCCTTCGTGGCCGAATGCGAAGGTGTTTTCCCTGGCGAAGATGATTGCCTCCTCGGATAACGATTACCTGGTGATCAGCGACAGCGACGTTCTGGTTGGACCGGATTTCCTGCGCAACGTCATGCCGCCGCTGCTGGACCCAAAGGTGGGCCTGGTCACCTGTCTATACCAGGGAGTGCCGGAAAACAGCTTCTGGTCGCGTCTGGAGGCCCTGGGAATGTCGGTCGAGATGCCCTCCGGCGTCATGGTTGCGGAAATGGTCGATGGCATGCGATTCGCGCTGGGAGCGGCGATGGCGCTACGTCGCGACGCCATCGAAGCGATGGGTGGGATGCGTGAAACTGCCGACTTCTACTCCGACGATTTCGTGCTCGGTAATCGGATTGCCGAAGCGGGCTACACGGTCTGCCTGTCGCATTACAAAGTGGGACACGTCCTCGCGGCTCGCTCCCTGCGGCGCACGCTCGGCGACCAGTTACGCTGGATGAAGAGCACACGCTTTTCTCGGCCCTGGGGCCATGTGGGCTCGGGCCTAACGTACGCCGTTCCCTTTAGCGTACTGGCGTTGCTCCTGGCGGTTGGTCATCCGCAGAGGTTTTACCTCGCTGTCGCTCTGCTCGGTCTGGCATGGGTAAACCGGATGCTTCTGGCCCTGATGGTGGGTTGGGGCATTCTTCGCGATCCGCGCTGCCTCTGGCTATGCTGGCTCTATCCCGTACGTGATCTGCTGGGCTTCTGCACCTGGGCCGCCAGCTTTGCGGGCAACAGATTCTTTTGGCGCGGCGAACCCTACCAGTTTGGTGAAGAAGGCCGCATCTCCCCGGTGCAGCGATCGCTGGAGTTCATTCGCGACCGCGTGCCGCAAGCCCACGATTGACTAAAGCGGCTGCAACTTCCCTTTGCGAAGTTTGAAGCGCTGACCTCGCCACTCCACCGTGTCGCCCCCAAAACTGCCAATCCATATCAGCAGGGCCATGAAATCGCGCAACGGGAGTAGCCATAGATGTTTCGTTACAGACAGGTCCGCAAGCACATCACGCCCCACAACAACGGCAGCTGAGACACGTGTAATCGCTGCGACCACCAATACCAGCCACGTCCACCAAGCGAACGGCCGCAGCAACACAGCAAGGATGGCGAACGGAAGGCCGAAGGTCGCCACCAGGCCGATGTACTGGGCTGGACGCCGGTCTTTGACGTTTCTCGCCCAGCGCATCTGATGTTTCCAGAACTCGCCAAAGGCATAGTCCGGCAAGGTAGTCTCTACAATCGCATCCGCCAGTGCAAGGCGGTGACCGGCGGCGGCGGTTCGCGCTCCGAGTTCATAGTCATCGCCTAAGTAGTCGACTAGTTGCTCGAGGCCGCCAGTCTCGCGGAGGACGCTCTTTGTCGTCGCAATGGTGGCTCCCAGAGCAAAGGCGATCCCGCCTTCCATCGCGCGCGCGATGAGCACTCCGCCCGCAAAATCCGTGCTCAGCCCAACTGCTTCGAGTCGCGACCAAAGGGTGTTGCCGGGAATTCCGCGATAGAGGCTCGTCACCATCCCGATATCGGGCTGTGCTAACGGGGCGATCACTCGCATCAGGTAGTCGCGCGAAACAACGATATCGCTGTCATTGATGATCACGTGCTCGTAACGTGCGTCGCCCAGTACCTGTACAAGATTGCTCACCTTGCCGTTATGACCCAGAGTCGCGGGACAATAGATGACTCGCACGTTCTTCCCGGGGAACTCTTCTCGCAGCCGTTCCACCAGCTGCACTGCCGGATCATTGAGATCTTGCACTCCGAAGAGGACTTCGTATTCTGGATACTCAAGCAGGCAATGGCTCCGAAAAGCTGCATACATCTGCGGATCCAGCCCTCGGAGCGACTTCAGGATGCTTACCGGCGGCGTGAACTTCCGGCCAACGGTGGGTCTAAGTTCCGACCGGAAACGTGTGGCGGCCCATATCGCCAGGGCGAAATAGATTGCTCCGGCGAGACCGAGCACCGAACAGGCGGCGGCCAGAACCATCGCCACTCGAAGGATAAAGACAGCGGGCATGGAGAGCCGTTCAGATTAGCAGAAAGCCGGCAAGGGCAAGGCTGTTCCAATCGGCAGCGATAGGCGCCGCCCCTCGATACAATCTTGATAATCCTTTCCGCAAGGTATTATTGTGTAGACCTTCCTGGGAATGTTCCATGATCAACGGTAAACGGGTCGCTGTCGTCATGCCGGCTTACAACGCAGAGTTGACGCTGGCGGCGACTGTCCGCGAAATCCCCGACCTCGTCGACATCCGCATTCTGGTGGATGACTACAGCAAGGACAAGACTGTCGAGCTGGCCAGGAAGCTCGGGCTCCTGGTATTCGTTCATGACAAGAACTACGGCTATGGCCGCAACCAGCAGACGTGCTATCGCGAGGCACTGGCTGCCGGCGCTGACGTCGTCATCATGGTCCATCCCGATTATCAGTACACTCCGCTGCTGATCACCGCGATGGCGAGCATGGTGGCTTATGACGTCTATGACGTGGTGCTGGGGTCCCGAATCATCGGTGGGCAGGCCCTGCGCGGTGGTATGCCCGTCTACAAGTACATTTCCAACCGCTTTCTTACGGCGTTTGAGAATCTGTTTCTCGGGGTAAAGCTCTCCGAGTACCACACCGGCTATCGCGCTTTCAGCAGTAAGGTGCTCACCACGTTGCCGTTGATGGAAAACTCGTCCGACTTCGTGTTCGACAACCAGATGCTGGCGCAATGCGTGCACTTCGGCTTCCGCATCGGCGAAGTCTCCTGTCCAACGAAGTATTTCGAAGAGGCCTCGTCCATCAACTTCCGCCGAAGCGTGAAATATGGATTCGGCGTGCTGGGTACCTCAGTCCAGTTCAAGCTGAACAAGTGGGGCATGACGCGCCTGCCACGGTTCAGCCCCTCGGGACGAAAACTCGATCTCGACCCCGGAGTCGACATTAAGGCTTCGCCCATGGTGAGCGGCGGATAGCGCAAACCGCAGATTCTTCGAAACTTTTGCCCCCCTTGCTTCGTATTTATTCCTGACAGAGCTCTGATTTCGTAAAATTAAGCTTCGGGACCACAAACAAGCTTTCTATGGCCTCACCCAAGAAGCCGCAGCTTGCGCGCGGGCATTTCCTCCGCGAACCGGCGCTGATCGCGCTGCAGACGATGCGCGCCCACAAGCTGCGATCGTTCCTCACGCTGCTGGGCATTATCCTCTCGGTTTCAACGCTTATTCTGGTCGTGGCGCTGATTAGTGGGGTGAACCAGTATTTCGCCAGCCGTGTTGCCAACCTTGGCTCGAACGTCTTCCTGATTCACAAATTTCCTATCATCAGCGACACGAAGGAGCTGCTGAAGGCCCAGCGACGCAATCGCGATATCACCTGGGACGACTATCTGGCTCTGCGTGAGAACCTGAAGCTGCCTCAAGGCGTGGGCGTGGAAGTCCGGCGCACCGCCAACATCCGCAACGAGCGGCAGAGCATGGAGGACGTCGATCTCCGTGGCGTAACCGCCAATATTGGCGATATGGACGTGGAGGAGGTTGCGACCGGACGATATATAACCGACAGCGACAACGAGCATCGCGATACGGTCTGCATGATTGGCAACGATGTTGTCGAGAAGCTTTATCCCAACTCCGATCCGATCGGCAAAATCCTGATGGTCGATGGGCGGGAGTTCCAGATCGTCGGGGTAGCCAAGAAAATCGGAAATACCTTTGGGCAGTCGCAGGACAACTTCGTCTACATTCCGATCGAGACGTGGCTGAAGATTTACGGACGCAATTACACGCTCAGCGTCAATGTTCAGGCGCGCGGACCGGAATGGCTGGGCCGCACCGAAGAAGAAGCTCGCATGATGATGCGCGCGCGCCGCCATTTGGCGCCAAACGAGGACGACAACTTCGGAATTCTCGCAAGCGACAGCCTGATGGGGCTTTGGAAGAACCTGACCGGCACGCTTGCCTCAGGCATGGTGGGATTGGTTTCCATCTTCCTGGTGATCGGCGGGGTGGTGATCATGAATGTCATGCTGGCGTCCGTCACCGAGCGCACCCGCGAGATCGGTATCCGGAAATCGCTCGGAGCCAAGCGACGCGATATTCTTTTGCAGTTTCTCGTGGAGTCGACGGTCATGGCGCTGGTGGGCGGCGCGATCGGTGTTTTTATCGCCTGGGTGCTGGCATTGATTGTGCGTAGCGCGACGCCTGTACCGATGTCGGTTCCGATCGTGGCGGTCGTGGTGGCGATCCTCATCTCCTCGGCAGTAGGAATGTTTTTCGGCGTCTATCCGGCGCGCAAGGCCGCGCGGTTGGATCCAATTGAGGCGTTAAGGTATGAGAATTAGTGGCCAGTCGTCGGGTCGCAGTTCTCAGCGGCGAATCGCTCGATCTTTACTGACAACTGACGACTGACAACTGTTTTTATGCGCATTCACTTTGGCGAAAATTCGCGGATGGCATTGGAAACAGTGCGCGATCACAAGGCGCGCTCGTTTCTTACCGTGCTCGGCGTAGTGATCGGCGTTGCTGCGATGATTTTCGTCGCCTCCATGCTGGTCGGCCTGAGCCGCGACATTCAGGGCTATCTCGAGGACTACGGTACAAACACGCTCTTCATCTTCCGCTGGGACTTCGCCATACGCATGGGGCGAATGACGCAGGAAGAGCGTAACCGCAAGCCTCTTACGCTGGGGGATGCCAAGGCGATTGCAGCTGAGTGTCCGCATGTGAAGAGCGTCACGGTGGAGGTTTTCCCGCGGATCAATCCTGACGAGCAGCGGCCGCCTCTTCGCGTTGCGCGATACGGCAATCACGAGATCACGGACCTCGACTACTCTGGCGCCGACGCTTCTTACCAGGACGTGTACAATGCGCGCATCACGCAAGGCCGCTTCTACACCGAATTCGAAGATTTGCACCGCGACGACGTAGCCGTGATCGGCTACGAGATCGACAAGAACTTCTTCCCAGCGCATGATGCAATCGACAAGACAATCCTCGTGGACGGGGTGCCTTACAGGGTGATTGGCGTTTTGGCCAAGCGCAAAGGCCAGCTTTTCAAGGACGCGAGTGCTGACCGTACGGTTAAGGTCCCGTACAACTCCTATCGCAAGCACTACCCAGCCGACGACGAGCACTTTATCGGCGCTGAAGCATACCCGGGCTTTAAGGACGCAGCGGAAGATGAGATTCGCGGCCTGCTGCGGCGTCGTCGTAACGTGCCGTTCAATGCTCCGGACAACTTCGGCATGACGACTGCTCAGGCTTTGGCCGACAACTTCCGCCAGATCATGAGCACGGTGGCTCTGATGACGATCATCGTGAGCTCCATCGGTCTGCTGGTCGGTGGCGTGGGCGTGATGAACATCATGCTGATGTCGGTCACCGAGCGCACGCACGAGATCGGGGTGCGCAAGGCCATCGGCGCCCGCCGCGGCGATGTGATTCGTCAGTTTCTGACGGAGGCGATCGTCTTGACCGGCCTTGGTGGAATCGCCGGTGTGCTGGTGGGAGTGGCCGCCGCAACCGCGGTTCCGTTGCTCTTCCCTTCCATGCCGACCTCGGTTCCCATGTGGGCTATCGCGATGGCCGTGTTTATCTCGATGAGTGTTGGGCTTTTCTTTGGAATGTATCCCGCGGTGAAGGCATCGCGTCTGGATCCGGTCGAAGCGCTGCGCTACGAGTAGCCCAGCTGCTCTGCTTCAGGTCGGCGCACAGGTCACTAAGTTTTCGTCAGAAGCAAATCCAAGACACTGTTACTCACCCGTGCCCATGAGCAGGATCGGCGAGGTCGGCTTGTCTGAGCCTTCCTCATTCTCCAAGGTGATGGCGAATGCCTTCGCTTCTACGCCTTCCGGCATCTTGTGGTCCATCATGACCGCATAGCCGTGCTCGTCGGGCTTGAAGACGCCCGCGGGAACAGGGGCTCCATTGGCGGGAATGATCCAGAGCTCATACGCTTTCCCTGTGGGAGGCGCGGCGAGATTGCTGGCCATGAACATCATCCGCTTCTGTGAGGGGCTGTAGATAGCGGTGCCGCTCGGTTGCCGTGGCGCTTTCTGTGGATTCAGCGAGACGTGAACTGCGTCCGGCGCGGTGAGCAGCCGCAACTCCTGGTTCATACGTTCGAGTTGCGCCGTCTGGTCCTGATTGCGGTTGCCGAGCTCGGCGACTTCGTCTTTCAGAGCAGCATTGTGACGCCACAGCACGAGCGCAACCAGCAACAAGCCCAGTGCGGCGAATGCCGGAATCAGAGCCGCCCAGAAACCTCGCCGCGGTGGTGGTTGCGGCGCGGATACCCCGCGCGGCTCGGCGGCGACCGCCCGCATCAGACGCTCTTTGCTGCGCGCGGGTGGTTGCGGGCCACCGCTGCTAAGACCGAGCAGGGCCATGTCGCCGCGCAGCGCCTGTAATTCGCGACGGCACGCGGCGCAACTCTGGAGGTGCTCTTCCAGCTGCTGACGATCGGACCCGCTCAGTTCACCCAACGCATAGAGGGCGAGATCGTCGGCGAATTGTTCGTGTGTCTTCATCCTGCAAATTTCGTCCGTAGCAGTTGCAGCCCGCTGCGGATTCGCGTCTTGACGGTGCCCAGGGGCTCTCCTGTTCTGTCCGCGATTTCCGTGTGCGTGAGCCCCTGAAAGAATGCTAACTCCAAAACCTTCCGCTGGTCGGGATTCATCTCCGCCAGTACACCTCGGACCTTCTCGATTACCAGGGCCCGTTCCGTTTCGTCGCGCAGATCGGGGCCGCCAGTGATCACGCACTCTTCAATATCGGTCTCCGGACGCCGCTTGCGCAAGCGGTCAATGCAGCGGTGGCGCGAGATCACGGCCAGCCACGCCGACAGGCTTCCGCGGCTGGCGTCGAACGCATCGGGATTGCGCCAGAGCTGCAGAAAGATGTCCTGCAGCACATCTTCGGCCGCTGCGGCGTCCTGTAATACGCGCAATGCCACCGCGTAGACCACTTTGGAGTACCGGTCGTAGAGCTCGGACATGGCCTGCTGGTCGCCAGCGCGGATGCGTGCCACCAGCCGCATTTCGTCTCCCGCGTCACCGCGACGGATCGGGCTGTCCTCGATCGGTTCCATTCACCAGTACGCTTCCAGACGCTCCGCCAGATTGTATTTTACGGATTAGTGCAGTCAGAGATTTTACACGTGAAAATCAAATCCGTCAGTCGGTTCGGGCCGTATGTGAGATAGCAAGTGGGCAGCTGGGGTTGCTGCTGCTTGCAATCACAAACGAGGAGATGATGGAGAGATGAAGAAGCAATTTTTGGCTGAGGTTCTGATGGGATTCGCGATGCTTGGTGGAACGGTTCCGTACGCCGTCGCTGCTCCGCCGCAACAGATGAATGCGACGGCACAGTCTCTGTACGCGCGTTTGGGCGGCTATGATGCGCTGGCCGCGGTGACCAAAGACTTCATTGGCCGGCTGGCAACCGATCCTCAACTTGCGAAGTTCTTCGCCGGACTGAATGATACTTCGAAGGCGCGGGTGGAAGCGCACGTGATCGACTTCCTGTGCGTCGCGACGGGCGGCCCGTGCATTTATGCCGGTCAGGACATGAAGACCGCACACACCGGCCTGCACATCAGTGAAGCTGACTGGAATGCATCGGCCACCCACCTCACCGAGACGCTGAACAAATTCAAAGTGCCTCAAAAAGAGCAGGATGAGGTCATGTCAGCAATCGGCGGGCTGAAGGGCGATATCGTGGGAAGGTGAAAATGGGGGCTTAGGGCCAGAGATCAGAACGGCCGGCCTTCAGCGAAGCCATGATGAGCCACCGCAGCCTTATGGACATGGCTAGCGCTACCCATGTCCTCCGGTCGCTAACCCCCGAGCCCTAGTCCCTAGATCTAATCCGTGGCCCCTGTCTTTCTCCGCTGAGAAATCCGGTTCAGCATTACTTCTATTGTCTCGCATCGCCGAAGGAGAGGGGTTGGGGGCCAGGGATTGGCATTCCCTATGTTCTGATCTCTGATCCCTGACTTTTCCTTTACCGCTGAAACTTCATCTCCACCGTGACCTGCACCGGCACAGGATGTCCATCTTTTTCTGCCGGCTTGAACTTCCATTTCTTCACGGTTGTCACTGCGCTCTTCTCGAATTCCGGTTCGTCGCTACGAAGGACACGGACAGCTTCAACATGCCCCTTCCTGTTCACCCCGATGAGCATAACGACGGTGCCGCGGGGCTCGGCGTCAGGCGACAGGTCAGGAAATTTAGGGTCGGGGGAAAAGGTCGCCTTCGGCGGCTTCATGCCTCTTGAGACCGGCGGAAAGGAAGCAAACGCCGAATCGTCGGCCGTTCCAGGCGTGTTAGAGATGGTAGAGGAAGCCTGGGACGAGATCGTGCTGTCCTGGGCGGCAGCGAAAGCAGAGAGAGAAAGGGCGATCGCCAGAGTAATGACTGAGAAGCGCATAGAAATTCCCTGAGTAAACGGCGATTCTCATTTTACGGGTTTAGGAATCGGCTCTTGAAGTAAGGCGTATTGTAAACTGGTCAATACCGGTTCGAGTCCCACCGTTTCGCCGTTGAGCGCTGTTTTCGCGGCGTTTTCCGCAATCACGAAAGGGCATCCGTTGAGTACAAGCATTCGCAATATCGCTATCATCGCGCACGTGGACCATGGCAAGACCACACTGGTCGATGCCATGCTGAACCAGAGTGGCATCTTTCGCGCCAACGAGACCCACGTCGAACGGGTGATGGACTCCAATGAACTGGAGCGCGAGCGCGGAATTACGATCCTGGCGAAGAACACCGCCATCTTTTATCGGGATATCAAAATCAACATCGTCGACACGCCGGGCCACAGCGATTTTGGCGGCGAGGTGGAGCGTGCGCTGAAGATGGTGGACGGTGTGATGCTGCTGGTCGACGCCAGCGAAGGACCGTTACCCCAGACGCGTTACGTTCTAAGCAAGGCGCTGGAGGCCAAGCTGCCACCAATTCTGGTGATCAACAAGATCGACCGCCCCGATGCGCGAGCGCAGGAAGTTCTGAACGAGGTCTACGATCTGTTCATCGATCTTGACGCGGCTGAGGACCAGCTCGAGTTTCCCGTGCTGTACACCAACGCGAAGCTGGGCACCGCTTCCGGCGATGCAGAGAAACCGGGCGACAATCTACAGCCGCTGTTTGATGCCATCGTCGATACCATCCCAGAGCCGAAGGGTGATCCCGCCGGCGCGCTGCAGGTGCTGGTCGCAAATCTCGACTACAGCGACTACCTGGGACGTATGGCGATTGCGCGTGTGTTCAACGGAACACTGCGCACCGGTGAGGATGTAGCGATCGCAAAGCGGGACGGCTCGCTGGAGAAGATTCGCATCACGAAGCTGTTCTCCTTCTCCGGACTGAAACGGACCGATATCGACACGACTGAGTTGGGGGACATTGTCGCCGTCGCCGGCGTTACGGGAATTAACATCGGCGAGACAATCACCGACATCGAGAATCCTGCGCCCCTGCCGGTCATCACCATCGACGAGCCGACCATCGCGATGCAGTTCATGGTGAATACCTCGCCCTTCGCCGGTCGCGAAGGCCAGTACGTCACCTCGCGCAACCTGCGCGATCGGCTGCAAAAAGAATTGCTGACCAATGTCTCGCTGCGCGTGGAAGACACGGAAAATACCGACTCGTTCAAGGTCATGGGCCGCGGTGAGCTGCAACTGGCCATTCTCATCGAGATGATGCGGCGCGAAGGTTTTGAGCTGGCGGTCGGCAAGCCGGAGATCGTCACGAAGCAGATTGATGGCAAGCTGATGGAGCCGCAGGAGCGGCTTACGACAGACGTCCCGGAATCATTCGTCGGTGTGGTGATCGAAAAGCTCGGCGCGCGCAAAGCCCAGATGCAGAAGATGCACAATCACGGTTATGGCCGCGTGCGTATGGAATTTGTGATCCCGAGCCGCGGCCTGATTGGCCTGCGCAGCGAGTTGCTGACCGACACGCGCGGGACGATCGTCATGAATTCGCTTTTTGATGGCTACACCGAATGGCAGGGCGAGATACCGCATCGCCCGACTGGGGCTCTGGTGGCCGATCGCCCGGGAACCACAACCGCCTACGCTCTCTGGGGACTGCAGGAGCGCGGCGAGCTGTTTGCGGGACCGGGAGTCGAAGTTTACGAGGGCATGGTGATCGGCGAGAACTCGCGCGACAACGATCTTGACGTCAACGTTGTGCGCGAGAAGAAGCTGACGAACATGCGCGCGTCCACCGCCGACGAGGCGATACGCCTGGTGCCGTTCAAGAACCTCAATCTGGAGCAGGCGATTGAATTCATCGCCGAGGATGAACTGGTGGAGGTAACCCCGCAAAACCTGCGACTGCGAAAGAAGATTCTTCAGGCGAATCGGCGTCCGCGGCGGAATGCGCAGCCAGCAACGGTGCAGGCGGAATAGGATCTGCCCTGATGCGCGAGCTCTTGTCGGTTTTTTCCCGGCACGCCAGAGCGAATCCTTCGTCAGCCTGAAGGCTTCTGCTGACGACACCGTTGTTGGATCGGACCTGAACGCTCAACTTACCGCGATAGACCAAGGCTCAAGGCTCCTGCAGGTTTGCGAGGACTCGGTATAAACGCCAAAGCACAGCGGCCAACGCGGCAAGTACGGCGACCCATCCCACAAGAGCGATCCTCACCGTCCAGGCTGGTGCCGCGCCAACTCGTTTCAACAGGAATGGCAGGAAATTCCACGTCGTGATGTGGACATAGTCCCATGGGTCCCAATGCATGGCGTAGTTCGTCAAACCCCAGGCGTCCATTTTTCCCAGCGCAAACGCGGCCATGTTCTTCAGCCGCAAGGCGATCACGAACGTGGGATGGCCGAGTGTCTCCATCTGGTAGATCTCCAGCGGCAACCAGAACATCAGTGACGCGATCTGGACCACCGCCGCAGCCATGCAGAGCACGATTCCTGTGGTCCATGCGAATTTTCCAAGCGTGAGGCGATGACGCAGCAACAACGGGACCGCTAACAGTGCGGCCAGCTCGACACTCGTCGAGACATAACGATCACCCCAGGCGAAGTCGCCGCTCCAGACCGTGTATCGCGCGTAGAAGCTGATATAGGCAAACAGCAGCGCGAATCCCGCGATCACGTACGCCTTCACGGCCGCGCTGAAGCGTTTCCACGCGACGACAACCAGCAAGATCATCAACAGGAGCAATGGGTCGAAGAGAAAAATCGACTTCTCCGGCGCGAAAAGCGCACCGAAAAAGCCTACGTGAAATGACGTTTCCCAGGGATAGTTCATGGCTAAGTTCGGGTCACGCTGCCGCGCCTCGCGGGCAACAACACTCACGTAAGTATTGAAGAACGATCCGAAGCGGTAATGCTGGTAAAGACGATCGAGTAGGCCAAACAGGGCATAAACAGGCGCAGCAACCGCGAGGTACTCCCGGCAGCGCTTCCAGAACTGCACCCGAGCTGTGCGCTCCAGGAAGAGGAGGAGCAAGACGAAGAGGCCGCCTGCCAGCAGGTCCAACCCTGTGGTTAGGCGCGTAAGCAAGTTAAGTCCGAGTGCGCATGAGCCGATCAGCAAGGCGCGCCTGCTGCCGGTGCGCAGCCATTCGTATTGGAAGGAGAATCCGGTGAGGGTGAGCAGGAAGATGTAATTGTTCTCCATCATGTTCTGCGTGTAATGGAGATGGGTGGTCAGCAGTAGAAGTGCGAGTGTCCCCAGAACCGCCTGCTTCACGGTAAACGCCAGCTGCTTCAGAAATCGGAAGCACACCAGCGCTGTCAGGACATTAACGAGGGCATTGATGGTGTAGCTGACGAAGATATTGCGCACGCTCGGATCGTTGCCGTTATAGTTCGCGAAGGCCGGGAGCCGTTCGATAAACGTGCCAACGATGTCGGCAGGCAGCAGCAGCAACGATTGGCCAATGCCATACCAGCTCTGCAGCTTGCCGCCGCGGCCATGCACGCCGAACTCGGGATATTCGTTGGGAAAAACCGGTGGCTCGCTGGTCCAGAACGCGTGTGCCGACTGCAGACGATGTTGTGTGTCGGCCGTGCCGAGTTCGCCCGACTGCACGACGAACGCAATCAGGCCGGCGCAAAGGAGCAACAGGATGAGCGGATCACACGGCCAGCGGCGAGTGAAATGGGTCACGATGTGTTTGAGGATAAAGCAATCTGGGGCGAAGTCGAGGGAGGATCAATCGGACTCACGCAGAACGTTTCTCGACCGAGCTCAGCTCACCGCGACCAGCCTCCTGCAACTCGTCCGACCTGCGAGCCCGCTCCGCATATTCCATCGAGGGCACCGTCATGACGCGCGACTCCCCAGTGATCAGGCGCGCCGCCCGCTCATACGTCAGGTAGCTCCAGGCCCACTGGAACATTACGATCACGCGATTGCGGAAGCCGATGAGGAACATGATGTGGATGAATAGCCAAGCCAGCCAGGCTAGGAACCCCGAGATGTGAACCTTGCCGAATTGCGCGATTGCGGCTGCGCGTCCGATGGTCGCGAGCGAGCCCTTGTCGAAATAATGAAAACGCTCGCGCGGTTTTCCGGCGAGGTCAGCGGCAACTTGCTTAGCAAGGAACTTGCCCTGCTGCATCGCGACTGGAGCAACCCCAGGCAAAGGTCTTCCCTCCTCGTCTTTCATGCTGGCGAGGTCGCCGATGACGAAAACCTCGCGGTGGCCGGGAATGCTGAGATCGGGCTCGACCAAAACTCGGCCCGCGCGATCGGTCGGCACCGCTAACGCACCGCCGAGAGGCGAGGCGGAAACCCCTGCCGCCCACAACACGACTTCAGCGGGGACGGCCTCATCGCCGATACGTACCTGACCGGAACTTACATCGCTGACCGCCGCATTGGTGCGGATTTCGACTCCTAGACGTTGCAGCTGCTTCACCGCGCTTTGGCGCAGATCCTCGGGATAGGCGCTCAACACGGATGGACCGGCCTCAACCAGGAGAATGCGCGTCTTCGTGGGATCAATGTTGCGGAAGTTCTCCGCCAACGCCTTGCGCGCAATCTCCGCCAACGTACCGGCCAACTCCACGCCAGTAGCACCCGCACCCACGACGACGAGGTTCAGGGGCCGATGCGCGCCCGTCAACGCCGCTTCGCGTTCGGCAAGCTCATAGGCCAGCAGAATGCGGCGTCGAATCTCCAGCGCGTCCTCAATGGTCTTCAGACCCGGGGCCAGCGGCTCCCATTCGTCGTGGCCAAAGTACGCATGCATTGCCCCTGAGGCTACGACGAGGTAGTCGTAGTGGAGATCGAATCCGTGCAGTTGCACCTTATGCTCCTGAAGGTCGAAGCCTATGACCTCCCCAAGCAGGACCTCGATGTTTTCGTGCTTGTGCAGAATTTTGCGAATAGGCGCGGCAATCTCTGCCGGAGAAATGCCAGCCGTCGCGACCTGATAAAGAAGCGGCTGGAAGGTGTGGTAGTTCTTTCGGTCAACCAGAGTAATGTGGACCGGCAAGTGAGCGAGAGATTCAGCAGCCTTGAGACCGCCAAATCCGCCGCCGACGATCACAACCTGCGGGTGAGTTTTCGCGTTCATGGCCGTACATTATGAGATGTCGCAGCGCCGGGATCGGCGGCAATTTAAAGATCGTACTTCTAACGGGTTTGACTATCGCTGAGGCTGGCGGCGCGTGCCTTGGCGCGGTCAGCATCTGCCGAACGGCCTTCCTGCTGATATATCTCGGCCAGATTGAGCCAGGGTTGCGGGGCATTGGGCGCCAGTTGAACCGCCTCTTCCTGAAAGAGAGCGGCGCGTTTGGTGTCGCCGACGCGGTTCCACGCCTCCGCCCTGCCGCTGGCGATCTTATAGGCGAAGGAATCGCTGCCCATTGATTTCTTCTCGCTGGCCGAAGCGTGTCGCATCGCCTCATCGAATGCCTCCAGGGCATCGTCGGGATGCCCGGCATTCAGTGCGTAATAGCCGATCTGCACCAGGGTAGACTGCGGATCGGCCTGAAGGTCAGTAGCTTTCCTCATGGCCGCGATTGCTTCCGTGACCCGACCCTCATGTCGGTAGAATTTCCCGAGGTCGGACCACGTGTATTCGCTCGGATTCAGCGCAATGACGGTCAGCAATTCCTTCTCTGCGTCGGCCGCACGATTCATCCCAGTGAGCGCCGCGGCGCGGGCAAGATGGGCATCTACACTTCCCGAAAAGATCGCCAGGGCCTTGTCACTCGCGTCCAACGCATCCAGATTGCGCCCCAGCACTGCCAGTACGCCGGCGGCATTCGCATGTGCGGCGAACTCCTCCGAGCGACTGCTGAATACGGTTTCGGCGGGCAACGGCGCGCTCGAGCAAGCTACCGGAAAACGCTGGATCAAAGCCTCGGTCTGGGTGGTGCGGCGCACGAAAACGGCGGAGACCTCGTCCAGATAGACTGGCCGCCACGTGCTGCTCGCGCAGAATTCTTTGAGGTGACCCCGCGCGATACCATCGCCGCGCGCGAAAAGAATGGTGTTGATGTTGTAACGGCTGGTCTCATCGTTCCAGATGGCGGAGTCGGGCGAGCTCTCCAGCAACTGCCGGTGAAGCTGTACGCGTTGCAGGCCGAAAAGCGTGTCGCGACCGTCAATGTAGTCGCGCCGCTTTGGGCCAAGCCGCCATGTAACGTAGCCACCTTCGTCATAGGTGTTGAAGATTTCTCCCGGAAGATTTTCGCGTTCGATGAATCCGGCAGCACGCTGCGGGAACCACCAGCTCAGGCCGGGACCGAAAGTCGACAGTTCGGTTGTTGTGCCAAAGTAATGACGGTCGGTGACCAGGTCGGCGGAGCGCACATACGTGAACATTGCCACCAGCATCACCGCGACAGCCGCGAATGCCAGGCGCAATCGTGCGGGCCGGATGAGAGCGCCAAAACGCTCGAAGAGCCAGCCGAGGTTTTGCCCTCCGATTACTACGGCGACACAGGCGAACACCGCTCCCATGCGAATATGGCGAACCGGAGCGTAAGCGGCGGCGATCAAGAGAATCGCATCGCCCAGGCGCCTGCGCCACAGCGCAACGACAGCGGCGACGGCGGCAATCGCCAGCAGCGAAAACAAGGCGCTCCGGGCGCCCCCTTGCGCGAAGGCGGCTGCCGCAGAGTGCCAGTTCACACGTATGCCTTCCCACTCCGCAATCCAGGTCTGCTGCTCTGCGCTGGCACGCTCCTGGAGCAGCAGGGCCCGGTAAAGATTCCAACCCCAGGGATTGAGCAGGGTCACAATCGCCGTAGCGCCCAGCCAAGGCCATGCTCGCCGCAAACGCTCCAAAGGTGCCCGCTGTCTCTCCGCGCCGAAGAGCGACTCCATGATTTCCGTTCCGACGTATGCGAGCATCAGTCCCAGTCCGGCGGCGAAACCAAAGTGGACGTTGACCCAGAACAGCATCAACAGAGGCAGCAGCCAGAGTGCAGCGCGGCCGTTTTCGTAGTTTTCCCAAAGGATGGAGAGAAACGCCGCGAAGAGGATCACGGTAAACATGTCAGCCCGAGGGGGCGTGCGCTCGGCGATGAGCGGCACAGCAAGAATCGCGATCGCGGCGGTGACCGGCGATCCTCGTCGCAAGAGCAAGGCCACCGTGCCCGCACAAGCAGCCGCGCTGATCCACGACAGCAGCGCATATCCGCCCAGCAGGAAGGCTATGTAAAACACGACTCCCGCCCCAACCGGGTAGATCCAGTGCTTTCCTTGCGCGGTATAGGAGAAAACGTCGGCGGAAAGAACCTGATGATGTTGGACCACCCATCGTCCGGTCGCGAGCTGCCAGCCTGTGTCGAAATCGGACACCGTCCTGAAACCCGCCAGAATCCCGTAAATCAAAGCGAGGCAGGCGAGGACGAGGTAGACACGACGCTCAAGTGGGGATATTTCTCCGGCTGCTGAGCGTGCGTTGGTCGGATTCACAGCCTAGAGTATAGCGACTCACGCGGGCACCGTGAATGCGCCCTAACCCTGACAACGGGGCGGCGTCCAACAACCGGTACGGCGGGTAAAATAGACCTTAACTGTTCAGAATCCACCAGACAAAAGGCACGGCAAAATCGCGGCACTCGATATATTCTGGAGCGTTCACACGGTTACGGAAGGCTTTCCATCGCAGGAGCTAGTGTGAGTTCAACCTGGCAGTCGGATCGCGTCTCTTTGGACAATTCGCTGTCCGTACTCTACGGGATCGTGGGGAAACTCCGATCTGCGAATTCGGTGGATATGCCGCAGGTCATCCAGCAGGTTGAAGATGCGGCGGAGTGTGCCCGTAAGCTGCAGTCGTGGGTGGCTTCCGAGCTGCCCGATGCAACCTGGGAGAGCCGCGCAGAACTCGACACGCTCCTTGCGACGATCGAGAAGAACATTGAGGCCAGAGCGATTGAGCAACTGCGCTCGCGCCTGTTCGCCCTCGCAACGGAACTGGAACACGGCACGATCACACATCGGCGAGCCCTGCGCCTGACGCAACTGAATCAGCTGCGCGAACATGCGATCAATGAGCTGCTGGACCATGCCGGATCGCAGGGCGCGCCGGACGTCTTGCCCGGGCCCGAAGCGGAGGAGTGGATCGGCTGGGCCAGCGAATTGAAGGACCCGGAAGACGGCGCCGCCATCGCCACCCTTCGCATTCGGTTTCCTCACCTGGATGAGTTTGTCGCGAATCTTGGACCCGAAATGTGGGTCGGCTCCAATGGTGTAAGTCTCGCGACAAGAAGTGTCGCCGATGCTGGGCAGATCGCGACGCAGGTTGAAAAAGATGCTCATTCGCCAACCGCGGCGGCTTCTCCGAAGATCACGGAATCGAAGGCCTCGGCCGATGAGCCTGGAGTGACGCGATCGGATGCTGTCGCGAGCACGCGTGCAGGAGAAGCGGCAGAGGAGGAAATGCAGGAGTTCAGTTGGAACCTGACCGCATCCTCCGCACCTACGTTTGCCGAACGGTTTGGAAAGTTCAATCCTTTCAGCATCGGGATCAGGCGACGTATCTGGAAGCGGCCGCTCGCCGCATTCGTCCTGCTGGCGCTTATTCTGGGAGCATGGTGGTTCTGGCACAGGAAGCATGCCATCGATGTTGCCAGGGCAAATGTTGAAGCAGCGTCACGTGTGAAGTCGCAACCTCTGCTGCACCGGCTGCCTTCCGAAGGCTCGCAGGACAGGATTCTGCTTACGATGGAATCGTGTGATCGCGTGGATGCCGGAAGTATCAAGTGCTGGGGCTATGTGGCCAACCAGCGGGACAAGAATTCCGATATTTCGCTGTCGCGCGCCGATGTTGTCGACGGCAAGGGCAACAGCTTCAACCTCACGACCAACGGGCAGTATGGCTTTTCTACCGGAGCTGCCACCACCGTTCCCGCCTATTCGACCGTGAAGTACACGTTGACGATACCCGACAAAGATCCTGATGCGCAGCTGCTGACGTTGTACCTGGATGCGAAGAACCCGCGCGACGTGGAGTACACCTTCCGCGACATTCCCGTTGCGCAGTGATTCGGGGCCGCATGGGGAAACCTTGCGGGCGCAACCTCTGGGACTTTTTTACGCTATGGTAGATTAGTAAATTGTGGGCCCGTAGCTCAGTTGGTAGAGCAACGCACTTTTAATGCGTGGGTCGCAGGTTCGATTCCTGCCGGGCTCACCACCTCGCCCTCATCTGGTTTCCTGAGCCGTCACAATCAACCTCTCGCACGGCACTCTGAAGCCATCCAGCACAGCAGACTGTGGGTCTTACCGCTTCACTCAATGGATAATCGAGTCGTTACCTGGTATCCTCCCCGGTTCTTGCGTCTAAAATCCACAGAAAACTCTCTGCAAAAATTGCCCCGTGCGCAAACATCTTCACCGGCCCAATTTTCACCGCTCCGACGTCTGATGGCTGCGAACAGAGGAGAGTGCCCACCCAGGCTTTGTTTGTCAGAAAGCGCTCGGGCGGGGCCTCTCCTGGCGAAACGAGTGTCGATCCTAGCGCGTCGTGCTTCCCGGAGTGAAGGAAACTCCGCGCAGGACTTCTCCGAAACCGGCCGACTGAAACGTGGTGAAGCTTTCGTTCGGCAGCGTCGTGGCACTCAGTTGATCGGTAATGACAACCAGTTTGTTAGGATCGGCCCCCTGGTCACCGTTACCGCTCACCGTCGAGGTGATGGCGTAGATGGTCACCGTGCCGTCGCCGTTGTTAATGCCAGTGATGTTACGCAGCCCATCGGTTCCCGGAGACCACGGCAGTCCGGTCGCAGGATTATTTCCCGTGGGATAGTTCGCAACCGTGTAGGGGATGCCGAGCTGAAGTCCGGACTGCAGCACGTAAGCCATGTTCCATTTGCCGGCGACGGAATCGAAGACCCACTTCTGAAGGCCGGCGGTCGGCGACGACGCGGCCGTGGTATACACGCCATTGGAGAAGGTGTTGTCGCCGTCGCCCTCGTCCGCAACGTACAGCGTGTTTGCATCCCCGAACCAGATGCCGAACGGGAACGAAGTCTTCGACTTCAGCTTCTTCGGGAAGCCGTTCAGGATGCACATGTTGTTGGGATCGAGTCCCATAGTTTGCAGCAGGCTGGGATCGTACGCCAGCGGTGCGGTCGGCAGGCTCGCGTTCGCCGGCGGAATGCCGATGCCGTTGCTGTCGTTACAGACGGTAAGCGTCGGATCGACGAAGTAAACCGTGTTGACGCCGTTGCCACCGCTTCCTTTCGTGTAATACAGGACGTTGTTGAAGACGGTCATCCCGCGGAAGTTGTCGTCTTTGCCGATTTTGTCCTGCTGATCGCCAATCTGGGTCACGTTGAAGCTCGCCACGGGCGCGGGACCTCCAGGACGCTGTGCGATCTCCGCGCGGATCTCCGGCGTCATGATCTGCGCGCCAGCGCCGATAATGACCCCGTCGGGTTGCGGATTGCCGCCATTCCCGGCATTTCCCGCGGTGTAAAGCAGGTTCGCAGCGCCGTTCAGGACCGCGGCGCGGCCGTTGTTCCCGCTGTAGGCATTGCTTTCGGTGAAGTGAAACTTGCCGTGAGCGTCGACCTGGGCAACCGCGCGGTAGTAGTTCGTGCCGACCGGGTTCGTGGGATCGGTGATCGCCGGCGTGTTCGAGTTCGATACGTCGATGTTGTCGATCGGCGAAACGTAACCCATAAATGTCAGGTATTGGCCGTCGGTGGAAAGATTCAGCGCCATCTCTGACTTCGAGGAGAAGCTGGTGACCATCTGGTCTTTCTGCGGAGGCACACCCGGCTGCGAACTGTTTGGCACTTCCAGCGAGTTCACCAGCGTGCCGGCGGGCGTGTACTGATCGAGCAGGATCTTCGAGGTGATGCCGAAACTGGAGTCGACGAGGTCGTTGTTCCATACCGTGGGATAGGTGCCATCGTTGCTGGCCGTTCCAGCACAGCCAGCCTGCGTCTGCTCACAATTGGGCGGCAGAATCTGGCCGACCTGAACGTTGTTGGGATTGTTGTCGTACACGCTGCGGCTGACGACGATGTTGCCCGGCGAGAAGACATCGCCATCGTGTTGGGCTTGCGCGAAAACAGAACCGGCCATGACGATCGCCGGAAGCAGCGCAGGAAGCGGAAGGAGCGTGCGCACACTCCTCCGCTTTTTCAATGTGTTCTCTCTCACAGACTTCTCCTTCAATTTCGAGTTGGAGTGACCCTAATGACCATCCAGGGCTCCGCTGGATTTTTGCAGTCCTTTGTTGCAGTGAGATTGCAGACAGGTCACTGTGTGGTGAATATGCGTTCACACCCGCGGTATTTATCCAAATCGCCCATAAAGTTCTTGCTATTGCAGACCCCAAAGGGTCACCGGCAATGTCTGAGGTTCGTGATAGCTTGTAGCTATGATTCACGAGATCTTTCCCGTCGGACCGCTGCAATGCAATTGCTCCGTCGTCGGCGACGAGACCACGAAGGAAGCGCTGGTCATCGATCCGGGAGACGACATCGAGGACGTAATGGCGATCGTGCAGCAGCATGGGCTGACGGTGAAACAGATCGTCATCACCCATGCGCACATTGATCATGTTGGCGGAGCGATGAAGCTGAAGCGACTGACCGGCGCGCCAATTCTCCTCAACGAGAACGATTACGCTCTGCTCAAGATGCTGGACGTGCAGGCGGCCTGGATCGGAATGAAGACACCAGACAAGGTCCTCATCGACGGCAGCGTGACCACGGGAGATAAGGTTGGAGCCGGTAACCTGGTTGCCGACGTGCTGCATACGCCGGGGCACACCGAAGGCAGCGTGTGCCTTTATTTCGCGCCGGAGAAAAAACTGATTGCGGGCGATACGCTCTTCGCTGGCTCGATCGGGCGTACCGATCTGCCCGGCGGTTCCTACGAGAAGATCATGCGCTCACTGCATGGGCCAGTGCTCGCCTTGCCGGACGATACGATTGTGGTCCCCGGTCATGGGCCGCTGACGACGATTGGCGAAGAGCGGCAGAGCAATCCGTTTCTGGTGAGATGAGGAAGCAATTAGCAATTAGCGATTAGTAATTAGCAATTAGCGATTAGTAATTAGCAATTAGCGATTAGTAATTAGTGATTGGTGATTAGGAGTTACG
>Ga0126381_100000068_pt1 | contig 119331 bp, 115 predicted proteins | sample PanSoiMetPlot_28_FD_96465 | JGI IMG/M metagenome (GOLD analysis project Ga0126381, IMG submission 96465) | Tropical forest soil microbial communities from Panama - MetaG Plot_28 | ecosystem: Environmental > Terrestrial > Soil > Tropical forest > Bulk soil | place: Panama | collected 2016-02-17 | reverse complement strand
GCCCGGATGAGCGAGACTCGAGACGAGGCCAAGCTCTAGCGGCTCCCCAGCTCCGGCCATGACAATCGGGATCGTTGTCGTCGCTTTCTTAGCAACCATAACCGTGGGAGTTCCAATGGTCACGATTACGTCGACACCGCGACCCACGAGGTCCTGTGCCTGGCCCGGGAGGCGGTCCCAGTACGTATCCGCGAAACGGCTTTCCATCACAAAGTCGCGGCCCTCGACATAGCCTAGTTCCACAAGACGCTGTTTGAATGGCGTGAGGGCTCTCGAGGGCGCTCCCGTCGGTGTCGTTCCAGCATCCAACCAGCCGATCCGCACTACCTTCCCCTGCCCATGCGTCTCGCCCGCTCGAGACGTGGCGAGGATTCCGCCGAAGATTGTGCCTAAGAACGCTCGCCGCGTTATCACAGCCCCATCTCGTCCGGGCGCTGCGGTGATTGCGGATTGGCGGAGAATGACTTCCCCATGATCAGTCCCTAACTGGCCGAATGGCGCATGCGATTGTAAGCAATTCGCAAGCTACTCGTAAACTCTATGACATGCTCCCAAAAGCTAAAGAGACCTCTCCGAAGGGGCGCCGGAAGACAGACCTGTCCATGCAACAGAGATCTTCGCGTTGAATAGTTACCGGATCACCTCGTCCGGACGACGCAGCTGGCATGTGAGGATTCCAGCCAGCTAACGCTTCGGGCTTTCGCGCAGCGCCGCCAGCAGCTGGTCGATTCCCTGTTCCAGGGTAGTGGTCGGAACCCTACCCAGCAGGGCTTCCAACCCGTCGTTGACCAGATCCCATGCAGACGGAGGCGTCGTCGCAGCGACCGGATCGGCTCTCAGATCAGGGAATGTCCGCTGTAGATGCGCGATCGCTTCGCGCACCCGCCGCTTGTCGCCGGCCACGTTGACCACTTTGAAGCGCGGCAGCGGGCACTCGAGAGCTCGCTTGAGCGTGTCGGCGGCATCGCCGACCCAGGTCCAATCGATGGCTTCCGGGTAATCAGGATAGGTAAGCTCGCGCTCTCCGGCGGCGACGCGCTCGATCAATCCTTGCAGGTCGCACCAACCGCGCACTCGGCCTGGTCCGTACACATAGCCGAACCTGAGGCCCAAATATCTGGGCGCATTGAGATGCGCAACCATCGCCCGCGCCAGGTGTTCGCAGAATGCCTTGGTCGCGCCGTACACATTGCCGGGCGTCAAGTGTGCATCGTCGCCCAGCGTGCCTTGGGTTGGTCCAACAGCGGAAATCGAGCTGGCGAAAATCACCCGCTCGCAGCGTTGGTTCCCGGCGGCAGCGAACACTGCGGCCGTGCCAAGCGCATTGACCCGAGTCGCCTCGACCGGTGCACGTTCTCCAGCGTCGGTAAGCAGCGCTGCCAGATGAACGATCGCCTCGGGTCGAGTCGATTCGATCGTCGAGGCAACTGCCGCCGGATCTCCGACATCGAGCGCAATATCGGCGCCGCGAATGACATCGGCGCTGATCACCTCGTGTCCCGCTCCGCGAGCCAGTGCGACGACTCGCGCTCCCAGGAATCCGGCTCCGCCGGTAATGAGCACGCGGCTCATCAATACTTGATCACGCCCAGACGTCTGAAGGCTTCGTGAATTCGCTCCGCGTACGCATTGAACGTCGGATATTCGCCAAGATGAGCGGGTCGTGGCCGAGGCAGGTCAATGACAATTTCTTCGACGATCCGACCTGGATTCGGAGACATGACCAGCACCCGATCCGACAATCCCACCGCCTCCTCGACGCTGTGAGTGATAAAGAGCACGGTCTTGCGCGTCTCCAGCCACAGAAGCTCCAAGTCGTGCCGGATCTGCGTACGCGTAATCGCATCGAGCGCGCCTAAGGGTTCGTCCATCAGCAGCACCGACGGATGATGGATCAGCGCGCGCGCAATCGACACTCGCTGGCGCATGCCGCCGGAGAGTTGCCGGGGATAGCGGTCCGCGGCGTGAGCAATGCCGATCTTTTCCATGAGCGCCAGCGTGTCGGTGCGCCCTTCGCCGAGCGGGAGTCCGCGCACCTGGTGCTGCAGCATGATGTTGTCGATCGCAGTGCGGAAATCGAGCAGCAAATGGTCCTGGAACACGATGCCCACATCGGTAATCGGCGCTGTCAGCTTGTTGCCGTCGACCAGAATTTCTCCTTCTGTGGGCAGCGAAAGGCCGGCGGCGATCAGCATCAGCGTGCTCTTGCCGCAGCCGGATGGGCCGATCAGCGAGACGAATTCGCCGCCGGCGATGGAAAACGAAACGTCCTCGATGGCGGTGAAGAGTTTGCCCTTCCCCGGAAAGCGCTTGGTGATGCGGCGTCCCTCGATCGGCGCCCCGCTCTCGCGAGCTGTCGCCCTGGCGGAGACTGCGCTCGACATGGTCACGGACATTTGGGTGGATTCGCGGGCAGCAGCGAAGTGGTGTAGTAGTCGGTCGCGGGCTTGGCCGTCGGCAACTCGAGGTACTTGGTAAGCAGCGCGAAGGTGGTGTCCCAGTTCTTTTCGGGCACCCGGCCCAGCGCAGTTGCGCCTGGCGCGCAAAGGAGCTTGAGATCGACCTCGAGCTGCTTCTGGATCTGCTCGCGCGTTGCGGTGGGAAACATCTTTATGACGGCGTCCGCTGCAGCCGTTGGGTTCTTGCGCGCCGCATCCCATCCCTCGAGGCTCACTGCGATGAACTTCCGGTACAGATCCGGTTCTGCGGCGATCTTGTCGTCCCTGGCGATTACCGATAGCCCGACGGTGGGCACTCCGACGTCGCGGTAGAGGATGTCGTGGACTTTGAGCCCCCGGTCGCGAAGCTGCACTGACTGGAAGTCGGCGCCGCCGAGGATGGCGTCGACCTTTTTTTCGATGAGCGTCCCGACGAACGCCGACGGATCGATGTTGATCGCGTTGAACTTCGACGGATCGATGTCGTTCGCAGCCAGGATCGCGTTGAGCAGCGTGGTCTGCGCGGTTCCTGCCTGTACCGCGACGCGTTTGCCGACAAGGTCCGACGGCTTGCGGATGCCTGTTTCCTCGAGCGTGATGATGGCGAAGCCGTTGGTCTGCAGGATCGGCGCAATGATCTTCACCGGAGCGTTCTTGGCGCGCAGCTGCATCGCCGCCGGCGCGTCAGCGAAGCCGATGTCGGTCTGACCGGTGGCGACCAGCTGTGCTGTTGTCCCCGACCCGCGGCCTTCCTCGATGGTGAGGTCGATGCCGGCTTTTTCGTACAAGCCCATCTGCTTGGCGAGCATGAAGCCTGCTTGCGGGCCGCCGGCCAGGAAGTTGAGCGTGAGCTTCATGGGCTTGAGCGCCTGCGCCTGGGCTCCGCCGGTCGCCAGCGCGAGCGCGCCAATCAGCGCCGTTATAAGGAGCTTCGTTGCTTGCATGAGTTCCTCCTCGGGTGGAAAGCGGCCGCCGCGTCAGTGGCGTCGGGTTGAATGCGTTCAGTTGCGCTGCCAGGGCATGAGCCAGCGCTCGGAGTACTGCACCAGGTAGCTGAACAGAATGCCTATCACCGAGAGCGCCACCAGCACGGCGAAGATCAACGGCATGTCGAGATAGCTGGTGCCGCGCAACAGCAGGTAGCCCAAACCTGCGTTGGCGCCGACAAACTCGCCGACGATGGCACCGGTGGCGGCGAACACCACCGAAACTTTGAGTCCGGCGAAGATGTACATCATCGCCGCGGGAAGGCGCACGAAGCGGAACGTCTGCCACCAGGTGGCGCCCATCGACTTGGTCAGGAACAGCACCCGCTCGTCCAGCGCGCGGAAGCCCGTCATGCTGGCGACCAGCGTCGGGAAGAAGCAGAGCAGGAACGTGAGCAGTATCTTGGGAAAAAGCCCGAAACCGAACCAGACCACGAACAGCGGCGCAATGGCGATCTTCGGTATGAGCTGGAAGAAGACGATCACCGGATAGACGGCGCGTTCGATGGGCTTTATCGATACGATGAAAAATCCGAGCGGGATCGAGATCGCAGCGGCCATCAGGAAGCCGAGGACGATTTCCTTTGCCGTCACCAGCGTGTGCTCGGTGATGAGCGCGCGTGACGACCAGAGCTTGGCCAGGAATTCCGACGGGACCGGCAGGATGTACTCTGGGATGCCCGCCGCCCGGGCGCCGAATTGCCACAGCAGAAAAAGCACGCTGAACGATGCGATGGGATAAGCGAATGCGGAAACGCGGTCCGACAGCACGCCTGGAGGCACGGCGTTGCTCGGGTCCGCAACTGGCGCGGCAGCTTCACTCATGGGAACTCCCGTATCGTTGGATACTCATCGCCGATCAAGCGGCGAGCGGCGAAACGTTGCCGCCGGTCGGCGACTGGCGCAGACGCAACGACCAAAGACGAGTAATTTCACCGGCGGTTTCCTTGAGCAGCGGGACGAGCTCGACGATCCGCACCTTGCTCAGGCGCGCCAGCGGCCCGGCAATCGACACCGTGCCGGCGGCCGGTGCTGTAGGGGCGTCGTAGGTGCGAAAAGCCGCGGCGACGGCCACGGTGCCGGCCTCGCCTTCCTCGATGGCCAGCGCGTAGCCTCGGCGTCGAGTCTCATCGAGGTGACGGCGAAGCTCGTCGACACTCTTGAGCGCCTGCTCGCCGAACCCTTCTGGGGTCTCGAAGCCGCGCGCACACACGATCCGCAGGGCTTGCTGCTCGGGAAGCGTGGCGAGCCACGCCTTGCCCGTCGCAGTCGCGTGGAGCACAACTTCCCGCCCCATGGGCGGATCGTAGCGTAGTCCGAGGGTAGCGCCTTGCGCCCGTGCCACCCAGACCAGGGTCTCTCCCTCGACCACCGCCATCCGGCAGTACTCGCCCGACTGCCGCGCGAGGCGATCAAGCGCTTCCTGAGTCACGTCGGGCAGGTGCCGCGAGTCTAGAAAGCGAAAGCCGAGCAGCGCGATTTTGAGTGTCAGTGCGTAGTCCTGCGATACAGGATCCTGGTAGACGTAACCGCGGGCCGCCAAGGTCTGCAATAACCGGTGCGCGGCACTCTTGGGCAAATCGAGCCGCTGCGCAAGCACGCCCAAGGGAAGACCGCCTCGCTCGCCTGCAAGGGCTTCGATCAGGCTCAAGCTGCGATCGACATTAGCGATTTGCATAGGCGCGGCCAGCCGAAATCCGTGTCTTTGAAACTATGTTCCAAATTGCAACATAGTTCCATTTTCCTGATTTTTGGCGTAAAGTCAAGGCTGGCGGTGACGGATGCCGAGTGGCGGTTGAAGGAGGTCCCGAACATGAGCCTGGCTGGCAAGGGCGCGGTTGCGATCTGGCACGACATTGCACCGGAGGGCCGCGACGAGTTCTACAAATGGCATGGCCTCGAACACATGCCGGAGCGTGCCGGCATCCCTGGCTTCTTGCGCGGCAGGCGCTACGTGGCGATCGACGGGGAGCCCGAGTACTTCAATCTCTACGAAACGGACTCTCTATTCGCCGTGACCGGCCCCGACTATCTGGCGCGGCTTAACAACCCGACGCCGTGGACCGTGGCAACGGTGCGGCATTTTCGCGGCGTGGCGCGCTCGCTCTGCCACGTCGCGGCGAGTTTCGGCGAAGGTCAGGGAGGGCTGATGGCAACGTTTCGCTACGGTGTCGCCGATGCGCTGGCCGAGTCCCACCGACGCAAAATGGCGCAGCAGGTACTGCCGGCACTTGTCGAAACGCCCGGCATTGCCGGTAGTCATCTGCTGATCGCAGATGAGGCCGCCAGCGCGGTCGAGACCGCCGAGAAAAAAGTGCGCAGCGAAAAAAATCTGATCCCGCGCTGGATCGTGCTGGCAGAGAGCTGGGGCGACGTCGACGTGTTTGTCGCGGCGTGCTGCGCGATGCTCAAGGACGGCACGTTTGCCGATATCGAATCGCCGCCGGCGCTGGGCGTCTACCGGCTGCAGAACTCACGCTGCAAGTTTGCCTGGAGCCCGGGTTGAAGTAAGGCGCTCAATGAACCGATACGATCTCGCTTCGAAGTCGGTACTGATCACCGGCGGGGCCGGCGGCATCGGCCGCGGCATTGCGCGGTGCGCGCTTGCTTGCGGCGCGAGGGTGAGCCTTTGGGACAGGTCCGAACCCGCGCTGCAGGATGCCGTCTGCGCGCTCGGCGTCGACACCGTCGCACGCCGAGTCGACGTGACGGATCAGGCCTCGGTAGAGGCTGCGCTTGCGGCCGACCTCGCTGCCTTCGGACGCATCGATGCGTTCGTGAACAACGCCGGCATCCTCGGCGAAGTGCTTCCCCTATGGGAGACAGACCCGGTCGATTTCCGCCGGGTGCTCGAGGTGAACCTGGTCGGCGCGTATCTTTGCCTGCGCGCCGTGCTCGACGTCATGCGCCGACAGGAAGCGCGCCCGCTGCGCGGACATGTAGTGAACGTTGCGTCGGTCCAGGGCAAAGAAGGCTTACCGCTCTCCGGCGCATACAGCGCATCCAAGGCGGGGCTGATCGCACTGACCAAGACCGCCGGCAAGGAGGCCGGGCCGCTCGGGATCATGGTGAACTGCGTGACGCCGGCCGCTGCCGAAACGGCGATGGCGAAGGAACTTAAGCCAAAGCGTCGCGCCGACATCCTTGGGCGAATTCCGCTGGGGCGCTTTGTCGAAGTGGACGAGATCGCCCGCATGGTCGCATTCCTTTGCTCGGACGACTGCTCGTTCTCGACTGGCGCCGTGTTCGATCTCTCCGGCGGGCGCGCGACGTATTAGGGCCTGTTGACAGGCCCTAGTCTTGCGACAAGTTCAATCCAGCGTGCTGCGCCAGAAGCGCAAGCCCACTGCGATCACCACCAGCATGAACAGGGCGATCGGCCATACATCAGGGAAGACCTCCGACCATCCGTTGCCCTTGAGCAGCACGCCCCGCACGATGCGCAGGAAGTGCGTCAAGGGCAGCGCCTCGCCGATCACCTGCGCCCAACCTGGCATGCCGCGGAAGGGAAACATGAAGCCTGACAGCAGGATCGACGGCAGGAAAAAGAAAAATGTCATCTGCACTGCCTGCAGCTGATTCTGAGCAAGCGAGGAGAAGGTGAGACCAAGCGTCAGGTTCGCGGCAATGAACAGCAGCACCGACAGATAGAGCGTAAGAAAATTGCCCAGCATGGGAACGTCGAACAGCAGCTTGGCCAGCGTCAGCACGATGCTGATCTGCAGCAGGCCGATCAGGACATAGGGGACGATCTTTCCTGTCATCACTTCCAGCGCGGTGGCGGGCGTCGCGAGCAGATTTTCCATGGTGCCGCGTTCGCGCTCGCGGGTAATGGCGAGCCCGGTCATCATCACCATGGTCATGGTCAAAATCACGCCCATCAGGCCGGGGACGATGTTGTACTGCGTGATCGCTTCCGGGTTGTAGCGCGAATGGATGCGCACTTCGAACGCGCCGGGGGTTGCCGCGAGTGACGCGAGCGGTCCTTTCAGGTCGTGTGACAGGACCGTCTGGGCGAGTTGATTCACCGCGGCAATCGCGTTCACCGTCGCCGTCGGATCGGTTGCATCGGCCTCGAGAAGAATCGCCGGCTGCTCACCGCGCACCAGCCGTTGCGAAAAGTCGGCCGGAATCGAAACGACGAATTGCGCCTTGCCAGTCGCGAGCATGCGATCGGCTTCCTGCTCGTCGGCGGCCTCGCCGATGAAGGCGAAGTATTCGCTGTTGCGCAAGCCGGCGAGAATGCTGCGCGAGAATTCGCTGCGATCGGCGATCAGCGCCGATGTGGGCAAGTGCTTGGGATCGGAGTTGATCGCAAAGCCGAATAGCACTAGCTGGATCACCGGGATGCCGACGATCATGCCGAAGGTGAGCCGATCGCGCTTGAGCTGAATGAACTCTTTGTTGACGATCCCCAGCCAGCGCGAGATCGAGAACCAACTATGCTTCATGTGCTCGCCGCGGTCGCTGTGTCGGCGCCGGCGGCGCGCATGAGATGGATGAATACATCTTCCAGCCCTGGCTCGATGCGCTGCCAATGGCGGCCTCGCTCGGCTTTGAGCGGTGCGAGATCTGCCTCAAGGCGCGCGGCATCCGATCCAGTGACGTGAATCGCCGCCCCGAATGACGCGACCTGCTCGACAGACGGAAGCGCACGCAGTCGCTCCGCGAGCGTCGAGAGATCCTCGCCGGTGACTGCCCAGGTGACGAGCGTCTGACTGGCAATGATCTCCTTCGCGGTTCCCTGGGCGAGCAACCTCCCGTAGAGGATGTAACCCAGCTTGTGGCAGCGCTCAGCCTCGTCCATGTAATGCGTGCTGACCAGCACCGTGATGCCGCGCGCCGCGAGCGCGTGCAGCTCGTCCCAGAAGTCGCGCCGCGCCTTGGGATCCACGCCTGCCGTCGGTTCATCGAGCAGCAGCAATTGCGGTTCGTGCAGCAGGCAGGCAGCAAGCGCCAGACGCTGCTTCCAGCCGCCAGAGAGCGCCCCGGCGAGCTTGTCGGCGCTTGCCTTCAGACCCAGGTGATCGAGCGAGCGCTCGACACGCTCGGTGCTCGAGTCCATCGCGTACATGCGTGCGACAAAACGCAGGTTCTCGCGGATGGTGAGGTCTTCCCAGAACGAAAAGCGCTGCGTCATGTAGCCGACCTGGCGCTTGATCTCGCGCGTATCGCGCACGATGTCCAGGCCGAGGCAGGTGCCTTCGCCGCTGTCGGGCGTGAGTAGCCCGCAAAGCATGCGGATTGAAGTCGTCTTACCGCTGCCATTGGGGCCCAGAAAGCCGAAGATCTCTCCGCGGCGCACGGTGAGCGCGAGATCCTTGACTGCGTGGTTCGAACCGAAGTGCTTGTTCAACCCCCGAACGTCGATGACGACATCGGAGCCAGGTGCCGTACTGCTCATGGGCTCGGCGGCAGGGTGACGTCGACCGGCTGACCGGGGTTGAGCCGCGCGCCGACTTCCGGAGCCGGCTTCGCTTCGACCAGGTAAACCAGCTTGGCTCGATTTTCCTTGGAGTAGAGCACGGGAGGTGTGAATTCCGCGCGATCGGAGATAAAGCTGACGATGGCGTTCTGCGGCCCGCCGCAGGCGTCGCAGACAAAGCGTACGGTTTGACCGGGCTTCACCGCGCCGAGCGCGGGCTCTGGAACGTAGAAGCGGATCTTGACGTTCTGCGGCGGGAGCAGGCTCACCACCACGCCGCCTGCGGGAACCCAGTCGCCCACGACATAGTACGTGTCGTTCACGCGCCCGGCGCTCGGCGCCGCGACTGCGCGCTGTCCAAGCTTCCAATCCGCCTGCGCCAGAGCGTCGCGTGCCGCCGCGGCGTCGGCTTGCGCAGCGCGAATCTCATCGGGCCGCCCGGGCAGCTTGGCCGTCGCGACCGAGGCCTTGAGCTCCTCTACGTGTGCACTATCGTTGCGCAGCCTAGTACGTGCATCGTCGAGCGCCGCATCGCTGATGAACCCCGACTTCGCCAGCGCCTCCTGCCGTTTGAGATTTGTCGCCGATAGATCGCGCGCCGCTTGTGCCTGGCGAAGTTGCTCGGCCACCGTCTGCACTTCGACCGGCCGCTTGCCGGTCTGCAGATTTGCAAGGCGCGCTTCAGCGGCCTGGAGCTCCTTTTCGGCCTGGCGCCGCGCCGCAGTCTCGTTCTCTCGCTCCAGCGTGAACAGCGGCGCGCCGGTTGTGACCTGCGCGCCGCGCTGCACCGACAACTGCTGCAGCCACCCGGCAAACGGCGCGGCTACGCGAACGTATTCGCCCTCGATGTAACCCTGCAACGGCCGTTCGCCGCTCTGCCCGCACGCGGCGACGAGCAGCGCGAGCGAGAAGGCGCGGCCGCTTCTTAGTATTTTATGGAGCAACCGTATGGAACGGAGCTGGAAGTCGTCAGAGGTTTACCGTCAGTTGCTTGGGAGAGCGCCGCTTGAACATAGTTTCGCGCAGCGAGCGGATCTTCCGGGCGTGTCGATGGCCGGTCATCGATGGCACCGGCGTAGATGATGGTGCCCTGCGGATCGATGACGAACATGTGCGGAGTGGTCTTCGCCTGGTACGCCCTGGCCACGCCGGTGTCGGGATCGACCAGGACCGCCTTCTGCGCCGCGCCCTGGTTTTGCATCCATGCAGCAAGCTTTATCGGCTTGACATAGTCCCAGCTTTGCCGATTGGTGGAATCGATAGAGAGCCAAACCACATCGCGCTCACCCCAGCGCTGCTGCAGGCCTTGCATGTTCTTAGTGTTGTAATGGTTGCGCACGAACGGACAGTTGGGATTGGTCCATTCCAGCACGACATAGCGGCCCTTGAAATCGGAAAGCTGAACCGGGTTCCCTTTGGTATCGGTCAGGTTGAAATTGGGAGCGCTCTCGCCGACCACCGCCCCTCCGGAGGCCACTTGCGCTGCGATAAGCAAGATTGCAACGATGAAAGTGCGCAACATCATGGTTCGCTCCTTAACGCGTTGACGCCGTTTCGGATTTGTCGAGCGTCGCCAACGCATCGGTGATCGTACTCCGCTGCAGAACTTCAGGCAAAAGCAGCGGCTCGCGTCCCGGTCGATACAGCACGTAAGCGGGAATGCCGCTGCGTCCCAGCGCGGCGAGCGCCTGGCCAATCGCCGGATCGCGGCGTGTCCAGTCAGCGCGGAGCAAGACAACCTTGTGGCGCGAAAAAGCATCGTTCACTTCGGCTGAACTGAGCACCAGGCGCTTGTTCACCTGGCAGGTGACGCACCAGGCAGCGGTGAAATCGATGAATACCGTACGTCCGTCGCTGACCAGCTGCGCAAGGCGATCAGGCGCGTAGGCTTGCCAAGGTCCGGCATCGGTCGAAACGCTGCGCGCAGGGCCCGACGGCGTCGATGCCGCAACCACCGGCCACACGACCGCGGCTGCCGCCGCGACACCTGCCAACGCACCGATCGTCCAGCCGTGCAGTGCTCCACTGCGCCGCGATTGCCATGCCCATAACGCGAGTGCGATCAAAAGCAGCGCGAGGCCCAGCCTCAATACCGCATCGTTGTCGAGTTGGGCGCCGAGCACCCACGCAAGCCAGAGCACTGTTGCATAGAGCGGAAAGGCGAGGAACTGCTTAAGGCGCTGCATCCATGGACCCGGCCGCGGCAGTCGAGTCCGCCAATGGGGGAAAAACGCGAGCAGCAGATACGGCAGCGCCATCCCGATCGCCAGCGATGTGAAAACGCCGACAGTAATGCCGCGCGGCGCGGTCAGAGCGTATCCCAGTGCAGCTCCCATGAATGGCGCCGAGCAAGGCGATGCGATCACGACCGCCAGCACTCCGGAGAGCGCGTCGTTGAGCAGCGGTCTTTTCGCATCCCAGGTCGCGACCGACGACGGCACCAGGCGGCCGAAGTCGAACACGCCGGAAAGATTCAATGCCATCACGAAAAAGAGAATCGCCAGCGCGGAGATCACCGCGGGCGACTGCAACTGGAATCCCCAGCCGAGCTCGCCTCCCGCCGCTCGCAACGCGATCAGCCCGGCCGCGAGCAGCCAGAACGAGACCACGACGCCCGCCGCAAATGCGAGCCCGTGCAACCGCATGGTCGCACGTCCGCCGCCGTGCGTTGCAAAGCCAAGGACCTTGAGCGACAGCACCGGGAACACGCACGGCATCAGATTGAGCAGCATGCCGCCGACGAAGGCGAAGAGGAGCGCCAAGCCGAACGACAAATTCTCGCTCTGCGTAGGCAGGGGCAGCGGCGCAGGAGCGCTTTTCACGGGCGCGCTCCCCGCGATGCTTCCTTCGAGCGGCACATCGATGCTCGCGGCTCGCTGCGCGCCGAAGCCCGTGCTACCGATGATCACGCCCGCGACGCGGTCGAATTCTCCGACGCGCTGATTGGCAACGGCGAGCTCGAGCTTCCACTGATCGCCGTCGCGGGTCAGCGTCTGCGGCGCGCTGGGCTCGATCAGGCCCGCCTTATACGGAAAGAAGTAGACCTGCCCCGGATCGCGGGCTGCGCCCTTGCCACCCAATGTCAGCACCACCTCGCGCCCTGCACCGTTCGCACTGACGGCAAATCCTTCGAGCGGTCGAGGCAGCGCCGCTTGCGCCGAAGCGATCGGACCACCCCAGCGCGGATCAACCTCGGAGACTTTAGCGACCGGCAGAGTCAGCGAAAGGTCCGCCCCCTCCGGAATGCATATCTCCTTGCAGACCAGCCAATCGGCACGTGCCGCCAGCGTAACCGGCTTGCCCTCGGCCAAGTCGCCCGCCGCTGTGATTTTGGACAGCAGCAGGACTTCGCCCTCGTAGCCGAAGTTCATCAGTGGGCCGACCGGCAGCGCGTGCGGAGGAGCCCATTCGATGGGCCCCGCGTTCATACCCTGCGGCAGGTTCCACCTAAGCGTCGTCGGAAGTCCGGAGTCTCCTGGATTGCGCCAATAGGTGTGCCAGCCGCGCTGCATCGCCAGACGCAAGGCGACGGTCAACGGCTGACCCGGCACGATCGCTGTGCGTTCGGCCGCAAGCTCAGCCTCGACGTGCTCAGTGCGAACCGGCGCGGCGTGAGCAGCGCCCGCAACGAGCGCGGCTGCAATAAGCATTCGGGCAGAAGTTGACGCGCGCTTCATCGGCTGAAATTGCTAGATCTCCGGTTTTGGGCGCTCTCTCCGGGCAAGGTTCCCTGCCTACGGTAGAATTTTAGCAGTCCCGCCCTCTGCGCCGAATCGAGTCGCTCCCCTGCGGCGCCCGAGCGTCGATAACCGGCCGACGAGTGGCCAGGCGAGTCGGCTCGACCTCTTGTCCATCGACCAAAGCCATGGAAGCGCTGCTCGTTTCGATCGTGGTTGTCGCCTTGAGCGAGGTCGGCGACAAGACGCAGTTGTTGGCGCTGGTGCTCGCCGCGAGACTGCGCAAGCCGGTGCCGATCGTGCTGGGCATCCTTGTCGCCACACTTTTCAATCACACGCTGGCCGGTCTCGTCGGTGCGTGGGTGCGCGAAGTGGTTCCTGGAGCTTATCTTCGCTGGCTGGTGAGCGCGTCGTTTTTCGCAGTCGCTCTCTGGGCGCTCAAGCCCGACCGTCTCGACGCCGAGCCGGTGGCCCAGTCTCGGTGGGGTGCGTTCGCAGTGACCGTGGTCGCATTCTTTCTGGCCGAAATTGGCGACAAGACTCAGATCGCGACCGTGGTCCTTGCCGCGCAATTCGGCAATCTCGTCGCGGTGGTTGCCGGCACAACCTTGGGCATGTTGATCGCCGATGTCCCCGTGGTGTGGCTCGGCAACGCAGCAGCGATGCGTATTCCGATGCGGATGATTCGCTATATTGCGGCGGGTCTTTTTGCGATCCTGGGCCTCGTTGCCATGTTCTTTCCCGCGCCTTCGTGAGGGTTAATGGCGCTCCCCCGGTATAATCGGCGGCCTGAACACTAGGCCCTGGCCCACTTGCAATGCAGCCGTATCGCCCCGCCGACATCGAAGCCGCCGCCCAGGCGCACTGGGCTTCACGCCGCGCGTTCGTGGCGTCGGAAAAATCGTCGGCGCCTAAATTCTTTTGCGTGTCCATGCTGCCCTATCCATCCGGTGCTCTGCACATGGGACACGTGCGCAACTACACCATCAACGACATGATGTACCGGTACCTGCGCATGAATGGGTACAACGTGCTCATGCCGATGGGGTGGGACGCGTTTGGTCTTCCGGCGGAAAACGCGGCGATGAAAGTCGGCGTTGCGCCGGCGAAGTGGACCTACGACAACATCGCTTACATGAAGAAGCAGATGCAGGCCGTGGGGCTCGCGATCGACTGGTCGCGCGAGCTTTCGACCTGCAATCCCGACTACTATCGCTGGAACCAGTGGCTCTTCCTGAAGATGCTCGAGCGCGGGATCGCGTACAAGAAAACCGGTGTCGTGAACTGGGATCCGGTCGATCAGACCGTGCTCGCCAACGAGCAGGTGATCGACGGGCGCGGGTGGCGCTCGGGCGCTCCGGTGGAGAAGCGCGAGATCCCGATGTACTACCTGCGCATCACCGACTACGCCGACGAGTTGCTCGACAATCTGCCCAATATGACGGGGTGGCCCGAGCGCGTGCGCACGATGCAGGCGAACTGGATCGGCAGGAGCCAGGGCGTGCGCTTCGCCTTCACTCACGACATCGCCGGCGACGACGGCAGGCCAATCGGAAACGGTCGCATGTACGTGTTCACGACGCGCGCCGACACGATCATGGGCGTGACCTTTTGCGCGATCGCCGCCGAACATCCGCTCGCCGCCCATGCGGCGCGGTCGAACCCCTCACTCGCGGCGTTCGTCGAAGAGTGCAAGCGCGGCACGGTGATCGAGGCCGAGCTCGCGACGATGGAGAAGAAGGGCGTGCCGACGGGGCTTTCGGTAACCCATCCGCTCTCCGGCGAGAAGATCGAAGTTTGGGTCGGCAACTACGTGCTGATGGCCTATGGTGAAGGCGCGGTGATGGGCGTACCCGGGCACGACGAGCGCGATTTCGCCTTCGCCAAGAAGTATGACCTCGCGATCAAGCAGGTGATCGCGATTCCCGGCGAGAACTTTTCTACTGAAGCGTGGCAGCCTTGGTACGAGGACAAGGAGCGCGGGCGCTGCGTCAACTCGGGCAAGTACGACGGGTTGCCGTACGCCGCCGCCATCGACGCAATCGCCGCCGATCTTGAGGCGAAGCGGCTCGGCGCCAAACAGATCACCTACCGACTTCGCGACTGGGGCGTTTCGCGCCAGCGCTACTGGGGAACGCCGATCCCGATCATCCACTGTCCAGCATGCGGCGACGTGCCGGTGCCGGAAGCCGATCTACCGGTCGTGCTGCCCGAGGATTGCGTCCCCGACGGCACCGGCAACCCGCTGGCCAAGCGCCCCGACTTCGTCAATACGACGTGCCCGAAATGCGGATCCGCGGCGAAGCGCGAGACCGACACCATGGACACCTTCGTCGACTCGTCGTGGTACTACATGCGTTATGCCTGCCCCGACGCGAAGATCGGCGACAAGCCGGCGATGGTCGACGCGCGCAACGACTACTGGAACCCGATGGACCAGTACATCGGCGGTATCGAGCACGCGATATTGCACCTGCTCTACGCCCGGTTCTGGACCAAGGTGATGCGCGACATGGGACTGGTGCCGTTCGAAGAGCCGTTCCTGCGCCTGATGACGCAGGGCATGCTCCTCAACCATAGCTACTTCCGCCGCGGCGACAAGGGCGGCATCGATTACTTCTCGCCCGAGGAGGTCGAGCCCACTCACGACGCGGAAGGGCGCATCACAGGCGGTACGCTCAAGTCCGATGGCAAGCCGGTCGAGTATGGCGGGACGGGAACGATGTCGAAGAGCAAGAAGAACGGCGTGGACCCGAACGAACTGATCGCCAAGTACGGCGCCGATACGGCGCGGCTGTTCGTCATGTTCGCAGGCCCGCCAGAAGATTCGGCGCTCTGGTCCGACGACGCCGTCGAAGGCCAGTTCAAGTTCCTGAAGCGGCTGTGGGCGTACGCCTTCGGGCATGCCGAGGCGCTCGCGCGCGCGCCCACGCGGATCGACTGGGCGCACGCGGCGCCTGCACTTCGCGAGACGAGGCGGGGACTCCACATGCACCTGAAGCAGGCAAGTGACGACTACAAGCGCGTCAAGTACAACACCGTGGTCTCGGCGGCGATGAAGATGCTCAACGTCCTCGAAGACGCCCCTGTCGACAACACCCCGGCGAGCGTCGAGCTCGTACGCGAAGGCCTCTCGCTGCTGTTGCGCGTGCTCAATCCCGTGGCGCCGCACATCACCCATGCGCTTTGGGAAGACTTGGGATACGCGGCGAAGCTGGGCGACCTGGTCGACGCGCCCTGGCCGCAAGTCGACGAAGGAGCGCTCAAGCAGGACGAGATCGAGCTGGTGCTGCAAATCAACGGCAAGCTCAGAGGCAAATTGACGGTCCGCGCGGATGCCAATCGGGCGGAGATCGAAGCTGCGGCCATCGCCTCCTTTCCGGTGCAGCGCGCGCTCGCCGAGAGCAGCGGCGGCAACACCGCAGTCGCGCTCGCGCCGGCGCGGGTTGTCGTCGTTCCCAATCGGCTGGTCAACGTCGTTCTTGCGTCGAAATCCACATGAAGTCGATTTTTGCGGCGCGCCGCCCTCGACCCGAACCGCATCCGCTGGAAGCAACGACGGTTTGGAAGGAGTACCAGAAGGCCAAGCAGTACCAGCAGTCCAAGTCTGCGAGCGCGCGTCGGAAAAAGATAGCCTTCATCGCGCTTGCCGCCCTGGCATTGGCCGGCATCGTCGTGGCCATCGTCCTCGTAGCCGGACGGACGCGAGAGCAAATGCTGCCGCCGGACGCCAAGGCAAGAAGTGAATTCGTCGACGCTCAGAGCGGCAAGTTGAGCGAAGAAGAACGCAGGGTTCTCGCGCGCTTCCTGACTCGCCTTCAGGCGCAGGAGGCCGCCGGTGTTGCGGTGCCGAAGCTCACCGTCGCCGATGCGATCGAACGGCAACGGGCCTACGACAAGGAAGTGGGCGAAGTGCAAAAGCGCATCCAGTCTGGCCTCGATGCGGCGAAGAGCGCCATGGCCGTGAACGTTCGCGAGCAGGAGCTCGTCAAATCGGACGCAGGCAAATCCACGTCCGGCAAGTCGCTGCGCTACGTGTTGGAAATCGTTAACCGCGACAAACGTACCGTCGACGCCATGGGGGTGCGCATCGAATTTCGCGATCCGTCGCGCAAATACGTCGCAGCGATCCCTACGCTGGAGCTCAAAGGTCCGCTTACCACCGGCGAAAAGGGTCGCAGCATACAGACGCTGCCGCTCGACGCGACTGCCCATAAGTACATCGTCGACGGTGGCGTCATCCAGATCAGCGCGTACCCTACCCAGATTGCCTATGCGGACGGCGAAAAAATCGATGCAGAAAAAGAGCTCAAGCTCCTCGAATCGCTGGCGCGTGCCAAGATTGAATAGCGCGGCGTCGGCCCGTCATCGCGAGCATTTCGGCGTTTTCTCCTCGCGAAACGCAGGACTGCTGTCTGCCGCGGCACTCTCGAGCGTGCTCGTAGCGTGCGGTTTTCACCTGCGCGGCGAAGCGAACTACAGCTTCGAGACTCTTTATCTCAACGCGCCCGCGGCCGCTCCCATTACGCCAGAACTCAAGCGGGCACTCGAGGGTGCCGGCACCGCCAGGGTCGTCCCGGCGGCAGACAAGGCACAGGTGGTGCTCGACTTGAACAGTGTAGAGGACAACAAGCAGATCCTCTCCCTCACCGGCGGCGGCAAAGTATTCGAGTACCTGCTCACCAAGCGCATCCTGTTTCGCGTCCACGACAATGAAGGCAATGACTGGCTGCCGACGTCGGAACTGGTGGTCCGCCGCACGTTCACTTACAGCGATACGGAAGTGCTCGCCAAGACCTACGAGGAGCAGCGGCTGTGGCGGGAGATGCAGACCGACGCGGTCCAGCAACTCGTCCGGCGCTTGCAGACGGCGAAGAAGCCGGTGGCCTGAAGCGTGAGAGGCATGCAGCTCAGGTTGAACCAGCTTGGCGCGCACCTGGCGAAGGGCGTCGCTCCTCTTTATGTCGTGCACGGCGACGAGACGCTGCTGGCGATGGAAGCCGGGGATCGGATACGCAGTGCTGCTCGCACGTCTGGTTACGAAGAGCGGGAGGTTCTCGTTGTCGAGCCCGGCTTCAAATGGGAGGCCTTCGCTGCGGCGAGCCAGAATTTGAGCCTTTTCGGAGCCCGCAAGCTCATCGATCTGCGCGTGCCTTCGGGGAAGCCGGGCACTGAAGGCGCGCGCCTGCTCGAGGGATATGCAGCCGCACCGAATCCCGAGGCCGTCGCTCTGATCACGTTGCCCCGGCTAGATCGAGCTGCCCAGACCAGCTCGTGGTTCGCAGCTCTCGAAGCTTCCGCGGTTGTGGTCGCTGTCTACCCGGTCGAGCGCAGCGAGCTGCCGCAGTGGATCGCAGAGCGCTTGGCGCGCAGCGGGCAGCGCGCCTCGCAAGATACCTTGCGGTTTCTCGCCGATACGACCGAAGGCAACCTCCTTGCCGCGCAGCAGGAGATCGACAAGCTGGCACTATTGCTGCCCGAGGGCGAGCTCGACGCCCATGCGGTCGAACAGGCGGTCGCCGATGTCGCGCGATTCGACGTATTCGAGTTGTCCGAAGCGTGGCTCGCTGGCGATGCCGCGCGCGCTTTGCGCATACTTGCCGTGCTCGAGGCCCTCGGCGAAGGAGTTCCGCTGCTCCTATGGCAGCTCGGCGAAGATCTGCACGCGATTGCCGGAGTTCTTGCGGCCGTCTCCAGCGGAATGCCAATGACGAATGCGCTGCGCAACGTGCGGGCGTGGGGCAAGCGCCAGGCAGCGCTCGAACGAGCGGTGCGGCGCATCCGGCCCGCAACCCTCCCTGACTACCTTGTGCGGCTCGCCAGCCTCGACGCCCTTGCCAAAGGTATCGGTCGCGGCAACGTCTGGGACGAGCTGAGATCGCTAGCTCTCGCGCTGTGCACCGAACCCAAGTTGGTCGAGGCGTAGCCGCGCGCGAGCCTGGCCGCGGCGACGTCTTACACAGACGGTCCAGGAAAGCCGTGCTTTTCCGCGGCTTCGCAACGGGCTACCATGGCCGCAAATCGGTCGGTCGGGGAGGCCGCCATGTACCGTAAGATACTCGTCGCCTACAACGGCTCGCCGGAGTCGCGCCTGGCGCTCGACGAGCTGGTGCGCCTCGCTCCTGCCGCATCCGCGGAAGTTCACCTTGCAGGCGTGGTTCATTACCCGTCGGCGTACCTTCTGGCCGGCGAGTACGTTCCCGAGGTGGCGCTTGCCGACGAGCGCGAGCACATGGAAAGCGATCTCAAAGAGGCGCATGCCGTGCTGGCGGGCAAGGGCATCAACGTCATCGATCATCTGGTGGTCGGCGAGCCGGCCGACGTGCTGACCAAACTGGTGGCCGAGCTGGGCATCGAGCTTTTGATCCTCGGCCATCCGCGTAGCAAGTCGTTTGCTCTGCGCTGGTGGCGCGGCTCGGTCGACGCTGTACTTATCGAGCGAGTACGCTGCAGTATCCTGGTCGCCGCGGACCCAGCGCGCTCTTAGAGCAGCCGCTGCTCGGGCGGCAACCTCCTACCTACGATGAGTGAACAACTGCCTTACGTGTCGGCTGCCGCGCCCACTCGCGGTCGCTCGCACCCCACTCGCTGCGCGAGCGGGACCTGGCTCGCTGCTCGGGGCGGCACCCTCCTACCTACGATGAGTGAACAACCGCGTTATGTGTCGGTTGCCGCGCCCACTCGCGGTCGCTCGCACCCCACTCGCTGCGCGAGCGGGACCTGGCTCGCTGCTCGGGGCGCTACCGCGGCGGACCGACGCTGATGTCGCCGTAGAACGCCGTCGAGTCTTCGTTGGTGTTATCGGTGTCGCTCAGGAGCTGGATGGAAATCACGTTGCCCGGCTCCTCGTTGAAGGCACGTTTGAAATCCTCGACCAGGTTGCGCGAATGGCTCTGCCACTTGCCGACGTTCTTGTCGTCGACGTCGAGCGCCAGCATACGAATGCGCGACGTGCGTCCGCTCACCGTAATCGAATCGGGCGCGACCTTGTTGCCCCAGATATACATGAGCGTGGCGTAAGGCAGCGGCTGGCCGGATGCGGTCTGCGCCAGCGACGACGCAAATTTTTCTTTGAGACCAAGCTTCGAAGTGTCGCCATCGAACCCGATCATCACACGCACGGGAGAGTCTTCCTTGTTGACGTCGGCGTTGTTCGCGCTCGGAATGCCCTGAACGACTTTCCACCGGAACGAGATCATCGGAAACTTGTGCGGGTCGAACGTCGTCTTGAGCTCCATGGCCGACGCCGAGCCGTGCGCTACGGCCTTGAGCGCCACGACACCGTCTTCGGAAATGAGTGTGTACTCGGTGTTCTTCTTGGTCGAAGCGAGCTGGAACGGTTTCCATCCCTGCGGCGGGGAGCCCGGCGTCATCTTCGAGAAAGGCGGGATTTCGGGAGGCTGCTGTGCGGAAGCGCTCATAGCCACGACAGCAAACAACAAACCAGACAGCAGCTTCTTCATGGCAGCGTCTCCGGTTCGCAGCGGGCATCACCGCTGCGCAGCGTGCAAGTAGTTAAGGTCTGGCCGCGGCGGTCGTGCGCTTCGATGCGCCAGGTGCCGTCCGAGCCGCGTTCCATGATCATGAAGCCGTGCTCACTGGTCGATAGGATATTCTCGATCCGCGCTCCTGGCGCCGGCTGAGCCGTTCGCGCCCGGGCGACGGGTAGCGGGGCGTCAGCGTAGGCGCCGGCATTGCCGGAAATCAGCTGCGCGGGCTGCGACGTGGCAAAGCTTACCATCTCGAACAGGTGGTAGTGGCCGGCGAGCAACGCTTGGACATTAGCTGGGAAGTAGCGTTCGCCATAGGTCGGCCGCAGCACCGACTGCAGCGCCAGGTTGCCCGGGTACAACCCCGTTGGCTGCTCGCTCGGGTTGGGCGCGAAACCAAGTACGGGATGGTGTTCGATGAAAATGTTGCGAGAGGCATCGCCCACGAGCGCGAAAGCGGCCCCCATTTGCGAGTTGTAGATTCGGTACATGGGATCGCTCGGGACGAGCGCCGGGATGACCACGTTGGACGAGTCGAAGACGATCGCCTGCGTGTCGTCGGCGATGCCCACCGCGTACGGCTCGCTGTAGTCACCGGCGGAGTCGTTCGCTGGGTCGTTGCAGTCGCGACCCGGCGCCATTGGTCGCGGATCGAGGAACCGCCACCAGCCTTGCCCCGCCCTGTTGCACGATTCGTGATTGCCCCGCACGAATATCCAGGGCGCGGCAGCCAACAGCACCTTCGCCGGGGCGAAGAAATCTGCGTCCCAAGCATCCCAGCCGTAGCCCCATGGGCTGCCGGCACATCCCGAATTCCAAGCAGGACAGGCATTTTCCCGGTAGTGATAGTCGCCGACATGAATGACCAGGTCAGGGTGCGCGGCCGCGGCCGCAGCCACGACCTGCGCGAACGGCCAGGCGGCAGGGTCGTTGCACGCCTGGAACCCTCCGTCGAAAACCTTGAGCCGGCAGCCAGAGTCCCCGATGACGACGATGCGCTGCGGTCGAAGCTTGGGCACGGCCAAGGCATGCCCACCCGCGCTGGCGCGGCGCACGCCAACAGGCAACAGGGCGTCACAGGTGGTGACCGGAAACGCGGAAGGCTTGGAGTCGTTCGGCGCGCTTGCGGTCGGGCGCTGGGCAATCGTCGCGGGCGCCGCACGCACGGTCATGACGATGCGCGTTCCGTCCGCCTCGATATCGGGACAGGTCACGGAACCGGTGATCACCCGCGCGACTGCCATACCTCCAGGGCCGATCGCGATGAATGCGGCGAGCAAGGAATCGGCCGCATCGGCGGACTCAAGCGGCGGCCCTTGAGACGCGCAAGCCGCCAGCAAAGCGCCGGCGAATAAGCTCGCCATCGATCGCGACGCTCCCGTGAGCGAGCCGCGAACCCACCTGTGGCTCATCGCAGGTCGCCCCACAAAGCATTCATCGCCGTCAAAGCGACGAGACCCGCGGTCTCGGTGCGCAGAGTGCGTGGTCCCAGGCGCACCGCGCGGAAACCGGCATGCATTGCAGCCGTTGTTTCGTCCGCGGAGAGACCTCCTTCGGGTCCAACCAGCAGGTCCACAGCGCCCCGCGGGGATTCGAAGGCAGTCAAAGACTCCTCCGCATCAGGCAAGAGGAGCAGGCGCAAGGTCGCTGTCGATGGCTGCCTCAACCAGGCGTCTATGCCGTATGGCAGCTGGACTTCAGGCACACGATTGCGGCCGCATTGCTCGCATGCGCCGATCGCGATCTGTTGCCAATGGGCGCGGCGTTTTTCGGCGCGCTCCGCATCGAGCCGCGTAACGCTGCGCGCTGTTGCCACCGGAACGATCGCTGCAACGCCAAGCTCGACAGCTTTCTGAATGGCGTAATCCATCCGCTCGACGCTGGCGAGGCCCTGCGCCAGGGTCACGGCCAGCGGCGACTCGCGCTCGACTGCTCTGGGCGCGCCGATGCGCGCGTGAACTTTGCGCGACCCATTGTGCTCGAGCGTGGCCGAGAATTCGCCGCCTTCCCCGTTGAAAAGGGTGATTGCGGCACCGGTGCCGAGTCTCAGCACGCGCAACGCGTGGTGGGCAGGCGCTGGCGCCAGCTCGATGACCGTGTTCGGCTCGAGCGGCAGCGGGCAATAGAATCGCGGCGTCACTTCGATCCTGCCACGAGATCGAAGTGAACGTGATCGGCGACGGGCCGGAAGCCGATCTTCTGATAGATGCGGTTGCTGGTTGGATTGGCGACGTCGGTGGTGAGGAAAATCGCCCGCTTGCCGCGCTCGAACAGCTCGCGCGACAAGCCGGAGACCAGCGCCGATGCATAGCCACGCCGGCGAAAGGGCGCTGGGGTGTAAACCGGGGCGATGCGCGCGGTTTCGCCTCCTTCGCCATATCCAGCGTAAGAAACGACGCCGTCGTCGTCCCAAACCCGAAAGAGGCTTCGCTCGAGGCGCAGCATCGTCTTGTGCCGCATCCGTGCCGCATCATCCGGAAGTCCCACTTCAACGATGAACGCGTTCTGCCATTCGACGATGAGCTCGTGCTCGCTGGCGAGGGGCTTGCGCATGCGTCCTGCCGCAGCGTGATCGGTGGGCGCATCGGAAAGCTCGAAATGGCGAAGGTGATAGCGCTGCCTGTGGCCACGGCCGGTGCGTTCCAGCCAGGCACGCGCAAATGCCTCGCATGCGCGTAACGGGCCGACCAGGTGGCGTGGCGATTGCTCGCGTCGCGAGAGGTCTGCAGCGAAGAGCGCCATTGCAGCGTCGGGCCCAGCCGTAAGCAGCAGGCCTCCATCCGCATTATCAAGCGCTGCAGCGATCGCGGAGCCAGCTTCACTTACGGTTGCGAAGTAGCAGTCCGCGTCGTCGTCCCGCGGCGCTTCGACCATGCGCATGGCCGGCGTGGCAATAATGCTGTTCTCCGCTTCCGCCGAACGCAAGAGCGCGGCGGCCGCGGCAAGGAAGCTCGCTGCCTCCTGGTGAACGGTCAATTGCATCGGTCGAACTTCGCGTCGTGCTAGCATTTTGCCATATGCACTCGTAACCTCCGGAGCAATCCCATGGCTAATATTCCTCCTGTCTGCGATTTCGGATTTCCGGCGCCGGATTTTGATCTTCCCGCGACCGATGGCAAACGTTACACCCGCAACGGGCTCGCCGGCCCCAACGGCCTTCTCGTCATGTTCATCTGCAACCATTGCCCCTTTGTCAAGGCGGTGCTGGACAAGATCGTGCGCGATGCGGCGGAGCTCAAGACTCACGGCATCGGCTCGGTAGCGATCTCAAGCAACGACCCGGCGGATTATCCCGAAGATTCGTTCGACAACATGCGTGCGGTAGCGCAGCGCATGCGTTTTCCGTTTCCCTATCTCTGGGACGAATCTCAGGAGGTCGCCAAAGCCTATGGCGCGGTGTGCACGCCGGATTTTTTCGGCTTCAACTCCAAGCTCGAACTTCAGTACCGCGGCCGGCTCGACGAATCGGGTCGCTCGCCCAAACCCGGCGCACCGCGGGAACTCTACAACGCGATGCTGGAGATCGCCCGCACCGGCAAGGGACCGGCGAATCAGACCGCCAGCGTCGGCTGTTCGATCAAGTGGCGCGCGGCGGCGTAGGCGCATCTGCGGCTGGGAATGGGCCGCGCTAGAATGGTTGTGTGGGGCAGCAGAGTGCTCCGGCTCAGTGGGTATTCGCCATCGGCCTGAAGGAAGAGGAGCGAGGCAATGGATAAGTCAATGATCAAAGGTGTCGTGATTGGTGGGGTCGCGATGGTTGTAGTTGCGGCAGGCGCAGTCCCGACCTACAACGCGCTTACGAAGCCGAAGGTCGCGGATGTTATCGGCGTCAAGGAGGTCACTGAGACGATCGTGACACCGCGCGAGGAATGCCAGGACGTGCAAGTCCAGAAGCAAGCCCCTGTGAAAGACACCCATCGCGTCACTGGGACGGTGATTGGTGGAGTCGCCGGCGGGCTGTTGGGCAGCACCATAGGAGGCGGTACCGGGAGAACGGTGGCCACGATAGCCGGAGCCGCCGGCGGGGCGTACGCAGGAAACCAAGTACAGAAGAACATGCAGCACAAGGATGTCGCAACCACGACGGAGCATCGCTGCAAGACCGTCAACGACACGACGCAAAAGCTCGTCGGCTACGACGTAACGTATCGTCTTGGAGACAAGGAGGGTACGTTGCGCACGTCTTTCAAACCTGGCGCCACGCTGCCAGTCAAGGACGGACAGGTGATCGCCACCCCGCCAGGTGCTGGGTGAGCACAAGCATTCGCTCACCGAGCGCTGGGCTCCAGCTTGCGGCTTACGACTTGTTTCTAGGATGACTGCTTGGCTGTGATGCCAAGGTCCGCAGTCCGTCGATTGCGGCGTTGAGTGTCGGCTTGCGTCAAGTCTAGAGTCGTCTGACGAGATCTCGGTGCCCATCGAGTGACAACTCGCAGGCAGCTCCTCGCGATCGGCGCAAGCGTGCTCGTCGCGCCAACGATATCGCGTGCGCAGGCGAAGCTGTATCGCGTGGGGTTCTTAAGCTCCGAAGCACCTTCCGAGACGCGCGAAATAGCACGCCTTTCGACCTTTCGGAGTGCTCTGCGCGACCGCGGCTACGTTGAGGGCCGCAATCTCGTCATCGAGACGCGCTACGCACAAGGCCACTACGACGAGCTACCCCGCCTCGCGACGGAGCTCGTGAACGTCAAGGTCGACGTGTTGGTGGTTTCCGGCACCAAACCCTTGATGGCCGCGAAGAGCGTCACGACCGCGGTTCCCATCGTCATGGGCAGCTCCGGGGACGCCGTCAGGATCGGCGCCAGCGCGAATCTCGCCCGACCGACCGCGAACATGACTGGATGGACCTTCTTCGGTGCACAGCTTGCGTCGAAGCTCGTCGAGCTCATAAAAGAGGCTGCGCCGAGCGCCGTGAGACTCGCTTATGTCGTCAATCCTGCCGAGTCGAGTTACGCGCTCGGCGCGACGCGCGATGCGGCGTCTTCGCTCAATCTTGCGCTGTCCCTGTTCGAGGTCAGCACGCCGGCCGAGCTCTCCGGCGCATTCGACCGCATGGTTGCCACGAAATGCGACGCAGTGATGGTGCAATCCGGCTCGATGTTCGACGTGCATGCCAAGACCATCGCCGAACTCGCCCTTGCGAGCCGGCTGCCGTCGGGATCGCAATTGCACGAGTACGCGGAACTGGGCGGGCTCATTACCTACGGCCACGATCGCCTCGAGGGTTACGCAAGGCGGCAGAATTCGTCGACAAGCTGCTGCGCGGCGCGAAAGTCGCCGACCTGCCGATCGAGCAAGCAAGCCAATTCGAGCTCGTCATCAATACGACGACTGCGAAAGCCTTGGGACTCACGCTTCCGCAATCTCTGCAATCGCGCGCTCGACTTATCTAGGCGCGGCCTTCCGGTGCGGGAAGCTTGCGTTGAAAGTCGCTCCGTGGCCAAACCGGGCAGTAGCGATTGTGCTCCATAGCCGACATTGGCGACGGTCGTCGGAGGTGGGACAATCTGTCGACGGGGCCTGAGCAGCTTACGCTTGAGGAACGAGCGATCGTTGGTCCTTTGGGACAATAAATCACCGGGGAGAAAAATCATGGTCCAGATGCGCCGTCTTTTGCAGCTCGCTGCAATTGCGTCAATATTTAGTTATGCGGTGCATTCGTCTGCTGAGACCATCATCGACGAATGGCCAAACGTAAAGACGCCACCACCACCCCAGCTCAAGAGCGTTACGCTTAATCCAAAGACCACCGCACTTCGGGTGATTGACCTCATCAAGCAGACTTGTAACGAGAAGAGTCGCCCGCGTTGCGTCGCTTCCATTCCGAAAGTTGAAAAACTATTGCGGCGGCACGGGCTAGCGGCGTGACCGTGATCTACACTCTGTTTCCAAGCCCCGCGCCCGACAAGTTCCCCAACCCGGTCATCGGTGATGTCGTTCCGGCGATTGCGCCGAAGGGCGACGAGCCCGTTGTGATTTCATTTGTCGACAAGTTCATACTCGGCGATAAGGATACCGGGTTGCAAAAGATGTTGAAGGATAAGGGGATTACAACCATCGTTCTGGTTGGTACCGCGTCGCACAATGGCGTTCTCTTCACGTCAGTCACGGCCTCCTTGCGCGGCTTTGACGTGATCGTGCCGGTGGATAAATATCGGGAAATAACAGCTATGAGGACCAGCTCGCAGCTTACACTTTGACGAGTTCGATCGTTTACAAGGTCACTCTGACGAGCACCGACATGATCAAGTTTCAATGATCTGCAGAAATCCGCGTAGCGCATCGAGCACCGCGTCAGGTGCTTCAGTCATGAGACTGTGTCCGGTGTCGGGAAGCGTAACGACGCGTTTCTCGGCAAGCGCAGCAATCAGCTCGCGCGCGTTCCTTGCCGGCGCCATGCGGTCGTGCTTCCCGAGAATCAACAGCACCGTGCAACGAACAGCGCGCGCGGCGGCAAGACCGTCCGCATAGCCGTTGCAAGCGCAAAGATCGGCGTACAGCACCCCAGGGCGCGAGCGCTCCATCAAACGCAATCCATTCCCGGTCATCCACAGGCCCGGCTGCTGATTGCCGCCGATCTGGTGATCGGGCGAAAAACTCCATTCGGTGATGAGCTCGTAAGCGAGGTGGTCGTTGGCTCGCGCGGCCTTCAGCAGAGACTCGGACACCGGCATCGGGACCGACGGAGCGAGCAACGCGAGCTTGGTCACTCGCTCTGCGTAGCGTCCCGCCGCGTCGAGCGCCGCGAGCGAGCCCATGCTGTGCCCGACCAGCGCCGCGCGGTCGATGCCCAGAATATCCATTGCGCGGATCGCCCAATCGGCGATCTCGGGTACGGCGGAGAGCGCCTCGCCTGCACTGCGGCCGTGACCGGGAAGGTCGACCGCAAGGGCATTCCAGCCGTGATGCGCGAAATAACGCGATTGCAGCGCCCAGACGCTGTGATCGTTTGCCGCGCCATGCAGGAAGATGACAGTTGGCAAAGCGCCGTCGAAGCTGCGGGTGCCCGTGTACGCATAGACACTCGCACCGTCGACGACGAACTGCATTACAGTCAGGCCTTACCCGCCGCGTGAAGCGCGCGCGACAAGTCTTCGATCAGATCGTCGGCGTCCTCGAGGCCAACCGACAGCCTTATGGTCCCTTCGGTGATGCCCTGCGCCTTGAGGTCCTCGTTTGACACGCGGAAATGCGTCGTGCTCGCCGGATGGATCACCAGTGACTTGGCATCGCCGACGTTGGCCAGGTGAGAAAAAATGCGCAGCGACTCGATGAGCCGTCGCCCCTGCTCGCGGGTGCCGCGGATGGAAAAGCTGAACACCGCTCCGCATCCCCGCGGGAGCAGTTCCTGCGCCAGCGCGTGATCTCGATGCGTGGCCAGCTCGGGATAGCCGACTTGCTCGACCAGCGGGTGCGCCGCGAGAAAGGCGACGATCTTGCGCGAGTTGTCGACATGGCGGGCCATGCGCAGGGGCAGCGTCTCGATTCCTTGCAGGATGTGGAAGGCGGTCATCGGTGCCATGCATGCCCCGAAGTCGCGCACTCCTTCGCGCCGCGCGCGCAGCAGGAACGCCGCCGCCGTCGATTCTTCCGTGAACACCATGTTGTGGAATCCGGCGTAGGGGTCGGTAAGCGTCGGAAACTTGTCCGATCGCTCCCAGGCGAACGTGCCGCCGTCGACCAGCAGCCCGCCGATTACCACGCCGTGGCCGGACAGGAACTTGGTCGCCGAGTGATAGACGAGATCGGCGCCGTACTCGAACGGACGCATGAGATAGGGCGTGGTGAACGTGGAGTCGACCAGCAGCGGCAGCCCGTGCTCATGCGCGAGCGCCGCGACTCTCGGTATGTCGAGCACGTCGAGTCCCGGGTTGCCCAGCGTCTCACCGAAGAGCAATCGCGTATTTGGCCGGATCGCTGCCCGCCACGAATCGATGTCATGTGGATCAACAAACGTCGTTTCGATGCCGAAACGCGGAAGCGTGAAATCGAGCAGATTGTGTGAGCCGCCGTAGAGAGCGCGCGAGGCCACGATGTGCGATCCGGCCCCCATCAGCGTGGCGATTGCGAGGTGCAACGCTGCCTGGCCGCTCGCCACTGCAATCGCACCCACGCCGCCCTCGAGCGCGCTGATCCGTTCCTCGAGCACAGCGCAGGTCGGATTGGAAATGCGCGAGTAGACGTGACCTGCCCGCTCCATGTTGAACAGCGCCGCGGCGTAATCGGTGTCGGGAAACACGAACGATGTCGACTGGTAGATGGGCGTTGCCCGGGCGTGCGTCGCCGGGTCTGGGCGCGCGCCGGCGTGCAGCGTCAGCGTGTCGAAGTGCGTGGTTTTGGCCTTTGTCATGAGAGTGTCGTTTTTAAGACAGCTACCCCGTCTATGGTAGCGCATCGCTCTTTCGGCACTCCCGTTATTGGGTTTTGTCGCAAGTGAGCCGAAGGCTCTGAGGCCGTTTCCCTGCTTGAATGCTTCTCGCCGCTTGGCCACAGGCCCGCACCGGAATAAACTCGTGCTTATGGGAGGCAATCGCAACATCGGGGGATGACATGCAACGCAAAGCTTCCGCTCGCTGGCAGGGAACAGCAAAGGACGGAACGGGCACGCTCAATACTCAGAGCGGCACGCTCAAGGACACGCCGTACTCGTTCGTCGCACGCTTCGGCGACGGCAAGGGAACCAATCCGGAGGAACTTCTGGCGGCTTCTCATGCCGGATGTTTCACCATGGCGCTCTCGTTCATGCTCAACAACGCCGGCTTTACCGCCGAAGCGATCGACACCGAAGCGGCGCTCACCTTCGATCAGGTCGCCGGGAACTGGACGGTCACCGCAATCCACCTGACGACTCGTGCCCGCGTGCCGAAAATCGACGCGGCCAAGTTCGCGGAGATCGCAGCGAGCGCCAAGGCGAATTGTCCCATTTCGCGTGTGCTCAACGCGACGATCACCATGGACGCGAAAATGGTCGCGTAAAGAAGCATGGCAATGAACCCGCTACCGCCGCAGAGAGGTCGCGGCGCGACCTTCAATCCCGCCAATCGTTACCGACGCGATGTACGCGAAGCGGTCGACGACGGGTGGGCTCCGCAACAGCAGGACACACCAGAAGGCGATCCGCCACCACTTAAAACCGTTGTGACGATCCAGCCGTCGCGCACGATCATCGCGCGCAACGATTCGCCCGACGTACCGTTCACTCAATCGATCAATCCCTACCAGGGCTGCGAGCATGGTTGCGTCTATTGCTATGCCCGTCCCACGCACGCTTACCTCGACCTTTCGCCTGGTCTGGATTTCGAAACCAAGCTGTTTGCCAAGCCCGATGCGGCGGCGCTGCTCGAGAAGGAACTGGCGGCGCCGGGTTACGTCTGCGACCCGATCTCGATGGGTACCAACACCGATCCCTACCAGCCCATCGAACGTGAATGGAAGATCACGCGACAGATCCTCGAGCTTCTTAGCGCCTGCGAGCATCCGGTCGCCATCGTCACCAAGTCGGCGCTAGTCGAGCGCGACATCGATCTGCTCGCGCCGATGGCCGCGAACAATCTCGCACGCGTCTACATCTCTATCACCACTCTGGATCGAGAGCTTGCACGCAAGCTGGAGCCGCGCGCCGCCGCGCCGCAGCGCAGATTGGAGGCGGTGAAAGCGCTCGCTCAGGCCGGCATTCCCGTCGGAGTCATGGTTGCGCCGATCATTCCGCAACTCACCGATAAGCACCTCGAAGCGATTCTCGAGGCCGCGACTACGAACGGCGCGCGGTGGGCGGGCTGGACCATGCTGCGCTTGCCTTTCGAGGTCAAGAACCTGTTTCGTGACTGGCTCGCCCAGCACTATCCGCTGCGTGCAGCGCATATCATGAGTCTGGTGCAGCAGATACGCGGCGGCCGCGACAACGATCCCAACTTCGGGTCGCGCATGCGCGGCACGGGAACCTTCGCCGACCTGATTGCCAGACGCTTCGAGCTTGCCTGCAAGCGGCTGAAGCTCAACCCGGAGCGGACGCCGCTGGACATCTCGCGATTCCGCCCGCCGCGAAAGACCGCGCAGCTTTCTCTGTTCTGACAGGAAGTCCGTGACGGATCTCACCCGGCGCCTGGCTACGTGCTATACGGGCGCAGTGCATGACGTGCTGCGTGGGCTCGGCGTGCAGAACTGCGTGTTGCCGCACGAGATCAAGGCGATCGCGCCTGGAACACGGCTCGCAGGCCCGATATGGACGGTGTCGGGACACATTGACCGCACCAAAACGCGCGATGAGACTCTGCTTGCTTGGTGCACTCTGCTGGCGAAGGCGCCGCCGCGACATGTGATCGTGTGCCAGCCCAACACCCATGAAATCGCGCTGATGGGCGAGCTGTCGGCGCAGACTCTGAAGGCGCGCGGCGTGCTCGGTTATGTCGTCGACGGAGGCTCGCGCGATACCGATCTCGTTCTGGCGCAGGGATTTCCGGTTTTTTGTTCCTTCCTGACACCGGCTGATGTGGTGGAGCGTTGGGTCGCCGACCGCTACGGCGAGCCGGTGACCATCGGAGCGGTGACCGTCACAATGGGCGATTATCTGCTCGGCGATCGAGACGGTGTCGTGATCATCCCCCGCGCGCTCGCCGAAAAAGCGGTGGCTCGGGCGGAACAGGTTGTCGCGACCGAAAGCGAAATGCGACAGGCCCTGATCAGCGGCATGGATCCGGTCGAGGCGTATAACAAGTACGGCAAGTTCTGAATCGGCTTGTCGAGACGGTGCAGGCAATGTTTGGAACTCACGACCTCGCGTTGTTCGTCATCTCCGGTCTGCTGCTCAACTTCACGCCGGGCGCCGATACGCTTTACATCGTTGGGCGCAGCTCGCTGCAGGGCGCTCGTGCCGGCGCGGTCGCCGCGCTCGGCATCGGGGCCGGGTGTTGCGTCCACATGCTGGCGGCGGCGCTGGGCTTGTCAGCGTTGCTCGCTGCATCGGCGACCGCTTTCACCGCGGTCAAGTTGATCGGAGCAGCGTATCTCATCTATCTCGGGGTCTCGCTATGGCGCTCCGGCCCGCGCCCGCGTGCGGCCGGCCGTCCGTCTGCGTCGCGGGCGCCGTTGCGCGTAGTTTTCGCACAGGGCGTGCTTACCAACGTGCTGAACCCCAAGGTGGCGCTGTTCTTTCTCGCTTTCCTGCCGCAGTTTGTCGATGCGAACGCGCCTTACAAGCTGGTCGCTTTTCTCTTCCTCGGGCTGGTTTTCAACTTCAACGGCACGTTGTGGAATCTCTTCGTCGCCTGGTCGGCGGCCAAAGTCGGCGGTCGTGTCGCGGCACGCGGCCGCGCGGCGGCGTGGCTTTCACGCGTCGCCGGCGCGGCGTTTGTTGCGCTTGGCGTCAAACTCGCGCTCAGCGACAGAGGGTAACGCCGCAAGGACGAAGCAGGCGCCCGGCGCGAACCGCGAGCATGTAAGCCGCAGACGAGGCTGCCGAGGCTAGCTACCGAGCGCCGCCTCCAGCAGACAACCGAACTCGCGCGCGAAGTCGATGGAAACCCGGGCGTGCACTGCGCCCTGTTTATCGAAAAAGCGCTGCGTGCCGCGTGTTGCGAATACCCCTTCGTGCCAAATGTTGGGGTGAATGTAGAGCCCGCGGCTTCCGTCGAAGCGAAAACAAACGAAGTCCTCGGGCTTGACGTCGTCGCCGGCGCGGGCCAAGGGAACGACGAACGGCGCCCGATCGAGCGGAAAAAAGAGCTGGCCGCCGTCGGGGTGGTAGTTGGCATGCCAGAGCAGGATGCGATCGGGATCTGTCTCGCGCTTGGATTGCGCTTCGTGCGGCTCGGTCGCGTAGGCGAGAATGTAGTGGCCGGCAACCGCTTCGTTGCGGCCGAAGAGGATGTCTCCCTTCCATTCCGCAACGAACACACCCTCGGTGGTGCCACCCTGGTCGCCGGTATCTTCATCGACGGCTCGCCACCCCGACGCCGGCCAGCGCACGATTTCTATGGAGCAGGTGTGCGGATCGTCGACCAGTCGCCCGTAGTTTTGAAGCGCTTGGTCGGTTGCCTCGACCACGGGCATTCTCACCCGCGTGAGTCCTGGCGGTAGCTCTGGCCGCAGATAGTCGAAGACAGGCATCGCCCGCTGTCAGAGAGTTGCGGCCGCGTCCGGGCGCGGGCAGGAGCCCACCCCCGGCGCGACGAGGTGCTACTGCGGCGGAACGTCCTCGGCTGCGGCAGGCACCTGCGGCTCGGTGGCCTGTGCAGCGTGATTGCGTTCCTGTTTGCGCAGCCGTTTTTCTTCCTGCTTGCGCTTCTTTTCGAGTTCCCTCTGCCTTTTCTGAAACTGGAAGTTGGGTTTGGCCAACGCTTCACCTTTGTAATGGACGTTCGCACTGCAAGCGGCGGGGCCGCCAAACAACGCGCCCAAAGAGGGCATCCTCATTGTAGGGGGAGCGCAAGCATACCCGCCAGCGATTTTTACGCAGCATCAACGGGGTATGTGGCTCCGGTCACGCGCAGCTCCCCCTTGCCCCGGCCTCCCGATCCATTGTGGCGAAGGCCCCAGACATCTTTGAGCACGTCGACAAGCGCGCGGATGACAGGGTCGTGCTCGCGCGAGCGCAGGTAGATGAACCATAGCGTAGTCGCGGCTCGGGTGTCTCGCCACAGGCAGATTTCGCCCGCCTGCGCCATTTGCGACGCAATGTCCTCGCGTATCAGGGCCACGCCGAGACCCGAGGCGACCAGCGAGCTCACGACGCTTTCGTGATCCGCACCGATCGATTTGGCGGGAGCAACGCCCTGATTCTGCAATAGCGAGTGCGCGAGCTGATGGTGAGTACTAACTGGGGGAGGCATGATCCACGGCTCCGCTGCGATCTCAGTCCAGCCGGCTTGGGCGATGCGTTCTGCCCAAGCGGCCGGAGCCGCGACGCGGTAGCCGATCTCCCTCAACGCGATTCCGGCAATCTGCGGCAGCCTGAGATCGCCGTAGTAGAAGCTGCCATCCAGCGCGCTGTCGCGCACGTGTTCCAGCGCCTTGCCGGTGATTTCATGCTGGAATTCGATCTGCAGCAACGGATAGCGCTCCTGCGCAGCGCTCACAAAGTCGCCGATGCGGATGAACTCGGGGTCCGACAGGGTTCCCAGCTTCGCCGTCCCCGTAATCTCACCCTTTAACGACCGCGCCTCCGCGCGCAGCGCCTGCGCTGCCGCAAGGACCTTTTCTGCTTCTCCGAGGAGCCTCTTCCCCGCTTCGGTCAAAGTCATGCCTGCCGGGGTGCGCTCGAACAGGGACAGGTCCAGCTCATCCTCCAACGCCTTGATCTGCGCCGATAAGGCGGGCTGGCTGATATGCAGTTTCTCCGCAGCGCGGGTCAGGTGTCCTGCTTCCGCGACCGCGGCAAAGCTCCTCAAGCGATTGAGCTCCATGACGGCTCCGATCCTGACTCCAGGGGACTGAATCGTATCACATTTTGTGCAACGCAGCAACCTATCCATCCGGCCTATGAAGCGCATCCATAGCCGCGATTGGACTTGGCAACCAATGGGCTCTATCTTGTCATTGTGCCGTGCAGCATAAGAAAGGAATCGAGTATGGACCGCCTTTGTGTCATCCCCGATCTGCTGGCCGCGATCACCGCCGACGGGCTAATGGGGGAGCCTCGTCCTGGACCCGCCGGGTCGCGCCGGGCAAGCCCCAGTAGGAGCCTGCGCGGGATTTACGGTTGGATCAGACGCACTGGACGGCGGTTTCGGCCGAGCGTCCAGCTAACCGTCGACGAGAGTTGGCTACGGGGGTGGTAACGATCGGACCGCGCGTCGTCGCACGCCTTCCGCGATAGGTACGATTCTGCCGTCCGTCGCGGGTACGTATTCGAGCGAGATGCGCCCGCGTTGGGCGGTCCGCGGCGGGAAAACGCCCGAATGATGCGACGTGCTGGCTAGTGGCTTTCCCGCCCGACCTTGGCCCCGGACTTGCCCACCAGGAAATCGAGGTCGACGCCTTGATCGGCCTGCAGAACCGTGTCGCAGTAGAGCTTGACCCAGCCACGGTCGGCATGAGCCTTCGGCGGCTTCCAGCGCTTCCGGCGACGCGCGAGCTCGTCATCCGGGACATGCAATTGAAGGCGCCGTCCTTCGACGTCGAGCTCGATCAAGTCGCCTTGCTCCACCAGCGCCAGCGGTCCCCCTGCCGCGGCCTCCGGCGCGGTATGCAGCACGACCGTCCCGTATGCGGTGCCTGACATCCGTGCGTCGGAGATGCGGACCATATCGGTAACTCCTTTTTTGAGCAGCTTAGCCGGCAATGCAAAATTCCCAACCTCGGGAAAGCCGGGATAGCCCTTCGGTCCACAATTCTTGAGCACCAACACGCTGGAGGCGTCGACCTCGAGCGCCGGGTCGTCAATACGTTTGTGCAGATCGTCGATGTCCTCGAAGACGACCGCTCTGCCCTTATGCTTCAACAGTTTCGGCGTTGCCGCCGAAGGCTTGAGCACGGCGCCCAGCGGCGCAAGATTGCCGCGAAGCACAGCGATCCCACCGTGCGGCTTGAATGGCTTGCCTAACGGAGTGATGACTTCCGGGTTGTAATTCACTGCATCCTTGGCGTTGTCCCAGATAGTGCGGCCGTTGACCGTCAGCGCTTGCTTGTGGATGTACCTGCCGATCTCGCGGATGACCACCGGCAGCCCACCCGCATAGTAGAAGTCCTCCATCAGGTATTTGCCCGACGGCATCAGGTTGACTAGGCACGGCATGTCACGCCCCAGCTTGTCCCAGTCTTCAAGCGTAAGCTCGACTCCGATGCGCCCGGCGATCGCCAGCAGATGAACTACCGCATTGGTCGAACCACCAATCGCACCGTTGACCAGAATCGCATTCTCGAACGCGTCCCGGCTGAGGATCTTCGACATGCGCAAGTCTTCGCGGACCATGTCGACGATGCGCCGGCCCGCCATGCGCGCCAGGACTCGCCGCCGCGAGTCCACCGCCGGGATCGCGGCGTTGGTCGGCAGCCCCATGCCCAACGCTTCGACCATCGATGCCATGGTTGACGCCGTCCCCATGGTCATGCAGTGACCCGCCGAGCGCGACATGCACGACTCGGCCTCGATCGTGTCCGATTCCTTCATCCGGCCGGTCTTGAGCATTTCGGTGAACTTCCAAACGTGCGTCCCGGAACCGATGTCCTCGCCGCGGAATTTGCCGTTGAGCATCGGGCCACCCGAGACGCCGATGGTGGGGAGATCGCACGAGGCCGCGCCCATCAGCAGCGAAGGCGTGGTCTTGTCGCAACCCATGAGCAGCACGACCCCATCGAAGGGATTGGCACGGATCGATTCCTCGACGTCCATCGCCGCCTGGTTGCGGAACAGCATGGTCGTCGGCCGCATCAGCGTCTCGCCCAGGCTCATCACCGGAAACTCGATGGGAAATCCCCCAGCGTCGAGGACGCCGTCGCGCACGTGCTGCGCCAACTCGCGGAAATGCGCATTGCAAGGCGTCGCCTGCGACCATGTGTTGCAGATACCGATCACTGGACGGCCGTCGAACTGGTCGTGAGGAATACCCTGGTTCTTCATCCACGAGCGATGTACCAGCGCATCGCGGTCGTGGCGGCCGAACCATTGAACAGAACGAAGTCGCGGAGTTGTTTTACTAGGCTTTTTCATGGAGGTTCCAAAGTACGCGAAGGCGAAAACACTGGGCGCCCCGCGAGAAAGGGAAAGCGAATCGACTGACGCCCGCGATCGTCAGCATTGCGGCTCGTGGCCGCCGCATTGAAGAGCTCAGGAGGCGAGGCGTTGCCCTGTCTGCTGGTCGAACACATGCACCATTGCAGGCTCGACAGCAAGACCCACGCGGTCTCCCGGATTCACGTCGGGCCGACCGTGTGTCACGAGCACGATCTGCGCTTCTCCCGCCTGCAGGAGCAGTTCCGTCTCAGCGCCTGTCGGCTCGACCACGGTGATCTCCGCCGGTACTGCGGCTGATGTCTTGGCGTCGGTCAGCGACAAATGCTCCGGCCGAATGCCATAAGCGACGGTCTGCCCCTCGCTGCCCGCGGCTGAGCGGAGCGGCCAGCGAACGCCGCCTCGGGATACCACGTGCGCTGCGCCGTTCTCCCGCTTGATCGTGCCTTCGATGACATTCATCGCAGGCGAGCCAATGAATTGGGCGACAAAAAGATTTCCCGGGTGGTCGTAGAGATCGAGCGGCGTGCCGATCTGCTCGACGCGTCCGTCATGCATTACCACAATGCGATCAGCCATGGTCATTGCCTCGACCTGGTCGTGCGTGACGTACACCGTGGTGGTCTTGAGCCGTTGGTGCAGTGCCTTGATTTCGGCGCGCATCGCCACTCGCAGCTTCGCATCGAGGTTCGACAACGGCTCGTCGAACAGGAAGACCTTGGGATCGCGCACGATGGCGCGGCCCATCGCCACACGCTGGCGTTGTCCGCCGGAGAGCTCGCGCGGGTAACGCGCAAGATAGGGCTCGAGGTTCAGTATCTTCGCCGCCCTCGACACGCGCTCCTTGATTACTTCCGGCTGCGCCTTGCGCAACTTCAGGCTGAACGCCATGTTGTCGGCGACCGTCATGTGCGGATAGAGGGCATAGCTCTGGAACACCATGGCGATGTCGCGGTCCTTGGATTCCACATCGTTGACCACCTTGCCGTCGATGGCGATGGTCCCGGCCGAAATCTCCTCAAGCCCGGCCAGCATGCGCAGCAGAGTGGACTTGCCGCATCCCGACGGGCCGACGAGAACCATGAACTCGCCGTCGTGGATGTCGAAGCCAATGCCGTGGATGACCTTGGTGCTGCCGAAGGCCTTCTCGACGTTCTGGAAAGTTACCGATGCCATGAGTTCGACCTCCGCCCCTAAAGTTGCCTTGCGGGTCAGCTCTTCACTGCACCTGCGGTCAGCCCGCCGACCATGTAGCGCTTGAACACGTAATAGATCGCCGCTGGCGGCAGCGCATAAATCAGTCCCGTCGCCATGAGCAGCTCCCATGGCGAATCGTCGGCGGCGAGGAAGTTGCCGAGCGCGACACCGAGCGTGATCTGACGGTCGTTGGAAAGCAGCAGGAACGCATAAAGGTACTCGTTCCACGCGAGCAGCAAGGCATAGGTTCCGATCGCCACCAACGAAGGCATCATCAGCGGCAGATAGACGAGGCGAAACAGCTGCAGCGGCGAAGCGCCATCGATCTTGGCCGCCTCGTCGAGCTCATAGGGCAACTTGTCCGATGCCTGTTTCAACACCCAGATCGAATAGGGTGCGGCGATAGTGAGCATCGCGAGGATAAGCGCCCATTGGTTGTTGAGCAGTCCATAGTTGCCCATGGTCTTGTACATGGGCACGGCGAGAAAGGCCGCAGGAATGAAGTAGGTGAACAGCGCCAGGTTCATCACCGCGCGGCCGCCCTTGACCTTCAAGCGGCTGATCGCGAACGCCGCGCATGTCGCCACAAGCAAGGTCAGCACGCCAACCGTGACCGCGATCAGCAGCGAATTCCACAGCTGCAGCCAGAAGTGGCTCAGATAATAGTGTTGCTCTCTGAAGACGACCTCGAAGTTGTGCAGCGTCGGATGATCGGGCCACAGGTTGCCGGCAAACGCTGATTCCTTGGGCGAGATCGAGAACAGAAACAGGTTGTAGACCGGCAGGAGAGTCCAGATCAGCACCGGAATGCCGATCAGCAGCAGCTTCGCCTCGGTGGTGACCTGGCGCAATGTGATCGGCTTCATCGGGACAGGCGTTTCATCATGAAATACACCAGCGGCAGCACCAGCGGCATTGCGCAGACGATCGCCGCCATCGAGAGGTCGACCTGGTCGAGCCGCAGGTAGCGGATGCCCAGCGTCGCCAGTACGTGCGTCAGGTCCGCCGGTCCGCCGCCGGTCAACAGATAAACGCTGTTGAAGTCGCCCAGTGTCCAGATCATCGACAGGATGGTCGACGTGAGATAGAGCGTCTGCATCGACGGCCAGGTGATGAACCTGAACTTCTGCCAGCGCGAGGCGCCGTCGACCGAGGCCGCCTCGTAGAGCTCCGCCGGAATGGCCAGCCGCCCCGCAATCAGAATCAACGTCCAGAAGGGAAGCGATTTCCAGATGTGCATCAGGATCGCCATGGATAGCGCGACGGTCGGATCGTTGAGCCAGTTCGGCCCGTCTTCCCCAGTGAACTTGAAAATCAGATGATTGATCACGCCCCATTCCGGGTTCAGCATGAAGCGAACGGACAGAATGGTCGGGATCGATGGCACCGCCCACGGCAGGATGAACAGCAGCGACAGCCACTTGATCCAGGTGCGCGCCTGCACGAAAAATCCCGACAGCAGCAGTGCGACGATCATCTTCAGGTTGATGCCGATGACCAGAAACACCAGCGTGTTGACCACCGACCGCGCGAAGATGGGATCGTCGAACAACCGCTCGTAGCTCGCGGGGTGCCGCGCCAGCAGCAGACCGTATACGACGGGGTAGAACACAAAAACGAGCAAGACAAGGATGTATGGCGCGAGGAGGATCAGTCCCCACACCTGCCATGGCGACAGCCGTTTCTTCGCCGGGCCCGGAATGGCCGGCTCGACGCGTGGGATGGCGAGGGTGGACATTCGTGGCTATGTGATCGCGGCTGGGTATGGTCGTCCCCGCGAAGCTTGCCCCGGTATGCTCTAAGCCGGGGGCGGGGACCCAGCGACTTTCAAAAGCGACGCTGGATTCCCGCCGTCGCGGGAATGACGAAAAAGCCTATCCCGCTACCGCCTTGATGCGAGCAATCATTTCGTCTACCGCCTTATCAACGGGAATCTTTTCGTTGACCACGCGATTCATTGCCTTGGCCCACACATTCTCGTTGTTGATGATCGTGAACTTGTAGTTCTTGGTGAATTCGAACGGCACGGTGCCGGCGTGGAACTGGTTGTACACCGCGGTGCGATGCGGGTCGGCTTTCCAGAACGGGCGCTCGGCGGCGGCCTTCATCACCGGGTACCAGCGCCCCAGCGAGCCTTCCACATAAGGCGTCAGGATCTCGTCCTGCAGGAAGAATGCGACGAATTCCTTCGCCCTCTTTTTGTTCTTGGCCGCCTCGAAGACCACACCGGTCTTGATCGCCGCGCGATACACCATCTTCGAACCGTCCGGTTTGTTGGGAAAGCCGGCGGTACGGATCAACTCGTAGTAGTTCTTTTTCGCTTGCGCGCGCTGCTCGGGAGAAAGCGTCTCGTTGTTGGCGTCATCGAGCCACTTGGCGGCGATGGAAATGGTGGCGTTATGGGTCATCACAGTCGTCTTGTTGTGGAAGGCGACGTTGTTGTCCGGGTCTTTCCATGACGTCGATGATGGTGGCGTGCAGCCCTTGGTGTAGACGCTGGTGTAGTCAGTGAGCGCTCCGACCAAGCCCTGCTTGACCTTGGGATCATCGACCAGCAGCTTGCCGTTATCGTCGACCATATTGACGTTGTAGGCGTCGGCGAAAGTCAGGAAGGAATAGAACGAATCGCTCGAATCCACTCCCATCGGCTGGCCGATTCCATAGGTGCGCTGTCCCGTCTTCTTGCGCGAGCCCGGCTGCACCTTGTCGCACCAGAACGACCAGTACTCCTTCCACGTCGTCGGAATGTCGGACTCCTTGAAGCCGGCGTCTCCCAACATATCGATCCAGTACTGGATGTGCATGGTCTGCTGCTTGATGGGAAACGCGTAGTACGCGCGCTTTTTGGTCTTGTCGTTGTACAGATAGACCGTCTCCAGCGTGACCGGAAGGAAGAAAGACTTCATCGGCGTGAGCACGTCGGTGAGATCCTCGAGCTTGCCGTCGAAAGCCCATTTGCCGGTCACCTGGAAGTCGTAGACGTCGGCGTAGGCCACGTCCGGCGGCGTGCCGGCATCGAGCGCGGACACGGTCTTCGGGATCATGTCCTGCACCGGATATTGCGAGAGCTCCACCTTGACCTTGGTCTTCTCCTCGAACTTCTTGATCGCAGCGAACAGCGCATCGTCCTCGGATTTGTAGAAGCCCTTGACCCACCACACCGTCAGTGTCTCCTGCGCCGCGACCTGGGCCGCGAACGCCAGCGCACACCCGGCAATGACCGCGGCAACAAGCTTCTTCATTGGGTTCCTCCTAGGGGATAAACGGTTGGTCTGAAACGGCTCAACTGCTCGTCAGGCAGAGTACGAGCCGGCCTCCCTGCTGTCAATCACATCACCGCACCCAGATACCACGGGACGAACTCATTCTGCCCGTAGCCGTGCAGCTCGCTCTTCGTTTTCGTCCCCGAGGCTGTATCGAGCATCATCCGGAAAAAGCGCTCGCCGATCTGCTCGACCGTTGAGGTGCCGTCGACGATCTCGCCGCAGTTGATGTCGATGTCCTCTTCCTGGCGTTCCCACAGCGCCGTGTTGGTCGCGAGCTTGAGCGATGGCGCCGGGGCGCAGCCGTAGGCCGACCCGCGGCCGGTGGTGAAGCAGATCATGTTGGCGCCGCCCGCGACCTGTCCTGTCGCCGACACCGGATCGTAGCCGGGCGTGTCCATGTAAACGAAGCCATTCGCGGTCACGGGCTCCGCGTATTCGTATACTGCGACCAGGTTGGTGGTGCCGCCCTTGGCGACCGCACCGAGCGACTTTTCCAGGATAGTCGTGAGGCCGCCCGCCTTGTTGCCGGGCGATGGATTGTTGTTCATCTCGCCGCGGTTGCGCGCGGTGTAATCTTCCCACCAGCGGATGCGTTCGATGAGTTTTTCGCCGACTTCGCGCGAGATCGCGCGCCGCGTCAGCAGATGCTCCGCACCGTAGATCTCGGGCGTCTCCGACAGAATCGCCGTGCCGCCGTGACGCACCAGCAGGTCGACCGCGGCGCCAAGCGCCGGATTAGCGGTGATGCCCGAGTAGCCGTCCGAACCTCCGCACTGCAGCCCAAGGGTCAGGTGCCTGGCGGGCACGGGTTCGCGACTCACTTGATTTGCGATCGGCAGCATCTCTTTCACCATCGCCACCCCTCGGGCAATGGTCTTGGCGGTGCCCCCGGTGTCCTGGATGCTGAAGGTGCGCAGAAGCGGACCCTCTTCAAGCTGTTCCGCGCCAAGAAGCGCGCTGATCTGATTCGCTTCGCAACCCAAGCCCACAATCAACACGCCCGCGAAATTGGAATGGCGTGCGTAGCCGCCAAGCGTACGGCGCAGCACTTTCATGCTCTCGCCTTGTACGTCCATACCGCAGCCGCTTCCGTGCGTGAGTGCGACGACGCCGTCGACGTTGGGGAACTGCGCCAGTGGCCCGCTTTTGAACGCGTCGGCGATCCCGTGCGCCACGGTCGCCGAGCAATTCACCGTCGAAAGAATGCCAATGTAGTTGCGCGTGGCGACCCGCCCGTCGGCCCTGACAATGCCCCGGAAGGTGGCTGGCGCTTCGGCGAACTGCGTCGGCTTGACGTCGGCACCGAAGGCGTAATCGCGGCTGAACTCTCCCATCGCCAGGTTGTGCAGATGAACATGCTCGCCCGGCGCGATCGCCCGCTTGGCGAAGCCGATGATCTGGTTGTAGCGCTTGACCGGTTCGCCTTGGCTGATCGCCCGGGTCGCGACCTTGTGTCCTGGCGGGACGAGTCCCGAGATTTTGATGTTTTCGTCGAGAAGCGTCGTGCCCGACACGAGTTGTTGCCGCGCGATCACGACATCGTCGTTCGGATGCAGGCGGATGGTGAGCGAAGTCTTGGTCAACATGGAAGTCTCCTGCCACCGCAGTAGCGCCCCTTCGATGGGCTAGGCTGCGGCGGGTATTGCCACTTGGTCAATAGAACATCTTCGGCAGCCACAGCGAAATCGACGGGATGTACGTGATCAGAATCAGACTGATGAGCAGCGGAATCAGCCACGGAAGGATGGCCATGGTGGTCTTCTCCACTGACAAGTGTGCCACGCGTGCGAGCACGAAGAGAACCATGCCCATGGGCGGATGCAGCAGTCCGATCATCAGATTGAGCACCATCACAAGGCCAAAGTGCACCGGGTCGATGCCCAGTTGCGTAACCACGGGCATCAGCACCGGCACCAGAATCAGGATTGCCGCGGTCGGCTCGAGGAAGCACCCTACGAAAAGCATGAGCAGATTCACCAGTAACAGGAACACCCAGGGGCTGTGGGTGAAGCCGAGCACCCAAGCCGCGACCGCGTCGGTAACTCGGGTCGCGGTGAGCAACCAGCCGAAGATCGACGCCGCCGCGACGATGAACATGACCGTGGCCGTCGTTTCGATCGTGTCCATGGAGACCTTGACCAGCATCTTCCATGTCAATGTGCGATACCACAGCAGGCCCAGGAACAGCGCCCATACGCAGGCGGCGATCGCGCCTTCAGTGGGAGTGAACACTCCCGTGGTCATGCCGCCGATCAGCAGCACCGGCGTCATGATCGGCAGCACGGCGTCGAACTTCCATCTAAGATCGGCGAGCAGGAGGCCAACGATACACAACCCGAAGGCGTAGTTGAATGGCACATCGGCGACAATCAGGCCCCACATCACCAGCGGAAATCCGATCACCAGGCCCAACTCGCCCAGCGCCTTGCCGACGCGTCCCCATTCAAATTTGACGTCCGCGCCCCACTTGTACTTGTGGGCGTAATACGCAACCGTCAACATCATCAGGATCGCCATGACACCGCCTGGGAGGATCCCGGCGACGAACAACTGTCCGACGGAGACGTTGGCCATCATTCCGTAGATCACGAACGGCAGCGACGGCGGGATGATGGGTCCCAAGGTCGCGGATGCCGCCGTCACTCCCACCGAAAACCCGAGATCGTAGCCCTTGTCCTTCATCGCCTTGATTTCGATCGTGCCGAGTCCGGCGGCGTCGGCGATGGCAGTGCCGGACATTCCCGCGAATATCACCGAGCCGATGATGTTCACGTGTCCGAGCCCGCCCTTGAGCCAGCCGACCAGCGCCAGCGCAAAGTCATAGATCCGGTTGGTGATGCCGGCGTGATTCATCAGGTTACCGGCCATGATGAAAAACGGCACAGCAAGCAGCGGGAAGCTGTCGATGCCGCTGATCATCCGATGCACGACGACAAACGGTGGCAGATCACCGGTGAGCAGGATGTAGATCAGGGCCGAGCCGGCCATGGCGATAGCGATGGGCACGCCGATCGCCATCAACCCGAGGAATGAGCCGAGCAGTGCAGGCGTCACGATGCGACCTTGTTGAACAGGAATTTCGACGCCAGGTTCAAATCCCGCCCTCCATGCCCACTTCGGGCCGCTCCAGAACGCTGTAACCCTGTCTCCACTGGATCACCAGCACCTGCAAGGAACGAATACAGGCGAGCGCGAAGCCCACGAGACAAACGGCATAGACGCTATTCATCGGCAGGTCGACGATGGTCATCTTGTAGTTGCCCATCTTCTGCATCATGGCCCAGGTCAGGTAGACCGCGTAGCCGAAAAATGCGACCCGAATCACGTCGACCAGCGTCGACAGGATGCGGCGCACACGCGCCGATAGGAGCCGATAGAGCAGATCGACGTGGATATGGCGATTGGTCCGTACGGAGGCGGCTATTGCGACGAAGACCGTGCCGATCAGGAGATAACGGGCGATTTCCTCGGTCCACGCGGCCGAGTCGTTGAGCGCGTAGCGAGTAAAGAACTGGTAGAAGATGTCGGCCGCGAGTACCCAGAAGAGAGCGAATGCAATCCAGGCTTCGAAGGTGTAATGCGACAGGTCGATCGGCGCGTCGGTGACGTGCATGTGCCCCGAGGCGTCGAGGAGCTGCTCTTCTCCCTGCAAAGGTACGGCGGTGGTCGTATCGGGTGGCATGGTTAAGTTTGTCGCCCCGGCTTTGGGCCGGGTCCCAAGTTGGTTCGGTACAACTCACTCACGTCATGAGCTTGGATCCTGAGCCTCGCGTACGTTCGCCGGGATGACGCGGCTGTCTCCGATCGCCGCGAGGCTTCGCCTCTTTCTCTCGGACAGCTGCGTCACTTTATCGCCTGTATCTTCTCCCAATCGGCCTTCGAGTAACCCATCGACTCGAAGGAGACACTCTTCATGATCGCGTCCTTGAACGAAGTCTTGTCGACCGCGGTAACGGTCAGCCCTTTCTTCTTGAATTCGTCCGCCAACTCCGCTTCGCGTTTCTGGATCTCCGCTGTAGCGTTGGCTGCCGCCTCCTGAGTCACCCGAGTGAAAACCTGCTTCTCCTGGTCGGAGAGCTTGTTCCATACATGCGGTGCGATCTGGGTTGCGAGCGAGTCGACGATGTGGCCAGTGAGGATGATGTACTTCTGCACTTCGTAGAACTTCTTGGCCTCGATCGTCGTTAGCGGGTTCTCCTGCGCGTCGACGGTGCCGTTCTGCAATGCGAGGTAGACCTCGGCGAAGGCGATCGGCGTCGGGTTGGCGCCGCACGACTTGGGTAGCGCGAGATACGCCGGCACATCGGGCACGCGCATCTTGAGTCCTTTCATCCCCGCACAGTCGGTGAACGGCCTGTTGGTCGTCGAATGGCGCACGCCGTAGTAGGTCATCGCAGTGATTTGAATCCCGGTCTTTTCGCGGTACTCGTCGACCATCCCCTTGAACAAATCGCTCTTGGAGTACTTGAGCAAGTGGTCACCGTCACGGAAGGTGTAGGGGTAGTAGCCAACGCCAATTCGCGGCATCGTTCGTGCGGCGAAGGAGAGTCCCGAAATGATCATGTCGACGGTACCCAGGGACAGCCCCTGGTTCAAGTCCGATTCCTTGCCAAGCGTCGATGCGGGGAAGACATCGATGTGGTACTTGCCGTTGGTGCGCTTCTCGATTTCGCCCGCAGCCCACACCGACCACTTGTGATACGGCTCCGAAGTCTCGTAGACGTGTGCCCACTTGAGCTTGGTCTGCTGCGCCAGCGCCACGCCCGCCATGCACATCGCCACGATGAACAGAACCGCTTTGCCAAACCGCATTACGTTCCTCCTTGGATAACCAATGAAATGTGGACCTGCTTACAGGCGCTAGGCAGCGATCAGCTGCACCTTCGTGCTTTGCGTCTTGTCCTTCGCCAAATGGAAGGCCTTCACCGCATCCTGCAGTGCAAACTGCCCGGACAAGAGCGGCCGCACGTCGACGCGACGCGACGAGATGTAGTCGACGGCCCAGTCGAATTCGATACCCCAGCGGAAGGCGCCCTTCAAGTCGAGCTCTTTCACCATGAGCTCGTTCACGACGAAGGGCAGCGGCTCGTGCGGCAGCGTCCCCACCTGCACCACGGTTCCGCCGCGCTTGACAGCCGCCACGCAGGATTTGAGTGCGGCGAAGCTGCCCGACGCCTCGAAGGCGATGTCGAATTGCGGTGCTGACAGCGCCTCGGCTTCGCAATCGGCCCGGATCGTGTGCGCGGCACCAACCGCGCGCGCGGTCTCGAGCGGCCGGTCGAGCACGTCGGAGACCGTGACCGAAGTCGCTCCGGCGAGGCGCGCCGCGATGACCGTGAGGCAGCCGATGGTGCCTCCTCCGGTCACGAGTGCGTTCTTGCCCAGAAGGTCGCCCGCTCGATTGACTGCGTGGAGCCCCACGGCGAGCGGTTCGGCAAAGGCGAGCTCGCTTAAGGCTACATCACCCGACACCGGGTAGCACTGCCGCTCGGCCATCACGAAGTATTCGCAGAACATTCCCTGAACATGCGGATACAGGCTGGCGCTGCCGAGAAACCGCATGTTGCGGCACAGGTGCTCTCGGCCCTGCCGGCAGTAATCACACTGGCCGCAGGCGTGCGAAGGGCTGACCGCGATCTTGTCGCCGGCCCTGACCCGGGTAACGCCGGGGCCGGTCTTGGCAACGACGCCGGAGGCTTCGTGCCCTGGAACCAGCGGCTCGCGAATGATGAAGCTGCCGTTGCGGCCTTCGAAGTAATAATGAAGGTCGGAGCCGCAGATGCCGCCCGCCCCGAGACGGATGAGCACCTGGCCCGGCGCGATCGCCGGCTCCTCCACTGTTTCGACGCGCAGATCTTCCTTGGCATGAATTCGACAACTCAGCATGTTTGGCTCCTTGAGACCCCGTCGTCGAAGCTTCGCTGGACAATTGCACGAAGGCCATTCGCGACGATCTCCCTTTTGGTCGGTGGTTTCCTCGCTCTACGCCTCAACTTTTGGCACACCGTCCCAGCCGGTGCTGAAACGCTTGTACGCCTGATTCAAATGCCGCTGCATAGCGCTGCGCGCGGCGGCGCTGTCGTGCGCCGCGATCGCCTTGACCACGGCACGGTGCTCGGCGAGCGCGGCCTGCCACAGCTGCGGCGAGTCGTAATGATGCTCGAGCTGCTTGCACAAGGGTCCGCTCCGCTCCTCCCAAAGCGTTCGCACGACATTAACGAGCGCGCCATTGCCGGTCGCCTCCGCGATGCGCAGATGAAACAGCCGATCGGCGTTGACCGCCTGTTTCTCGGAAATCATCTCCTCCTGCATGAGGTCGAGCGCTTCCTCGATCGCGGCGATTTGCGCTTTCTTGGCCGACTTTGCGGCGAGTGCAGCACATTCGCCCTCGATCACCCAGCGCGCACGAAGAAGCTCGAACGGCCCGGATGCGGCCTCGACGTCGTTGCCTTCGTGGCCGGCATAACCATTGCCGAGCACATAAATGCCCGAGCCGATTCGCACCTCGACCAACCCTTCCACCTCTAGCGCGATCAACGCCTCACGCACCGACGGCCGCGACACGCCCAGTTGGCGCGCAAGATCGCGCTCGGGAGGCAGCCGCGCTCCCGCGGTGAATTCTCCGGAACGAATCAGGGTGCGAATCTGGTCGGCGATCTGACGGTAGAGCCGCTTGGGTTCTATGCTCTGGATGGGCATCGCTCGACGCTCGCCGTCATCGCGCCTGTGGCAGACCTTAGCTTAAGCAAGCTTCGCGAAATTGGTCAAGTGGTATTACCAGTTAGCGCCGGCTTTGGTAGACTTGAGGTGCTCGGCGGCAGCCACGCCGCTGGGAGAATCCTCTGAGCGGACGTCTCGAAGGCAAGCTTGCGCTGATCACCGCCGCCGGCCAAGGCATAGGGCGGGCGGCTGCGCTCGCCATGGCGAGGGAAGGTGCTCAAGTCATTGCCACGGACCTCAACGCGACTCTGCTTAAAGCCCTGTCGGGAAAGCCGGGAATCGAGACGCGGACACTCGACGTGCTCGATGACGCGGCCGTCAAGCGAACGATTGATGAACTGCCGCCTCTCTCGGTGCTGTTCAACTGCGCCGGCTTCGTTCACAACGGCACTATCCTCGAATGCAGCCCGAAAGACTGGGAGTTCAGCTTTAACTTGAACGTCCGCGCAATGTACATGACCATTCAATGCGCGTTGCCCAAGATGCTCGATGCGTACGCCAAGACCGGCGCCGCGGCGAGCATTGTCAACATGGCTTCCGTAGCGGGATCGATCAAAGGCCTTCCCAATCGTTTTGTCTACGGAGCGTCCAAAGCCGCGGTGATCGGGCTCACCAAGGCGGTGGCGGCCGACTTCGTCGCCAAGGGTATCCGCTGTAATGCCATTGCGCCGGGCACGGTGGACACGCCTTCGTTGCACGAGCGCATCAACGCGTTCCCCGATCCCGTTGGGGCGCGCAAGGCGTTCATCGCCAGGCAACCGATGGGACGAATCGCGAAGCCAGAAGAGATTGCGCCGATCGTCGTGTTCCTCGCGTCCGACGAATCTGCGTTCGCCACGGGAAACGTCTACTCAGTCGACGGCGGCATGACGATCTAAGACCCATAGCGTTAAAAGTCCCGAAGCCGCTGAAAAGCTGCGGCGACTCCTCCGCCCCCTCCGATCGCGGCCCGGTTCCGATGCCGATGCGCTAATCGTGTAAACTCTGCTCGGAAGTCTGCGGCACCTTCATCGTCGGCCATCCTCTTCGCTTTGTCCCCGGCAATCACGACGTATCTCCTTAGGAGCAAGAACAAATGAAACTCGTACGCTATGGTCCCGCAGGCAGAGAAAAACCGGGTCTGATCGACGCGGAGGGCAAGCTGCGCGACCTGTCGCGCAAAGTCAAAGACATCGATGCCGCTGCGCTCGCGCCCGGCGAGCTGGCCAAGCTGCGCAAGCTGGACGCACGAAAGCTGCCGCTGGTCAAGGGCAAGCCCCGTCTCGGCCCCTGTGTGGCAACGCCGCCCAAGTTCATCGCTATCGGCTTGAACTATGTCGACCACGCCAAGGAGTCCGGCAATCCCATTCCCGAGCATCCGGTGGTCTTTTTTAAAGCAGAGACCTGCATCGTCGGTGCCAACGACAACATTGTTCTTCCTCCCGATTCGACACACACCGACTGGGAAGTCGAGCTGGGCGTGGTGATCGGCCGCACTGCCCGGCATGTTCCGCTCGAGCAGGCGATGAAGCACGTCGCGGGCTATTGCGTGATCAACGACGTTTCCGAGCGCGAGTATCAAATGAAACGCAGTGCCACCCAGTGGGGCAAGGGCAAAGGCTGTGACAGCTTCGGACCGATCGGACCATGGCTGGTCACCACCGATGAGATCAAGGACCCGCAGAATCTGGACATGTGGCTCGATGTTAACGGACAGCGGCGGCAGACCGGAAACACGCGTACGATGATCTTCAATGTTGCAGCGCTGGTCGCCGATCTGTCCAAGTACATGACCTTGCTGCCAGGCGATGTGATCACCACCGGCACGCCCCCGGGCGTTGGCATGGGTATGAAGCCCGAGCCTCAATATCTAAAGGCGGGCGACGTGGTGACGCTTGGCATCAAGGGCCTCGGCGAGCAGAAGCTGAAGGTCGTCGCCTTCAAGAAGGGCCGCTGACGCGCCCTTTAAGCGAGCGAGCTTAGTCGGCAGGATGGCGATGCGAGCATCGAACTCGCCAGGCAGAGACATCGCAACGCGCGCGCTGTCGCGCGACGACTTCCTCTATCCGGCCGTCGGGCCTCGGCGAACCGGTCGGCTGGCGCTCGACTCGTTGCACGTCATGTACTGGGAGGAGTGCGGGAACCCGCGCGGCGTGCCGCTCGTGTTTCTTCATGGCGGCCCCGGCGGTGGCAGCTCGCCGGATCACCGGCGCTATTACGATCCGAAGTTCTATCGGATCATCGTCTACGATCAGCGTGGTGCAGGTCAATCGACGCCGATTGGATCGCTGGTCGACAACACGACCGGTCGTCTCGTCGACGACCTCGAGCATCTTCGGATGCATCTTGGAGTCGAACGATGGCTCTTGTTCGGCGGCTCGTGGGGCTCGACGCTCGCGCTGGCCTATGCCCAGGCGCATCCCGATCGCGTGCTCGGTCTCGTGCTGCGCGGCATTTTTCTTTGTCGGCGACTGGAAGTGCGCTGGTTTCTCTACGACATGCGCTGTTTCTTCCCCGAGGCGTGGCGCGCCTTCGCCGAATTCCTTCCGGAGAGCGAGCGACAAGACCTTCTGAGCGGCTACTACCGGCGGCTGACCAATCCCGACCCGGCGGTGCACATGCCCGCCGCGCATCGGTGGAGTCGCTACGAAAGCTCGTGCTCGACGCTGTTGCCCGACCCCGAGCTGGTAGCGCACTTCGACGAAGCATCGGTTGCGCTGGCCATTGCTCGCATCGAAGCGCACTACTTCGTCCATGGAATGTTCCTGGAGGACGATGCACTGCTCGCGAACATAGGAGGGATTCGTCACCTGCCGTGCACGATTGTTCAGGGCCGTTACGACGTGGTTTGCCCGATTCGATCCGCCGACGACCTGCATCGGGCGTGGCCTGAAGCCGAATACGTCGTCGTTGCAGACGCCGGGCACTCGGCGCGTGAACCCGGAATCGCCCGGGAATTGGTCGCCGCCACCGATCGATTTCGTCGTCTTCTGAAGTAGCAGCCCGCCAATGGCGGACATCGAGCGCGTCGAGATCATCTTCGTCGATCTCAAGCCAAAGGTCCGACGAACTGACGTCATTCAGTCGTTCGTCTCGCAGGAGACGCCCATTGTCAGGATTTTCGACCGCGACGGCGCAAGCGGCTCTGGCTACACTTACACCATAGGCACCGGCGGCTCGTCGATCGTTGCCTTGCTGCGCGACCATCTTGCGCCGCGATTGATCGGTCGCGACGCTACCGAAGTCGAGGCGATCTGGCGCGATCTGCTGTTCCACACCCACGCGACAAGCGTCGGCGCGCTGACTTCGCTCGCGCTTGCGGCGATCGACACCGCCCTATGGGACCTGCGCTGCCGCCGCGCCAAGTTGCCACTGCACATTGCCGCCGGGGGCGCCAAGGATTCATGCCCCCTTTACACGACCGAGGGCGGCTGGCTTCACCTCGAGCCACGCGCTCTGATCGACGATGCGCTTGCGGCCAAGACCCGAGGCTTCGGCGGTTCCAAGATTAAGATTGGCCGGCCGCACGTCGCGGAGGACGTCGAGCGGCTCTCGGCGGTACGCGAGGCGGTGGGAAGCGCGTGGGACATCATGACCGACGCCAACCAGGGCTTCACGCTGGCCGAGGCGATCCGTCGAGCGAGACACCTCGAAGCGCTCGACATCGCTTGGCTGGAAGAGCCCCTGCCCGCCGACGATCTCGGAGGACACCGGGAGCTCGCGCTGCGCACCTCGGTTCCGATCGCCGTCGGCGAATCGCTCTACAGCCCAAGTCAATTCAAGGATTACCTGCAGGCGGGCGCATGCTCGATCGTGCAGGTCGATGCCGCGCGCATCGGCGGCATCACGCCGTGGCTCAAAGTGGCACACATGGCGGAGAGCTTCAACGTTCCCGTCTGCCCTCACTTCCTGATGGAGCTGCACGTCGGGCTGTGCTGCGCGATACCCAACAGCCGCTGGGTCGAGTACATCCCTCAACTCGATGCGATCACTCGCAGCCAGCTCCGCGTGCACGACGGTCGCGCGTGGCCGTCGAGCGACGCCGGTCTGGGCGTCGACTGGAACTGGGAAGCGATCGACAACATGCGTGCAGCTGAGCCGGTGGTGATAAGCTGAATAACTCAGGGCCAGCCTACTGGCGCGACGCGCTCTGCGTGCCCGCCCGCGACGCCGCGATCCTAAAACTCAGATCGATGTCGTCGGCGATGAAGCTCAAGCCGTAGGACAACCCGAAGTCGGAGCGCCTGATCCGGGATACGGCGCTGGCGCTGCAAGCCCGGTCCTGACCGCCGTCGCGACTGCATTCCATGCGGCCGACCTTGAGCGAAACCGGCCGCGTCACCCCGCGCAGCGTGAGCGATCCGTCAACTTCGGTCAGCCGCGAGTGATCGAAGACCAGACGGCTGGACCGGAAGCGCATCACCGGGAAGTGCTCGACGTCGAACATGTCTTCGCTGCGCAGCCACGCATCGCCGATGCTCCATCCGGTGTCGACGCTGCCGGTCTCGACGACCAGATCGACGGTCCCCGAATGCTCTTCGGCGTCGAGCACGATCATGCCGTCGGCACGCCGGAACGTTCCGTGTTGCGTAAAAACACCGAAGCAGTGCACCGCAAATTCAGCGGTTGAAATCTCCCTGTCGACGCTGAAAGCCTCCGGCTCGGCGCCGGTCACGGTCGCGTGGGCGAGCAGCGCAGCGCCGAGGATGATCGCGGCGCCGCAGCCCGTGGTAACGCTGCTAGGGCTGCTCCTTGTACGCCTCGATTGGCAGGATGAGCCTGACATCATCGCTGACTGCCTTGGGAATTCCGTACTTCATGCCCCATTCGGACCGCTTGATGGTCACCGACGCTTCCGCGCCGCACATCGGTTTTTTGTTGAAGGGGTGGTCGCCGCACCTGAAGTTCTCCACCTTGAGCGAGACAGGTTTGGTGACGCCGATCATCGTGAGGTCGCCATCGACGCCGACCACGCGATCACCGTCGAAGACGACGTTGGTCGATTTGAACGTCATGGTCGGGTACTTGGCGACGTTGAAGAAATCCTCGCTCTTGAGATGCGTCTCCAGCTTCTCATTGAGGCTTCGGACCGAAGTCGTATCGATGGTGATGTCGACTGTCCCTTTTTTCTCCGCGCGATCGAGCGTGACCTTGCCCGCCAGCTTGTTGAATGTCCCGCGTTGATTGGAAAAACCCATCATGTGCTGGATCTCGAACATCGGCTGTGAATGAACTGGGTCCAGGACATAGGTGTCCTCCACCGCAAGCGCGACCGCGGGGAATGCCAGCGCAAACAGGAACGTTAAGGTGCGCGTCATGGGAGCTCCTGGTTTAGGTTAGACCCGGGTGCCTTCCTGCTGCGCTCATTACATCGCAAACACGGATGGTCGAGAGATTATTCCGGACGTGGCGACGAGGCGCCGCCGCGCTCAGAACCGATCTCAAGAGGCAAAGCGTGTCGTTACTCGCGGAAAGCTTCAACGGGGAGAACGATCTTGACTTCGTCGGCAGCGGCCTTGGGGATGCCGTATTTCATTCCCCACTCTGAGCGCATGATGATGGCGGTGGCCTCGGCGCCACACATCGCACGCTTGTTGAAGGGCTGCTCGCCGCATACGAAATTCGCAACCTTGAATGAAACCGGCCTGGTTACGCCGAGCAGGGTCAGCTCGCCGTTCGCGGCGACCACTTTGTCGCCTTCGAATACCAGATCCGACGACTTGAAGGTCATCGTCGGATATTTGGCCACATTGAAAAAATCCTCGCCTTTGAGGTGAGCATCGAGTTTTTCGCTGTAGCTGCGCACCGAATTGGTGTCGACCGTCGCATCGAGCGATCCTCTGTGCGCCTCACGGTCCAGCGTTACCTTGCCGCTTATCTTGCCGAAGGACACGTGCTGCAGCGAAAAGCCCATGTGACGCACTTCGCAAATCGGCTGCGAGTGCACGGGATCGAACACATAGGTCTCTTCCCCAGCGAGCGCCGTCAGCGGAACGGCCACAGCCAGCGCGGGAAAGAGATACGCTCGGATCATGTCGGCTCCCTGTGCAGACGATCGCAACGCGACCCTGACGCGACCAAGCCCCCCGGTGCGTCGGCGTAGGTTTCAGGCCGCCGGATTGCTCACCGTCGGCAGCACCATCCGTATTCGCACCAGGACTTCGTCGGCAACCGTTTCAGGGTCCGCCCATTCAGCTTCGCCGATCTTATAGTCCAGACGCTTGATCGTAAAGCTGCCCTCGACGGTGCTGGTCCCGCCGGCATCCTTCTTGAGGGTGATGGGAACGATGGCATCGCGGGTGATGCCCTTGATGGTGAGCTTGCCGGCAACTTCGTAGCGATCCGGGGCCACGGTGCGGAAGGTGGTGGAAACAAACCTTGCCGTCGGGAATTTCGCGGTGTCGAACCACTTCGGCCGCTTGACCTCGGTCTCGGATTCCTCGCTGGCGAGGTCGATACTGCCCAAGTCGACCTCGAGCTCGGCTTTGGATTTGGCCAGCTCCTTGGGAAGAAACACGACGTTGGCCTTCCACTTGCGGAAGCGCCCCTCGACGTTGACCCCCATTTGCTTGGAAACGAAACGGATCTCGCTCTTGTCGATAAGAACGCCCTGGGCAGTGGCCTGGCTCGCTGCCAGGAGCAGCGCACCAAGCGAAGGCACGAAGGAACGCAACAACGCCATAGTCAGGAATGCCTGGGTCGCGGCAGCATCCGGGTGAGCACCCCGTCGTGGTCGACGAAATGATGCTTGAGTGCCGCCGCCGTGTGCAAACAGACCAGGGCGAGCATGGAGAAGTTCAATGTGACGTGTACCGCCTTGAGCACCGCGGCGAGCTCCTTGTCCTTGGGCACCAGATCAGGCAGAGGGATAAGGTTCAAGTACACGACCTGAACCCCGGTCGAGGAACTGTAGATCCAGCCTGAGACGGGGATGATGAGCAGCAGCACGTAGAGCAGCCGATGGGAGATGGTCGCGCTGCGCTGTTGCCACGCGGGCATCGGCACCGGAGCCGGTACCACGTGGAGAGCACGCCAGCCGAGGCGCGCGCAAGTGAGCAGGAAAACCGTGATCCCGATCCACTTGTGGTAGGCGTACCACTCAAGCTTCTGGCGCGAGATGGGGAGATCGACCATCGAGATGCCGAGGGTGAAGCCGCCGACGATCAGCAGCGCGCTGAGCCAGTGCAGCACGATCGCCGTGCCCGTGTATCGATCTGCCGCTGCGTCCACCCGCATTCGTTCGCCCTTCCCGCTCGGTTTGTAGTGTGCGATCGACCAAGTTGTCAAGGCGCCATTGCCGGTAAACACGTATCGCGGTCGCTATAATCCATGCATGCTGGTTGAAATTCTGGAAAGACGGTGAGCAGCGGCAGGCACACGCTTCTTTTTGCGTCCTGGCTTGTCTCCGCCGCCGCTGCGGCAGCGTTACCCGAACCTGTCGCGCACGCCTTCGTCGACCAGGGCATCCCGCTGAGCGCGGTCGGCGCCTACGTGCAGGAGATCGGCGAGCCGCGCGCGCTGGTCGTCCATCACGCTACGAGGCCGATGAACCCGGCATCGACGATGAAGCTGGTGACGACTTTCGCGGCTCTCGAACTGCTCGGCCCGGACTACCGCTGGCGCACCGAAGCGTACGCGGACGGCCCGGTCGCCGGCGGAGTCCTCGACGGGAATCTGGTGCTCAAGGGTTATGGCGATCCAAAGATAACCGTGGAACAGTTCGAGGAACTCATCCAGAGACTGCGTGGCGCCGGCCTCGTATCGATACGCGGCGATCTGGTGCTCGATCGCAGCTACTTTGCAGCGGCAAAGTACGACCCGGCGGCGTTCGACGGAGAGCCTCTCAAGCCGTACAACGTCGGACCGGATGCGTTGCTCGTGAACTTCAAGAGCGTGCGCTTCGTCTTCGCACCGAGCGCCGCCGGCGACGCTATCGGCGTCCGCAGCGAACCCGCACTTTCCAACGTCGTGATTCGCGGCGCACTCAAGCCCGCGCCCGGCGACTGCGGCGAATGGCGCAGTGGTCTGCGTGCCATGTTCTCGGAGCGTGCGGGCGTTGCCGACGCGTCATTCGCCGGACGCTATCCCGTCGCCTGTGGCGAGCGCGACTGGTACGTTGCGTTGCTCGACCATCCGCACTATGTGCTTGGCATGTTCGCCGCGGCGTGGATCGCGGCGGGCGGCAGCTTCGACGGCAAGGTGCGCGAAGGCCGCGCGCCCGCGGGTGCGAGACCGTTGGCGACTTTGGACTCTGCGTCGCTGTCCGAAGTCGTTCGCGACGTCAACAAGCTATCCAACAACGTGATGGCGCGGCAACTTTTCCTCACCCTGGCGGCCACAGAGTATCCGCCACCCGCGACCACTGCTCACGCCGAAGCTGCGATAAAGCACTGGCTGCGCGAGCGCAAGCTCAATTTCCCCGACCTTGCGCTGGAAAACGGTTCGGGACTGTCGCGCCACGAGCGCATCGCAGCGCAGAGCCTCGCGCGTCTGCTGCTCGCCGCCGACCAAAGCAATGTGCGCGCCGAGTACTTGAGCTCGCTCGCCGTCGCGGCGACCGACGGCACGGTGCAAAAGCGCTTCGAAAACGAAGATGTCGCCGAGCAGGCACTATTGAAGACCGGCTCGCTCGAGAGCGTGCGGGCGATTGCGGGTTACGTACTGGCTCCGAACGGACGCTCGTTTGTGGTCGTTTGTTTTGTCAATCACCGCAACGCCGCGGCCGCGCCGCCGGCGCTGGATAAACTCGTCGAGTGGGTGTATGCGGTGGCGGGGAGTGCGAGGCGATAAGCCGCTACATCCCCGGCACGGGTTTGCTGTCGTTGAAGAGCAGATAGCCGCGGATCAGCCGGTAGATGACCCAGATGGTGGTGATGATCCAGATCGCGAACGCGATCGGAATGCCGATCAGGATGAGTCCGAGGGTTACCAGTACCAGCCCGCCGATCACTCCCCACACCAGCGAAAACCAGAATGTGCGGATGAGCCAGCGGTAATGCGACGCAAGCCACGTGCCTGCTGCATCGCTGCGCTTCACGTAGGCGAGAATCAGCGCCACGATGCCGACGATGCCCATCAGCGGCGCGACCAAGGGAAAGCCGTGAGAAAAAAGGGCGATGACCGCGGCGACGCCGAAGAGAGCGTAGATCAGCAGCGTGGTTGAAATCAGCGAGGCCGACGGAGAAGGCGTCGCTGACGTTTCGGGAACCGAAGGATCGGCCATCGATGTTCTCCCTTGATGTTGCGATTCGCGCTGTGGCTGCTGGCGACGTGGCGCCGCCTTGTCTATGCGTCAGCCGTAGCGTTGCCCATCCTTGTGCGCCGCGTATTGCCCGTTTCCGTCGTCGACCCACAGCAGGTCGTCGTCGGGATAAAACGCGTTGTCACCTTCGATGCGATTGCCGATCTCGAGATACGTTGCCGGCTCTTTGCCGCGATTGATGAAATGATGTGCGTCGCGACTGCCTGCAGGATAGCCTGCGCACGTGCCTGCAGTGAGCGTCTGTTCGCCCTCATTGGTCACCAGAATGACTTCGCCGGAAAGAACGTAAACAAACTCGTCTTCCAGCGTGTGCCAGTGGCGCAGCGCTGACTGACCTCCGGGTCCGAGCGTCACCAGATTGACGCCGAATCGCGTGAGGCCGCATGCATCTCCCAGCCGTCGCTTGGCACGATCGCCCATGCGGCTCTTGAACGGCTCGGGATACAGCGAACGCCGGACCTCCTCGACAGTGCGCGGATCGAGAGCCGGCAGTTTGAGCTTGGTCACACCGTGGGAATGAGCGATAACGACGCGGCCAGCGCTGCGCCGCCAAGGAGCCTATAATACCTCAACCGGCGAATCGGGCGCTCGCGCGAGCTTGCTCTTATTCGCCGTGTTTCTCCAAGGAGATGCACATGACCGCTGCAAGATTCGAGCGCAGCCGCGAAGCGCTGGTCAAGGATTTCGCCGACGTTCTCGCCGAAGCTGACGCACTGCTCAAGCAGGCCGCCAAGGAATCGGGAGACAAGGCGAGCGATCTGCGGGCGCAAGTTGAAACGAAGCTGCGTACGGCAAGGATCAGACTGCAGGAGATGCAGGATGACGCCGTCGATCGCGCCAAAGCTGCAGCTCGGGCGACCGACGAGTATGTTCACGACAATCCGTGGCAGGCGATCGGCGTTGCCGCCGCAATCGGTATTCTCGTCGGACTGCTGATGAACCGGCGCTAAAGCCTTCGTGGCCGATACCGACGACACGCGACGAGAAGGCGGAATTTCTTCGGCGCTGTCGCGCCTTACCGGTAGCCTGCTCGCGTTGCTGCAGACGCGGCTCGAGCTCGCCACCGTCGAGTTCAGGGAAGAGCGCGAACGCGCCAAGGAAGCGATCTTTCTGACGGTCTGCGCGACGTCGCTGGCACTGTTCGGCCTGCTCTTCGCCTCGTTGTTCGTGATCGTCTACTTCTGGGACTCGAACCGCCTCGCGGCGGCGGGCGCCGTTGCGGCGTTCTACATCGTTCTCGCCATCGTCGCCTACGTGCGCTTGAGGCAGCGTTTGCACAACAGGCCTGCGCCGTTCGCCGCCACGCTTGCGGAACTCCAAGAGGACGCCGCATCGCTGCGGCGCAAGCCGTGAGCGCACGCCTCGACGAGCTCGCGGCCCACAAGGCGCTCTTGCTGTCGCGCCTGAGACTCGAGCGCATGCAGGTCGCGCTTTACGCGGGAGAATTGCGCGACTCAATCCGGCCAGCGGGCCTGATCGGCGGCGCGCTAGCCAAGCCGGCAGCCGTTGTCGCGCTCTTCGAGACGGTCGCTCCGCTGATCGGCCTGCGTCGGGTGGCGCGATGGGTTCGAGTCGGCTTGGTCGGCTTTGCGCTGCTGCGCATCGTGCAGCGTTGGCGTGGGGAGCCGCGCCAGAGCTCCGCCGCCAGCGAGACGACCGGCGGGAGTCTCTGACGAAGCTTCGCGCAACTCATCGCGGAAAGCTCTGTCGCGACGACGCCGGGGCCTGTTCAGAAGTTCCTTAAAGTCCGAGTTCCTTCCAGATCGAGTCGACGCGGCGTTTGACTGCCTCGTCCATGACGATCGGACGTCCCCAAGTACGCGCGGTCTCTGCGGGCCACTTGTGCGTGGCGTCGATTCCCATCTTGGCACCAAGACCGGCGACCGGGGAAGCGAAGTCTAGATAGTCGATCGGCGTGTTCTCGACGATGAGCGTGTCGCGGGCCGGATCGACGCGCGTGGTTAGCGCCCAGATCACTTCCTTCCAATCGCGGATGTTCACGTCCTGGTCGGTGACGACGATGAACTTGGTGTACATGAACTGCCGCAAGAAGCTCCACACGCCGAACATCACGCGCTTGGCGTGTCCGACATACTGCTTTTTCATGGCCACCGCAGCGAGACGGTACGAGCAGCCCTCCGGCGGAAGATAAAAGTCGCTGATCTCGGGAAACTGCTTCTGCAAGAGCGGCACGAAGACTTCATTCAACGCCATACCCAGCACCGCGGGCTCGTCCGGCGGCTTGCCGGTGTAGGTGGAGTGATAAATCGGTTCGCGGCGCATGGTGACGCGTTCGATGGTGAATACAGGAAAGCGCTCGCGGTCGTTGTAGTAACCGGTATGATCGCCGAACGGCCCTTCCAGCGCGCTTTCATAACCCGAGGGATCGGTGGCGTCGGGTGCGATGTATCCCTCGAGCACGATCTCGGCCGATGCAGGCACCTGCAGATCGTGGGTGAGGCATTTGACGATCTCCGTGCGCGATCCGCGAAGCAGCCCAGCGAACTGATATTCGGAGAGCGTGTCGGGTACCGGCGTGACCGCGCCGAGAATAGTCGCCGGATCGGCGCCGAGCGCGACGGCGATGGGAAACGGCGCACCGGGCGACTGCAGCGCGTGATCCCGAAAATCGAGTGCGCCGCCGCGGTGTGCAAGCCAGCGCATGATCACCTTGTTGCGAGCAATCAGCTGCTGCCGGTAGATGCCGAGATTCTGCCGCGGTTTGAGCGGCCCCCGCGTCACCGTGAGTCCCCACGTAATCAAAGGCGCGACATCGTCCGGCCAGCACGTCTGCACCGGAAACCGCGCGAGATCGACATCCTCACCTTCCCAGATGATTTCCTGACAGGGGGCTGACGAACGCGTCTTCGGCGCCATATGCATCACCTGCATGAACACCGGCCGCGTGTTCTGCCATGCGTCCTTCAAGCCCTTGGGCGGTTCCGGCTCCTTGAGGAATGCAAGCAGCCTGCCGACTTCGCGCAATGCTGCAACCGATTCCTCGCCCATGCCGAGCGCGACACGCTGCGTTGTGCCGAACAGATTTCCCAGCACTGGAATGGTGTGCCCCTTCGGCTTTTCGAACAGCAGCGCCGGTCCGCTCGCCTTGAGTACGCGGTCGCATATCTCGGTCATCTCGAGGCGTGGGTCGACCTCGGTGCCAATGCGTTTCAGTTCGCCGCGGCTCTCTAGCTGCAGAAGGAAATCGCGAAGGTCAGCGTATTTCATGCGCGTGATGTTGCGAGTTGCGCTGGCATCTTACCCGCAGCCGCTTCGGGCCGGCGCAGGGGTGCGCCGTGTCCGATATGAACCTTCTAGCCGAGACTGGCTCTGAAGCGTCGAGAAGCTGTCTCGCCATGGCTTTGACTGCACAAATCGTAGAAAACCACGCGAAACTGTCGGGGGAAAGCGACAGTTCACGTCGTATCGGCGCCACAAGCTCATGTAAAGCACACTGCACCTGTGGAGCCCACTAGACCGGCGCCGGCGCCACAGCTATGCTCAATTCATCGGGCCTCTCAAGGAGGCCCGTGTCGCCGAGGGTTAGCTTGAGAAACACCGCCGCTGCGCTTAAGGGTTTGGCCATCATCCCAGTCTTGTGGGCGGCGTCTGTTTGCGCGGCGCCGGCGGGAACCGCGGACGCGGGCGTTCCGACGACAAAGCCCGTGATAACCGCAGTTACACAGCCGTCGATCGAAATTCTTCCGCAGCAGGCCGATCTGGCTGGGAGTTGTGGCGGTGGAACCTTCGACATCAACACCTATATCAAAGTCGATACGCAGGCTTCAGCCGACGTGAAATTGTCCGCGCCGGGCGTCGGGACCATCGAACAGTTCACTGACGAAACCGGCAACAACGTCGGACCGTTCACCGGCGTGTATTCCACGTTTCACATTCTTGCGTTCGGCGGCGGGCTGCCGCCCAACACGCAGGTGACGCTGGTCATCACGACCTACACCGGCCACGCGCTTTCCGGCAACGTGTCGTACTCGAGCTCGGTGCTGTACAACTGCACGACCGGAACGATTCTGAACCTCACCGCAGCTGCACCAGGCGTTTCGCCGCCGATTCCGACGCTGAGCGACATCGCGCTCGCAGCGATGGCGGGCCTGCTTGCGCTGGCGGGAATGCTTGCACTGCGCCGTCGCGGCGTGAGGCGCTAGCGGACTTAAGCCTGTTCACAGGCCTCTAGATCACCGACCCCAATCCCCCGTCCATCGGCACGATCGCGCCGGTGACGTAGCTCGCCTGCTCCGAAGCGAGAAACAAGGCAACTCGCGCGATCTCCTCCGGACTGCCGTAGCGCTGGAGCGGAATCTTCGCCTGATTCGCTGCAAGCAACTCCGCTTCCGGCCGTCCCGTCATCTTCGCTTCCGCCGCAAGGCCCTGCTGCACGCGACCGGTGAGCGTGGCACCGGGGTTGATGCCGTTGACGCGAATACCGCTTCCGCCAACGGCGGCGGCCAATCCGACCGTCGCAAGCATCAGCGCCGAGTTGGCCGCACCGCCAGGAAGATGCACTGGATTGGCAATCTTTCCTCCCATGCCGATGATGTTGACGATGGCGCCGCGCTTCCGCTCGAGCATGCGCTTCATAACGGCGTCGGTAGCATGGATGTAGGTAAAGAATTTGACATCCATGGCATCGTGCCATGCCTTGGCATCGAGATCAGCGGGAGCATAGCGGCGCGCCGCGCCGGCTGAGTTGATCAATATGTCGATGGGCCCCAGTTCCTTCTCGACCGCCGCCGCCATGCGCTCCGCTTCCTCGGCTTGAACGAGGTCGGCAACGAACAGCCTTGGTGCGTGCTTGCTGGAAGGCAGACGCGCGAGTGCTGCTTCCAGATTCTCGCGGCTTCGCGAGACCAGCGCGACCTTTGCCTGCTCGACGGCAAACGCCTGCGCGCACGCGTATCCGATCCCCTTGCTGGCTCCGGTGACGACGACGACCTTGTCGCTTAAGTGCAGATCCATCGCGATTCCTTCCAGATCGATCAGGTGCGAATGAGAAAACCGGCTCGGCGCCACAACGGACGTCAAGTCCGGACGCCCTCAGGGCGCGAGAACCGCACGCAAGCGCGCCCGGGTGCGCGCATACGCGTCGTCACGAGCTTCAGCGTTTGCTGCAATCGTCACGCCGCGGCCCGGATGAACGCCATTGGGAACATCGAGGTGCTGCGGACTAAGTCTGGGTGCATCGAAGCCGTGATAGGTATCGGGATACGTCTTGACATGCAGCGGCAGATCCATCGCTTCCATCGCTTCGCCCAACAGGATGCACGGTTTCGGCGAAGTCCAGTCGTCCGATTCGCCGATGAATATGCGAACCGGCGCAGCGGGTGAATAGCCTTCGCGCGCCCGTAGAGAACCATAGCAACCTGGATAGAACGCAATGGCGGTGAGATAGAACTCGTCCGGTTGGCGCAGCCGTGCGAGATACGCGGCAACGACAGGGTTCCTTGCGTTCATCGCTGCGAGAACCGCACTGCCGCCGTGCGACCAGCCGAGCAGAGCGATACGGTTGGAAGCAATCTCGGGACGGGAGCGCAGATACTCGAGCGCGCCTAGCACATCGAGGCGGCGATTATCCTGCGTGATCGGCTGTGCTCGCGCGGGCAGCGAGCACAATTCTCGAAGCCCTCGCGGATTGAAGCTGTCGGGAAACAGCACTGCGTAGCCTTCTGCCAAGAGAAGGTCCGCCATCGCCTGATGCCGCGCACTTAAGCGCTCATGGCTGCCTCTCGCATACATCCCATCGCAGCCGTGCAGCGCGACAACCGCAGGAAAGCCGCCGGAGGATGGGTCGGGCGTGAAGAACAGCCCGCTCAGCACCACAGGCTTGCCGCTCGCCCGGTCGATGTCGAGGCTGTTGAAGGCAACTTTCACGCCGGTTGCCGCAACGACGGGATACGCGGCCAGACAAGTGGCGAGCAAGGCGATGAATCGAACGCCGCGCGCCGATGCCCTCATCGGGGCCACCACGGCCAGCGCTCGAACCGCACCGCGTAGTCGATGACGACTCCGGCGAACACCGCGAGCCCGAACCAGTGATTGCCCAAGAACGCGCGGAAACAGCGCTGGCGATCGCGACCGCGGATCAGCAAGTAGTGCCAGAGCGCGACCAGCGAAGCGACCAGCACGCCTGTGTAATACCACGGCCCAAAGGCTTTGAGATGGCCCACGTACGTCATGCCGCCAAGGTAGATCGCGTAGCACAACATCACCACCAGGACGTCATACTTGCCGAAAGCGATCGCCGACGTATTGAGTCCCAGCTTCAGATCGTCGTCGCGGTCGACCATCGCGTATTCGGTGTCGTACGCCATCACCCAGAACATGTTGATGACCAGCAGCGCCCAGCCGAGCAGCGGCACGCCCTCTCCCGCTGCCGCGAACGCCATCGGGATCCCGAAGGAGAAGGCGACGCCGAGAAACGCCTGCGGCAGGAAGAAAAAACGCTTGAAAAACGGGTAGGCGATGGTGATGGCGAGCGCGGGCAGCGACAGCAAGATCGTGGCAAGGCTCAGCCTGAGGATCAGTAAAAAGGCGCAAAGCGACAGCACCGCCGCCAGCACCAGGGCTTCCCATGGAGCGATCTCACGCGTCGCGAGTGGACGTTTGGCCGTGCGCTCGACGTGAGCGTCGAAATTGCGGTCGGCGTAGTCGTTGATGGCGCAGCCAGCCGAGCGCATGAGCAGGGTGCCGAGCACGAAGATGCCGACAAGGACCCACGACGGCGCGCCTGCGGTCGCAATCCACAGCGCGGTCAGCGTCGGCCACAGCAGCAGCAGCGTGCCGATCGGCTTGTCGAGGCGGATGAGTCGCTCGTAGGCGTTGAGCCGCGCGGCGATCCTCTGCCATGGGCTCAGTTCAATTACCGGCGGGCTGGATTCGGTCACGGGATGACGAACATCGTTCAGCAATCGCTCACAGAGGCAGCGCAAGCTGCTTCTTAGGCGAACGGCGCGACACTTCCGCGAACAGCACGTCGGGCGTGGGGTATTTCAGACGCAACCGCAGCTCGCGCTTCATGCGAGCATTGGCGAGCCGCCGCGACTCGTTCATGAATGAAAGCAGCAGCGGTGCTATGCGCGCCTCGGCTTCGTCCCACGAAACCCGTGGCGGCCGCGGCAGGTGAAAGGCGTCGGCAACTGCGTCGAACCAGCCTCCCATCTTGAGCTCGGCATCGTCCGCGACGTTGTAGACGCGATTGGGTTTGCCGCGAAACGCCGCTGCAATCGCGGCGCGGGCGAGATCGTCGGCATGGATGTGATTGGTGAATACGTCATCCTCGGGCCGCAGCACCGGCGTGCCGTGCCTCAGGCGGTCGAGCGGCAGGCGAGTCTCGGCATAGATGCCCGGCGCGCGAAGAATGGCGAGCCTCACACCGTAGCGTTTTGCCCAGTCGCGAAGACGGTCTTCGGCAGCCGCTCGCCGGTGCGCGCGAGGTGTTTGCGCTCTTCGCGGCCGCGCTTCAGAGACGCGGGCCCCGGCGCAGTCGCCATAAACCCCGGTCGTGCTGATGTAGACCAGTCTCCGCGGTATAATCCGCGCCTTTGTCAGCGCGGCAATGAGCCTCACCGTTCGTGGATCATCGCGCCCATCCGCGGGCGGCGGCGCGAAGTGAAGCACGGCGAACGGCGCGGCGCGCAGACGGTCGAGACTGTGCAGGGCGTCGAGGTCGCCGATGATCGGGACGACGCCATGGCTGCGGAGCTTTGCAACGTCGTCTGGACGTCGTGTCAGACCGTACAACCTGACCCTGCCGCGCAACAACTCGGCCGCGCGCAGAGCAACATCGCCGCAGCCAATCAACAGAACCCGGATCACGCTTCAGTCCGTCAACCGCAACCTGATCACGAGCGAGCCTCTCGCGAAGGCGTAATTTCAGAACTTGGATCGATGGCGCACCAGATTACCATAAAACCCAGCGATCACTCGTTCGCGTGCGACGACGGTGAAACGATTCTTGCCGCCGCGATGCGCGCGGAGCTGATGATTCCTTACGGCTGCCGCAACGGCGCGTGCGGAACCTGCAAGACTCGCATCTTGAGCGGCAGCGTGAACTACGGCCACTACCAGGCGAGCACGCTCACGGAGGCAGAAAAACAACAGAACCTCGCTCTGCTGTGCGTTGCCTCTCCATTAACCGATGTGGCGGTCGAGATTCGCGACGTCCGGCGGTCGGGCGATATTCAGATCCGCAAGCTGCCCTGCCGCGTCGAGAAAATCGAAAAGCCGGCCCCCGATGTCGCTATCGTATGGCTCAAGCTTCCGGCCAACGAACGGCTGCGTTATTTTCCCGGCCAGTTCATTGATCTGCTGCTCAAGGACGGGCATCGCCGCAGTTTTTCCATCGCCACGCCGCCCGAGGATGAGGGGCTGCTCGAACTGCACATCCGGCACGTGCCGGGAGGACTTTTTTCCGATACGTTGTTCAGCGAGTTCAAGGGTCGCGAGATCCTTCGATTCGAAGGTCCCTTTGGTGCGTTCTACCTGCGCGAAGAATCGGACAAGCCGATCATTCTGGTCGCCGGCGGCACCGGCTTTGCGCCGATCAAGGCAGTGATCGAGCATGCGATCCGCCAGTCCATCGAAAGGCCCATAGTGCTCTACTGGGGCGTACGTTCGCTCATCGATCTCTACCTCCCGCAAATGCCGGGTGAATGGCAACGCCAGCTTAAGGACTTCACGTTCATTCCTGTGCTGTCGGAGCCCAAGCCCGAGGACCATTGGCCCGGCCGCACAGGGTTTGTGCACAAGGCCGTAATGGCCGATTTCGCCGATCTGTCGGGATACCAGGTCTACGCCTGCGGCGGTCCGGGGATGATCGAGGTTGCGCGCAATGAATTCATTGAGCAGCGCAAGCTGCCTCCGGAAGAGTTCTACGCCGATTCGTTCACCTACGCCGCGCCGGCGGAGGCGCAACCATAACGGCGACAATCAGGCGCGTTCGCGCGCGAGCTCATCGGTCGCCAGCTTGAGCGCGGCGACGAAGTGCGCATTGGCCTCGGCGTCGCGTCCCTGACGTCCAAGCATCTCGCCGAGCGCGAGATGCGCGCGCCAACCATCGTCCAGAGCAAGGCTCGCCTCCAGATAGGTTTGCGCTTTGCCCCAGAGCTGCGCGCGCTGACAGAGTACACCCAGCACACGCAACAACACCGCGTCCTGATTGTGCATGGTAAGCCAGCGTTCGGCCTGCTCGAGCTGACGCGTTGGATCGGCGAGGTGGCATTCGCCGTAGAGCTCGACAAGCTCCGAATCCCACTCGCGCGCCAGGCTCGCGGCAAGGATTTCGGCAGCATCTCGATCGCCGCCAAGCTGAAGGAAGCTCCGCGCCGCCGCCCGCGCGACTTTCGGGTGCTCGCGCGTTGCGTCAGGGAGACGCGACCACGTGTCGCGAAGGCCGGCGGCGTCGTACGCCAGCGCTTTGAGCAATTCGCTCTGCGCGGTGACACGCACGTGCTCGGCCTGGGTCGAATCGAAGACTTTGCGCCGTACCAGCTGCTCGAGCAGCGGAGGAATGTCGGCCCAGCGCCGTGCGGCCTGCAGCGCTCGCAATTCCAGACGAAGGCCGGCGGTGTGCAAACCTGCCTCCTGGCGCAGCGCCTGCAGCACGCGAAGCGCTTCCTGCGGCTGCCCCTGCTCGAGCGCCATCTCGGCCGAGAGCATCAGCCTCGGCCCCGCAAGGCTCGCCGACTGCACCTCGGGTCGCGCAAGGTGCCGTTCGGCGGCGTCGAAATCGCGCATGTCGATCGCGGCGCGCGCCGCGATGAACGCATTGAGCGCCGACGCTCCGGGTACGTTCAGCGATTCCTGGGCGTGCTGCTGCGCCTTGCCGTATCGGCCTTCCAGCAGCGCGACGACGGCTGCATCCTGCTTCGCACGCGCCCGTTCGAGCTTCTGCTGCCGCCGCAGAACCCGAACCTGCGCGGGCAGGCGCAGCGTGCGCACCACCACTCGGATCGCCATATAGAGCAGGATGAAGCCGGCGACGACGAGCACCAGCAGCAGATTGAGCGACAGCTCGACGCGGTACGGCGGCGCGACGACCAGCGCGTAACCTGCGTTGAGCTTCACCGCGAGCGCGGCAACAACCGCGGCAACGGCAAGGAGCAGGAACCAGAACAGGAAGCGCACTAGCGGGCCAGGTAGGATTAACGTGAGCTGGAGACGCGTTGCGCGGCCAAGAACACGGGGCGCTAGCGCAACGGCTTTTCGCGCGCAAGTTTGAGCACGCGCACCGCTTCGAGGCTGCGCGCGAGATCCGGAATCTCGGTCGCCATATCGGTCGCCTGCAGCTGCTTAATCAGAGCCAGCATCGTCTGAACAGGAGGCGAGCGTGTGTCGAAGTACTTGCGCAGCCATGCGTCGGCAGCGCTCAGATCGGCCCGAAAATTGGTCTGATCGCGAAAGAGCAGATCGAAGCGAGCAGAAAGCAGCCGAAGCTTCAGGTTCTCCCGCAGGAAGTACTGCTGCTGCGGCGAGAGCAGCGGTGCTTCGGGGCGGTCGAGATTTTCGATGCGCACGAGCTGACGCATGTCCTGCCATGCTTCGCGCAAGAAACGGCGCCACCCTGGCTCTTCCTTGGGCGCGGGCGGTGCCGGCGGCGTGGGAAGCCGTTCTTCCAGCGCGAGCGGCAACGTGTCGACGGTTGCGATCGCCTGGTCGAGTCGCAGCGACAAGCCGGCGACGTCGACGAAAGGCACCGCCTTCAGCCGATCCATGTCGCGCGCCAGGGCACGCCGCAATGGCACGAACTGCGGGCGGTCCAAGCGCTGCAGTTTGGAATCGGCGAGCTGCAGCGCAGCGAGGGCAGCGGAGACATTTCCCGCGAGCTGCAGCTGCTGACCCGCGAGCAGCAGCACCTGCTCGATTTCGGTGAGCGCCCATTCGTCACGCGACGGCGCCAGCTCGCGATACAGCGCCTCGAGCGCCGCCTGCTGCGTCTGCGATTCGGCCAAGCGCGTTTCAAGCAGCGTGATCTTGGCTTGCGTTTCGCGCAGCGCTTCCTGCGTCTCCTTGAGGCTGGCGCGCAGCGTTGCGTCGCCGGCCTCGACTTCGCCGAGCCGTTTTGCCGCTTCCAGGCGCAGCTCTCGCTGCGAGTTGCGCGCGTCGACCCACACCAGGGCGATCGCGCCCGCCAACGCGAGAAGCACGACTGCAAGCAACCAGCGGCGGCGGCGCTCTCTATCGTCGGGCGGGATGGCTTTCCGTGCCGGCGGTGACGCGGAGGCAGCGGCTTCGGTCACCGGTTCTGGCATACGGTCCGGAGGGAAATCAACTGGGCACCGATTGTAGCAGCCCGATGCTGGGTACGCCGTCGCTCGACGTCTCATTCGGAGCGCAATTGCTGGCCGTCGACGCCGCGCTCAACTAGCAGGCTGATGCAGAACCCGTCGTGGCCGCGCAGCGGCTTGGCGGGATGAGATGCACGAAGCGGCGAGCGACGTGTGCTCGACCGCACACGAGCGAGCCGCGACAAAGCAGCTCGCCGGCCAAGCCGCTGCCCGTCCGGGTTTCGACGATATGGCCCCGGCTGCTGCGTTGTTCGCCTTGCGAATATGCACAAGCTATTCGACGCGGCTCGCGCCTTGCGTCCGGGGCCATCTCGTCCGAAACGCGGCTCATGAGGGGTTCTGCATCAGCCTGCTAGAATGCTTTCCGCGTCGATTCCCGCGCGCGGCGCCGCTCACCTCCGGTGTACCGTGATCATTTTGGCCATCAGCGTCGCCATCCTTCTCGGTGCGCTTGCCGGCTATTTCCTCGGTACGCGTCCCCGCGCCGATGCGTTCTCGAAGCAGGCCATCGAGCCCGCGCCGGTCACGGTCGCTTCCGGAACGCAGACTCTCAGCACCAGTGACGATGGTGTCGATCGAGAGAAGGCGCGCATCATCCGCAGCCTGGAATCCGAATCGTGGAGACTGCGCGACGATCTCACCCGATGCGAAGCGATCTCGTCCGAGATGGCGCTCGGGCGCCAGGAGCGCGAGCGGCTTTCGCTCGAGCTCGCCGATGCTCGCGGTGAAGCGGCGCGCTATCGGCAACTCGTGCTCGATATCGAAAACAAGGCTCCGCCGCCGATACTGCTCGGAGCCGCCGAGCCCGACGACTTGAAGCTCATTGTCGGAATCGGTCCGGTGCTCGAGCGCATGCTGCATAACCTGGGCGTGGGCACCTTCCGCCAGATCGCGCGCTGGACCGAACGCGATGTTGCCGACTTCGATGCGAAGCTGCCCGAATTTCCGGGCCGTATCGTGCGCGACCAGTGGGTGACCCAAGCGCGGGCGCTGCACGAGTCGAAGTACGGCGAACGCCCGTGAGCATTGCGACGGGGCAGCCCTAAAGGTGGTGCAGCGACAAAGTGTCGGGGCGTCGAGCCTGCTGCAGATCGTGATCCTTGCGCTGGTCTGGGGATGCAACTGGCCCGTGATCAAGTATGGCGTCACCGAGCTTCGTCCTCTGACTTTTCGTGCGGCAACGCTTGGCTTTGCCGCGCTGGGTCTTCTTCTTGTCTCGAAGCTTTCCGGCGAGTCAATTCGCATTCCACGCGCGCTTTGGGCTAAGGTCATTGCGCTTGCAGTGGTGAACATCGTCGGCTGGAACGCATTGATTGTGTTCGGCGTACAGCAGATGTCGGCAGGACGCTCTGCGATCCTCGCCTACACCATGCCGATCTGGGCAGTGCTTTTCGGTCTCGGACTGCTGCACGAGCCGCTGTCCAAGCTCAAGATTGCCGGCCTCGTGCTCGGGATGTGCGGAATGGTGGTGCTGCTCGGAGACGACATCCAGACGCTCAGGCGTTCGCCATTCGGAGCACTATTCGTCCTTGGTGCCGCGGTAACCTGGGCGTTCGGAACGGTGCTGCTTCGCCGGTGGAAAGTGCCGGTGCCGCAGAACACCCTGACCGGCTGGATGATGCTGCTCGGGTGGATTCCCATCGCCGTCTGCGTGCCGCTGTTCGATCCGCATCCGCTGGCGTCGCTCGTCACCATGTCTGGCATGGCGTGGTTTGCGGTGCTCTACAACATTTTTCTCGCTGGAACGCTTGCGTACTGGGCTTGGTTCAAGATGGCGCGCACGCTGCCCGTAGCAGTCAGCTCGCTGTCTTCCCTGCCGGTGCCGGTCGTCGGTGTGCTGTCGGGAATGCTGTTCCTGGGCGAGCGGCCCGGAGCGAGCGAATTCGTAGCGCTGGCGCTGGTGCTGGCGTCGCTCGCGGCGGTGTTGTTCGCGCCCGCATCGAAGGCTGATATCGTGAGGACAGTCCCCGAGTAGCGAGAGGCGCGAGAGGCGACCCGCGAGCAACGCGAGCGGCTGCCGCGGGAAGCTCGGTTGGGCGATTAGGTCTTGGTCGCCTGCTCGAGGAGGCGGCCTCAAGCCAGCTCGGGTATGAGCGTCAGCGTCTTCCTGGTCGCGAACCACGCGTCGACGTTCGCCTTGCAAAGATCGCCCATTGCCTGCCGCGTCTCGCGCGTTGCGCTACCGACATGAGGCAGCAGCACGACGTTGTCCATGCTCATGAGCGCCGCTGGAATGTGCGGCTCGTCCGCGAACACGTCGAGTCCCGCACCCTTGATGGTTCCTGCCTGCAACGCCGCCACCAGAGCAGGCTCATCGACGATCGAGCCGCGGGCGATATTGATGAGCGTCCCTTTTTTCCCCAACGCGGCGAGAACCTCGGAGTTCACGATGTTCCTGGTCGCCTCGCCCCCAGGACACGCGACCACCAGAAAATCGACCGCTCCAGCGAGCGTTTTGAGATCGCGCATGTATTCGTATGGAACTTCCTGCGGCTTGCGCCCGGTGTAGGCGACCTTCATCCCCATCGCGGACACCCGATGGGCGATTGCCTTGCCGATGCGTCCCAATCCGAGAACGCCGATTTTCCTGCCGGATAGCTTGGTAGTGAGCTCGGAACCGCGCTTCTCCCACTCTCCGGCGTGAACGAAGCGATTCGCGCGCACGAAGCCTCGTCCGGTCATGAGAATCAATCCCAGCGCAACGTCGGCCACGTCGTCGGTGAGCACGTCAGGCGTGTTGGTGACTTTGATGCCGCGTTGCTTGCAATAGGCGACGGGCACGCCGTCGTAGCCGACGCCGAACACCGAGATGATCTCGAGCTTGGGCAGCGCGTCGAGCAGCGTCGTCGGCGTAGCAGTGCCGCCTCCTTGGACGAGACCACGGATCTTGGCGCCATCTGCCGCAAGCAACGCAGCCTTGTCGGTCGCCTGGTGATAATCGTGGCATCGATAGTCGGCCTTGAGAGGATCGTACAGAAATGCTGGCAACGGAGCGGTAACGATGATGTCGGGTTGCATGGAATGAGCCTTTTATCTGGCTGCGAAGTATTCTAACAATGCCGCGATCAGACCGGCATCCGCTGCCTCAGTGACAATCGTCTGCCGGACGCCTAGCTTGCTCGCCCGCGCGGCAATGCGAGCATGCGGCATGAATGCCGGGATCGCGACGAACTGATCGCGCGCCGCCGCACCGAGAATGTTCCAGAGATTGTCGAGTCCTTCGCTGCTGGTGAGCGTGACGGCGTCGATGCGGCCCTCGCGCAGCGCGTCCTCGAGTCCTTCGGCTCCAGCCTCCGGTCTGGCGCGACGGTAGCACTCGACATAATCGACGTGCGCCCCTCTGGATGTCAGCGCGTCGCCCAGCAGCTCGCGGCCACCGCCGCCGCGAAAAATGACAACGCGCTTGGATTCCGCGTGCTGCAATTCCGGGAGCGCAAGCAGCCCTTCGCTATCCATGGTGGTCGAAGGAACACGCGCGTTGGTCACCCCTACCGCGGCCAGCGCCGCGGCGGTGCCCGGTCCGGGTGCAAAGGCAATCAGCTTTGCCGGCCAGGCCGCAGGATCACCCACACCGTACTCGACTGCGTTAGCGCTGACGAACACCGCGTAATCGTAGCTGGCGAGCTCACGCTGAGCCCTCGCCAGTGCCGGAACGTCCTCGGGAGGCAGAATGACCATCGCCGGGAAAATGATCGGCTTGCCGCCGAGCGCGGCGATCTCGCGGGCGAGAGCGGCAGCCTGTCGTGCCGGGCGCGTGATCAAAATACCCGCGCCACGGAGATTGCCGCTGCTCATTCGACGAGAATCTTGGCGGCGCCGCGCGCGATCAGATCTGCACCGAGTGCGTCTCCAAGTGCCTGCGCAGCCGCCGAGGTCGTTGCCACTGCGGATCGCTCGCCGCGCAGCACCGTTCGGCCGTCACGGCTGGCGATCAAGCCGCGCAGCCACAACTGATTTCCTCGGAGCGTCGCGTAAGCCGCAAGCGGAGTGTGGCAGTCGCCAGCGAGACTTTTTCCGAACGCGCGCTCTGCAGTCGTCGCCAGCGTCGTCTGGTTGTCGGCAAGTCTGCCGATTGCATCTATCACGTCGTGCCGGTCGGCGCGGCACTCGAGTGCCAACGCTCCCTGGCCGACGGCAGGCAGGCTCTCGCCGGGATCCAGCAGCGACGTGATGCGTGCAGTGCAAGCGAGCCGCTTCAACCCGGCGGCCGCAAGAATGATCGCCGCATAGCGGCCTTCATCGAGCTTGCGCAGGCGCGTGTTGACGTTACCGCGTAGCGGTTCCACCACCAACCGCGGATGGCGCTCGCGCAGTTGTGCCTCGCGGCGGAGGCTCGATGTTCCGACCTTGCTGCCGGGGGGCAATTCGGCGAGGGAACCATATGCGTTGCAAACGAAGGCATCGCGCGGATCCTCGCGTTCCATGATGGCGGCGAGGGTGAAGCCCGGCGGCATGTCCATCGGAACGTCCTTGAGCGAATGCACTGCGAGATCGGCATGTCCGTCCTGCATCGCCTGCTCGAGTTCCTTGATGAACAGTCCCTTGCCCCCGATGTCGGCCAGCGGTTGATCGACGATTCTGTCGCCGTGCGTGGTAAGGCCCAGCAGCTCGATCTCGCACGATCGATAAAGAGCGTGCAGGCGGTCGCGGACATGTTCGGCCTGCCACATCGCGAGCGCGGACCGCCGCGTGGCGATGACAAGACGCTCAGGAGCCAAGGATGACATCGGGAGACAGAAAAACCGCGACGCGCGTGCGCCGAGTCTAGCACGCGCCAAAAGTCGCTTTAGGGCCGCCTTTGAAACCAACCGGTGAGTGCGAGCCGCTCGCGTCTGGCAGGCAGCACCTCATGCTCGAATCTCTCGGACAGGAAGCAGACCAGCGTGCCACCGGCCGGCAGGATGTCGCGAGTGTCCTTGTCACGGTAGATTCTGAGCGCGCCGCCATCCGCTTCGCCCCACGATTCGTTGAGATAGAGCACACATGACAGAACGCGTCGTGCATCGCCGTGAAAGCCATCGCGATGGCGCCCGTAGTGCGCGCCGCACGGGTAAATGGCGTAGTGTCCCTCGAAGGAAAACAGGCCCAGATACATCGACTGGTTGAGTGCAACGCGCAGGCGCTCGAGCGCAACCCACCACGGCCGCGTCGAAGTGTCTGCATCGGCCTCATCGATCCATGCGATGCGGTCGCCGCGTATCGCTTCGTTCTTCCTGAGCTCGGGGCCGCGGCCGATGCCGGCCGCGCGAAATTCCCTGGCAGCATCGCGGCGACGCGCATCCGCCGCCAGAGCGGTTACGACGGCCCCCGTTAGGAAATCGCGCTCGACGGCGCAGCCCTCTTCGGCTACCGCCGCGCAGATCCGGTCGAGCGAATGGATCGAGCGCGGCATTGCACGCTCCTTTCGTCGGGGAGATAACCCTATCTTATAATTGTCGCCGATGCACGCGAGGCGGCGAACAGCTCCGCTCGAGAGGAGATCTCGATTATGCGCATTGTCATCACCGGCGGCGCCGGCTTCCTCGGCAGCCGTCTCGCTCGTGCCATTCTTGACCGCGGCACGCTTACCAATGCTCAGGGCGAAAAAGCCGAAGTGACGGAGCTGGTTCTGTTCGACGTCGCGCCGCCCAAAACCACGGACGCACAGGTCCGTCCCGTCACCGGCGATCTGGCCGACGAAGATCTCGTCGCTCGCGTCGTGACGCCGGAGACCGATTCGATTTTTCATCTCGCTGCGGTGGTGAGCGGGCAAGCGGAAGCCGAGTTTGACACCGGCATGCGCGTCAATCTCGACGCCACGCGGACCCTGCTCGAACGCTGCCGCGCGTTGAATCGGCCGCCGAAATTCGTGTTCACCAGCTCGCTTGCGGTATTCGGCGGAGTGTTGCCCGATCCGGTGAAGGACGATTCCTCCATCACGCCGCAGACCTCCTACGGCGCGCAAAAGGCTATGGGCGAGCTCATGGTCTACGACATGACGCGCAAAGGCTTCATCGAGGGACGCTCATTGCGATTGCCCACCATCACTGTGCGGCCAGGCAAACCGAACCGCGCCGCATCGGGCTTTGCGAGCGGCATCATCCGCGAGCCGTTGTCGGGCGTCGAGGGGATTTGTCCCGTGGGACCCGACGCGGCGATGTGGGTGTCATCGCCGCGCACTGTAATCGGCAATCTTCTTGTCGGCCACGAGGTCGCAGAGGACGCATTCGCCAGAGCGGGCTTCGCGCACACTCGCTCCGTCAACGTTCCGGGCATCCGCATCGGCGTCGGAGCCATGGTCGAGGCGCTCAAGCGCGTTTCCGGCGATGCCGTCGCGTCGCTGGTGAAATGGCAACTCGATCCGGTGATCGACAAGATCGTAGCGACCTGGCCCGCCAATTTTGCGCCGGTGTTGGGGCTGGCGCTGGGAATGAAGGCGGACCGCGATTTCGACTCGATCATCCGTCAGTACATTGACGACGAGCTTCAGTCTTCGCGTCCTGCGGATTCGCGAGGCTCTCGATAAACGCAGCAATATCCGCTGGGGTAGATCGCTAAGCGGGCAGGGCAACCGGTTCCACTGCGGCGAGCGCCTCCAGCAAGAGAGCCGATCCGCCGTTCCGCAGGCGCTGCGCGTCCGACAGCAGGTATCTGAAGCGGCGGCCTCCAGGCTGGCCGTGGTACAGACCGAGCACGTGCCGGGCGATGCCGCGCAGACCCACGCCCTCGCGGAGTCGCGCTTCGACATAGGGAATGAGCGCCTCGATCACCTGAGACCGCGTACGTGGCCGCAATCGATCGTCGAAGCAATACGCCTCGGCTTCGGCAAGAATCCACGGGTGATGATAGGCGATACGACCAAGCATGACTCCGTCGACGTGGCGGAGCTGTTCGGCGATGGCGCCGTGTGTGGTAATACCGCCGTTGATGACAATGGTGAGATGTGGAAATTGCCGCTTCAAACGGTGCACGTACTCGTATTTCAGCGGCGGCACTTCGCGGTTTTCCTTCGGCGACAGGCCCTTGAGGATTGCGTTGCGAGCGTGGACCATGAACACGCTCGCGCCCGCCGTCGCCACCGTGCCGACGAAATCGCGCACGAAAGATTAATCCTCGATCGCATCGATGCCGATCCGGTGCTTCACCGTGACGGGCAAGGCGACGGCGTCGCGAATGGCGCGAACGCAGTCTCCGACCAGGCGAGGATCCGCCATCAGACAGGCGCCAAAGCTGCCGGTCTGGACCCGCTCCGACGGGCACCCGACGTTAAGATTGATCTCGTCGTAGCCCCAGGCCTCGCCCAGCCGTGCGCAATGCGCCAGCGCATGCGGATCGCTGCCTCCGAGCTGCAACGCGACCGGATGTTCCGCCGGATCGAAATCGAGATGCCGCGGCACGTTGCCGAACATGAGCGCACCGGTGGTGACCATCTCGGTGTACAGGCGAGCACGAGGGCTCACCTGACGCAGGAAGTAGCGGCAATGACGGTCTGTCCAGTCCATCATGGGCGCGACGCAGAGCCGATGCGGCTGACTGATCATGCGCTTGAAGTTGCGATGCTCGTCCATTCCGATATCAAGCGACGTTGAGTATCGCGGCGGTGCGAACGGGTGGACCGCCGTTCATGAATCGATGGTGAGCGAACCATTCCTTTTGCGCAAGCCGTATCATTTCCTCGACGTCCCGCAACGACGCAACCCATGCCGCAGTCATTCGCGTACCTTACCGAGCTTGCGCTGTTGCTGCTGTTGGCAACCCTCTGGGGCGCGTCGTACACCTTTATCAAGCTGGGGGTCGAAACCATCCCGCCGGTGACGTTCATTGCCGCACGAACCACCATTGCGGCTGCAGTGCTGTTTGGCGTTCTGCGCGCACGTGGGATCGCGATGCCAACCGACCCTGCTCTGTGGCGGCGCTTTCTGTTCCAGGCATGCCTCAACAGCGTGATTCCTTTTACGTTGATCGCCTGGGCCGAAAAATCGGTGGACGCCGGCCTCGCAACGATCCTCAATTCGACAGCGCCGATCTTCACCTTTGTTCTGGCGTGGTGCCTCGGGCGCCAGATAACGGCAACTGGCCGGCAGTTGTTTGGCGTCGCTTCGGGAATGCTCGGCATCATATTGATCGTAGGCGTCCAGGCGCTATCGGGCGTCGGGCAGGAACTGGCTGCCCAGTTGGCCATCGTCGGGGCCACCGTCTGCTACGCCGGCGCTGCGATCTTCGGTCGGAGCTTCCACGGGCTCGACCCGATGTTGCCGGCCACGGGCTCATTGATCTGCGGTGCGGTCGTGCTCGTTCCGATCAGCGTCGTTGTGGATCATCCATGGACGATCGTGCCCTCCGGTCGCTCGATGCTTGCCCTGATCTGCCTGTCGATCTTTTCGACGGCACTCGCGTTCACGATCTACTTCCGGCTCCTCCAGACGCTTGGACCGGTAGCCGCTACCTCGCAGGCGTACCTCCGGGTGCCCATCGGCGTTGCAATCGGCGTGGTGTTTCTCCGGGAGGAGCTTTCGTCCACGACGTTGCTCGGCCTGCTCTGCGTGATCGCGGGCGTGGCTGCGATGACCATTTCGCGCCAGACGAGGTAACGGCCCCGATTCGACTGCGAGTAGCGATCGCTGCCAACGCACAAGCGCATCTCCGGCACGCCCTTCGTATCTCAGCGGCCGGTGCGTGATCGTTGGAAATCGGAGAGCTCGACCGGTGGCACCAGCGCCGCCTCGCGCTGGCGAACCCACCATCGACCGCTCGAGGCGTGCTCCTCGGAAGTCGCGAATCGATAGTCGTAGATCGTGGCGCGAACGTATCTGGGCGGATGATCAGGAAATGGATTGGCAGCGAGTAAAGCGGTCACCGAAGAGCTCGCCTGCAACAGCCGCACCAGAAAATTGCCGAACCATGCCTCCTGCCACCCTCCCAGAGCCGCGAACCACATTTGCCAATCGAGCCGCGGCTGATGGGGAATGTTCCATGACAGCGGCCGCGATTCAGCGCCTGGCTTGTAGCGGAACTCGTATTCGCGCCATTCCTGTCCATCGTCTGAGCCCTCGATCACGATCTCCGGGCGCGACGTGGTCATCACGGCAAACAGGCCGTATCGATTGACGATTTGAAGGGGATCGACGACGTCCGAAAGTACGCTGGCAACTGGGATGTTGCGGTCGAAGAGAAGCTGCGAGATGCGATTTACGCCGGCAGGAACGACCACAAGCGAGAGAAGTGTGGCGATCGCTGCGGCCATGCGCCCTGGTGGCAGCGTCCTTCGCTGGATGAAGTCACGCAGTTTGAGCGGGATCGCAACGCGCAGCGCGGCATCGTCGAACAGGAACACGCACAGCAGAATGGTGAGCAGATTGAAAAAGTTGTAGTTGCCGGTGAGCGCGACCAGCAGCTGGAAGACGATGATGCACCACGCCGCAGCGGCCCTAAGTCGTCTCGGCGCGAAGATGAGAAACACCGCACCGATTTCAACAGCGAGAGTAGCGGCCGCTCCGGCCGCCAGAGCCCAGTGCGGCAGTTGCGCGACGTACCAGGCGACGGGCGTCGGCAGCGGTTGCGTCTCGAAGTGGTATTCCAGCGCGGTAAGGCTCCGCCACGTCGCGTCCCCCGATGCGAGTTTCGCGGCCCCCGCCATGAACATGTAGCGAAAGACCAGCCAGCGGTAGAGGCACACGATGATGCGCGAGCCGCTCGGGAGGAAGATCGCGAGGAATCCGGTTTCCAGCAGCAGCGCGTCCCATTGGAAGCTCATGAATCCCTGTCCCGCGTAGGTGCAGGAAAGATAGAGCGCGAACAGGGCTACCAGTACCGGCCGCACGGCGATTCCCGCGATAAGAACAATCGCAAGCGCTGCGCCGGCCACGGTGGCCGCGATCAATGCGCCATCGCTGGCGTCCAGCCAAAACAGTGTCGGCACGTACCAGTAGGCAGCTCCACCGAAGTATTGACGCGCAGCGAGAAGGTAGGACGCGATAGGCGAAATGCCGCTGCTACCGACCAGCCCTAGGATCTGCACGCCGAGCGACGCGAATGCCGCGAGGTAGATGAGCCCCAATCCTCGGAGAAACACCCAGCGGACCAGATCGTAGCGAGGCGGCTCCAGTGAGCCCCAGAGCAGGCGCGTGAGATGGTTCAGCAGTCCGCGGTGACCGGCGAAAAACCGGTATGCCATTTCAGACGCCGGCGCGAAACCTGGAACGTTCTCATAAAACCACCACCATCCTCGACGTCCCGGAGCGTACTGCAGCACTCGATATGTCGCCGCTGCGCCGGCATAGACGCGCCCACCGGGCTCGACGAATTGGATGGCGCGGCGGAACGCGTCGATCGATATCGCCGGATAGTCTGCCGCAGCGTCCTGATAGGCGCGGTAATCAATTCGCCCGCCGGTGAGACCTTCCCAATATCTCACCCACTGCCGGCAGATGCCGCAATCGCCGTCATAGATCAGCGTCGGGCGTGCGTTCGACACGATGACGTTCGGCAATGAGTCTTTGCGTGTCGATTGCGAGCAAGCGAGCGCACGCCCATCGCGCCGCTTTTCTGCTCTTCCTAACCCTCCAGGAGGCTCGCTTCCTGCTCGGTCAGATGCCCTTTGTGACGCGTGTCAGGCATGGTAATGGCGGCGACTAACGCGATGCCGCACATGATGGTCACGTACCAGAAAAAGGTCGATTCCATCCCGATCGACTTGAACCAGAGCGCGACGTATTCCGCGCTGCCGCCGAAGATCGCGTTGGCGATAGCGTAAGAGAGTCCCACACCGAGCGCGCGCACGTGCATGGGAAATAGCTCCGCCTTCACCAACCCGCTGATCGATGTATAAAAGCTCACGCCAGCCAGCGCTAGGATCACCAATCCGAACGCCGTATACGGATCGCTGACGTGCGCCAGCGCGCTCAAGATGGGCACTGTGGCGATTATAGTGAAAACGCCGAAGCACAGCATCGAATTGCGACGGCCGATCTTGTCCGACAGCGCTCCGAACACGGGCTGCAGAATCATGTAGCAGAACAGCACGACCGTCATGACACGGCTCGCCGTCTTGGCATCCATCCCCGCTGTGTTGACCAGGTACTTCTGCATGTAGGTGGTGAAGGTGTAGAAGATGAGCGAGCCTCCGGCGGTGAATCCCAGCACGGTTAAGAACGAACGGGGATAGCGAAAGACGCCCTTGATCGTTCCCGCGTCCTTCTGCTGTCTGACCGATTCCGAGGTCGTTTCGGCGAGAGAGCGCCGCAGGAAGAACGCGATGACCGCAGCGACCGCGCCGATGGCGAACGGAACGCGCCAGCCCCAGCTCTTGAGCTCATCGTTGGACAGAAACGCCTGCAAGATGACGAGTACCAGCACAGCGAGAAGTTGTCCGCCGATCAGCGTGACGTACTGGAACGATGCGAAAAAGCCGCGATGCCGGTGCAGTGCGACTTCGCTCATGTAGGTGGCACTGGTGCCGTACTCGCCTCCGACGGAAAGGCCCTGCAGCAGTCTCGCGAACAGCAGCATTGCCGGCGCCGCTAGGCCGATGCTGGCGTAAGTTGGCAACACCGCCACGAGCAGCGAGCCGGCGCACATCACGATGACTGCGATCATCATCGAGGCGCGACGGCCGTGCTTGTCGGCGATGCGCCCGAACACCCAGCTCCCGATTGGCCGCATGAGAAAGCCGGCGGCAAAGACGCCCGCCGCGTTCAGGAGCTGCGTCGTCTGGTTGCCTGAAGGAAAGAACTCGGAAGCGAAATACAGTGCAGTGAACGAGTAGACATAGAAGTCGTACCACTCCACCAGATTCCCCGACGATCCCCCGACGATCGCCCAGATTCGGCGTCCAACATCGGTTTTGCCGATACTGTGGCTCGACTGACGCTGAGCAAGGGTTGCTGCCATGTTGTTCTCCTTAGCGAAAACTCATGATGATCTACAGGTTGCAGCCCACCAATAGCAATGACACCCGGCACAAGCTGAATTGCAGCAGTAGCGCAGTCAGTCGTCAAAGAAATGAGTCGTCGGATCTTACAATCGCCATCGGGTGTTCCACCGGATTTCCTGGTGCAAATCCTCTTGAGCATGCGATTCAAACGCTTACCGAAACAGTCCGATTGGGTACGGTTCTTGCGGTCGATGCGGGACTTGAAGCCAGGGATAGGGCGATCTACGGCGTCAAGCCCGGGAGGCATAAGTGTCGAGAACCATGCGGGAGAACTCGCTACGATTCTTTTTAATCGCAGCCGCTGCAGCATTCTTGGTATTCGGCTCGGCCGCGCGGGCAGTGGTCTATGATGTTGGATTCGACCCGCCCTTTGTCGTTCCAGGCACGATTACCATCGGGGTCGACAACTCGTGCATCGTTCCTGGATTTCACCTGTGCGCATTCGACGTCACCAGCGTCGATTTTGTCGATACTCTGGGACGGGAATGGGACATATCGAGTCCGCGCCTTGGAATCGGGCTCGCTGTTGATTTCTCGTTGACCGACGCTCTGCTGGGGATTTCGGTGGTCATCCCGAATCTCCATTTGGTGTCCGACCCCGAGCTGCAGAACCCGTGTGGCCGCTACGCTTCGCCAACGTTGATATTCCTGATGGACGTCGGAGACAGGGATATCGATTTCACCCACGCCCTACTGAGCCACAAGGACCAAGACGATCAGGTGTCGACGAGCGTGCTGTTCACCTGCGGCAGTCTGATCAACACGGGATCCGTCACGGGGATTGCGCAAGCACCCGAGCCCGCAACGTTAGCGCTGCTCGGTTTCGGATTGGGCGGCATTGCGCTGGCACGACGTCGCAAGTCGCGCTGAGGCTGCCTCGCCGAATAGCGAGGCTTCCGCTTTTGCGCTGATGTTGCGAGCTTCGCGAACGATGCTGGCGATCCCCCGATTGAAACCTTGCTCTCGGCTCGATCCCGCGTTCTCGGCTTCGTCAGGACCTTGCAAGTACCCTGTTGGTTTCAACTGTCGGATTGTTTGACAGGCCCGAGAGCCTTGAATCCGTCGGCCCCAACCCTCTTGATCGATCAATTTAGTTGATTCAGAGACTTACAAATTGTGCGCCGCGGTGGGTGCATTTCTTGCTGTCCATTACAGTCGGTCCAGAAAGGCGTTAAAGGGGAGACGCATTCCTGGGGTTTTTAGCCGGCGTCGGGCGTCGGCATTCAGGAGCGGAGACTCGCCATGATCAGCAAATCCTGTCGAAACCTTTTTTGTGCAACAACCGCAGCCGTTTGCTGGCTATTCAGCTTCGGCGCGCACGCGGCTTATGACGTCGGTTGGGACCCGACGCTCTTCGGCGGAATCGTCGAGATCGATGTCGCCCCCGCCTGCTTTTCGCCTTTCCCGTCGAGCAGCAATCCTTGTGCCTTTGACGTCCTCAGCGGAAGTTTCAAAGACGGCGGGGGCAACTCGTGGACGATTCTCAGCGATCCTGGCGCCGGTATCGCCGTGAGGGTGGACTCAAGCGACATGCTCACGGGAATCGAGTTGACGATCAACTCTTCTTTCTTGAGCCCGAACTTTGAATCACCTTGCGACGGCGAAACCTTGAGCTTCGCCCTCGACGGCACAGTGAGCTTCAATTGCGGTGGCGACTCCGGCTTGAGCGCCACCGGGACGGTCACATCGATTACTCAAGTCCCCGAGCCGGTCACGCTCGCTTTGCTTGGCATCGGTCTCACGGGACTCGCACTGACGCGGCGCCGTAGGCAGTGAGCCATTCGCTTCGCGAAGGCCCCGCTCGCGTGGCGGGGCTTTTGTTTGTCGCTTGATGGTCCCGGCTACGCCGCGACCGGAGATCGCGGTGTAGCCGCCAGAGCTTGCTCGATCGCCTTTTCGAGCGTCAACGCTGCGCCGGCCGACCAAGCGGCATCGAAGATTTCACCTCCTACGGAGTTGCGCGCGGCCTCGAGATTCCTTCGGCGGTTTGCGTCACCCCGTGGTGAGCGTAGCCCCAGAAAATCGCGCGCCGCCGCCACCGCTGCATGTAGCTTTACAGCCTCGTCCGCATGCCCGACGGCTAGTAATAGATCAGCTTGGTCCTCGAGACAGTCGATGGCTTCCGAATTCATTCCGAAAGAGTGAAAGTCGGTCAGTGCGTCGGCCATTTTCGTGCGAGCAGAATCGTGGTTCCCGCTTACGGCGTCTGCTTTGCCAGACCGCCAGAGCGCGATTGCTGCGCCGCGCTTGTCCTTGGTGTCTAGGCAGATCTTGAGTGACCGCGAGAACCGTGCGGCGGCAGTTTGCGGATCACCAGCACGCAGGGCGACTTCTCCGAGGTTGCGCTCGCACTCTGCCTCCAGCTCTTGATGCTTGATGCTTTGCGCAATCACAAGACCCTGGCTGAAAAACTCCCGCGCGGCAGCATCGTCTTCCTGTCGTCCGGCGATCTCGCCGAGATTGATAAGCCCAATCGATTCTCCCATGCGGTCACCGAGCTCGCGAAAGATGCGCAGGGCCTCTTCCTCGCACTCGCGAGCCTTCATTCCCTCGTTCTGGTTCACATACGCGGTCGACAGCGTCGAAAGCGTGGCCGCGATTTCGCGCGGATTTCCCAGCGCTCGCCGAATCTCGAGGCTCTCCAGCAGCATCTTCGTTGCTTCGGCGTTGTCGCCCTGGTTCATTGCCAGCACTGCGCCGGTATAGAGTGCATGCGCTCGCGCTATGTTGGGCTCCTGCACGCTTGGTAAATCAAGCGCGGCACGTATATTGTTCCGGCCCTCTGTTGAGTAACCACCGAGGGTGCGGAAGCGCATCAACGCAACTTCGATCTTTATCGCGATGACTGGGTCGACCCCGCCGCCAAGGGCAAACGCCGTTGCGGCGCGCAAATTGTCGAGCTCCGCCTCGACGCGTCGCATCCACTCCGCCTGATCCGGCCCGTGCAGCTCCTCGCGTGCTTTCTTCGCGAAGCCGTGGTAATGGCTGCAGTGCCTCGCGGCTGTTGCGGCCAGGTCGCCACGCCCGGCGAGATTTTCGTGCGCAAAATCACGCACCGTCTTCTGCAGCCCGTAGCGTCCCTTTTCATCGCCCAGCTCGATCAAGTGTTCCCGAGCGAATTCGCGGATCGTTTCCAGCATTCCATAGCGGGACCAGCCCTCTTCCTGCTTGACCATCACCAGCGACTTTTCGACCAGGGAAGTCACCAGATCCAAGATGTCCTGGGGCAGGAGCGGGTCTGCGCCGCACACCGCCTCCGCGGCGTCGAGATCGAAGCCGCCGACGAAAACGCTCAACCGGTCGAGGAGGATCCGTTCCTCTTCCTGTAAGAGATCGTACGACCAGCTTACCAGCGCGCGCAGCGTCTGCTGGCGCTCCAGCGCGACTCGGCTGCCTCCTGTCAGAAGCTTGAACCGATCGTGCAGACGCTTGTTGATCTCTTCCACCGACAGCGATCGCAAACGGGCGGCTGCGAGCTCCAGCGCGAGCGGAATGCCTTCGAGACGGGCGCACAACTCGGCGATCGCCGGCGCTTCCCGCTCGTTCAACACGAAGCCCGGCTTCTGCAGCCGCGCACGCTCGACGAAGAGCTGAACAGCCTCCGACCGGACAAGGCTCTCGGCATCGGCATTGCGTCCCGGCACCGCCAGCGGCAGTACGGGGTAGGTCTGCTCTCCGCGGATGCGCAAAGCCTCTCGGCTTGTCGCGACGATCCTTACTTGCGAAGCATGCATCAGCAGGGCATCGGCGAGACTCGCGCATGCAGCAACCAGGTGCTCGCAGTTGTCGAGCACGAGCAGCGCCTTGTGCTCCTTGACGTGGGCACACACCGTTTGCACGAGCGGTTTGCCCGGCTCCTCGTGCACGCCCAGGACCTGCGCCGCGGCGCTGGGGACAAGCGCCGGATCCTTGATGGGCGCCAGATCGATGAACCACACGCCGTCGGGATATTTCTCAAGCACATCCGCCGCGATCTGCAGCGACAAGCGGGTCTTGCCGAGGCCACCCATGCCGAGCAGCGTCAGCAGCCGCGCGTCGTCGAGCATTCCCTTGGCCTCTGCCAGCTCGCGCTGTCTGCCGACGAATGACGTGACCTGCTGCGGCAGGTTGTTGGGCGTAGCCTCGAGCGACCGCAGGGCGGGGAAATCCTGGCGAAGCTGCGGGTGCAGAACCTGATAGACATGCTCCGAAGTCGCCAGGTCGCGCAGGCGCACAGCGCCAAGATCGCGAAGGGAGACCGCCGCGGGCAACCGATCGCGTACGTAATCGACGACGGCCTGGGAGAGGAGGATCTGTCCTCCGTGAGCGGCCTTCATGATTCGAGCGGCACGATTGACCGGACTGCCGAAGAGATCTTCGTCGCGTCGTTCGACGACGCCCAGATGAAGGCCGTAACGCAGTTTGAATACGATCCCGCTGGTTGCGGATGGATCGTTCAGGGCCTGCTGCAACTCTACAGTCGTATGGATCGCGTCCAGCGGATCGCCGAAGGCAGCGTACATGCCGTCGCCTGTCATCTTCACGACGGCGCCGCGATGACGTTCCACGGCCGAGCGCGACAGTGCATCGTGTTGTGCGAGCGCCCGCGACATGCGCTCACCCTCCTGCTCCCACAAGCGAGTGCTGGCCTCGATATCGGTGAAAAGCAGTGTTGTCACGCCGGACATCTGCAGCTAAGACCCTTCGGCCTTGGCGGTTACCAGGCGAAATACTCTACCGCTGCGTGTCGCCCATGCCAATCACGAAAAATCACGAGCATGAATGACCCATTTTGGTGAGGGTGCCGCAGACGTCGAGATAACCGGGGTCCGATGATGGAGAATCCTGGACGTTCGAACGGAAGCGCAAGGTAAACTTGCCTGTGGCGCAGCAGTTCCAAGAACCAAGACACGACGTGACACCCGCGGTTGACGCAAACGATGCGCACTTCGGTCCCTGGAACCCGGGACTCGAATCACGCATCCCTTCCGATCTTCGCCACCTATCGACTATTTTCCGGCCGGAGAACGTGTTCACCAGCATCGCCAAAGCCGACGAAATGCACGACTTGAGCGGGCTCGCCATCGCCGATCTGGTCGCCTTTCGCCCGCAGCGATTGGCGCTTCATGAGGCGCTGATCCGAGTCACCGCTGACTTCTCAGTCCCTGATGGTTCGAGGATCGAGGATCTCGGCATCAACTTCAGACGCATCGCTCGCGCCATCCTGGCCGGATACGTCGAACCCGCGATGGGTGAGATCGAGCGTCGCTACGACGCGCTCAGGCGCGAGATCTCGTCCGTACTTGATTCCGAGTTGACGCGCTTATTCACTTCATCGACTTCAAGCACAGCTCGAGCGGCAAAGCGACGGTGGAGCTTGTGGGGTAACACGACAGATCGGGTCCCCGCGGAAGGCGGCGGACAGCCGCACGAGCGCACGCTCGTTACACAGTGGGAAGCCGAGGCGCGTGGCGCAAACGATCCCGTGCGCCGCGGCGCTTTGCGGGCGCTCGTCAAAGCGGTTTCCGCCCTGCTGGTGCGACACGGCCGTGTCTGGGGAGGACGCGAGCTTGTCGCCTCGCTGGCGACCGACCTCGCCTGCAACGATTGCGGCAGCGACGAAATCGGGCGTCTGATCGAGCCGCTGATGCTCGAAGCGGCCGAGCGCGGAGGTTACCGAGTGCTACCGCGCCAGGAAACTCCGCTGGTAATGAATACCAAGGGAGCCTCGGCGTCGGGCAAGAGCACGTTGCGTCCGCTGCAGAAAAGCCTCGCCGGCGTGATCGGAGTGAACTGGAGCGATTTCGCACTAATCAGCCCCGACATCTGGCGCAAGCAGCTGCTCGACTACGCGAGTCTGGGATCCGCGTACAAGTATGCGGCATCGTTCACAGGAGACGAGATTCGCATCGTCGACCAGAAGCTCGATCGCTACATGGCGCGCAAAGCCGAGCGCGGCTCAGTGTCGCATCTGCTCATCGACCGCTTTCGCTTCGACAGTTTTGCGCCCGACTCCGACGAAGCCGGCAGCAATCTGCTCACCCGATTCGGCCGCATCGTCTATCTGTTCTTCATGATCACGCCACCTGACTCGCTGGTGGAGCGGGCCTGGAACCGGGGGCTCGAGTTCGGCCGGTACAAGGCAGTCGACGACACCCTGGCCCACGCCGTCGAGGCCTACTCGGGAATGCCGGAACTGTTCTTCACCTGGGTAGCGCGAATGGACAAGTGCGTGCATTTCGAATTCCTCGACAACAGCGTCAAGCTCGGGCAACGGCCGCGAACCGTCGCCTTCGGCTTGAACGAGGTGCTCAACGTGCTCGATGTCAAATGCCTGCTCGACGTGGAGCGATTTCGGCGGGTGAACATCGACGCCAAGGCCCCCGATGCGCTGTACGAAGATCGAACGCAATTGGAGCCGCAACGCAACGCTTTGTTCCTCAAGCGGTGCATCCAATCCTTCCCGCAAGTGAATTTTGCGGTGCAAGCGACAGGAGCCGTCTATTTGCGTGTGCAGTCGGGCGTTCCGGTGTGGGTCGACCGCCAAGTACTGCGCATGGCGATGGCTGACGACGATAGCCGCACGGCTGTGACATCCGCTCTGGCGCAGCCACTCATCGATGGTGCGCCTTCGGCTGATCGTCCGTTGTTTTTGCCTGACATCATGGGCGACACGCCGATTCATACGCTCGGCGAGTGGAGCGGCGCCGGTGAATTGCCCATCTAGATAAGGCATCGAAACGGCGGAAGGCCCCCTGAGGGCAGGACCGGCGAGGTTACTGCGTCGCGCCAAGACCCTCGAGGCGATGACGCTGATCGCCCGAACTGAACCCCAACGATGTCGCGCAGCTGCGAGTCAGTGCGAGTACCTTGAACAACTCACCCATCTCGGCCGGAGAGAGCAATTTATTCACTGCGCTCGCTTCGCGCAGGTACGCCGCCGACTGAATGTCGCTGGAACCCGCCAGCAGGTCGAGTATTCCGCAGTTGATCAGAAAATGCGCCTGAGTCGTGAAGCCGCCGACGTGCATTCCCGCGCCGACGCCGACCATTGCCATCGCGGTGAAGTCGACGTGCGCGGTCAAGTCGGCGAGGCCCGGCTGGAACAATGGATCGGCAAGTGCGCGATGCTGGTAGTGCGCCATCAGCGTGCCGCCGCTGCGCTGCTCATGGTAGTACTCGCGTGCCGGAAAGCCATAATCGATCAGCAGCAGCGCCCCTGCATCGCAGCGATGGGCGAGACTTGTTACCAGGGCCTGCGCGGCGGGGTTGATTTCACTCGCGTAGTCACCTTGCGCGGGGAACAATCTGAGCGCCATTTCGCGCAGAGTGCGACTCTCGAGCGGCCGGTCGACCAGCGCGAGAATTTCACCTTCCACTGCGACTCCCCGCTCGTACCACGCGCCCTGCTGGCGTGCGATCAAGTGAGGGGGAACGGCGTCGAGCACCTCGTTGGCGATGATGACGCCGCGCCAGCGCTCGGGAAGAACCTCGATCCACTCGACGCATGAACTCAACGATGCGATCTTGCCAATGAGGTGTGCGTGCTGCCGCTCACGCAGCTCCGGGCTCACTTCGAGCAACCGATAGCGCTTAGGCAACGCATTGCGCTCATCGAGCGCCGATAGGATGTCGGCGGCGAGCCGTCCGGAGCCGGGTCCCAGTTCGATGATGTCGCCGCCGGTCTGAGCCAGCACTTCGACGAGCTGTGACGCTAGCGCTCGACCGAAAAGCGGCGTCAACTCGGGCGCGGTGACAAAATCGCCTCCGACGCCAAATTTGCGCGTTCCGGACACGTAGTAGCCGAGTCCGGGCGCGTAGAGGGCGGCCCCCATGTAATCGGCGAACGAAATCCACCCGCCCGCGGCGGCGATCGAGCTTGCGATGTGTGCGACCACCCGTTCGCTGTGTGCGCGCGCCTCGGCCGACGGAGCCGGCAACGCGCCGGAAGTGGCATCGAGTGGAGCCGGTTGCATCGATATGCTAGGCTTTACTATTTGCTTCCAGTGTAGCCGGAGCGCCACGTGCAGAGCAAAGTCGTGCTGATCACGGGAGGGGCGAAGCGCGTCGGCGCCGCGATCTGCCGCCGCCTGCATGGCGCGGGCGCGAATCTCATGCTGCACTACCGAGAGTCGGCGGGCGAAGCGCGTCTTCTGCAGGCGGAGCTCAACCACCAGCGCAAGGATTCGGTGGCGCTGATTCAGGCCGATCTTCTCGACGTTGCCAAGCTGCACTCGCTCGTGGATCAGACCGTGCAGAGTTTCGGCAGGCTGGACGCTCTGGTCAACAATGCGTCGTCGTTCTTCCAGACGCCGGTCGGCGAGATCACCGCCGATCAATGGGAAGACTTGATCGGGACCAATCTGCGCGCGCCGTTATTCCTTGTGCAGGCGGCAGCGCCGGCGCTTAAGAAAACGCAGGGAGCGGTCGTTAATATCACTGACATTCACGCCGAGCGGCCGCTTAAGAATTACGTTGTTTACAGCGTCGCCAAGGCGGGGTTGGTCGGACTCACGCGGTCGCTTGCGCGCGAACTCGCGCCCGAGGTTCGGGTGAATGCCGTCGCACCTGGACCCATCCTCTGGCCCGATGACGACGCCTTCGACGAATTGTCGCGTCAACGGATCATTTCCCACACGCCGCTCAAGCGCGAAGGTACGCCCGACGACATCGCCAAGGCCGTGCATTTTCTGCTCGCGGAAGCGACGTACGTGACCGGCGAGACCATCAACGTCGACGGCGGAAGGCATGTAGCGCTGTGAGCAGCGAGCCAGGTCCCGCTCGCGTAGCGAGTGGGGTAGAACGCCGGAGGGCGGAGCAGGGTTCCCGCGCGCAGCGCGCGATGCGACCCCGTAGGCGGAAAGGTCGGCGACACGCCAGCCGTTCAAGGAACTCTGTACGTGAAGAGCCAGCGACCGCCCGCGAATCAGCGCCGGTCGCCGACACGTAAACTTCTAGCAAACCGAGACGGCCCAAGGAGGCGGCGCTGTGAGCAGCGAGCGCTACACCCCCTCCATGGGACGCAGCCTGCGCTGTGCCGCGACCCGCGCTGCGAGCATCTCGAGATAAGGATCGACGATCCCGTGCGTGACCAGCGCCACGCGCGTGCGCTCGAGATAGTCGGCTGAAGACCCCAGTGCGCCCTGCGCCGTCGCTAGCACGCTGATCGCTTCTGCGTTGGACAATTGGCCCGCGTATTGCGCGTGCTGGCGATCGACGACGAAAGTGAGTGCCGCTATGGTCTCGGTCCCTGCCCGCACACGCATCCATCTCGGAAGATACGCGCCGACGACCATCTCGCGCCGCCACAGCAGTTTGAGTTCGGCCCGCGCACGACGCGCCGGCAAACGATAGACGACGCCGTGGCAGGTCCCGCCCCTGTCCAACCCAAGCACCAGGCCGGGCAGCGTCGTCGTCCCGCGCGAGGCAAGCGACCATAGGCAGAAGCGCCGGTGGTAGCCGCGCACCGTTGCCGGCCGCGCTTCGGCGAACGGAAACAGTGGATTCCACAGCAGCGAACCGTAGGCGAACACCCACCATCCGGCATCCGCCGGCCGACGCGCCAGGGTTTGGCGCAAGGATTCGGCGAGTTGCGCATCGGTGAGCGTGAGTCGCGCGTCCACCGCCGCGATATATAGGGCGCGCATGCGCCCTTCCTCGAGATCGCGGCGAGAAAGCGTCATTGCGTTCTAGTCGATCTCTTGCGCAAGCTTCTGCAGTTCGACCGTCGCCTGTCGACGCTTGGCTCGGGTGGACTTGCCATGCGCGCCGCCTTTGCGCAGCAGCGGCGACCGCGCAACCGGGTTGCGCGGCTTGGGCGGCGGACGCTGTTTTGCCCGCTTCATGATGAGGCCGGTTCGATGAGGAGCGCGTCGCCTGACGTGGCGGACCGAGAGGCGCGAACGAACCGCCGCTTCGCGAGCATCAAACGAGCCCCTTGAACGGCAAATGTGTCTCGCACCATCGCGCCGACATGAGCGCGCGCTTGTCTTCGCCATGCCTCGCGGCGATCTGCAGTCCGAGCGGCAAGCCGTTGGGAGCCAGGGCGATAGGCAGGGTGAGCGCCGGAAATCCGGCAAGCGACCATAGCGTACAGCAGCCTGGGTCCCCGGTCTGGGTGAGATCCTCGGGCGCAGGACCCGGCGCCGGCGCCGAAACGATCGCGTCGAACGGAGCCATCCAATGAATCAACTCCGCGATGATTTCTGCTCGTCGCTCCATTGCGAAGGCGTACTCGGATGCTGTGACAGCGCGCCCTTCGTCGAGAGCAGCGTTGAGCTTGGCCGACATGCGCGAGCGCTCACGTTCCTGGAGCGCTCCGAGTTGGCCTACGCCTTCGCGCAGCGTGATGCGCCGATGAACCGTGTTCGCATCACGGCAGCTCTCGGGCAAGGACACTTCGGTCACCATGGCGGCTGAACTGCGAAGTGCATCGATGGCGGCTTCGATGGCAGCGCTTTGCACACTGCTTGCCGCGACCCATGGGAATTCAGACAGGAAACCGATCCGCGGCGGGCGCTCAGGATCGCCCAGCGCTGCAGGGAGCGTTCCTGCATCGGCAAGACAGTTCGCGAGCACAGCGCAATCGCTCACAGTGCGGGCCAAGAGTCCTAGCGTGTCAACCGTCGGACTGAAAAGATTGACTCCGCTGAACGGTAGCGCGTCCTTGCTCGGCTTGAAGCCGACGATTCCGCAGTACGCTGCTGGCCGGATCACCGAGCCGTTGGTCTGTGTGCCGATTGCCACGGGCACTTGTCCAAGAGCAACCGCCGCCGCCGATCCTGACGATGATCCTCCCGGTGTGTGCGCGGCGTTCCAGGGATTTCTCGTCTTGGCCGGCTGCATGAACGCAAACTCGGTGGTGACCGTCTTGCCGAGCACGATGCCACCGGCACGTTTGAGGCGGCTGACGCATTCGGCATCAAACGGCGGGCACGCACCGGCGTAGATGGGCGACCCCAACTGGGTGGGCTGATCGGCGGTTGCCACGACATCCTTGACGCCGACGGGGACGCCGCCGAGAGGCGCAGCATCGATCCCGGCCTCGCGTCGCGCGTCGGCATCTCGTGCAAGCGCGAGCGCATGCTCGGGATCGAGATGCACCCACGCCTGTACGTTCGCGTCCGTCGCGGCGATACGGTCGAGCAACTCACGAACATACTGCTCGGTGGAAAACTCTCCAGCAGCCATCGCCGTCGCCGCTTCGATAAGCGTCAGCCGGTGCAGGGGCTGAGTCATGGCTCGATACGCAGCAGCGTCTGGCACCGCTTGTTGCGCTCATCGCTGCTCTGCGGCGGAAGGAACAGTGCCTGCAGATCGTTGAGGAAGCGGCGACCGAGCGCGGTCGGCTTTATCCGGAGATGATCGCGCTCGATGAGGTGGCGGCGTTCCGCTTGTTCGAGCGGTCGCTCCACCAGGGTCAGTGGGAAACCTGTGCGTTCGGCAAACAGCGCTACCGGCACCCCGTCGGCGAGACGCAGCGCATTGAGCATGAATTCAAATCCCACATCAGCGCGCGTGACCTCGTGCTCTTCGAGCAGCGGCACCCCGCGAAGCGCCTGCTCCATGTACTGCTGCGGCTGCTTGTAGCGCACCTGTCGAATGATGCGATCGGGAAACGAGATCTTGGAATGCGCGCCGGCGCCGATGCCCAGATAGTCTCCGAAGTGCCAGTAGTTGAGATTGTGGCGACACTCCGAACCGGGTCTGGCGTAAGCCGACGTCTCGTAGTGGACGTACCCCGCACCGCCAAGCGCATTTTCGATTGCCTCATCCATCTCGGCCGCGGTGTCGTCGTTGGGCAGTTGCGGTGGATGCTGATGAAACAGCGTGTTCGGCTCGATGGTAAGGTGATAGAACGAAAGGTGTGGCGGCGCGAGCGCCACGGCAGCTTCAACATTGGCCTCGACGTCGACAAGAGTCTGCCCCGGCAGCGCGTACATCAAATCGAGGTTCACGTTGCCGAAGATCGTCAGAGCGGCTTCAGCTGCGGCGCGCGCCTCGCGATCGTCGTGGACGCGCCCGATCGCCGCCAGAAATCGCCGATCGAAGCTTTGCACTCCGAGCGACAGGCGATTGACGCCCGCCGCCTTGAATCCGTCGAATCTGACTTGCTCGAACGTGCCTGGATTCGCCTCGAGCGTGATCTCCGCATCTGGCGACAGTGGAACGCATGCACGGACGGCGGAGACGATGCGGTCGATGGCTCCTGGCGAGAACAGACTCGGGGTTCCGCCGCCGAAGAACAGCGAGCCTGCTCGCCGCCCCCATATCGACGGCAGAGCGACCTCGAGATCGGCGATCAGCGCGTCGACATACTGCGCCTCAGGAATCTCAGCGCGCCGCTCGTGCGAGTTGAAGTCGCAGTAGGGACACTTTTTGAGGCACCAGGGAATGTGAATGTAGATGGCCAGCGGCAACGGCGCCGTGAAGTGCGGCTTGAGCAAGGTCTGCTCGACCGCGGTGTTCATGGCGCCTCTTTGAGCCGTGCGACCAGCGCGCGCAGCGCTTTTCCGCGGTGCGAGAGCTCGTTCTTGATGTCGAGCTTGAGTTCGGCACCGGTCAGACCCGTTCTGGCATCGAGAAAGTGCGGATCGTAGCCGAAGCCGTCTGTGCCACGAGGGGTATCGATGATCGTTCCGTCCCAGCGGCCTTCGGCGAGTATCGGCTCCGGATCGCCATCGTCGCGCAGCAGCACCAGCATGCAATAGTAGTGCGCTCGGCGATCGGCGATTCCCTTTAGATCCGCCACCAGCTTTGCGTTATTGCGTGCATCCGATTTGGGCTCCCCGGCGTAGCGCGCCGACTGCGCCCCGGGAGCTCCGCCAAGCGCTTCGACGCAGATTCCTGAATCGTCCGCGAGCGCCGGAAGTCGCGTGAGGCTGCTCGCATGCCGCGCCTTCGCCAGCGCGTTTTCGACGAATGTCGCGTGTGGCTCGTCCGCCTCCGGCACCTGAAGATCGCCCTGCGCGATCACGTCGATGCCGAGCGGTGCAAGCAAGCGACGGAACTCACGCAGCTTGCCAGGGTTACCGGAGGCGAGCACCAGGCGCGAAGGCGCGCTCACTGCTCGAGCGCCCTTTTCTGAGCCACGATCAGCTCTTTGATGCCCGCCTCGGCCAGAACGATCAGGCGGTCCATTTCGGCGCGCGACAGCGGAGCGCCCTCGGCGGTCGCCTGCACTTCAACAAAACCGCCGCCTCCGGTCATCACCACGTTCATGTCGGTATCGCAGCCGGAGTCCTCGGCGTAATCGAGATCGAGCATCACCTCACCGGCAACGACCCCGACCGACACCGCAGCTACAAAGTCCTTGAGCGGCTCACGCGTCACGAGACCTAAAGACTTGCACCATCCAACTGCATCGTGCAATGCCACGCAGGCGCCGGTGATGGAAGCGCACCGCGTTCCGCCGTCGGCCTGGATAACATCGCAATCGAGACGGATCGTGCGTTCGCCGAGCGCGCCCAAGTCCGCGATCGCCCGCATACTCCGTCCGATCAAGCGCTGGATCTCCTGCGTACGTCCGGACTGGCGACCGTCGGCGGCTTCCCGCCTCATGCGAGTGTTGGTCGCGCGCGGCAGCATGCCGTATTCCGCGGTGACCCAGCCCTGTCCTTTGCCTTTGAGGAACAGCGGGACGCTCTCTTCGACCGAGGCAGTACAAATGACCCGGGTATCACCGCACTCGATCAGCGCCGAGCCTTCGGCGTGACGATTGCAGTTTCGAGTGATGGTGAGCGGGCGCAACTGATCGGCGCGCCTGCCGCTGCGACGCTGGGTCATCGCGATTTCCAAGAGAAGGCCGTATTGATTATAGCGGCAGGGCCGGCCGACGGACGCCTGGGGGCGGTCGATCAACGCGTCGCTTGCGGATGCCGCGCAAGCCACCACGCCGCCGTCGCCATCAACCCTTCGTTGAGCGATGCATAGGGTTTCCAGTGTGCAAGCTCGCGGAAGCGCGTCGCATCGATCTCGAGCGAACTCAATAGCCGTGCTGCAACGCGAGCCCGTCCGGCGAGCATTGCTGCCGCATGCATGAGCAGCGGCGGCGCCGGATAGAGCCGTGCGGGAACCCCCAGCGCACGAGCAATCCGCTCGACCAACTCTGCGGTCGACACGCTTTCAGCATCAGCGACGGGCAGCGTTTCATCGACAAGCCAAGGGCCCTCGAGTGCGGCCTCGATCGCGGTAACCGCATTGCCGACATAGAGAAGACTGCGCCGGTTGTTGACTCGCGCAAACGGCAGGCGGCGACCGGCGCCGACGGCGTCCATCAGTGCAAGGAAGTTGCCTCCGACACCCGGCCCATAGGTCAGAGGTAAACGCAGCACCACGCCTTCGATACCTGCGGCGTGACAGCGCTGCCACAGCACCTTTTCGGCTTCCGCCTTGCTGCGCGCATAGTCGTCGCGCGGCCGCACAGGATCGCCGGCGCGAAACGGCCTCCCGTGCTGAGTCCGCTCGCCATAGACTTTGACCGTGCTGGCGAAGACGATGCGCCGCACGCCCGCGCTCACAGCGGCATCGAGCAAGCGCCGGGTTACGTGAACGTTGGCGACCACATAAGGAGTCGCATCGCCGTGCGCTCCGTGCAGAACCTGCGCTCGACCGGCGAGATGCACGATGGAATCGACGCCGGCAAGGACAGGCGTCCAATCCGCGGCAGCGAAATCGCCAAGGGCAACGCATTCCGGAGAGGATTCGTCGGCACTCGACGCGGATCGCACCGCGGCAACGTGCGCAATCGCGCGCTCCTTGAACCGGCGGCGCAGCGCTTGGCCGATGAAGCCGCCCGCGCCGGTGATCAGCACTTTGCCTGGAGCTTGGGTCATGCGATGTTCCAGCCGTGCTTGCCAAAGAAGCGCACAGCGCTACGCCCGAAATATGCGACGTGACGCAGGCCTTTGCCTGACGCCCGCCCTCCGTGATGAACGACCCGCACATCAGGCAGATACGCGCTTTGCGTCACCCGATTCAGCCGCACGCTCCAGTCGAAGTCCTCAAAGTACAGGAAAAACTCAGGATCGAAACCGCCGGTGACTTCGATGGCTTTGCGCCGTACCAGCATGAAGGAGCCGCTCATCACCGGCACCGGCGTCACGACTTTGTCGCCGATGGTGTCGCGCATTTCATACCGGTCGAGCCGCCCTCTGAACAGGTTTTGTACAAGGCGCGGTGCGAATCCGCGCAAGGCGAGGTCGACGAGCGTTGGATAGCGCTTGCACAGGTATTCGCGGGCGCCATCGGGCCGGAATACCGCCGGCACAACGACGCCGACGTCGGCATGATCCGCCAGATAATGCAGCGCAATCAGCAACGCGTCAGGGGCGAGCTCGACATCGGGATTGAGCACCAGGTGGTAATGCGTGTTGCCGCCATGCATCACCAGATTGTGCGCGGCGCCGTAGCCGATGTTGGCGTGCCCGTGGAGATAGTTCATGGTCACCGCTGAGTTCTCGAAGTGAGCGGCACCCAGCTTCACTACTGCGTCGGCGGTCGCGCGCTCGCCGGTGTTGTCGATGAGCACCAGATTCACCGCGCGCAGCTGCCCCGCGTTCGTGGCGGTCACGATCGCCTGAGACAGTTTGCGCAGCGTAGCGTCGAGGAGCGCCAGATTCGGGCGGTAGGTGACGATGCTGACCGTCAGCGTCGGAGGAGGCACGTTGCAGTCAATAGAGTTTGGTGGCCGGGTAGTTTAGTGTGCTGCGCCGCTACACTACAATGCCTCGCCTATGCTCATGCACACCTCTTCCCGTCAACCTCAATGAAGCCGGCGGCGCGCTACAACGCCAGCGCACTGCGTGAATTTGCCCGTGCGCTGCTCGAGGGAGCCGGCGTGGACGCCGACATCGCACGCGAAGTCGCGACCGTGTTGCTCGACGGCGATCTTCTCGGTCACACCACTCATGGCCTCGCGCTGCTCGCGCCTTACCTCGAGGAACTGGACCACAATCGAATGGCCAAGCACGGAATGCCGCAGGTGCTCAACCGTCGCGCGGCGACCGAGTTCTGGGACGGCCGGCGACTGCCCGGGCCATGGCTCACGCTCAGAGCGTTGGACCGCGCGAGCGCCATGGCACGCGGTTGCGGGACGGGCACCGTCGTCATCAGGCGGTCTCACCATATCGCGTGTCTCGCCGCATATCTGAAGCGCGCGACCGAAGCGGGTCTCGCCGCGATCATCGAAAGCTCGGATCCCGCAGTGACAGCCGTAGTGCCGCATGGCGGACTGAAGCCCTTTATTACCCCGAATCCGATCGCCGCCGGATTGCCAACCTCGGGTGATCCGATACTGATCGATGTTTCGACCTCGATCACCAGCATGGGATATGCCAAGCAGGAAATGCTCGCAGGCAACAAACTGCCTGGCCCGTGGCTCATCGATCACCAAGGCACGCCCACGCACGACCCGGGCGTGCTGTTCAACGAACCCAAGGGCGCCTTGCTGCCGCTGGGCGGCGTCGATGCCGGACACAAAGGCTTCGCGCTCGGCCTGCTCATCGAAGCGATGACCGCGGGTCTCGCCGGACACGGGCGCGCCGACCCGCCGGCAGGCTGGGGCGGCACGGTCTTCGTGCAAGTGCTCGACCCCGCTGCCTTCGGCGGGCTCGATGCGTTCCTGCGCCAGATGGATTTCCTCGTCAGCGCAGCGCGAGCCACGCCGGTACGATCGGGCGTCGAACGCGTGCGCATGCCTGGCGAGCGTGGGTTGACACGCTACAGAGAGCAACTTGCGGGCGGTGTGAGCCTGTATCCGACCATCCTTCCATCGCTCGAGATCTGGGCGTCGAAATACTGCGTTGCGCTCCCGTCGTCAATGTGAATGTGTCCGTGCCTTCGGCGTCGATCCCGGTTCAGATAGCCCGGCCCGAACTCATGCGCTCAACACCAGCAAGGTCGCGTCGACTCTGCACTTGATCGAATCCCGCGGCACGGATCAAGGCTTGTACTGGCTCGGCCTGATCGTAGCCATGCTCGACTGCGAGCCTGCCTCCGTCGCGCAGAAAGCCGCGTGCGCCGGCAACGATGATTCGTATCGCAGCCAACCCATCGACGCCACCTCTCAACGCAACGGGCGGTTCGAAGCGTAAATCGTCCTGCTTCAGGTGCGGATCCGTGTCTGCCACATACGGCGGGTTGGCGAGGATCAAGTCGAAAGCGCCCGCGGGAACCCGCGTAAACCAATCCGACTCGATGAATTCGGCGTTGGCGATCCGCAGCCGCACGGCATTGCGTTGAGCGAGTGCGACTGCAGCCGGCGATACGTCGACCCCGAGCACGGTCACAGCAGGGCGCAGCCGCGCGATGGCCAGCGTTACTGCTCCCGACCCGCTGCCGAGATCGAGTATCCGCGCGGGTAACCGATCTTGGATCTGCGCCAGTGCAAACTCGACCAGAAGCTCCGTTTCCGGACGCGGGATCAGCACGTCTGCGGTGATCTCGAGATCGATTCCGTAGAACTCGCGGTGACCGGTGAGATAAGCGATGGGCACGCCGTTGCGCCGGTGGCGCGCAAGTGCATCGAAGCTGCGCGCCTGGTCGCTGGTGAGGATGGCGTCGCCGTGAGCGATAAGCCATGAGCGATTGCTCGCGAGCACGTGCGCGAGCAATACCTGCGCCTCGAGCGGGACGAGCCCCGACTGCACCATGGCCCTGTTCACTGTCATAGGCGCAGGCAACGCTTGCTCCTCGTTATCACTTCGGCTTGCCCAGGTGCATTGGGATGCGCATAATGTCCGCGGCATCACCAGCAGTCAACGCCGACATGCGATGAATCGGCCGATCGAGATTCCACGGGAGGAGCCATGTCGTCACGCCGCGATTTCCTGAAAGCCACAGGAGGTTTGGTGCTGGCCAGCGGCGGTGCGTGGATGGCGAGTCACGCTCACGGAGCCGACGCAGTGATGGGCCCACCGGAATTGCCCGAGGGCATGCTCTCCTCGTCGATTCTCGAGGCCTTGCCCGGTAAGGTTCCGCTGATCAAAAAGAGCTGGAGGCCGCCCAACTACGAGACTCCGATCTCGTATTTCAACGAGGAGTTCACGCCGAACAACGCCTTCTATGTGCGTTATCACTTGTCGAACATCCCGGAGGTTTCGGCTGCGAGCTGGAGGCTCAAGATCGCCGGCGAAGCGGTTGCAACGCCGCTGGAGCTCACGCTCGACAATCTCAAGAACAACTACGAACAGGTCGAGATCGCTGCGGTGAATCAGTGCTCCGGCAATCGCCGCGGCATGTTCGTGCCGCACGTGCCGGGAGTCGAGTGGGGCCTGGGCGCCATGGGCAACGCGAAATGGAAAGGAGCGCGGCTCAAGGACGTCCTTGCCAAGGCTGGGCTCAACAAAGAGGCGCTCGAGATCGTCCTCGACGGTGCTGATTCCGGAACCTTTCCCGCCACGCCCGACTTTGTGAAATCGATTCCGGTGTGGAAAGCAATGGACGAAAACACGTTGATCGCGTGGCAGATGAACGGCGAGGCGCTGCCCCACTGGAACGGCTTCCCGGCGCGCGTTGTCGTGCCAGGATGGACAGGAACCTACTGGATGAAGCATGTCACCTCGATCAACGCAGTCGCCAAGCCTTTCGAGGGCTTCTGGGTGAAATCGGCTTACCGCATCCCGCGCGGGAAGTTCCCGGTGATCGACCGCTTCGTGAGCCAGGAAACCGACGCCAACACGCCGATCACCGAGATCGTGGTCAATTCGCTGATCACCAACATCGTCAACGGCCAGAAGGTGACTGTCGGCCAGCCGTTCGAGATCAAAGGCATTGCGTGGGACGGAGGCTACGGTATCGCTCGCGTCGAGGTTTCGACGGACGGCGGGTTGTGGTGGCGTGCAGCGACGCTCGGCCAGGATTACGGCCGCTTCGCATTCAGGCAGTGGACGTTTGTCGCCAATCCAACCGAGCGCGGCAGCATAACTGTCATGGCGAAGGCGACCAATCGCGCCGGCGCGACGCAGACATTCGAGCTCATCGCCAACCCTGCGGGGTATCACCACAACGTCGTGCAGCGCGTGACGCTCACGGTCGCTTAAGGAGAAGCCCGATGAGAACCCTGTTACTTGTCGTCGCGCTTGTGCTCTGCGCCGGAGTTGTCATCGCCGCCGAACAGCGCGTTGTTCTCAAAGAGGGACCGGGGCGCGACAAAGTCGAAGCGAATTGCACGCAATGTCACAGCCTCGACTACATCCTCGGCAACTCTCCGTTCATGACTCGACAGGTGTGGGACGCCGAGGTCACCAAGATGATCAAGGCCTTCGGGGCTCCCATTTCCGAATCCGACGCCAAGGAAATCGCCGAATATCTGACCAAGAATTACGGTCAGCCGTAATCGTTCTGCTCATCTGATTGCCGCGAGTACGCTGGCCTTGGCGGTCGGCGCACGTTCTTGTTCGTGGCTATTTGTTGCGTACAACTCTGCAGTTTTCCGCAGCAGCAGCGCGCGAATTGAGCGAAGCTAATCGCCTTGTGAAGCTACTGGTGTAGTGGGAGACTTTCACACAGATTGCAATTGCGCGCGGAATAATTGCTGGCCGACTACTGTTTGATTGTCCGGTACAAAACTGCCGATCCCGGTGAGAGGTATCCATGCGACGTGCATTGATCTGGAGTCTCTGGACACTGCTTTTTTGGACCGGGACGGCGTTTGGCGACTTGAGGATCATGGTGGGGGTCGATCCTTCCGATCAGGAGGCCATGCTCATCAGCCTGCTCGATATGCGCTCGAACCTGTCCAAGGCAACCGGACAACCGGTAAGCGCCATCAAATCCCAGGACCTGGGCGACGTGATGCGCTCGACTCGAACCGGCGAGTACGACGTTTATATCGCGCCAGCACACGTCGCGGCGTCGGCGCTTGCTCACGGATACGAGTTGATCGGTTCGACCGATCGTGACGAGGTCTATCAGTTGATGGGACGAGCAGGCATCAAAGCGCCGGCGGATCTCAAAGGCGGAAAGATCTATCTCACGCAACAGGATTCGGTCGGCGCCTACATGGCGCGCGGCATGCTCAACGAGTCGGGGCAGTCGCTCAAGATGTTCCAGCAGGTCTTCTATCGAAGCACATCGGGCGCAGGATTGTTCGCCATCGAGACCGGACTGGTCGACGCCACCGTTGCCAGGCGCACCGATGTGGAGGAGTGGCTCAAAAAGAACCGTTCCAAGGGCGCGATCCTGCTTTCATCGCACGCCGTCCCCGGCGGCATGTCGGTGGTCGTTAAACGCGCGCTTCCAGATGCCACTCGCAGCAAGCTGGAGAGTTGGTTTACAAGCCCCGCCGGAACCATGGGGGGAATAGGGCGCGTCGCTTTTCACTCGGACGTTACGAACTACAAGTATGTCGCCGCACTGGGCAACTGGACTCCGTCGCAGCTTCCGGGCGCAACCATCGTCAGCGCCGCCGACGTGGTCAGCCTGCAGCAAAAGGGTGTTCCGGTGATCGACGTGCGCCTGGCCAAGGAATATTACGAGAAGCATATCCGCGCTGCGCTCTCCATCCCCTATGGCGAAAAGAGCCTTAAAGACGTCGCCTTCGACCCGGCGGTGGACGACTGGGCGGGACCGACGGCACTCGACAAGACAAAGCCTGTGATCTTCCATTGCAACGGCCCCGAATGCTGGAAATCGTACAAGGCCGCCAAGGTTGCCTTAGGCAAGGGATTCAAGACGGTCTACTGGTTCCGCGGCGGCTTTCCAGAGTGGGATGCGAACGGTCTTCCAGTGGAATCGTCATCCCCGAGCACGATCGCCGCACAGGCTGCCTCGCCCGGCCCCGCTGACAAGGCCCGGTGACGGCACCTTTACGCGTGCGCGGTGCGACCGCGCGATGGTCGACTAAGCGATTGTTGCGTTTCGCACGCAAAGAGGCGCACTTGGCGATCGTAATAGCGACCCCATCCTCGATCGCTCAAACCCGCCTTTTGAAGGACGCGCTGTGAGGCGGCGTTTTCAGGATGGGTGATGCCGATGATCCGGTACAGGCCAAGCACATCAAAACCGTAGCGTACCAGCGCCGAAGCGCCTTCGGTCGCGTAGCCCTTGCCCCACACTTCGGGCAGCAATCGGTAACCCACTTCGACCTCAACCGTATTCGGTACGTACTTCAAGCAGAACCAGCCGATGAAGCGGCCGCCCGCGCACTCCTCCGCCGGCCATACGCCGAGGCCCGGATAGTTGCGATAGTAGGGTCCCGCACGGGCGAGAGCGGCGACAACCTGCGCGCGCTCGAGCACTGACCCGTCGCCGATATAGCGCATCACCCGCGGATCGCTGTCGAGTCGGAAAACGTCGTCGACATCGGCGCTGCGAAACGGCCGCAACGCAAGCCGCGATGTCGCCGGCGGTGCCGGCGGCGATGTCTGTATCACGCGCTCTCACCCAGCGCGGCTAGTTGCTCCGCCTGGAATTCGTTCGCCAGGGCCTGGGTCAACTCGAAAAGATCTCCGTCCATGATCTGATCGATTTTGTACAGGGTGAGATTGATACGGTGATCGGTGACCCGACCCTGCGGAAAGTTGTAGGTGCGAATGCGCTCGCTTCGGTCGCCGCTGCCGATCAAGCTCTTGCGCGTCGCCGCCTCTTTTTGCTGGCGCTCCTGACGCTCACGCTCGAGCAGGCGAGACGCGAGAACCGCCATCGCCTGAGCGCGATTGCGGTGCTGCGAGCGATCGTCCTGGCACTCGACGACGAACCCTGTCGGCAAATGCGTGATGCGCACCGCCGAATCGGTCTTGTTGACATGCTGGCCTCCGGCGCCCGAAGCGCGGAAGGTATCGATGCGGAGATCGGCCGGGTTGATCGTGATGTCGGCGATCGGATCGGCTTCCGGCAAAACCGCGACGGTGCACGCCGAAGTATGGATACGCCCCTGCGCTTCGGTCGCCGGCACGCGCTGCACGCGGTGACCTCCCGACTCGAACTTGAGCCTGGCGTAGACGCCGCCGCCGACGATGCGAAGGATTACTTCCTTGTAGCCTCCCATGTCGCCCAGGCTCTCCGAAACGATTTCGACCTGCCACTTGTTGCGTTCGGCGAAGCGCGTGTACATGCGGAACAGGTCCCCTGCGAACAAGGCGGACTCGTCGCCGCCGGTCCCGGCCCGAATTTCCAGGAAAACATTGCGTTCGTCGTTCGGATCGCGCGGCAGCAGAACCCGCTGCAACTCGCCTTCGAGCTCTTCCATGCGTCCGGCCGCCGCTTTGGCCTCGTCGTCGGCGAACGCCTTGGTTTCGGGGTCGGCCAGCATTTCCTTGGCCGCCGCGAGATCGGCCTCTGTACGTTGCCAGTCGCGATAAAGCGCGACGATGGGCGCGATCTCGGCATGCTCGCGCGAAAGTGCGCGGAAGCGGTCGAGATCGCGCGTCACGTTCTCGGCAGCAAGCAGGCCGTTCAGTTCTTCGAGCCGCCCGGCGAGCTGGGTGAGTCGGGTTGAGAGGGAAGATTTCATTGAAGCTGTGACCGATAGAACGACATTGGGTCCCCGCCCCCGGCTTCAAGCATGCCGGGGCAGGCTACGCGGGGATGACGTAGCTGCTTTCCAATCGCACGTAGGCTACGCTCTTGGGCAGCTACGTCGGCTCGTCGGGCAGCTGGTAGACCCGATGCAACAGCGCGAGCAGTTCGGCCCGCTCGGCCTCGCCGGCCTGGTTGAGCGCCTGCGTCGGCGCATGCAGGAACTTGTTGGTGAGTCCGCGAGCGAGCTGGTCGAGAACCTGGTCCGTGGGCGTGCCGGCTGCAAGAAGTCGCCGGGCGCGCTCGACCTCCGATGCGCGCAGCCGGTCGTGGTGTCCATGCAGTGCCGCGATGGTCGGAACCACGCTGCGTCCCTCGAGCCATCGCAGGAAACTTTGCGCCTGCTCCGCGATCATCGCTTCCGCCTCGCGCACCGCTTCGACGCGAATCTGCAAATTGTCTTTGACGATGTTGGCAAGGTCGTCGACGCTGTAGAGGAAGACGTCGTCGAGCTCTACCGCTTCGGGCTCGACATCGCGTGGCACCGCCAGGTCGACGATGAACATCGGCGAGTGTTTGCGCGCTTTGATCGCCCGCTCGAGCAATCCTTTGCCCAGGATAGGCAGCGAGCTGGCGGTCGAAGTAACGACGATGTCGAATCCAGCCAGCCGGTCCGGTAGTTCATTGAGCGTTATCGCGTCCGCAGCAAGTTTCGCCGCGAGCTGAGCGCCGCGTTCGAGGGTACGGTTGGCGACAGTGATCGAGCGCGGTTTTTTGGCGGCGAAGTGGGTCGCCGCCAGGTCGATCATCTCCCCGGCGCCGATCAAAAGCACGCGCTGATCAGCTATCGAAGGGAAAATCCGTTCGGCAAGCTTGACCGACGCCGCCGCCATGGAAATCGACGCGCTCCCGATGTCGGTGTTGGAGCGCACGTCCTTCGCCACCGCGAAGGTGCGCTGGAACAGCCGGTTCAAGACGAGGCCGAGCGACCCGGCCGCCTCGGCGGTCTTCACGGCCTGCTTCATTTGCCCGAGGATCTGCGGCTCGCCCAACACCATGGAATCGAGCCCGCTGGCGACGCGGAAGGCGTGCGCGACGGCCTCCTCTTGGGGCAGTGTGTACATGTAGGGAGTCAGCGAGGACTTGGGTACCCCATGGAATTCTTCGAGCCACTGCACGACGGAAGCTGTCTCCGCCCCGTGGAAGTACACCTCGGTCCGATTGCAGGTCGAAAGTATCGCCGCCTCTTTGACCCGTGGACGGCCGATCAGGTCGCGCAAGGCTTGCCCAAGCGTATCCATGTGGAAGGCGACCTGCTCGCGCACCTTGAGCGGCGCTGTCGCGTGGTTGAGGCCGAGAGCGTAAAGAGGCATGCCGGAGAACTGCAAGTCGCTGATATGGTAGCGCAATACGCGCGATCCTGCCCGCTGGATGCTCGTCCCGCATTGACCGGGGTCAAGCCGCCGGCAGCGGCCGATCGACTGCTCACGCTGGCCGGCGACATGCCGCAACCAGCGCTCTGTTGCTATGCCTTGATGAACTGCTGGCGCTCGCCCAGCCAGCGCTCGAGGTGCGCTTTCGCAGCGGCGGGTTCGCGTCGTAAGAGCTCGTCGGCAGCGTCGCGAGCGCGCTCGATGAGCCGCGCGTCGCGCTCCAGATCGGCAAAGCGCAGCAACGGCACCCCCGATTGACGGGCACCGAGGAACTCACCGGGGCCGCGAATCGACAAGTCCTGGCGCGCGATTTCGAAGCCGTCGCTGTTCTCATAGATCGCTTTGAGCCGCGCTTTCGCGAGCTCCGACATCGGCTCCTCGAACAGCAGGACGCAAACGCTTTCGTCGGCGCCGCGTCCGACGCGGCCGCGCAACTGGTGCAACTGCGCAAGCCCGAAGCGCTCGGCGTGCTCGATCACCATCATCGACGCGTTGGCGACGTCCACGCCGACCTCGATCACGGTGGTGGCGACCAGCACGTTGAGCTCGCCGCGCACGAAGCCTTCCATCGTCGCGGCCTTTTCCGCCGGCTTCATGCGCCCGTGGAGCAACCCCACTTTGAATTCGGAAAGCGCAGCCGTCAGCTCGGCGTGAAGCGCCACGGCGGTCTGCAGTTCGAGCTTCTCCGATTCTTCGATCAACGGACATACCCAGTACACCTGGCGACCCGCGGCAGCGAGTTTGCGCACGCGCTCGACGATCTCCCGCCGGCGGCGCTGGCTCACTAGCTTGGTTGTGACCGGCATGCGTCCGGGCGGCATCTCGTCGATCACGGACACATCGAGGTCGGCGTAAAAGCTCATCGCCAGCGTGCGGGGTATGGGTGTCGCGCTCATCATCAGCTGATGCGCATCGCCGATGCCTTTCTGACGAAGCGCGAGCCGTTGCGCCACGCCGAAGCGATGCTGTTCGTCGACGATGGCAAGTCCCAGGCGTTGCAAGGTGACCTGGTCCTGGAACAGCGCATGAGTGCCGACGGCGAAACCCGCTTCTCCGCTCTCGATCGCTGATAGTGCCTTGTTGCGTTCCCGTGCCGGCAGGCTTCCCGACAGCCAGGCGATCTTCACGGGTAAGCCATCGAGCCACGCCGCGAGCTTGCGGTAGTGCTGCTCGGCGAGGATTTCGGTCGGAGCCATGAATGCGACCTGAAACCCGGACTCGATGGCTTGCAGCGCCGCCAGCGCTGCGACCACAGTCTTGCCGCTGCCGACGTCGCCCTGGAGCAGTCGCTGCATCGGCTCGGCGCGAGCGAGATCGTGGCGAATCTCGGCTATAACCCGCTGCTGCGCACGCGTCAGCTTGAACGGCAACCGTGCGTGGAGCGCGCGGGTCAGCGAGCCATCGCCTTTGAGCTGAGGAGCACGGCGTTTGGAGCGCGCGCGCCGATGCAGCCTGAGCGAGAGTTGCTGCGCCAGCAGCTCGTCGAATTTGAGACGAGTCCAGGCAGGATGCGTACGCTCATCGAGCGCCGACTGCGAGGCCTCCGGCGGAGGTTCGTGGAGATAGGTTACCGATTCCGCAAATCCCCACAGCTTGCGCGGCTCGCGCGTCCACGGCGGCAGCGATTCTGCGAGATAGACCGGGTTGCGCACCAGAGCGTGGTGAACGACGCGGCGCAGCGTGTCTTGCGAAAGTCCTGCCGTCGTCGGATAGATCGGCGTCAATCGCTCGGGAAGCGGCGTTCCTGGCGTGACAACGTGGAAGCTCGGATGGATCATCTCCGGACCGTAGCGACCTTCGCGTACTTCACCGAAGGCCCGCACCCGCTTGCCCGGCGCCAGTGCCTTGCTCTGGCTCGGATAGAAGTGAAAGAACCGCAGCACGAGCTGGGCATCGCCGTCTTCGAGCAAACACACGAGCTGGCGGCGCCCGCGGTACTGCACCTCTGTATTGACGACAGTGCCTTCAACCTGCCATGAATGACCCGGCGTCGCTACGCCAATCGGACAGAGACGCGTCTGGTCTTCGTAGCGAATGGGGAGGTGAAGAACCAGGTCCTGCTCTCGCGCGATACCGAGGCGAGCGAGCTTGTCGCTGAGGGTGCTGCCCGGCCTGGCTTGCTCTTGGCTCTTGGCGGCCATGCGCCGATGATGCGCCGCTACTCCTTGAGCTGCAGCACGCCTTCGATCTCGATCCGGGCAGCTCTCGGCAGCGCGGCCACCTGATAGGTCGTACGCGCTGGGTACGGCGGCGTGAATGTCTTGCTCAGAACATCGTTCACTGTAGCGAAGTCAGCCATGTCGGAAAGCAGCAGCGTAAGCTTGACGATGTCGTCGAGTGTTCCACCCGAGGCTTCGGCGACAGCCTTCATGTTCGCGATGACCTGGCGGAGCTGTGCTTCAAGCCCTTCGCGCAGATTCCCGGTCGCAGGGTCGAGACCAATCTGACCGGACATATACACCGTGCGGCCGGCGCGGATAGCCTGTGAGTAAGGCCCGATCGCGGCGGGTGCGTTCTTGGTCTGGATCACGTCCTTGTTCATTTTGTTCCCCCGGTACGGGCGAGACTCTAACACGCGGTCGGCGGCTCTGCGCGAGACGACGCGCGCCGGACGCATCTCGAGCGGCCCGCCTCTACACACTGGTTCGTCACTTTGGATGCGGTTGCGTTACCGCTCGACTTGGAGCCCCGCGTCGATCCATGCGTCGATGCCACCAAGAAGCGGCCGGATGCGTTTAAAGCCGATCTGCCTGAGCTTCTGCGCCACTTTGACGGCTGTGGCTTCGTTGGGACAGGCACAGTAGACAATGACTTCGCCTTCCACTGAAACACCGTCGAAACTTTCCACAATCTTGTTCACGTCGACCGTGCGCGCTCCCGGAATACGTCCCGTGGCTGCCTGGCTCAACGGCGAGCGTACGTCGACGATCGCCTGCACTGCGTTCTTGGCCATCAGGTCGCGCAGTTCGTTAACCGACACGCGGTCCATTCTGAGCTGTCTCGCGAAAAGATAGCGCCGGTACCACCGCACCAGTATCCAGATCGCAAATCCGGCAAGGATGAGCAGCACGCCGTATTGTCCGAGCGCCTTGAGCGTGTTCATCGCGTCGTCGATGGCGTTGCGAAACACGTATCCCAATCCGACGCCTACGCCGACCCAGAGTGCCGCGCCGATTGCATCGAAAAATACGAACAGCCAGTAACGCAGCCCGATTGCACCGGCGAGCGCGGTGGCGACCGAAGCGAAGCCCGGGACGAATTTGGCAAACACCATCGACACCGGCCCGAAGCGCTGAAAGATCGATTCGGTCTGGCGCACGCAGCTGTCCTGCGACAATGACAGCCTGCAGAGTGTCTTGAGAATGCGCAGTCCGAAGCGTTTGCCGGCGAGGTACCACAGCGTGTCGGCGACGACTGCCGCGAACACGCCCACCGCAATCAGTTTCCACAACGCATTACCGCCCATGGCTGCGTACGCACCGGCGACAATGAGCGTCGGATACGCGGGCACCGGCACGCCTGCCTGCAAAGCGAGGACATTTACGAATACCAGCCCCAGCCCGTAATGCTGGAGCAGCATGATGAGTTGGTTCATTGTTGACGCCTTGTGCCTTGGTTGGTCGCTGCGACTGCTTGGCTGCCGCAATCAAATCGTCTTACGCCACCGTCACATCGTGATTCGCACCTCGTTGGCGGGACCGATCGTCCGATTTACGGTCGAGACCCGCACGCGCTATAATTTCTCTGCTCTGGGGACGTAGCTCAGCTGGGAGAGCGTCGCGTTCGCAATGCGAAGGTCGGGAGTTCGATCCTCCTCGTCTCCACCAGACACGCAAGGGCCGGCGGCAGCGTCGGCCCTTTTGTTTGAGCAGTCTGCGCTCTAGACGTTCGCCTGGGTGAGCTTTCCGCTCTGATAGTCGTGCACCGCCTGCTCGACCTCTTCTCGCGTGTTCATCACAAAGGGGCCGTATTGAACGACCGGCTCCAGCAGTGGCTTTGCCGCGAGCAATATCACCCGGCCGCCCTGTTTTCCTCCGGTCAGTTCCACCGTATCGCCATCGGAGAGCACGCCCGCGCTGTGGGTCTTGAGCTCGCGACGCTTCTCCGCCGGCCCAACCTCTACCGTGCCCTCGAAGGGGTACACGAATGCATGGTAGCCGGGCGCGATCGCATGTACGAATGACACTCCTGCTGGAAGCTCGACGTCGAAGTACAGCGGATCGGTAGTGATTCCCTGAATCGGACCTGCAGTCGCCTGGCCATCGAGCTTGAGCGTTCCGGCAATCACCTTGACCCGGCCTCCGCCCGCCAGTGTTATCACTGGAATTTCCTGCGCCTGAATGTCGCGATAGCCCGCCGGCTTCATTTTTTCCTTCGCCGGAAGGTTGATCCAGAGCTGGAACCCGCGCATGCGGCCCTGCTCCTGCTGCGGCATCTCGGAGTGGATGATGCCGCGTCCCGCAGTCATCCATTGCACGCCGCCGCTCTTGAGGTCGCCCGTGTTGCCCAGGTGATCCTGGTGCTGCATGTGGCCGTCGAGCATGTAGGTGACCGTCTCGAAGCCCCGATGCGGATGCGCGGGGAAGCCGGCGATGTAATCGTCCGGATTCTCGGTTGAAAAGTGATCGAGCATGAGAAAAGGGTCGACGCGGGCCCAGGATTGGCCGAGGCTGCGGCGCAGCTTGACGCCGGCGCCGTCCGACGTAGGTACGGATTCGATGACTCGTTGCAAGGTGCGGACGTTCATGAAGCCTCCTCGAGTTCATGTATATGCGGTCGCCGCTCGCAGAGTTCAACTGCGCTTCGGCGCCGGGGCGGAATCGAGGATGCATCCAGTTTGCCGTCCTTTTCGTATCAGGGCAGGCGAAGGCGAATGTTCGCGTTCGACCGCGAAGGATGCCAGGGAGAAATTCCCCAGTTCAAGGCTACGACGCGACATCGCGGTCAAAGGAGTGCGCACGCCCGAGCGGTTCGATCAACCCTGCTAGGAGCCTGGACAATGAAACCCTTATCCCATCTGATCGCTTCCATCGCGGCAGCTTGTGCCCTCGCATGGAGCGCGTCCGCTGGCGCCGCAAGCCATCGTGAAGCCCCGCTGATTTCGATGGATCCGGCCGCCGACAACACCGACGTTTACGCATTCGTAAGCTACGACGCGGCCAACCTGGCGCGCGCCCCAGCGGATCGGAGGGTCACCTTCATTCTCAACGTCAACCCGGGGCAGGACCCGAGCGACGGGCCGAACTATTTCAACTTCGACGACGACGTTCTCTACGCCGTCAACATCGACAACAATCGAGATGGCAGGGCTGAGGACGTGGTGTACGAGTTTCGCTTCAAGACCGAGAACCGGCCGGTTGGCGGGCCCGGCGGCCTGACTTCGCCGGTTCCCTATCTCGGCAATCCCCACATTCCCATCAGCGTGCTGCAGGGGATCACCGCACTCGACGGCCCCGGATCGGAGGGACTGACGCGGCGACAGACCTATACCGTGACCGAGGTACGCGGCAAGACTCGCACCGTTCTGTTCGGCGGAAAAACGCTGGTCGCGGTGCCGTCCAACGCGGGACCGGCGACTATGCCGGGTTACGAGTCGCTCGCAGCACAAGGAATCTACAGTGATGCAACGACTGGAATCCGCGTCTTTGCGGGGCAACGTGCGGAGACCTTCTATATCGATCTGGGCGCGGTCTTCGATACTCTGAACCTGCGTCGCTTCCCGCCTCTGCTTACTGCTGCGGAAGACGCCAACGATGCCGTTAATCCGTTTGGGGTCAACCGCTTCACTGGCGCCAACATCAGCACCATCGCGATCGAGGTGCCGATCACGCGGATTACCAGCGACGGCAAGCCCGCAGCCAGTTCCGCAAATCCGGTCATCGGCATGTATGCGAGCACCGCCCGGCAGAAAGTCAGAGTCGCGCGCGGACCTCGCGCAGACGACGTCACTGCTGGTCCCTGGGTTCAAGTGTCGCGGATGGGCAATCCTCTGGTGAACGAGCTCATTATCACCACCCCGTCGAAAGATCAGTGGAACGCTTCCGAGCCAGAGGACGAGGGCCAGTTCCAGTCCTTCTACAAGAACCCGGTGATCGCGACCGCGCTCAAGTTGGTCTACGGCTTCGACATACTTCCCATCGACGGCTCACCGGCTGCGACTCGAACCGACCTCATGAGCATTTTGCTCAAATACCCCGGACAGGCACTCGACGGATCGAACTGCGGATCGCCTTGTTCAGAGCTGTTGCGGCTCGATCTGCGCGTTCCTCCCACGGCACCTGAGAGCCAGAGCCGTCTGGGTGCAGCGCTCAGCGCAGACAAAGCGGGCTGGCCTAATGGACGGCGTCCCAACGACGACGTCACCGACATCGCGATCCGAGTGGTCGGCGGACTCAACTACATCGCCGCACGCGCGGGAGACGGCGTCAACTTCCTGCAGAACGCGCCCGGCTCCGGACTGACCGCCAACGGCATCGCCAAGAACTTCCCGTTCCTGCCGATGCCGTACGACGGCCGGAACCGGCGGCACATCGACTGCGGTGAACCGGCCGCCAATCCGTGCAATTGATCGGCTTCCAGGGCCGATAGCTCATAGCGGCTCACGGCCCGGTGTAAAAGCCGGGCCCTTTTTTACTGAACTACATCTGATACGGGCCCGCAAGCGTAATGCCGAAACAATGATGGCTGCTCTGAGGCAACTTTCCTTGATCGGCGCCGTGCTCTGCTGTGCGTCGGCCATCGCATCGCTGTTTATCGCCGTGGGCGCTTCCGCGGCACCTTACCTGCCGACCGACGACGCGCAGGTGCTCGAACACCTTCCCGGGCGCAATACGACGCAATACCGCGAGCTCAAGGCTTTGCAAAGCGCAGCGGCCCGGCAACCCGAGGATCTTTCACGAGCGGCTCCGCTTGCCGCCGCTTATATCCGCGCCTCACGTACCGAAGGAGACCCGCGCTTTCTCGGCTACGCCCAGGCAGCCCTCGGTTTATGGTGGAAAGATCCCAACGCACCGACCCAGGCCTTGGTGCTGCGCGCCACGATCCTGCAGAGCAGCCATCAATTCGACGCTGCCGTGGCCGATCTCGACAGAGTCTCGCAGCGCGAACCGCGAAATGCTCAGGCCGCGCTTACGCGCGCAACCGTTTTGACGGTGCAGGGGAAGTACGCACAGGCACGCAAGGACTGCGACCATCTTTTCGCGATGGCGCCGCAGATATACGCGACGATCTGCGTTGCCGCCATCGACAGCGTGACCGGGAAGTCTGCGGCCGCATACGAATCGCTGCAGCAGGCCCTGACGAGCTTGCCCCGCACCGACGGGACAGCGCTCGCCTGGGGTGAAACGCTGCTCGGCGAAATCGCGCATCGGCGCAACGATCCAGCAGCGGAGCGGCATTTCCGTGCAGCGATGAATGCGGCCGGCAGGGATATCTATCTCCTGGGCGCGTATGCCGATTGGCTGCTCGATCAGCGTCGTCCCGCGGATGTGGTGGCCCTGCTGCAGAACGAGACGCGGGTCGACGCGCTGCTGCTGCGTCTGGCGTTGGCGCAGAAGATGCTCAATCGTCCTGAAGCAGCCGCTTCGATCGAGACTCTGCGCGCGCGCTTCGACGCAAGTCACGCCCGCGGCGACACCGTGCATCAACGCGAGAACGCCCGGTTCGAGTTCGCGCTGGGCAATGATCCCCGGAGCGCGCTGCCCTATGCGCTAGCCAACTGGCAGGTCCAGCGGGAACCTGCCGATATCCGCATCCTTGCGGAGGCGGCAGTAGCCACAAACGATGTTGCCGGGTTTGCGCAAGTGAAGCGCTGGCTCGCCGAAACGCGGCTCGAGTACGGCGCCTTGACGGTCCTGGTCGGTAGCGGCGAGGTGCCGGCCAAATGAGCCGCTGGCTGCTTAGCGTTGCGCTGTGGGCTTTTGTGTGGCCTATGATGCCGGCCGACGCACACAAGCCTTCGGACAGCTATCTCACACTTCGCGTCGACGGTGAGCGTATCGAGGGCCAGTGGGACATCGCACTACGCGACCTGGACTTCGCGCTGGGCCTCGACGCCAATGGGGACGGAGACATCACCTGGGGCGAGGTCAAAGCCAAGCACACCGAGATCGCGGCCTACGCGCTCGCCCGCTTGCGGCTGGGACCGTCGAATGCGCCCTGCCCGACACAAGTCTCCGAGCACTTGATCGACGATCACAGCGACGGCGCCTATGCCGTGATGCGCTTTGTCGCGACCTGTGCCGCCGCGCCGAAGGCGCTCAGCGTCGATTACCGGCTGTTGTTCGATCTCGATCCGCAGCATCGCGGCTTGCTGCGACTCGAGTATGAAGGGAAGACTCGAGCGGGCATTTTCAGCGTGGATCTGCCCGAGCAGAAATTTACGCTGAGCGAGCTTCCCAAGTGGCAGCAATTCCTCGACTACGGCAACGAAGGTGTCTGGCACATCTGGACGGGCTTCGACCACATCCTGTTCCTGCTCTCGCTGCTCCTGCCCGCGGTCCTGGTCCGCTCGCATACGTCCGGCAGGCGCTGGGCCGCCGCAGCAAGCTTTCGCGTGACGTTCTGGGACGTGGTGAAAGTGGTAACCGCGTTCACGCTGGCGCATTCGATCACCCTCTCTCTCGCCGCCCTTGGCGTGGTCACCCTGCCATCGCGGCTGGTCGAATCGGCCATCGCGCTGTCCGTGGTGCTCGCCGCCCTTAACAACCTCTGGCCGGTGGTCTACGAAAAGCGCTGGGTCATCGCCTTCTGCTTTGGCTTGATCCACGGCTTTGGCTTCGCCTCGGTCCTGGCCGACCTCGGGTTGCCGCAGGAATCCCTGCTGATCGCGCTTGTTGCATTCAACCTCGGCGTCGAGCTCGGGCAGCTCGTAATCGTCAGCGTATTTTTGCCGATAGCATTTGCGCTTCGGGCGTCGGCGTTCTACTGGCGCGTGCCCTTCACAGGCGGTTCGGGGGCGATTGCCTTGGTCGCGATGCTGTGGCTCGTCCAGCGCGCGTTCAACCTGTAGCTGATCATGGGCTGATCAAGCCCAATCGCCCAACGCAGCGAACTACCGGCTAAGAAACGCGCAGTGCAACGTGCAGCCGGCTGGTCTTGGGCACCGACGCCAGCAGGTATTCCATCTGGTCGGCGAGAATGCGCCGGTTGCGCAAGATGAAATGTTCGTGCCGGTCCGGCACGTAAGGGATATAGAGCAGCGGCATTCCCGCCTGCTCGGGCGAGCGGTTGGCCTTGCGGGTGTTGCACCTGCGGCACGCCGTGACCGTATTGGTCCAGCTGTCGCGACCGCCGCGCGCCACCGGAAGCACATGATCGCGCGACAAGTCACGGGTGATGAACCGCTCGCCACAGTAGGCGCACAGGTGCCGATCGCGTGCAAAAAGCAGCGCATTGGTCAGGCTCGGGGTATGGGTGAATTTCCCGGCGCCGCTGCCCTTGATCGCGAGGATCGACTTGGTGGCAATACGCGAGCGAAGGCCGTTCTTTTGGTATCCGCCGCGAAACTCGCGCACCACATCACCCACCGACCAGGCGACAAGTTGCTTGGCGTGGTAAGTGATTGCTTCCTCCAGCTCGACCCAGGCCTGTGGGAGCCCGGCAAGGTCGACAGTAAGGATCAGCGGTTGCATGGAGTTGCTTGCGAGTAAGCGCTTATCTTAGGGCCATGGCACGATTTTGGCAAAGCGAGTCGAACATGCTGGCCTGCTAGACTTCGGCCTTGCTCCACGAAGGTCGCCTGTAACAATTCCACCAGGTCTGGCGCGACGCCATGCAACTACACCTCCTCCGCTCATTGCCCGCTATTACCGCGGCTGTTTTCCTGTCGATCACTCCAAACGCCAGCCGCGCATTTGATCTCAACCATCACGGCCTGACCGGCTCCTGGTTCAAGCCGTCCACCAATGGCCAAGGCGTCGAACTCGAGGTCTATCAGGACCTGATCGGCCCAGGAACGGGCTTCCTGCAAGGAAGTTGGTTTACCTACGACTACAAAGCCCCCGATGGCGCCTCTGGCCAACGGTGGTACACGTTCAGCGGCAATGTTCCAACAGGCCAGGCGACAGCGTCGCTCACGCTTTACCAAAACACAGGCGGCAACTTTGACGCGCCGCCGATCACCTCAGCGGTACAGGTAGGCAGTGTCCAATTGACTGCGGTCGATTGCGCGCACCTGACGCTGGTTTACACGTTCACCGATGGAAGCGCTCGGTCCGGAACGATCGACCTTGTGCGCCTGACCCCGAACGTGACGTGCTCGAACATCGGCCCCGACACAACCGAAGCGGATTTCGGCTACTCGGGCAATTGGTTCGACCGAATGACGTCCGGTCAAGGGATCGTGCTCGAGTTGAATCGCATTGCACCCGTGGTCTTCATCGCCTGGTACACCTACGCGCCGAACGGCCAGCTGTTGGGCGAGATGGGACAGCGCTGGTACACCGGTCAGGCGAGCTACGCGCCGGGAGCGCGGTCGTTGCCGATGACACTTTACGAGACGACCGGGGGACTGTTCGACCAGAGCCCGCCGACGACCACCACCGTGCCCGTCGGTACAGCTACGGCGACTTTGACGAGCTGCACGGCGCTCCAGCTGACGTACAACTTCACCGGAGGCAGCAGCGCAGGATCCTCGCGGACGATCGAAATGTCACGAGTGGGTCCAACACCTGCCGACTGCGGCGCCGATTCCCAGGTTCGCGTCTCCGGGCTTTCTCCTTTTGCCGCAGGCTGCGACGGCGTTCCCGCGGTCGGCACGCTCTACGTCAACACCGAAGTGGAGCCAATGATCGCAGCCAATCCCAGGAACACGAACAACGTGATCGCCGTATGGCAACAGGATCGCTGGTCGAACGGTGGCGCACGCGGATTGTTGAGCGCCGTCTCGCAGGACGGCGGACTTACATGGACCACGCGCATGGCGGCTTTTTCGCGCTGCACCGGCGGAACTGCGGCCAACGGCGGCGACTATCCCCGCGCTTCCGACCCGTGGGTGAGCTTCGGACCGGACGGCACCGCGTACCAGAGTTCGCTTTCCTTCGCCGGTGACACGCTGGCAGCAGGATCATCGAGTGCCATCCTGGTTAGCCGCTCCACCGACGGCGGCTTGACCTGGAGCAACCCTGCCACCGTGATCCAGGACGGCAGCGATTTCTTCAACGACAAGGATTCGATCACGGCCGACCCAACCGATGCCCGGTTCGTATACGCAGTGTGGGATCGGCTCGCTGCGAGCGGCGGCGGCCCGTCGTATCTGGGGCGTTCCACCGATAGCGGAGCGACCTGGGAGCCGGCAAAGCCGATCTACGACCCCGGGCCGACTAGCCAGACCATCAACAATCAGATCGTCGTATTGCCCAACGGCACGATCATCGACTTTTTCACGCAGCTGGATACGCCGCCGCATGCACCCGCTTCGGCCGAGCTCTCGATCATTCGCTCTACCGACAAAGGTACGAGTTGGTCTGCACCGATTGTCATTTCGCCGGTTTTTTCAGTCGGCACCTTCGATCCGGAAACGCACGCGCCCATTCGAGACGGGTCAGGCCTCGGTTCGATCGCGGTCGGACGAGGGGGTGAGCTGGTGGCGGTGTGGCAGGACGCACGTTTTTCCGGCGGACTTCGCGACGGGATTGCGTTTTCGCGTTCGCTCGACGGCGGGCTCACCTGGTCGGCGCCATCGCGCATCAATCACGATGCAAGCGCGTCCGCTTTCGTTCCCGCAGTGACGGTGCGCAGCGACGGAACTTATGGCGTGACGTACTACGACTTCCGCAACAACACGAGCGACCCGGCTACGCTGCCCACAGATAATTGGCTCACGCGCTCTACTGATGGCGTGACCTGGCTCGAAAGTCATGTCGCAGGACCGTTCGATCTCGCCATCGCGCCGAACGCGGAAGGACTGTTCCTCGGCGATTATCAGGGCCTCTCCAGCGCAGGCGCGGTGTTCCTTCCCGTCTACGCTCAGACCAACAACGGCCGGCTTGACAATCGCACCGATGTTTTTGTGACGCTGGCAACGTCGGCCGCTGCGGCCACGCAGGCCGCTCAGGCAACGACGATGCAAATGAGCGCTCCGGCAAGCGAGCCGCTCGCGATGACGCCGGAGCTGCAACTCAAGTTGAACGACAGCGTCGTGCGCACGATGCAGCGGCGCGTTCCGGGGTGGTCTCCACCGGGCGTCGGACATGCGCCGCCGTCTGCTGCGCACTGACCTCGCGCCGTGATGCCTTCGCCGGTCCGGCGGCTGGTGCCGGCGCTGGGCGTGACTCAGATCATTTCCTGGGGCTCGCTCTACTACGCGATTGCGGTGCTCGGCTCGAGCTTGCGCTCCGAGCTGGGACTGTCGAGTGCTGCGCTGTTCGGCGCTTACTCGTCGAGCCTGTTGCTCTCGGCTCTCGTAGCTCATCCCGTCGGTCGCGCGATCGATCGTCACGGCGGCAGGGTCGTGATGTGCGCGGGTTCGCTCATCGCTGCTGGCGCGCTTTTCGCCATTGCACATGTTCAGTCCGCAGTCGAACTGTATTTCGCCTGGGCGATCGCCGGAGTTGCAATGGCGATGACCATGTACGATGCAGCGTTCGCGACCTTGTCACAACACTCCGGCCGTGCCTACCGTATTGCGCTGACGGCGCTAACGCTGATGGGCGGTCTCGCCAGCACCGTCTTCTGGCCGATATCGCTGAAAGGGCTGGAGTGGTTCGGGTGGCGCGACACCTTCATCGGCTTTGCCGTTCTGCAGCTGTTGGTGTGCCTGCCGCTGCACTACCTGTTTATTCCGCGATTGCCCTCGCCTCAGGGAGCTGCAGGAATCGCGACCGTCTCCGATGCGGGCGCTCTTCCGTTGCCATCGCGACGGCGTGCTTTCGTCGCGCTCGCTGCCGCCTTCGCCTGCAACGGCTTCATTGTGTCGGTGCTGACCGTGCATCTCATCAGCTTGCTGCAGGGCAAGGGCTTCGCACTCGATACGGCCGTCTGGGTAGCGTCGTTCTTCGGGCCCATGCAGGTGGCTGGCCGCGTGCTCGAATTCTCAGTGGGCCGCAGGTTTTCGCCACGTTCGATCGGAACCGCATCGCTATGGCTGCTGGTTTTTGCTCTGCTCGTGTTGCTTGCACTCCACGACCAGCTCGCGCTGGCACTGTTTTTCGCGGTCGCCTTCGGTTTGAGCAACGGCGTAGTGACTATCGTCCGCGGCACGGTCCCGGCAGAACTGTTCGGTCGCGTCGGCTACGGCAGGACGCTCGGAGGCCTGGCCACGCCGGCGCTGGTCGCCCGCGCTGTCGCGCCGCTGGCGTTTGCACCGCTGGCTTCTCCGGGAACCGCACCCTTCGGCTGGTTGCTCGCTCTCCTTGCCATCGCTCTGTTGTCGGTCGGCGCTTTCGGAATTGCGGTCAAGGTTCGGTAAGCCCAACGCAGCGGAGATCGCTTTACTTTGCGTCCACGGCGTCGGCTATCATCGCAACTGCCTTCAATCACGCCTAGATTTCGATCGTGTCGAACGAGTTAGCCTGGCTTTCGCTCGGCGAGCTTTCGCGCCAGCTCGACGCCGGCGAGACCACGTCGCGCCAGATCGTCGAATCCTGCCTGGCGCGCATCGCGGCGCTCGATTCACAGCTGCACGCCTTCGTCGAGGTCTACGCCGAGACCGCGCTCGACTGTGCGGGCGCTGCGGATCTCGCGCGTAAAGGTGGACTCTCGCGTGGCCCGCTGCACGGGCTGCCGATTGCGCTCAAAGACCTGCTGCATGTCAAAGGGCGAGTCACGACGGCAGGCTCCGAGACATGGCGTGGTCGCGTGGCCGACGAAACGGCTTTCGCAGTGGAGCGCCTCGTCGCTGCCGGGATGATTCCGCTGGGCAAGACGCACATGGTGGAATTTGCCTTCGGCGGCTGGGGCCGCAACGAGCCGATGGGCGCGCCGTGGAATCCATGGGATACACATCGGCACCGGGTGACGGGCGGCTCGAGCAGCGGTTCTGCGGCCGCAGTGGCTGCGGGGCTCGCGCCGGCGGCCATCGGATCAGACACCGGCGGCTCGGTTCGCATCCCTGCGGCGCTTTGCGGCATCACCGGGCTCAAACCCACTTACGGTCTGATCAGCCTCGCCGGCGTGGTTCCGTTGGCGACCACACTCGACTCTCTGGGCCCGCTGACTCACACCGTTGAGGATGCAGCGCTACTCACCTCGGCGATGGCCGGAGTTGACCCGCGCGACCCGGCGACACTCAGCGCACCGGGCATCGATTTCGACGCGGCACTTTCGTGCGATCCCGACATCCGCGGCATGCGCATCAGCGCGGTCGCACTCGAGCATCTCCCCGCCGGCGTCCTCTCCGACGCCGTGCGCGCGCGCAACGAAGCCGTCGAAGTGTTTCGTCAGGCAGGCGCGACGGTCGAGGAAGTGCGCTTCCCATTCGACCTCGAGGACATCATGAAGCGCAACGGCCGTATCATCGCCGCCGAATCGTGGGCGCTGCATCGAGCGTACATCGAAGACGTCACTCTGCCGATCGACCCATGGGTACGCAAACGCGTCATCGGCGGCAAGTCGATCAGCGCCGCCGACTACATCGATGAGTTGGCGCAGCGCAAACGGGCGGCCGCTGCCTTTGCGACCTGGATGCGCGGGCGCGACGCGCTGCTGACGCCGACCCTTCCGGTTGCCGCGACTCCGATCGAAGAGGTCGACGAGGCAACGACTCCGCTCGCGACCTTCACCCGTGTCGCCAACTATCTTGTCGCGTGCGCGCTCTCGCTGCCAGCAGGGCTGTCGGCCGAAGGCTTACCTATTGGCGTGCAGCTCATGGGAGCGCCGTTCGCCGAAGCCCCACTGGTGCGCCTGGGCCGCGCATTCCAGCGCGCCACCGACTGGCATCTGCGGCGGCCAAATCTGGCAGCGTGGAACCGCGCTACGCGCTAGAGCGCGTCCACCTAGGCTGCGGATCGCACTTCGCTCGATGCCTGCACCGGCGCTTCGATCGCGATCGCCTCGTCATTCGCCGGCACGCGCAACTTGGGCTTGTGACCATCGGAATAGACGCGCGCGATGTCGAGCGTCTCCCGAACGCCGATGTCCGAACCGTTTCGCTCGAGGAACTGGCGCGACGCTGCACGGCCGGCCTCGAACAACTTGAGCAGCCACGCCCGCGAGCGCTCCATTGCTGATCCCGGCTCGATCAAGTCGCGCTGTGGCGGTCCGATGCGGTGCAGGCGCAGATCGAGCACCGGCGATGCTCCGTCACCGCGCGCCGCCAGCGCACGCATCGCCGCAATGGCCTGCATTTCCGCGACCAGGCTCGAATTGAAGACAATCTCTCCGATGCGCTGACGGATCGCCGGCGCATCGGTTGGCGTTTCGCCCGCCTCGTCAGGCACCAGCTGCACAACGATCAAATCACGCGCGGCTTCGCTGTGGATCATCGGCCACAGGGTTGGATTGCCGGCGTAGCCGCCGTCCCAGTAGGGCTCGCCGTCGATCTCGACCGCCTGGAACAGCATGGGAAGACATGCGGACGCGAGCAACACGTCGAGGCTCATCGCATCGTTGGAGACCACGCGCGGCAACCCCGTCTTCACGTTAGTGAGGGTCACGAAAAGCGCGGGCGCGGACTTGCTGCGTAGCGCCTCCATGTCAACGTGCTCGGCAATGATGTCGCGCAGCGGATTGATGCCCAGCGGATTCGCGGTATACGGCGAGAGCATCCCGCTCCCCAATAACCATCCGTTTACCGAGTCGCGCCAGGCGCGTTCGACTGGAGCCCACAGCTCGCGTCCAAGATCGGCCACTGCCGGGCGCGCGACAGCCAGCCAGAACGCGCGAAGTGCTCGGCGCGCCTGCGCAGGCGATCCCTTAGCCAGCGCGCTGGCGACGATCGCTGCATTGATCGCGCCTGCGCTGGTGCCGGAGAGCTGCGCCACGGACACACTGCGGCTCCCGAGAATCGCGTCCAGAACTCCCCATGTGTACGCGCCCCACGACCCTCCTCCTTGCAGAGCAAGGCCGATTGACTTCCTGAGCGTTCGCGTTCGACGCGCAGCCTGAACTTCAATTTGAGTGGTAGTCATAGGGGTCTCCAGTCGACTGGGGGCTTGTGGCCGGTCGACGGCTCCATGGCGAATAGGATGCGACGGCACGATGTCT
>Ga0126381_100000067_pt1 | contig 121067 bp, 108 predicted proteins | sample PanSoiMetPlot_28_FD_96465 | JGI IMG/M metagenome (GOLD analysis project Ga0126381, IMG submission 96465) | Tropical forest soil microbial communities from Panama - MetaG Plot_28 | ecosystem: Environmental > Terrestrial > Soil > Tropical forest > Bulk soil | place: Panama | collected 2016-02-17 | reverse complement strand
TTTTGTTCCAGACCGAGCAGGGAGATCGTGTAATGAAAGAGGTACTCCGCTTTCTCGGTGCCGACAAACTACGTCCAGCAAAGCCCTATCCAGTTGACCAACGTTGAATGGTGAAATCAGGCGTTTACACTCACAACCGCCAATACTTGTGAGATAAGGAGCCAAGAATGCGCATTCCCATTTTCCAGATCGATGCTTTTACCAGCCGCCGATTTGGGGGAAACCCTGCAGCCGTAATGCCAATGAAAACTTTTCTTGCCGATGGAATACTGCAAGCGATTGCCGCGGAAAATAATCTGGCCGAGACGGCCTTCCTGGTGCCGGAAGATGGCAACTATCGGCTGCGCTGGTTTACACCGAAAGTGGAGGTGCCCCTTTGCGGGCACGCTACCCTCGCCAGTGCGGCTGTGGTAATGGAGCGGCTGGAGCCCGGGCGGAATCGCGTGGTCTTCCAATCAGCCAGCGGTCCCTTAGCGGTAGAGCGCGGACGAGCAGGTTACACCATGGATTTTCCGGTCCGACCGTCGGAACCGGTGGCGATGGTACCCGAACTAGTTCAAGCGTTGGGTGTAGTTCCGATCGAGGTTCTGGCCAACGAGTTCAACTATATGGCTGTTTTGGAAAGCGAAAAGCTTTTACGGGAACTGGCACCGGACATGGCAGCACTCGCCCGGATTGGACGGCCAGGCGTAATTGTGACCGCCGCGAGCGAAGGAGATTATGACTTCATCAGCCGCTACTTCGCTCCGGCGAAGGGCATCCCTGAAGACCCGGTGACTGGCGCAGCTCACTGCATGCTGGCGCCGTATTGGGCAAAGCGGCTGGGCAAGAAGGACTTTCGCGCTTTCCAGGCTTCGCAGCGCGGAGGAGAGGTGGTTTGCCGTCTCGTCAATGACCGCGTCGAGCTAAGAGGAGAGTGTGTCTTCTATCTGGAGGGAGAGGTGGAGGTTTGAAGACTGGTGCATTGCAATCCACGGCTTGATCAATTGACGAAATCACTCGTTTACACTCACAATCCGGTTGTGAGTGTAATGGCGATGTTACGCCATATAGCCAAAACGAGAATGGCTCGTCTGAGTTACTTTCCCATTTCCGCAAGAGCGCTTCTCAAGGGCAGACTGGAAATGTGAATGATCCCTCCGCTATAGGGTGAATACAGTTCCATGATCAGCACGATGGCCCCAGCTACGGACAATGCGCCAAGGAGTAGGGCGACAATCACGGTTGCATTGCGGGGCGCGTACAGCCCGAAGCTCATGTAAACGACGGTAATCCAAAAAACGACTATGACCAGAAAAGGAGTAGGAAGAGGAGAGGTCTGCTGCACGAACATCATCCAGCGTGTTCGCCCAATCTCCAAGGCAATGCCCAAAGCGTCGTGTTTGAGGTCACGTTGTTCTTCACTTTGCGGCGACAACCGTTGGATTGACTCGTAAACAGCCTCTGGGTCACTAATTTTCTGCGGCACATTCGAGCCGGGCACACGTTCCTGCGGCCACATTCGATAGAGTATGTCCTCAACAACTTCGCGCAACTGTTGCCGCGCTTTTTGTGCTGCTGGTCCATAGTGGTCAAGGACTCGGTCGAGCACGACGATTTTGGCGCACACCTGGTTCCATTCATCTCGCTGGGCGAAAAATGAACTGGCCGCCGCAGACACGACCAAGCCAAGCACCAGGGCCGCCAATGTTGCAACCAAGCCGATTGCCAAATTGACGGTACTTTTGGATTCGGAACTCAGGTGATCCTGTGGCAGTGTTCTTCGCAAAAAGATGCCCAGCAAAGCGCCGCCAAAAACACAAACGAGTACCAACAGGCTGACTGCGAGATTGCTCATTGAGCATGCTCTATCACGCAATGATGCCGCTCGTAGAATGTGGGTTTGCCGAGGCGATACTGGCGAAATCAGGCGATTACACTCACGATCCGGTCATGAGTGTAATGGCGATTTTCACCCAACCGGCGATTGGTATTGGCTGAGCCGATAGCCAAACTGTCAAAAGACAGTTGCGCTACACTGGATCGGATGAAACTTCTGCTCGCGGTCCTGTTTGCGTTTCCTTTGTTCCATTCTTCGCATGCGCCCGCTGTCTTTCGTACCCGGATCGACACAACCGCCGGAAGCTTCGTCATTGAGACACACCGCGATTGGTCACCGAAAGGTGCTGACCGCTTTTATGAGCTGGTGCGCGAGCGTTATTACGACAACTCGCGCTTCTTCCGAGTGGTTCCCGGGCGTTGGGTTCAGTTTGGTATCGCGGGCGATCCCAAGGTCGCGCAAGCCTGGCGTCATAAAACCATTCCGGACGATACCCTCAAGGTCCATAACAAACCCGGCTACGTCGCCTTTTCCAACACCGGCCCGGGAACGCGCTCCACGCAGGTTTACATAAACCTGCGCGACAACTCCGCTGTCAATGATTCCGAGCCGGCCTTTGCTCCTTTCGGCAAGGTTGTTGAAGGCTGGGATGTTGTGGAGAAGCTCTACGGCGGCTACGGAGAAAACTCCGGCAGCGGGATGCGTGCCGGACATCAGGACAAACTATTCGAAGGCGGCAACGCCTATATGGACAAAGAATTTCCTAAACTGGACCGCCTCATTCGCGCGGCGATTCTTCCGGACAAATAGGTCCTGCTCACACCCGTGAAGGATGAGATCGGATGGCGAGGGCTGGTTGAGGCATTTTGAGCGTAATGGCGATTTTATGCCAATATCCCTTCGGCTTGAGTCGGTCAGTCCGGTCAGGTAATGGCCTTTCGCGAACCCCTTCTTGACGGAAATCACATCTCCGTTGGGTTGGCGGTACCTGCTCACTTGTCTTTATCTATCGTCGCCAAGCGAATCTTGGCGATGATGAATCCGGCCACAGTTGTCAGCGCAGCCGCCGGGAGGGCAACTTTGACTGCCAATGTTAGGTCAGGGTGGGCATGTCTTCTCGCGCCGATGACGAGCAGAATAATAACCAGCAAAGCTGCCAAGATAAAAAAACAGACCGCACCGCTGATCAAACCGATCATCGAGGCACTGAACTTTTTACGCATAGAGGTACATCGCGGTTGCTGGTTGCAGCCTTGGCCAGAATCACATGCATGACCACAGACACCCCAAAGTCAAGCTTTTATGATGTGCGTGGCTGTTTGGTCGTCTACCTTGCCCGCGAACGCCAGTACTTGGCTTTCGCAGAAGTATGTCTTGGCCCGAGACTTTTTCTTATCGAGCAAATCGCATGCCTTCAATCGGTAAGCGAGGTACATCTCAAAGACGAGTGAGATCGTGAACCTCATAAGGGCGGCGAAAAACGATCAAATCCCACGAAAGCCTCAACGAGTAACTTTCGCGTTCGCAGATCATTTACTGTTCCTGTTGAAACCAGGCGATTACACTCACGAACATGGCGGTCCGCTCAGAACAGCGAACCTAACAGCGAGACAAGCATGCTTTCTCGGTTGAGGTGCTGCCCCTCGCCGGTTCCGCGCGGCTTGCAGCAGGCGACCCATCACGGCCAGGCGACATCCTAAAAAGTAGAAGGGACGAGTAAGCATGATTCGCAAGTTGAAGTCGGGCGAGTACCGGCTGTACTCGCGCAAAAAGAATTCAAAGACAGGCAAGCGTCGAAACCTGGGGACGTTTGCCTCGCTGGAGAAGGCAAAGGCGCATGAACGCGCGGTGCAGTACTTCAAGCGGCACTGAATGAGATGAAGCAGGAGGGAAGATGGCGAGCGAGAAACAAAGGGCGGCAGCACGAAAGAACATCAGAAAAGCGGCGACGGCAGCCAGAAAGAAACGCACCATCGCGCACCTGCCGAAGTCAACGAGAACGGCCCTGGGCAAACAGGCCTCCAAGGTAGCACCGGAAAAGCGCCGGAAAGCAGCTTAGCGAGCAGGATGGACGTTTGGCGACTGCTTAAGGCTCTTGCAGGCTTGCCAGGGCGGTACTCGATGTGGCTGCCGGCGGGCTGATGATAAATGTCGCGGTGAGGCGATCAAAGAAAACCGAATGAAACAAAGCCGCGGGAAGAAGCCCATCCTGCGGATCGGCCGGCTTCAGCAGATCATTGCGCAGAACCACGACTTCCTGCTCAGGCAGGAGCGAATCGGAAATCGAGAGATCCTGCAGCAGACAGGTCGTTGCCTCCTGGTTGGCCAGGTTGGTTGATACCTGCATGACCCGGTTTGGCTTGTAGCGGGTGCCCGCACTCTCACGCTGCGGCACGATGCGATCCTCAAAAACCAGCAACTGCGAGATGCCGGAGTCGAGCGCCAGCTTCCAGGTTCCATGGGGCGCTGCGGCGGATGCGACGGTGATCAGGAGTCGCGATTCATTGATGGTGACAGGCACGCGCAGTCCGTTGGGAATGCGAGCGGTCTCGGGGAAGGGATAGATTTCGACCGCGCTGTGGTCAAAGTCGAGCCGGAAGGAGAAATGAAGCAGAAAGTTCATGCCCAGGATGCCGCGAATGTTGCGGTCGAGAGCGCTGAGCTGGCTGAGCGGAACCGCCAGCGCTTCTAAATTCGAGACCGCGGCTGGGCCAAGATTGGCCTTCGGCAAAAAATAGCGTGGCACGCCGGCTGAATTGGAGAGGCTGGTGAGGCGCAGCCTGTCATGGGGCTGGAGGCCAAGTTCGCCGGCGAGCTTTGGATCGAGCAGCGTGGTGTTAGTGCCGGTGTCGACCAGGAAATCAAACGGTCCACGATCATTGATGGTGACGCCGACGATCATCAGGTATCCACGCAGCGTGCGCGCGGAGACGGAATTGCCGACAGGATCGGGAGCGGCGGATTGAGCGGCAACAGCACAAGAGAAGAGCAACAAGCTGAGCGCCAGTCTGGTTGTGATGGCAGTTTTCTTCAGGCTGATCGCGCCAGGCTTGCTTGCGCCAGGTCTTGTGAAGCGGAACTTTATTGAATCGAGCTTTCTTGAGTCGGGCTTCGTTGAGTCGGGCTTCGTTGAGTCGGGCTTCGTTGAGTCGGGCTTCGTTGAGTCGGGCTTCGTTGTGTCGAACAAGAGCGTTCTCCGAGCTGTGGGCCCGAGGGGAGCCGTGATTTGTGTATCGTGGGCGCGATCCGCTGTGCCGGATAGATGACTTTAGGCTGCGGAACTGTAGTGCTCGAGGAAGCTCAAAGCGGAACAGATGCGCAGACGAGCGCGAGACCAAGCAGGAACGCAAGCGAGAGTATGTGTTTCAGCCGCATGATTGTTAAGGTTTCGTGAATCAGAAGAGTGAACGAGAAGACACGGATTCCATCGACAAGTGGCGCTATGTCGCAAGGTCACGTTACCGAGCGGCGACACCTTGGTTACTGTTTGCACCGTGAGTTGAAGCGCCAGTTCAGCCTGAATGCCAGCGCAGAGTGCGTGATAAAATCGCGCAACCCGGTTACCCATGTCCACAGACCCAGCGCGCGCTGAGCTTCAACCTTCCCACTTGCGCAGAACCATCGGGCTGGCTTCCGTCACGTCGATGGTGGTTGGAATTATTGTCGGCGCGTCGATCTTTGTGCAGCCGGCAGAGGTGACGAGGTTGGCGTCGAGCCCGCGCGGCGTGATGCTGGCGTGGTTCGGGGCCGGCTGGCTCACCATGTGCGCAGCACTGGTATGCGCAGAGTTCTCATGGTTGTTTCCCGAAACCGGCGGCGTCTATGTGTTTTTGAAAAAGACTTTTTCACCTGCACTGGGATTCCTGTGGGGTTGGGGGATGTTTTGGACCATGCACACAGGAATTTTAGCGGCCATCGCGGTGGTAGCGGCACGGTATGCCGGATATTTCTTCGGCCTGGGCGAGCTGGGCATTCGCGTGCTCGCGATGGCGGCGATTCTGGCGGTCTCGTTCGTACAGTATCTGGGAGTGAAGGCCGGCAGCGCGGTGCAGGTGACGCTGACGTTCGCGAAGGTCGCGGCGATCGGCGTGATGTGTGTCTTGCTGTTTGCTCTAGGCGGATCGGCGCATCGAAGCGTTTCGACTGACGCAGCGCAGCACGGTTCGCCGAGCTGGTCGTTGGCCGCATTCGGCCTGGCGATCGCTGCCGGACTTTTTTCGTTCGGTGGCTGGCACATGTGTACTTATCCTGCGGGTGAGACCCGCGATCCAGAGCGCACCATCCCGCGTGCGCTGATTCTCGGTGTTCTGATCGTGACCGCGTGTTACATGCTTCTGAACGCGGCTTATCTCTCCGTAATGCCTCTCAGCGCTGTTGCCGCCTCCACACGCGTCGCGGCCGACGCCATCTCCAGCGTCCTCGGCCCTCGCGGCTCCGTCGCCATCACGCTGCTGATCATCGTCTCCGCCCTGGGATCGCTCAACGGGATCGCCCTCGCCGGCCCGCGTGTTTACTACGCCATGGCGCAAGACGGCCTCGCCTTCCGATGGATGGCCGCTCTTCACCCGCAGCGGCAGACTCCGCACCTCGCGATCGCCGCGCAGGCGATCTGGGCATGCGTTCTCGCTGCCACCAATTCGTATCGCGCGCTCTTTACTCGTGTTGTCTATACCGAGTGGCTCTTCTTCGCCTTGCTGGCTGCGGGGATCTTCGTGCTGCATCGCCGCCGGCAATACCACCCGCGCTACCTCAAATTTCTCTATCCACTTGTACCAGCCATATCGCTCCTGACCTCCGCCGCCATCGCTCTTAACCAGATCCGCGCTACGCCCGTCGACAGCGCCATCGGTATTGGCTTGATTTTGCTGGGCCTTCCGATTTATTTTGTCTGGTCTCATCGCAGCACGGAGACGTAGCGATGCTACGTCTCGTTCCTGTCGCTTCGCTCCAAACCGCCACTGAGCCTTGCCCGACGGAAATTCTCTGCACTTGAGGCAAGCAGCTCGCCGCGCGAGTCGGGCTCGCTGCTATATTGATAGACCCGCCGAGATTCTCGAACGCAAGGGAAAGCATGCCCATCATCGATTTTCACGATCATTACTATCCGCCTGAATACATCAAAGCCATCGAACAGGGACCGAGCGCCGTCCGCGTGACGCATGACGACGAAGGCAATCCCTGGCTGCACTATCCCGGCGACTACAACATCGCCGTCCGCGGCCACCGCGACATCGACTACCGCGAGCAAATGCTCCGCACCTCCGGCGTCGACATCCAGGTCATCACCCTCACCACGCCGGGCACGCATATAGAGGAGCCCTCGACCGCCGTCCGCCTCGCGCGCCTTTGCAATGACTCCTTTGCCCGCGTCGTCTCCGACAAGCGCGGCCTCTTCGTCGCCCTGGCCACGCTCCCGCTCTGCGACCCCGCCGCCAGCGTCGCCGAGCTCCGCCGCTCCATGGAGCAGCTCAAGTTTCGCGGCGCCATGGTCTTTTCCAACATCAACGGCACCGCGCTCAGTGACCAGCGCTTTTGGCCGGTCTGGGAAGCGGCCAACCAGCTCGGCGCTATCATTCATATTCATCCCACCAACCCTGTCGGCGTTGAAGCCATGCTCGACTACTGGCTCATGCCCCTCGTCGGCTTCCTCATGGACACCACTCTCGCCGCCGCCAGCCTTGTCTTCAGCGGCGTCCCTGAGCGGTTTCCCAATATCAAGTGGGTACTCGGCCATCTCGGCGGCGCTATTCCATACCTGGCCGAACGTCTCGACCGCGGCTATGAAGCCTTTGCCGACTGCCGCAAGAACATCTCGCGCCCGCCCAGCTCCTATCTCAAAAAGTTTTATTTCGATACCGTCAACTTCGATCCGCGCGCGCTCGAGCTGGCTGTCAGCTTCGGCGGCGCCAGCCAGGTCCTCGCCGGCAGCGACTACCCACACCAGATCGGCAGCATCCCCAAGATGCTCGAAAGCCTCAAAGCCATGCGCGTGAGTGAAGAAGAGCGGAAGATGATCCTGGGAGGGAACGCAGCGAGGTTGTTGGGGATCGGAGAGTGAGCCGTGATACAGATCGAATATGAAATGTCAGAAAAAGATTTTCTCGATTCGCAGAAGCTTGCCCTTCGACATTCCTCAAAACGCACCACTAGATGGATCTTCCGAATTGCGCCGCTCTGGGGGCTGTTTCTGGTCCTTGCTGTTCTCTGGAAGGCCCTGCAGCCGGGATTTACCTGGACTAGCAATGCTACTGAGGCTTTGTTTGTTGGGTTACTCTTTTTTGCCGGTCCATTGCTCTACAAACAGATAACAAAGACGATATTCCGCAAGAACGCGATTTTTCGCGGGCCTCGGTCACTTACTGTCGATGAAGCCGGTCTGAACTTTACCAATCCGACATCTTCAGTGCAGGTGAAATGGGATTCGTTTCAAAATTTTGTGGAAGATGACACCGCATTTGCTCTCTACCAGAGCGGACTTATCTTTCATACGGTGCCCAAACGGCAGCTTAGCCAGGAGCAGATCGCAGAGTTGAGAGAGACGTTCACGAGTCACGTTATCAGCAAGACTTGATTTTCCTCTGCGTCCTTTGCGTACTCTGCGGTAAAGGTTCTGATTTTCTCCCATCAGCACTCATCCGAGTTAATCTGCGGTGATGCTTTTGCCTGGTTTTCCTCTGCGTCCTTTGCGTCCTCTGCGGTAAAAGGTTTTGATTTTCTCCGATCAGTGTCATCGGTGTGAATCAGTGGTGAGGTTTTGCCTCTGGTTCTGACTGATTGCTGACTGCTGAGTGCTGATTGCTTCCCTGAGAGCTATGATTTCCAGCGGACACTCCGGCCAATTATCGATCCAGCACACGCGCAGCCGCAGGCGAAGTGCGCGCGCAAAATAACGCTTAACAAAATTAGGTCGCCGCGACGCCACTTCACTTTCTTCGTTTTTTGCTCAGCCCTCGCTCAACCTCTTGACACGCGCGAACGCCTCGCCGATATTGCAGAAAGATGATCATCGCTTTGCCCCGGAACGCGCACACTGGCCGCGTTCCGGGGACCTCTTCGCGCGATGACGTCTACCGTGATTTTTGCTAATTGCCGGTTGCTAATTGCTATTTGCTGGAGTCTTTCGGGGTCCCCTGCACGCGCGATTTTCGCGTGTTGGGATGTCAATTACGGGCGACGCCGGTGTTATCAGCACCGACGCCACCCTAACCAATCCCCATGTCATTGATCAACCGTGAAGATCGTCCAACGACCATCGCTCGCGGCCTTCCGGTAGAACTCCCGCACATCCTCGAAGTTTTCCCACGTGTAATCAAAATCCTCATCCCCTAGGTTCAGACCATAGTCATCTCCATCAATGCCAGAGTAGCGGCTCCGCAACCACTCCTGGGTAATCGGTTTGAGAGCCTCGCTCACTTCCTTAACCTGATCAGGCGTCAGAAGACTCACAATGTAGTCATCTCCCTCGTGCATCTGCTCTCCGCCCAGAATGCAGAGGTTTCGCGGATACTCCACCCCATCAAATCCCAGCTTGCCGTTCGTCAGGCATCGGTGGATAGCGTCCCATGCCTTATCGGTCTCGCAGAGATGGTCTTTATCCCATGCTTCTTCAATTTCATCTTGTATCTGGCTAAGGACCGCGTCATCGTTTCCGCGTGCCGTCTTTAGTCGGTGGGCTTGTTCAGACGTAATTGCAAACAACACTCCTCTGCATGCCATGCCGGAATTCTACAATGCGCCGATGGCTGTCCGTTGCTTTTTGGGAACGGAATGGAAAAGCACCACGATTGATCTTTAGGCGGGCAGGGACCGCCGGGTGCCGGGTGCCCCATCCTTTCCGCCGCTTTTGCGGAAAGGGTGGGAAATGAATTCGCCAGTTCTCGCTTTCTTAGATCGACGAGACACGTATCAGGGCACGACTTCAGGGACCCCCAGCTAGCCCGGTTTTGGCTTGCTGGGGCGGAGTAGGGCCCGTAAAGCTTGAAAAGAGATCCTTCCTTACGCCTGTGGCCCGCGCGTAGCCGCAGGCGAAGTGCGCGCGCAAAATAACGCTTAACAAAATTAGGTCGCCGCGACGCCACTTCACTTTCTTCGTTTTTTGCTCAGCCCTCGCTCAACCTCTTGACACGCGCACACGCCTCGCCGATATTGCAGAAAGATGATCATCGCTTTGCCCCGGAACGCTCAACACTGGCGGCGTTCCGGGGACCTCTTGGCGCGATGACGTCTAAATTAACCGGTCTTTCCTCTGCGTCCGCAGCCTGCCCTGAGCGACGGAAGGGAGTCGACCGGGCGTCCTCTGCGGTGAATAGCTTTGTCTTGTACAAACTGACTAGAGCTGAACCCACACAGCTCACCTCTTGCCATGGCAGACCGTAGGTGTAGTTGCAAAATTCACTTGTTCATTTCTTATGGTTAGGGTACAAATACCATCCTTAAAGAAACTAACTACTAACCAAAGCATTGGGGTATAGCTAAGTACAAACCTTGTCACAGTACTAGCTAACTATAGGAGTCTTTTGTAAAACAGTTTCCCAGAAAATAGATAGGAGCAAGCACAATGGCGAAGAATAGGGAAGCAGATATTAACCGCCGACGGTTTCTGGAATTAACTTCAATGACAACTGCGGGAGCAGCCGCACTCTGGTTCGGCGCCACGCCACCCGCCCTGGCTGAAGAACTTTCTGACGATTTGAGCGAGGCGACATTTGCCCACCTGCAGGCGGCTATGGCTTCTCACCGCCTTACTTCTGAACAGCTGACCCGCAGATACCTTGAGCGTATAGAGAACTTTGACCGCGGAGGCCCCCGTGTTAATGCCGTTATCGAAATCAACCCCGACGCTCTTACGATTGCCAGGTCTCTGGATGTGGAACGACGCGCCCGCGGCCCGCGTGGACCTCTGCACGGGATTCCGATTCTGCTGAAGGACACGATTGACACCGGCGATCGCATGATGACAACCGCAGGATCACTGGCTCTGGCCGGCCCACCGGCGGCGACCGATGCCACCATAGTGGCGCGCCTGCGTGCCGCCGGGGCCGTCATTCTGGGAAAGAGCAACCCATCTGAATGGGCGAGTCATCGCTCGTTTCGCGCGACCAGTGGTTGGAGCGCCGTGGGCGGACAAACGAAAAACCCCTACGTGCTCGATAGAAATCCCAGCGGGTCCAGTTCCGGTTCAGCCGCGGCAACGGCGGCAAATTTCTGCGCCGCCGCCATCGGTACGGAAACCGATCTATCCATCGTTTCACCCGCGAGCGCGAACAGTATCGTAGGCATCAAGGCCACCACCGGACTCACCAGTCGTGCCGGTGTGGTTGCCGGATCGCATACGCATGACACCATAGGACCACTGGCCCGCACGGTTACGGACGCAGCCATATTGCTGGGCCCAATGACAGGTGTAGATCCGCTTGATCCGGCGACTTCAGGAAGCGCCGGCAAGTTCTTCAGCGATTACACCCGGTTCCTTGACCCCGAGGGGCTGAGAGGAGCCAGGATTGGAGTCCTGCGGCAGACCTTTGCAGGCTTCAACCAGGAGACGGATGCCATCTTCAACCAGGCGATCCAGACGATGAGAGACGCGGGTGCCTTGATTGTGGACCCTGCGGACCTGCCTACTGCCCGGCAGATTGCCACCGATCGCTCGGAAGGGACCGTCCATGCGTTTGAATTCAAAGCAGACATTGTGCCTTACCTGGCTTCGCGTCCTGGCCTCTCAGTGCATACTCTGGCCGACCTGATTGCTTTCAACAACGATCATGCCGACCAGGAACTTGCCTTTTTCGGACAGGAGCTGTTCCTCATTGCTCAATTCACTACAAACCTGAATGATCCGGTCTATCTCAGTGCGCTCCAGACTTGTTTGTCTCTTTCACGGGAACAAGGCATAGACGCCGCCCTGGCCCAGTTCAATCTTGACGCTCTCGTTTCGCCCACAGGTTCGCCCGCCTGGTGCACAGACCTGATTAACGGAGATCATCTGATAAGCCCATTTCCGACCCCCGCGGGCATGGCCGGTTATCCCACGGTCAGTGTTCCCGCAGGATTTTCTTTCGGACTGCCTGTTGGTGTGTCATTTATCGGGACCGCTTACAGCGAACCCGTTCTCATCAAGCTGGCCTTTGCGTTCGAGCAAGCTACCAAAGCGCGGAAAGCACCTACATTTATCCGTTCACTCAATCTGGGTCAGGTTGACAATGTAGAAGGTTCTTGAGGTACATGTGGAGCCTGGTGACCCGTCCTTTCCGCCGGTTTGCGGAAAGGACGGGATTCGATTCCGTCTTTCCCGATTAGCTTACGCCGACTTCATAAGCTACGATGTGGGCGGCAACTCCCTAACCTCGCTTAACAAAATTAACTCGCCGCCACCTGACCTGCCCAGGCTCCCGGCTTCCCGGAATAAAATGAAGTTTTGTTGCCGGCGGCCGTCGATTTTGCTGGTTTCCCGCGACGATCTGATGCGGAGGCAGAAGCCAATCCAACCGCCGATTCCGGAGGTACGGGGTCCCCGACAAGCCCGGGGTCCCCGGCAGTCATGCCTTTTTGACTGACGGGGTGGAAGCCCGATTTTGGCTTGGTGGGGTGAAAGGAAATCATGAAATTTATGTGCTTTGGATATACGGATGAAAAATTTGATCACATGTCTGAAAGCGAGAAGAACAAGCTTTTTGATGTGTGTTTCGCTTACGACGACGAGCTGCGGGCCAAGGGTCACTTTTTGAGCGGGGAAGCCCTGGATAGCCGGAGCTCAAGTGTTACCGTACGGAAGAAGAACGGCAAGGTGTCTGTTACTGACGGCCCCTTTGTCGAGACCAAGGAGCTGTTGGGCGGTATCGCGATTATCGAAGCCAGGGACCTGAACGAGGCGATAGCCCTGGTTTCCAACCACCCGGCACTGGGCGCGAACGCGTCGGGATTTGAGATACACCCTATTTTCGACATGACTCCACTGATGGACGCGAGCAGGCTACGCCGAAAAGCCGCAAAGAAGAACTGACGGATGGCTTGTCCGGCCGTAAGAACCGAGGACAGACGGAACGTTGCTATTTAGTTGTGATTCAGCGGCAGAAACAAGGAGAAGCACGTGCCGGACGAGCTTGGCTTGTCGCTGCTGCGGAGCCGCAGGCCGCCGCGTTGTTTGCGGACAAGCTGCTCGCAAATCCATAATCCCAGTCCGGAGCCTTTGCCTCTTTTGGTCGAGAACAATGGGTCAAAGACCTTGCGTCGGTTCTGTTTGGGAATGCCCGGGCCATTATCGGCAAAGAGAATGCGCACGCCGCGCACGGCCTTTGCACGGCGTACGTTTTCTCCTTCCCCCACGTGGCACGCTCGGGTATGGATCGTGAGTTTTCCCGCCCGGTTGGGCAGGGATTCGAGCGCGTTGAGCACGATATTGGCAAAAACCTGGCGCACAGCTCCGGGATCGGCCTGGATGGTCTCATGAAACTCATAGCGCCGATCAATGACGATGCCCTTATAGCCGATCTTTGCGGCGTAGGCGCTCAGCACGTCTTCCAGGATGTCTGTGATCCGGACGGGCACGGCGTTCTCTTCCCGCACCAGGGCCAGCGTGTCACGGGAGACCTCAAAAGCCCGCGAAAGCTCCCGGCGAGCGGTGCCAATCCACTCTCGAGCCTGGGGCTTGAGGTCTTTTTCCCGATCCAGCAGGAAGAGTGCGTTGGCGATGCCCTGCAGCGCATTCTTCACCTCATGAATAATGCCGGCGGAGAACAGGCCTACTTCGGCCAGGGCGCGAACGTCCTCGTCACTCAGCCGCCGATTTTCTCCCTGCTGCAGCACACATCGCTCCCTGCCGCACGCGTCGCAACGCTTTTGAGGGAGGCATCAGATAAGGAACTTTCGGAATACGGCTCCCGAAAAGAAAAGAAAAGCGACATAAACTCCAGTACAAGCCTCTCTGAAAAGCAAGGACGATTACGTCGACTTCATTATGGGATGTGCGGACGCATGCGCCGAGTTGCGCCAAATCGGGCTACTCTGAATTGCCCCTTTTGCATCTGCTTTTCTTCATCATCTTGCCGTCGATCCTTAAAAATCTCATATCTTCTCCTCCCAACACATGCTTTCCTGTGCCGGATTCCGGTTGTGGGGTTATAATCGCCACCAACTAATGCCCAGTTCGTGACGGAAGTGACCCTATGGCGGGCGAAGACCCGACCGTCTCTATTTCGACCACAGCTTCAACTTCGGCGAGCGCCAGCGACCATCCGAAAAAATGGGGCCAGTTCCAGCTTCTTCAGCGGCTTGGCGCCGGAGGTTTTGGCGAGGTCTATCGAGCATGGGACCTGACGCTGGAGCGCGAAGTCGCATTAAAGCTCCTGTTGCCGCGCGGGCTCAATCAGGAAGAAGAGTACGCCTCGATCGTTGCCGAAGCGCGGGCGATGGCGCGGGTGCGCCATCCCAACACGGTCGCAGTTTACGGCGTTGACCGCCAGGATGGCCGCGTCGGCCTGTGGAGTGACTTCGTGCGCGGGCAGACGCTGGCGCAGTGGGTGGAGGCCGCTGGTCCTCGTTCGGAAAAAGAGACGATTGAGATCGGAATCAAGCTCTCCGACGCGCTGAGCGCTGTCCATCATGCGGGGCTGCTCCATCGCGACATCAAGCCCAGCAATGCCATGCGCGTTGAAGATGGGCGCATCCTGCTCATGGATTTCGGGCTGAGCCACGAACTCTACCAGGAAGGGCGCTGGGGCGGCACGCTCGGTTACATGGCGCCGGAACTGCTCAGAGGCGGCGCGCCGTCAGCGCTGAGCGATATCTACGCCATGGGCGTGCTGTTGCGGTCTTTATGCAGCGGCCAAACCAGTCCCACCCCGGACCAGATGCCCGCGACAGTTTCGACGGGACTCAGGCAGGTCATCGCAACTGCTACAGCAGCGAATCCCGCGCAACGCTACGAGAGTGCGGCGAAGCTGCGTGATGCGCTCGCCGCTTTGAATGCTTCGTCGTCCGGCGCGGCCCAAAGCAGAAAGCGGCGGTTGCGCGCCAGGGTCATGTGGATGGTTGCCGCGATTCTTCTGTTGTGCGCCGTGGCAGCAGTGGTCCCGCAGGTCAGAAGGGAAGTGCAGGCACGCTTTGCCGGCACGAGCCGCGTGGGCTATGAAGACTATCTGGCGGCAGAAGACGCGCTGCTCCGCTATGACAAGCCCGGCAATACGCAGAAGGCGATCGAACTCTACCAGCAGACGCTGGAGCGCTCGCCCAACTTTGCATTGGCGCAAGCGGGGCTTGCGCGCGGCTACTGGCGGATGTATCTCGACACGTCAGACAAGAAATGGGTGGACCAGTCGGGTCAGGCTGCTGCGCAGGCGGCGACGATGAATCCCAACCTGGCGCCGGTGCAGATGACGCTGGGAATGATTCACGTTGAGCAGGGCAAGGCCGGCCTGGCCATGCAGGAGCTTGACCAGGCGAAGCAGCTCGACCCGCGTAGCGCCGATGTTCATGCCGAGATCGGTGAAGCCTACCGCCAACAGGGCCGGCTCGGCGACGCGAAGAATGAGCTGCAAACCGCCATCGATCTGGCGCCTGACAACTGGCGCTGGCCCTACCTGCTGGCGGCCTTGCAGATCGATTCGGGAGACCTCAAGCCGGCGGAAAGCAATTTGAAACTCGCGCTGGAAAAAACCCCGGACAATGCTCGCGTGCTATACAACCTGGGACTCGTCTATCGCAAGCAGGGAAGACTTGAGGAGGCGGGCAAAGCGTACCAGCAGGTGTTGCAGCTGGATGGTTCTTACTTTCAGGCAGCGGTGGCTCTGGCCAATGTGTTGACGCTGCAACAGCGGTATGACGAGGCGGTCGCGGCAGACCAGCGGGCGGTGGAGATGCGTCCGGCGGATTGGCGCGCCTGGGGAAGCCTGGGAACGGCGCAGGAATTCAACGGACGCGCGGCGGGGGAAGCTTATCGGAAAGCCGTGGAATTGGGGGCGCCCCAGCTGAAGATCACTCCGGACGATCCGTATTTGGTGTCAAGAATGGGAAGGTTCTATGCCAGCTTGCGTGATCCGGAGCACGCGCTCCCTCTGCTGAGGAAAACACTCGTGCTCGCGTCTAGCGATCCCGACGTTCTGGAGCGTGTGGCCGAATCGTATGAGCTGCTCGGCGAGCGTGACCAGGCTCTGAAAATGTTGACCCGGGCGCTGGAATTGGGTTTCTCTGTCGAATATGGTAAAAAGACACCGGTTTTTGAGCGCCTAAGAAAAGATCCGCGAGCCCCGCTCCAGCTACGCGAGGCCGCTGTTCAAATGAAGGAGAAGTAGAACTATGCCAGACCCCAATAAAACATCCTCCGACCCCACAAGCCGGGACTTTACCGAGCAGACCGGCCGCGATTTTACCGAACAAACTGGTCGCGACTTTACCGAACAAACTGGTCGCGACTTTACCGAGCAAACTGGCCGCGACTTTACCGAACAAACAGGCCGGGACTTTACCGAGCAAACTGGCCGCGATTTCACCGAGCAAACCGGCCGCGACTTTACCGAACAAACGGGCCGCGATTTCACCGAGCAAACCGGCCGGGATTTTGGCGACAAAGCAAGCTAGTCACAAAACGGTAGCGCGGGCCATGCGCCGGAATCAAGCACCGATTGCGAACTCCGCGAGCAGGTGAGAATTGTGTCCCTTCGCACCACCTCAGCAGAAAGCAGACGCAAATCGCATGTGCTAACCTGCTCCCACGCTCGCAATTACCTCGATCAATCTTTGTTTCTGCCTCTCAACATGCCGGGCAGAAGGGAGGCGCGTTTATGGAGAGAAGGAAAGCTCTTCTTGTTGGAGTCGATAACTACTCCGTAGCCAAACAGCTCCACGGCTGCGTCAACGATGCCCGGGAGCTGGCGCAACTATTCGCCTGGCACGGCGACGGTAGCAAGAACTTCGACGTCGAACTGATCACCGCGCCCCTGCCCAAGCCTGACGGCACCATCGCAGACGCCGACGACCCGGACACGGAACACGTCTGCAAAAACGATGGCCTCAACAAAGATCTGCTGCGCGACCGGATCAAGGCCTTGTTCACGGGTGATGTCGACATTGCCCTCTTCTATTTTTCTGGGCACGGCTCCATGACCAGCGTCGGCGGTAACCTGATCACGACGGAGACCAAGACTCCCGAGGACGGTCTCGAAATGAGCGACATCCTGACCTGGGCCAACAAATCAACCACCCAGGAGAAGATCATCATCCTGGATTGCTGCCACTCGGGCGATTTCGGCAGCTCCAATGTCGATCACAACCTCTGCGAGATTTCCCACGGAATGGTTGTCCTGACCGCGGCCTTGCCCTCCGAGGAAGCGCAAGAGAACGAGGGTGGAGTGGCGCATGGCGTCTTCACTGAGCTCTTGGCTGAGGCGCTCAACGGCGCGGCTGCGGACCTGCTGGGCCAGATCACGCCCGGCTCCATCTACCACTACGTTGACGAGGCTCTTGGCTCCTGGGAACAGCGGCCGGTTTTCAAAACCAACATCACTCGATGGACGCCTCTCCGTCAGGTCCCGCCCGAGGTGCCGTTGCAGAGGCTCCACAAAATCTGCCAACATTTTCCCGATCCCGAACAGGAGCGCAAGCTTACGCCCGCATACATTGCGACCACGCCGGGCAGTGATCCCGCCAGCGTCGAGGTCATGAAGGACTTGCAGGCCTTCGCCGGCGTAGACCTGGTCATTCCCGTTGGCGAAGATCACATGTACCAGGCCGCGATGAACTCCAAGTCATGCAAGCTCACCGCGCTCGGCAACCGATATTGGCGGTTGGTAAAACACAAGCGCTTGTAGCCTGCGGAATGATTCGAGCCTGACCCTTCTCGACCGGCCGCCAAAAACAACGCATGTAGCCGCGGTTAGAGGCATCATCAGAATGTGATAGTCCATGCGGCGACGCGCAGCTACCCGATTCTCCTCCTCTGCGTCCTTCGCGTCCTCTGCGGTGAATGGCTTTCGCTGATGTTTACGACAGTGCCTCAAGCAGCCTTTCGATGTCGCCCATATCGTTGAACACCGATGGCGACACGCGAAGGAAATCGTCGGCCACCCTCACGTTGACATTCGCCTTCTTGAGGCGGTCGACTACATTAGGCCGGTCTTTCATGGTGAAGCTGATCAGGGCGGAAGTTGATTCGGACGGTGTAAGCGGGGCGAATCCGAGCCGCGGCATTTCTTCGCGCAGCTTTTTCAGGAGTGGCTGGCGATGTGCCTGGATCTTCTCTAGGCCGATTTTCCGGATATACGGCAGCGTCTCTGCCAATATGTGCTCTGCTCCTGATCCCATCGTGCCCACTTCGAAGTGGCCGGTAGCATCGTTGTACAACTTCCAGGTGTAGGGTGTCGACGCAGTGTTATCGCCGGGAAGGAAGTGAGACTGCATGTCCGCGGCCTGATAGTATCCGAACTGCGTTTGTCCCAGAACGCGACCAAGCAGTTCCTCTTTGACATAAAGAAAGCCAAGCCCAAAATCTCCCATCAGCCACTTGAACGTTGCGCAGGCGGCAAAATCGACTCCGCTTGCGCGAACATCGATAGGAGTGTTGCCGGCAGCCTGCACGATATCGGCGTAAACATATGCACCCCGCGAGTGGGCGAGATCGCACACGGCTTTGAGATCGTGCTGAAATCCGTTCGTCATGGCAACCAGCGAGATCTCGACCAGCTTTGTCTTCTTATCGATCACGCGTTCCAGGTCTTTGAGATCGATCCGCCAATCGCGCGGCATCACGATGCGGAGGTCGAGCCCGGAACGACGCTTGAGCTCGCCCAGATGGAGAAGAGCGCCATCGAAGTGCAGTGCGTCGGTGACGACATTGGAATCGGTGCCCACGATCCCGAGCCCGTTCACCACCAGGTTCTCGCCTGTACTGGTGTTGGGCACATAGCTGATCTCCGCCGGCTTTGCGTTGATCAGGGCCGCGAATTCTGCTTTCACATGTTCCCGGTCATAGTGCGTGTCGAGGACCGGGCCGGAGCGCGATTCTGCATACTTGCGCAGCGCTTCTCGACCTGTCAGCGGCATTGGATGCACGTACGCACTGTTGATATAGGTCTCGCCTTCAGGGATGGCAAAGTCGGCCTTGCGCGGCAGGGAGAGGTCGGACGATGCTGGAGGCAAGGGGGTCCCCAATTCGCGCCGGTTTTGCGCGTATTGGGGCAGAGCGGCGCTGCCGAGCGCCGTCATGCCGCAAACAAATTCGCGTCGATTCATAGGCTTGTGGTGTACCTCAACACGAACATTGTCGTCGTATGGAGCGCAGAGTCAAGTGCTTCGCCACTGGGCGTCAATGGTTTTCAGTTGTCCTCTGAAGGAGACTCTGAACTAATTCCTGATTCGATTGGCGGGTCACGATCAAGGCAGGGAACAGCGGTCCACCCCTAGGCCAGGTTAATGGACCGCTGTGATTGCTAAAAGTCGGGAAAAAAAGGAATACTGGGGAGTTGCGTCATCTGCGTCTTGCCTTTTTCCAGTATCGTTTCATATTCCTCGGCGGTGAGTAGGCGAGCATTTCTGCGAACCAGTACGCGATTCTCGTAATTGTTTTGCATATTGCTCCTTTCCACTTCCGGACACCTTATGGTAACCCTGGAGGCCGGACAGATTGCTTGAAAATCCGGGATTTTGATTGATGAGTATTCCCAAAACAGAACACGAAAACCAGCGCTGGTGAGTAGGAGGAATTGTTATGTCCTGTTGCACACGTTATTGCATTGCGGAAACTCAATTCGATACCAGGCGGGCTGAGAGCGATCTCCGCGAATACCAGCGCCATGGCATGGATGCTGTCACCGGGCTGCTCGTCGCGGAATTGCAGCAGCGGGCGCTGCAGGGCCACGATCTACTGGATATCGGCGCCGGTATCGGTGTGATCGCCGCCGAGATGGCAATGAGCGGCATGGCAAAAGCTACCGTCGTTGAAGCGTCGCCGGCCTATCTTGATGTTGCCCGCCGCAAAGTGGGTAGCATTTACGCTCACGGGCACGCTCAGTTCATTCTTGGGGATTTTGCATTGATCTCAGGAACGCTGGCCGATGCAGACGTCGTAACGCTCGGCCGCGTGGTCTGTTGCTATCCCGATGCGGAGACGCTGCTTCAACAGGCCGCAACACGGACTCGACGAATGCTGGCCTTCACCTATCCTCGCGATCGCTGGTTTGTTCGCGCTGCCACTTGGCTCGAAAATTGCTGGCGCCGGCTGCGCGGCAATGCCTTTCGAACATATGTTCATCTCCCCAGACAGATGGAAGCGGTGCTGGAAACGGCAGGGCTGGTCCGCATTGCCCAACGCGCAACATCCGTCTGGATGCTCGATGTCTACGAACGAGGGTGATTAGCGGCCTGGCGATTTGCGTTGGGTGTCCCACCTTTGCGTCCTTCGATTGCCGTTTCAACTCATTCTGGTTTCGAAGGCAAGTGGGCGTTCAACAAAAAAGCGCGGCCCGCAGGCCGCGCCTCAGCGAATCTTGGCGTTTAGTGATGGTCGTGGCCGTGGTCGTCCTTGTCTTTGTCTTTACCGTTGCCGTTGTGATTGCCGTTGTTGCTGTGGTTGTCGTTCCCATGGCCATTGCCGTTGCCATGATTGTCGTGCCCGTGGTTATCAGATTGGCCGACGTCCCGGCGTTCCACGTGTCCCATGTCATTGTGTGCTTCGCGGACCGGATGGTCGTCGCGGTGCATATCGTGATGGTCATCGTGATGGTCGTCACGTCGCGCGTCACGTTGCGCGTCGCGGATCGCGTCGTGATGATCCTCTTGCCGTTCTCTGACGGCCTCGCGATGATCCTCTTGCCGTTCTCTTACCGCGTCGCGATGATCTTCTTGCCGTTCTCTAATCGCTTCGTGGTGGTCTTCGCGGCGCTCCTCGTGGCGGTATTCTTCGGCGCGTTCGTGAGCAAAGTGGTCGCGCTCGCGCTCCATCGCCTCATGGCGATCGTTCCAGCCGCGGTCGTGTACTACAACTCGCCGGATGGCGTATGGATGCACATAAACGGTCCGATTCACCCACGTGCGATGCCACGGTGCGTTGTTGACGATCACCACGCGCTCGTTCCAGGAGATGCGGTTATAGCCCCAGCCCCACGGACGATACGCGACGCCCAAAGCTACGCCAAAACGGAAGCCGATCGCCGCTCCGACAAAGAAACCAGGCTGCGGCCGTGCATATACCACCACCGGATCGTAAGTCGGGACCACAACGTAGTCCGGACGCGCCGGCATGATCGTGATATACGGGCCATTGGCGACAACGATCTCCGGACCGCTGCGCAGGTAGCCGTAATCGCGGGCTCGCTGCCGCATTCGCTGCACCGCAAACATCACCTCCTGCTGATTAGCCAGGAAGGCGTCGCCCAGATCGGTCGTCCAGTGCATATCGGACGCCATCGAGTCCAGAACGTTCGGGAAGGGAAGCAGCGCCTGTACGGAAGGGTCCCAAGGCAGTTGATCGTCCTGAATCCTGTCGGCCAGCTCTCCGCCGTGCATATAGCGGTGCTGATCAGCCCAGTGGGCGGCATCAGGAACCTCATCGGGAAAAGTTGCTGCAGCCAGCACTTGCGCCAGCAGCGGATCGGGATACAACGCAACTCGTTGCACCAGATGGTCAAGCTGCTCCGGCGAATAATACGGCGTGTCCTGGTCCTGCGCTGCCACGGGCGTTGCCCACACGCAGAACATCGCGACCACGACCAGCGCGATCGTCAAGACTTTGCCTGTCCTCAGCGCGGTATTTGAAACTCGTCTATGCGACATTACGGCTCTCCTTGTTTTCTATACGTATAACCGCTTCATCTGAAGGTCCATTGGTTGAAACCCTCAGCTATGAATACCGTTTCCTGCATGTGACACACTTGCCGGTTGGACCGCGCATTCCTGCCGGCGGCAAAAGGGGAAGTTTGGCTGCTGTTACCTGAGATTTTAACCCTGCTTTGCCGGCAAAGTTCTTCACTGATGGGATGGACCTTTGGTAATGCTGTGACGAAGCGTAAGTACTTGGTTTAACTCGTTCCCATCGCGCGATCACATCAACTACGGCGATCACCCGATGTCTGCCTGTTCTCCGCTTCCTCGGCCCCCCGCGTTGCAACCATGTTTGTATTTCGGCAATGGCAACTCACTCGGCGCCTGGCCATCCAATTAACTTGATTCGATATGTGCTTGCATCGCAAATTCCCCACAGACATTTTGACGAAACCCTCGTGCCGGAAAGCTGTGCTGCACCAGACCAAACCGTCCGATTGCCGCAGTGACTGAAGATTCATAGGAGGATTTATGGCAACAATGAGAGTCGCAGTACCGAAAATGAAGGCGGCGCAGGTTCCCAAGGCGGGAGCAGATTTCCAGGTTGTCGAGCTTGACATCCCCCGGCCGGCTGCCGGCCAGGTGCGGATCAAAGTGCAAGCCTGTGGGGTGTGCCATAGTGACGTGTTCACCAAGGAAGGAGCCTGGCCCGGAATTCAGTTTCCTCGCGCTCCAGGACATGAAGTGGCCGGCCTCATTGATGAAGTGGGCCCCGGTGTTTCTGCGTGGAAAAAGGGGCAGCGTGTCGGTGTCGGCTGGCATGGTGGCCAGGACAACACCTGCCACGCATGCCGGCGCGGGGATTTTCGCAATTGCAGCAATCTGCAAATTCCGGGTATCAGTTATGACGGCGGGTACCAGCAATACATGGTGGCTCCCGTTGAAGCGCTGGTGCCGATACCGGAAACTCTAAAGGACGCCGAAGCGGCGCCGCTGCTCTGCGCCGGAATTACCACCTTCAACGCGCTGCGGCACAGTGGCGCGTCCCCCGGCGATCTGGTTGCCGTGTTGGGGATCGGCGGTCTGGGTCACCTTGGAATTCAATTCGCGAACAAGTTTGGTTATAAGGTAGCGGCGATCGGGCGCGGCCCAGAAACCGCGGCGCTGGCAAAAAAACTCGGCGCCAGCGTGTACATTGACAGCAAAGCCATCAACGCAACTGAGGCGTTGCAGAAGCTGGGCGGCGCCCAGGTAATTCTGGCTACAGCCCCAAGCTCAAAGGCAATGTCAGAGCTGATTGACGGTCTGGCGCCGAATGGCACGCTCATGGTGATTGGAGCGGACTTTCAACCCATTGAGGTCACACCGATCCAGCTCATTAGTGGATCTCGGAGGATCCAAGGCTGGGCAGCCGGAACCGCAGCCGATTCCGAGGATACACTGCGCTTCGCCGAGCTGAGCGGCGTCCGTCCCATGATTGAAACCTACCCGCTTGAAAAGGCGGCCGAGGCTTACGCGCGCATGATGAGCGGCAAGGCAGAGTTCCGCGTCGTCCTGACAATGTAAACGTTGGCAATACCTTCTGCGCTATCGCATCCGCTCAGGCGGCAGCAACGCCCGCGACTACACATTGCCCGAACTGGCCGGCTGCGCTACACTCTCGTTACGCCTATGACTGCCATCCTTTAATTCGGCGCTCTCTGTAGTTTTTTCTGAACAATCAGCCTGAAGTGTCTGCGTGTCCCTGCGCGCAGCCGACGGCCTTTTCCGCATGCCCACGCATGCGCTTGTGGAGCGTATCGTCATGCAATTGCAATTGGCAGGATGGAACGAAGATTGGGCCCAACTCTTTTCAGAGCAGCTGAATCATCGCGAGGCAAGAGACCTTCAGCCGGCGCGCGTGCTGGCGCAGCGTCGCCAGTCATATTCCTTGTGGACCGCCGCCGGTGAAGCCCACGCCGAGGTTGCAGGAGCGTTTCTCTATCGCGCTACCGCTGGCGAACTGCCCACGGTCGGCGACTGGGTTACCGTACGCCAGTACTCGCCCTCGGACCTGGCGATCATCACCGCTGTGTTGCCGCGCAAGACTCGCTTTTCGCGCAAGGTCAGCGGACCAGTCGCGGAAGAGCAGGTCATCGCGGCCAATATTGATCTCTTGTTCATCGTGTGCGGGCTTGACCATGATTACAATCTCCGCCGTCTGGAGCGCTACCTGGTCGCAGCAAGACAGAGCGGAGCGTCTGCTGTGATCGTCCTCAACAAAGCCGATCTCTCGAGTGACGTGCCAGCTCGCGCCGCGGAGGTTCAGGCCATCGCGGCCGGAATGCCGGTCGTCGCGATCGCCGCAACTTCAGCTGATGCTGCGGCTTCGCTGGTGCCGTTCATCGGTCCAGGCAAGACGGCGGCGCTGGTTGGTTCTTCCGGCGCAGGTAAATCCACCATCGTGAACCTGTTACTGGGGATAGCAGCGCAACCCACCCAGCCTCCACGCGCTTTTGACGGCCGCGGACGCCATACCACGACTCATCGCGAATTGTTTTTTCTGGTCAACGGCGGAATGATTCTTGACAATCCCGGCATTCGCGAATTGCAGCTCTGGTCAGAAGATTTTGCCCCGATTTACTCATCAGGTTCCAGGCACGGGCCAGCGTCCGCGGCGATTCATCGGGCCTTTCCCGAAATCGAAGCCCTGGCCGCGGGTTGCGCGTTTCGTGACTGCAGCCACACCGCTGAACCCAATTGCGCCGTACAGGCCGGGCTGGCTTCCGGCCGGGTCGATCCTGCGCGCTGGCGCAGCTACCTGAAGCTCCTTCGTGAGCTGCGGCACAGTGCTGTGCAGCTGAATCAGAATCTGCGTCGTACCGAAAAAGAGCGTTGGAAGAAGCTGTGCAAGGAGGTAAAACGCAACCAGAAACGAAGGTGAGCGATCGGGTGATCGCCGTGATCGGGTTCATCTCGTAGTGGGAAGGCGACCCAGGACGGAGACACAGAGGTAACAAGGCGCCGAGAGGATCGTTAAAAACGTGCTGTGACCTCTATTTTCCTCTGCGTCCTTTGCGTCCTCTGCGGTAAATCTGTTTTTTGATCTTCGCTCATGGCGGATTGCCGACCGCTGAATGCTATCCTATTAAGTCATGGCAGCAGAAAACACATTTGACATCGTAAGCAAGGTGGATCTGCAGGAAGTCTCCAACGCGATCCAGAACGCGCTCAAAGAGATTCACACGCGCTTTGACCTCAAGGATTCAAAGTCTGACATTCAACTGGAAGGCAAAGAAGCCCTGGTGTTGAGTTCCATCGACGAATACAAGCTGAAAGCTGTCAATGACATTCTGCAGGGCAAGCTGGTGAAGCGTGGCGTGCCCATCAAAGCGCTGACTTATGGCGTCGTGGAGCCGGCAGCCAGCTCCACCGTGCGCCAGCGCATTACCATGCAACAGGGCATTCCGATTGAGAAGGCGCGCGAGATCGTGAAGGTGATCAAGGACTCGAAGAAGAAAGTTCAGGCTTCGATCCAGGGTGACACCGTGCGCGTAAGCGGCAAGGATCGCGACACTTTGCAGGAGATCATTGCCTTGCTGCGCGGCCGCGACTTCGGCATCGACATGCAGTTCACCAATTATCGCAACTGAAACAGAGCGCGCGGACAAATTCAAAGCGGCAAGACCTGCGAACATTACGGAACGATAGGGAAATCTTGAGTTCACCTGCCATCTCCGCGAAAGAAGTCTTTGAGCTGCTGCGCGACGACCTCGCCGCCATCGAGCGCGAGTTCGGTCGCGACACCGTCTCCACCGTCCGCGCCATCACCGATATCGGCGAACATCTGCGCGCCGGCGGCGGTAAACGCATACGTCCCGCATTGCTCCTGCTGGCGGCCAAGCTGTTCCCGCACGACGAAAAGAGCGGCGTGCGCCTGGGCGCCGTGGTCGAAATCATCCACACGGCGACACTCGTCCATGACGACATCATTGACGATGCCAAGACCCGCCGCGGCCGGCCCGCTGCCAATACACAATGGGGCAACTCAAAATGCGTTCTTGCCGGCGACTGGCTTTACATGCAGGCTTTCAAAATCGCGGTGCAGGAGCGCAACTTCCGCGTTCTTGACGTTCTCATCGATCTCACCCAGCAGATGGTGGAGGGCGAGCTGCTTCAGATGGAGAAGCTCGGCAAGTGCATTCGCCTCGAAGAGCATTTTGATCTGATCTTCCGCAAGACCGCCTGCCTCTTTTCTGCTTCTACGCGCCTCGGCGCCATCATCGGCAACGGTACGGAAGAGCAGGAGTCGCGTCTGGGCGACTATGGACGCAACCTTGGTCTCGCCTTCCAGATCGTCGACGACGTGCTTGACCTCACCGCGTCAGAAGAAGTTCTCGGCAAGCCCGTCGCCAGCGATCTGCGTGAAGGTAAGGTAACCATGGCCGTGATTCATGCGCTCGATCACTGCACTGCTGCGGAGCGCAAGCTGGTGGAAGCGGTGCTCGAAGAACGCGCCTTCGTGAGCGTGAAACATGAACAGATTCTGGCCATGTTGAGCCGCTACGGCTCGATTGCCTACGCTTACGATGCTGCAGCCAGACACGCCGAGGCCGCCCGCAAGGCCATCTGCACGTTCCCCGATTCAGAGATCAAACGCGCTCTGCTTTCGATCCCGGATTTTATTGTCGAAAGAAGTAACTAGGTTTAGGTCCACCAATATGCCTGATCTTGATTTGCAGGAAGCAATTTCCTTTCTCTCCCGCACGCCCGCGATACTCAACGTGCTCTTGCGCGACCTGCCTGAAACCTTCACGCTACGCAATGAGGGCGGCGATACGTGGACCGCATTCGATATCGTCGGCCACCTGCTTCACGCTGACCGTACCGACTGGATGACTCGCGCCAGGAAGATCCTCGACTTCGGGGAGACCCAGCCGTTTGACCCCTTCGATCGACTGGGACAGGTTCGTGAGAGCCAGGGCAAGTCGCTGACCCAACTCTTGGACGAGTTTGCGCGTGTGCGCTCGGAAAAGCTGAACGAACTGCGTGCGTTGAATCTGCGCCCGGAAGACCTCGATCGCCGTGGACGGCATCCAGCTCTTGGAGCCGTCACTCTGTCAGAGCTTTTGGCGACATGGGCAGTCCATGACCTGACGCACCTGCACCAGATTTCAAGGGTTATCGCTCACCAATATCGAGACGCAGTTGGACCTTTCGGCAAGTATCTTGGTGTGCTCAAGTGCGACGGCCATAGCTCTTAGCTCGTTGGGACAAAAATGCGGCTCCAGAAAAATCTGAAGCCGCACAAAATGTGTCAGATTCCGGATGAGATTCAATCATCCCGGAATTCGCCTTTATTGGCCTCCGCCTGTCTTAACTGCTGCGTCGGTCCCGGTGTTTGCCGGCGCTGGTTCGGAAGGGGTGTTGCTGGAAGCAGGAACCGGTTTCGCTCTCTTCACAGCTGATTTCCCCTGATGAACGTGGGCCGTTGTAACCGCCGCGCTTGGCGTGGTGTTCGCCGGTCCAGGCGTGTTGGCTCCCCTTGGAGGTGGAACCACTTGGATGATGTTCATCATTCCCAGATCCTCATGGCCAAGAATGTGGCAATGGAAGACAAAGGTTCCAGTGTCAGGTCCTCGGAAGTCGATCCGCAGTTTGACATTCGGAAACGGGTGATTGGGATTTCCGTCCCATCCCGGGACTTCAATCATATCCAGGAATTGCCCATCGATCGCCGGCGCCTGTTTCATTCCATTGATTTCGAAGTTATTTTGCGACTCCACCAGGAAATGGAGTTGATGGAAATGGAACTCGTGGTTTTCCAGAGCGTGGTTTTCCACAGTCCATTCCTCTACTGTTCCCTGCGTCGCAGTAATCGCTGGCGGGGCGTTAGGATCAAAAACTCTCTCCGGCTGTCCTGCCACGGCCATGAAAAAGGTGGTGGGTTGGATCTCGTCAAAGAAAACCAGTCGTTGTTGCGCGATTGGCGCAGAAGCCAGCCCGGCAAATCGCTGTCCGCTGGTGCTTAGAGTGCTGAACCTTCCAACGTTGTCGTCCAGGACCGGCTCGTCGCTGTCCGGAGTTCCCACGAGCTTTACGTTGAAAATCGGGCGTGTCGGGTCGCAATCACCGTCCGCTCCGGTGTTGATGCTGGTTGTCACCAGTTGCGCCAGCTTCACGGTTGAAGACGGAGCATTCACAATAAATTCCACGCGTGCCGCAGGCGGCATGCGGAAATGCGTGACCGGTATCAGGGTGCCTGGCTGAGCGCCATCCTGCGAACCTACCGGCACCGCGTCAATCCCGACCAGTTGGATGGTCTGCGGAACGCCATCAAATTGCACCTGCAAGTCCAGAATGGTGTCGGAAGATGAATTGGTGACACGCCAAAACTGCTTCTCGCCCGGTTCCATGTGCAACACGGCTGGTGTGAACGTGACCGGTCCTCCCGGAACGGCCTGGTGTGAATCGATGGGAATATTGTTGACCGTAATGTCCTGGAAGGGGATGTCATTCACGCACCCGCCTCCGCCTTCAGGCAGTCCTGCTAACTGGTTTTGGTCGCGAATCACGATGATGCGGTGGCGCAGGTTGGAAACCGCGGGCTGCGTGTTCTGAATACCGTCAACCACCAGAGCGCCGGACGCCCCGCCCAGCAGCGCGGCTTCCGCAATTCCATGAACATGGGGATGATACCAGTACAGTCCCGGCGGCTCGTTTGCTGGGAACGCCACGTTGTATTGGAAAGTTTCTCCGGAGTTGATGATGGTCTTGATCACCTCGTCCTGGCCGCAAGTGGGTGAAGTATTGGTTCCATGGTAATGGATATTCAAAGAGGAATTGCCCATCTTGGTTGCGCCGCAATTCGGTGGATTCAGCGCCATCGTCAGCGGCTGCGCGGGCGTATTGTTTGTAACAGTAATGATCAGATGATCGCCGGCTTTCACGTGCAGCGTGGGATTTTCCAGGCCGCTCGGTGTCATAAAGCAGAAAAGCGTCCGGCCGGCAAAGTCGGTCGTAGTCTGATAGGAGAACTGAACGAAGAGCGTTCCGTTCTGGCTGAATAGAGCCGCAGGTTGATGAACCACGCTTCCGGCCGCGAATCGCGGGCACGGATTAGCTACGGGTCTGACGGGGGATGGCGCTTGTCCAAACAAGCAAGCCGGTGCCAGCAGTAACAGGGCAAAACCTGCCATAAGCGTGAAAGCAAATCGCATTTGTCTGTTCATAAAAATCATCTCCAATATTCGCTTTTCGGCCGCGGACGGCCGTAAAACGGGCTCAGCGAAAGAGTGGTGACTGAGGTTGATGCGCCTCTTGGCGCGAAAGTGAATCGGTGAAACAGCAGCTGCCATTGAACAAGCACACGCGTAGCTATGCCGTCAGTTGGCGCCACTGGTTTCAGGAACGTCCAGTCGGGTTTCTGATGGCTCGACTGTGATCTCATTGCCTGACGGGAATTGAAACTTGTCCCCTAAACAAGTCGAGAAGAGTCAGCGGTCGCAGCCAAATTCGCACCGCTTTGTGGGTCCGGAAGAGCGGTGCGGCGAGAGACAATAACGCAATCGTTAAAGCATTCTAAGGAAATACGCGAAAATTTCTGTTTCCGAAAAAGTTAGCTAAAAATGCTGCCGGCACAAATTCCATCCGCCGCGTACCCTTAAAGAAAGTCCCGCGCGCGAAGGCGAGTTATTAATTGAGAAAGGAAGCTATAGCTAACAAAATGAGAAAGTGATGCACCAGGGGTTCATTGTGAAACCTGTTGCAATCGCATGCGTAGATATTCTTGTTCCACGGAATTCGTAACAAGGGCCAGCGCAGCCGCATAAGCTTCCGCTGATTCCGTTTTGCGGCCGAGTCGTCGCAGAATATCCGCGCGCGCCGCATGAAACAGATGATATTGCTCCAGCTGACCTGACGCGCCAAGCTGCTCAATCTGCGCCAGGCCGGTTTCCAGGCCGTCGCTCATGGCGACCGCCACGGCGTGGTTCAGCGCAACAATCGGCGAGGGCGAGAGCTCCATCAATCGTTCGTACAACCCGGCAATCTCATGCCAGTCCGTCTGTGCCGGCGAGGCCGCTTCTGAGTGAATGGCTGAGATCGCGGCCTGTAGCTGATAGATTCCTGCCCGCCGCATGCGCAAGGCTTTGTGCAGCACGGCAAGGCCTTCGCGAATACGTTCCTGGTCCCACAACGAACGATCCTGGTCTTCGAGCGTCACCAGCTTCCCCTGCTGGTCCATACGCGCCGCGCGACGGGAATCGTGCAACAACATCAACGCCAGCAAGCCAAGGTTGTCCGGCTCATCCGGCAGCAGCTCGCATAGCGTTCGCGCCAGCCGGATCGCTTCGGCGCAAAGCTCGCGGCGCACCAGTGATTCGCCTGCCGTCGCCGAATAACCTTCATTGAAGATCAGATAAATGACGGATTGCACCGGCCCCAGCCGCTCCTGCAGTTGCGCCCGCGGCGGGACTTCATAGGGAATATGCGCCTCGCTGATCTTGCGCTTGGCTCGCACCAGCCGCTGCGCCAGCGTGGGCTCCGGAAGAAGGAAGGCACGCGCGATCTCCGGCGTGGTCAATCCGCCCAGTGTTCGCAGCGTCAGCGCCACCTGCGCTTCCTGATGCAACGCCGGATGGCAACAGGTAAAGATCAGCCGCAGACGATCATCAGGAAACGTTATGTCGGCATCAACCATATCGATTTCCGGCTGGTACGTTGTGGGGGTTTCATAGAGCAGCGGCTCCTGCTTCTCACGGCGCGTTCGCTCCCGGCGGCTCTGGTCCACCAGCTTGCGGTGCGCAACCGAGGTGATCCACGCCCCGGGATTGTCCGGGACACCTTTGGCCGGCCAGTTCACCACCGCTGCAGTGAAGGCCTCTTGCATGGCCTCTTCCGCTCGATCAAAGTTTCCCGCGATGCGGATGAGCGTGGCGATAATCCGCCCTGATTCCTGGTGGAACACTTGCTCAATCGTGCTGCGGATCTCATCCATGGTCGCTGTCGGAGCTTAGAACCTCCTCCACCTTGCTGCTTGCGGCGATCTCCCGCAGCGGGCGTACTTCCACGCACCCTTGCAGGCCTCCGCAGGCGGTCGGGATCTTTTGTGCCCATGCGACCGCTTCGTCCAGATTGTCGCAGTTCAGAATGTAGTAGCCGGCAAGCTGTTCCTTGGTCTCGGCGAATGGGCCATCAGTGATCACCGTAGCGCCGTTCTGCCACCGGACCGTGGTCGCTGTGCTGGTGTTGGCCAGCGGTTCAGCCTGCTCCAGCGCGCCCCGTTCGCGCGATTCCCGCATCACCGCCAGATGTCCGTTCATCACCTGCTGCATCTCTTCCTGTGAGCTTCTGGCAACCGCGTCTTCGCGCGTGTAAATCAACAGCATGTAACGCATAACGATCTCCTGTTCCAGCCAACGGTGAAGGGAAGCGCCCCCTCAGGCCTCAAGTGCGCTTCCCGCAAAGCATACGCCGCGATTTTATTTTACGCGGTGATATTCAATGTTCTCCACGAACTTTGCCTTGCCGTTCTCCTGGAAAGTCCACTGGGCCGCGAATTGATCAGCATTGCTGAACTTGAACACTACGTTGTGCATGTGTCCAACGCTGGCGTCGGTCAGGTTGCCGCCTCCGGCAAAATCAAACACAATCTGGTTGCTCGCCGGATCATAAGCCTCTGCTTGCATGTGCGGCTGATTACCCGCCGTGCAATAGTGCGTCAGCACCAGCTTGTTGCCGTCGAGATGATAAACCGTTAGCATCTCGTCTTCGCCCGGAACGCGGATATGCTCCACCACCGCGCTGCCGTTGGAGATCACTTCATACGAGCTGGTCGCCTTGCCCCGTGAGCCGGTGGCTTCCCAGTTGCCCGCCAGCGTTTTGATTTTGGCGAACGCTTCCGCCGCGTTGGATTCTTTCCCGGCTGCCTTGGCCACCGTGCCGGCGAGTCCCAGCCACAGCACCGCTGCTGCCGCCGCGCCCAGGCTCAAAATAGAGATTGATCGAGAGTTGCTCATTGCTGCCTCCTTAAGATTCTGTTCAGGATCTTGTCCTGCTCGCCTGAACGACGTGCGACCTCACCCCAAATCGACAGCCCACCTGAATTTTTCCCGCCCGGTTCATTGAGCCTTCGGCAACTCCCTTCTATACTGTTAGCGGAGAAAATCGTGCCTCTTTCCGCTGTCATAGTCGATGACGAGCAGCTCGCCCGTGACGAGCTGAGCTACCTGCTCAAATCCGTTGACGATGTCAACGTCATCGCCCAGGGCCACAACGGACTGGAAGCAATCACACTGATCAAAGAATTCTCTCCCGACCTTCTTTTCCTCGACGTACAGATGCCCGGCCTTGACGGCTTCGGCGTGATCAAAAAGCTGCTGGATAAGAAGATCCCCATACCCCAGATTGTCTTCGCTACGGCCTATGATCAATACGCCGTCAAGGCCTTTGAAGTCAATGCGATAGATTATCTTCTTAAACCTTTTGATAAGAAGCGCGTCAGCCAGGCCGTGGAAAAAGCCCGGCGCAAAGCCCAGAGCACCGCCGCCGGAACAGAGAAGCTCGACACGCTGATGAAGATGCTGGAGTCGCAGCGCCCCCAAACGTCTAAAGTGCTGCTCCGCACCGCCGGAAGGCTCTTGCTGGTGGATCAAAAAGACGTCTGTTTCGCCTCGATCGAAGACGGCATTATCAGCGTCGTGGCCACCACCCTTGAAGGCCAGTCCAACTGCCGCACCCTGGAAGAGCTGTTGGAATCGCTCGATCCCGAAGTGTTCTGGCGCGCCCACCGCTCTTTTGTGGTGAACATCAATCGCATCAAGGAAGTCGTCCCGTGGTTCAAGAGCTCTTACCAGCTCCGCATGGACGACCGCAAGCAGACTGAAGTCCCCGTCAGCCGCGCCCAAACCCGGCGATTACGCGAGCTTTTTGGCTTGTGATTCCCGAAGTTTTAATAGTGACGTCATCCCGGCGACCGTATAGCGAACGCGCGCACTCGGGTGCCCATTCGCGTCCGGTTTTGGCGTGAATGGGAAAGAGCGCGTGAGTAGGTCGGAGGGACCTTGCGCTTCCGCAAGTCATTTTTTAGTTGGGATATCCGATCGCAGGCAGGAGGCGCCTTTTATCCGTTTCGCTAGCCCTTCCGCATCTCCGGCACCACCTTAAACTCCAGCCTCCGCGAGCCGCGCAGAACCGTCAGCGCGGTCGCTTGGCCGATCCGTTCTTCTCCCAGCAGCCGATGCAGCACGTCCACGCCTTCCACCGGCTCGCTGTCAAGGCTCACAATCACGTCGCCTTCCTGCAAGCCTGCTTTTTGTGCAGGGCTGCCCGGTTCAGCCGACAGAATCAGCGCCCCCGTCGCGGCCTTCAACTCGTAGTGTCTTGCGATCGTCCGATTCAAACCCGCCGTCTGTGCCTGCACGCCGATGTAGCTCCGGCGCACCTGGCCATGGCGAATCAGCTTGCTGGCGATGAACTGCGCCGTGTTGATCGAGATGGCAAAACACAATCCCTGAGCGGGCAGAATTGTCGCGGTATTCACCCCCACTACTTCGCCTGCGGAATTCACCAGCGGTCCGCCGGAATTTCCCGGGTTCAATGCCGCATCTGTCTGGATCACATCCTCAATCAGCCGTCCCGACTGCGACCGCAACGTGCGTCCCAGCGCGCTCACCACGCCGGCCGTCACCGTGTACTGGAAGCCATACGGATTTCCGATGGCCACCACCAGCTGTCCAACGCGGATTCTCCGCGAATCTCCCAGCTTCACACTGTGCAGCTCCGGAGCATCGATCCGCAGGAGCGCCAGGTCCGTATCTGGGTCTTCACCGATCAGCTGCGCCTTGAAGTCTCCTGAATCCGGTGTCCAGACCGTGACTTTGCTTGCCTCGTGGACCACATGGCTGTTGGTAAGAATGAATCCATCCGGGGTAAAGATAAAACCGGAACCGCTGCCGCCGCGTCCGCGTTCGTTCTCAACCTGTATGCGGACCACCGCCGGGCTTACGGCCTCTGCCACGCCGGTGACAACGCGCGAATATGCATCCATCGCCTCGGTTTCGTTTGATTGTCCCGCCACCGGCTCTGCCTCAGCCCCGGGAAATGAAATCAAATTAGGCTTACTGCTCATAGGCTCATTGGATAAGTCTCGCCCAGCAAAGGATTCAGAGCCTCGTTGCCCTCGGCCAGCCTATTACCAGGCACAGGCTCGTTAGCGTGTCTTGCTGATCGCCACGAAATTCTTTCGTATGCATCGCTTACGCTAGAATGGAATCACCCCGTTGCCGGGATGGCGGAACTGGCAGACGCAGCGGACTTAAAATCCGCAGGACCGAAAGGTCTGTGGGGGTTCGAGTCCCCCTCTCGGCACCACTTTTTTTACATCCCGAGCGAAGCGAGGGAGCCCTACCTTTTCCACCAAATAGTACCGTGTTAATCCTCTGAGAGATCCTTCGACTCGCTTCGCTTGCGCAGGATTTCGCCTTCGGTCCCGCTTCTTGGGTGAGCGTTCCGCTCAAAGTTCAGGGTGATTCGACCGATAAAACCAGCAGAATCGGCCTTCGCAATCCACTCCGGGCTTCGTGATCTCGGCTCCAATCGAACCCCTGGCGCATACGGCCAGTTGCCAGCCCCGTCCTGATCAGCTCCGACCGGGCCGCCCGCTACCGGCAGGAAGAACTAAAGCGGTAGAATTCTCTGTTCTCGCCTCCAGGATCGCGATGACAACCGGCGATCAACCCGACCGCGAAGAAGCAGTGGAACCGACCGCCGCAGCCGATACCTCCCCCGAAAAGGAATCGTCTATGGAAATTCATCCTCCCCATGCTATCCGCACCCTGAAAGATTTCTTATTGGCGCTGCTGACAGTTTTTATCGGCATCCTGTTGGCGTTGGGGTTGGAAGGCTTGATCACCTTGGGACACAATCGTGCGCTGGTGCGCGAGGCCCGCGCCAACATCGCCAGCGAGATTCTCAATAACAAAGAGTCCCTCGACCAGGCCTTGCATGAATTTCCGGGAAGGAAAGACGGCCTGGAGAAGATCATCCGCGCGATGCGCGATATGGAAGCCGGGAAGCCCGGTCCGAAGGACGTCAACTACATCTTCGTCGGTTACAACCTGTACGCGACGGCATGGCAGACGGCTGCCGATAGCGGAGCCACAGCTCACATGGGTTATGACGAGCTCAAGCAGTATACCGAGCTTTACACCCTGCAGCAGATTTTCATGAACGTGCAGTTCGACGCTTTCCGAGCGACGGCTGATATTTCCGATGTGCGATGGGTGCTGGATCGCGATCCCAAAACCGTCAGTAAGGCTCGGCTGGAACAGATCGAGACCGCCGCGGCAAGGTACATGACGATCCTTGACGCTCTGACAGCCACAGGCGAGCAACTCAGCAAGAAGTACGAAGCATTTTCACAGCGTTAGCTTTTTGTCGTCGGCACTCGCCGTCCCAGCCGGTCATCTGCCGCCACACCTACTGGTCCCTAACGTCGCCCTCTGCTGAATACTTACTAACCAGACTTGGCGTCTCATCACCTTAAAAGTGTAACTGTTGATAGCAGGCGATTACACTCACAACCCTACCCCGCGCTGGCAGGTTCGCCGAGTCGCGGGATGTTGGTTTATGTGATGTCGTTGCCGCGTCTGCCGGTCGCGCGGCTGACAATGCAGCTTCCAGAGTTGCCAGACAACGTGCCGATCTTCTGCGTGCGCCCTCAGGGCGCCGCTGGCAGGAATAGCCAGAGCTTATCTGCAGTATCCTTGTCATGTCGAGTTGAACAAATCATTTGAAAAAACCTGATCCAGTAGAACAAGCGCTTGACCGGCTTGCCGCTCTCAAGAATGCAGCTGGAAGTCCTCCCGTTGGTGAACTCAAAGCGTTTCTCAAAAATCGCTCCAACTTTGTCGTCGCGAAAGCAGCCAAGCTCGTACGCCATGTGCGCGCAACGGACCTGATTACTGATCTGGTGGCGGCGTTTCATCGGCTGATGCAGAACCCCTCCAAACTGGACAAAGGTTGCGCGGCAACAACAGAGATCGTCACTGCGCTTTATGAGCTGGACTATGCGGAGCCAGAATTGTATTTGCTCGGCATTCACCACATACAGATGGAAGGATCGTTTGGTCCACCGGTGGACGCAGCCGCCAAACTTCGGGCCATCAGCGCCCTGGCCCTGGCGCGCACAACCTATCCCGCCGCGCTGGATGAGATTGTTTCACTGCTGGTTGACGAGTGGCCGGATGCAAGGATTGGCGCCGTCCGTGCCTTGGCTGTGAACGGCGGTCCGGCAGGCGCGCTCCTGCTCAAGCTGAAGATACTCACCGGGGAAAGCGAACCCGACGTTCTGTCCGAATGTTTTTCCGGACTCCTGACGGCTGCGCCGGAGAGGTCCCTGTCCCTGATTGCAGCTTTCGTTGATTCAGAAGACATGGCGATTGCCGGTGCGGCTCTTCTGGCCCTGGGTTCATCGCGGCTGCCGGAAGCGTTCGATTTGCTCAAAGCCAGGTGGCCGCAGGCCGGTCCGCTACGGAAAACTCTGCTCATGGCGATCGGCATGGTCCGATCCGATGCCGCCATTGAATTTCTGCTCACCTTGCTGGCAGAGTGTACCCCGGGAACGGCAAAGGACGTGCTTGCAGGACTGGCACTGTTTCGCGACAACGAAAAGATACGGAGCCGGGTACAAAGCTTGGTTGCCCTACGTAACGAAGAAAGCATCAGCGAAATGTTCCGTCAAGAGTTTTAGCTTTGTCTTATCGACACCGGCCTTATGTTTTCAGTGGATGTCGCGGGGCGAATTCACGATCCATAGGGGGTCAGGGTTCTGCACTCTTTCTGGAGTTTCCCATCACTCGCGCCAACTTCGATGCACAGCTTGATGCCGGATCATAAAACGGATTGTAGGTAGACCCTTCAAGATTGAAAACAAAAGTACCGGATGAATCGGAGTGGGGTTGCCGCGGGTACGACATCGCTTCACAGGTCCAGTTGCGATAGGTGCGAAATTTCTTGCAGTTTGGCAAACAGCCTGGCGCGTAATCAACCACGGTGAAGATGACCACCAGGTCTGCTGTATCTGCTTCAGAGTCAATCACTCGCACGCCCGAAAATTGCTTCTGAAATGCCGCAACCGTTCGTTCACGCAGAAAACGATTATCGGCTATTGGATGATTCTTGATCCCCGAACTGGCGAAAACCTTGATAGTCCGGGGCGATGATGCCTCCGGCGTTGGAGCGATATTAGTTTTCACATGAAGAGTTGCACATCCTGACACGGCAACGACAACTACCAGGAAAACCAGTCTCAAGAGAGTGGTTTGACCGCATTTGTGGTATTTGCGCAGGGCTCCCATAGATGGTGTTGTACCACAGCATTGACGTAAACCTGAAAGGTCGGATTCTTTGTTTGACTTGCGAGCCCCGGAGTCACGTTCTGAGTAGCTGCCTCGACACCCACTAAATAGGTAGTCCGACGAATCGAATGGAAGCCCAAAAGGAGTACACCGCTCGTTTCTTGTTCGAGTGCGCTATTTGTCCTAATCTTCCTCGTCGAGGATCGCTGTCTGCGCACCGTAATCTATATCTCTGGGCCGTCCGGTTTTACGCCGGAGCAGCAACTACGCCAGTCGTGGGGCGCATTTACCGGCTTGTTCACCGGCCTCGGGCTCAGCCTCTACCAATCGCTCACCCACACATGGTCCCTCTCATTCCTGCCAACGTCGATAACGCTGTTTTTCACCGCGTGCGGGCTCTTTCTGCTGTACAAAATTGGGTGGCGCGGGCTCCTGTCTCCCTTGGACGCTGCCGACTACAACACCCTGAAGACGTGGGGCCTCGCTCTTCTATGGGTGATTGCTCTCTGGGTCTATCTCCAGAGTTCGTTTCTTGGCCGCGTTCTCGACCAGGATCCGAAGTTGCGCGCCTACTTCGGCGATCCGGCCTGCTCTTCAGGCGCGATGTACAAATTGGCGAAGACAGCCCCTCAGGCCACGCCCACGAACGTTGTTTATCCCGTTCCTTCCACCGGGGTTTGCACAGTTCGTTGGGTACAGGCACAAAGCAACGGAGCGATCGCCTCGCACCCCTACCGTCGCTACGCGGACCGCGAGTATTACCGTGGTGTTCATAAGGGAGACATGCTGGTAGTGCAAACCGCTTTTGGCAACGTGTCCGCTGTCTTGTATCCCAGTCGAAACGTCATCGATTGGATCTTCTCCCCGCGGGGAAAAATTTTAGAGACGCGCGAAAATCCTATGCGAGCGTTCGAGGGGCCTTTCATGGAAAATTTTTGGTTCCTGTTTTTCTTCCTGTTTTTTGGATCCGCGATCATGTTGAGGTTGATAGCCTCGTTCCGCAACTAGCAATCGCTTGGGGCTTTGGGGACTCAAGGACAGTGTCCCGGGACGCTATGGTGCAAGCAGTTCGTACGCGATGATCTTCCACTGCTCCCTTTCCTTGGCCCAGAGCAGTGTCAAAGCAGCGGCATGTTCGCCGGGCGTACGCAGGCTGAAGAGAACAGCATAGTAGTTGCCGTAGACTCGCTGCTTCGGATCCGGCAACACATCGTAGGGATGCTTTGACGACTCCTTGTCGCACATGAAGAGTTCCGCCAGGTGATTGGGAACAGCAACCACGGTGTATGCGCCTTCACCCGCGCTCGGCACAACTTTAAGGTCGTCATGCTCGGGCCGCGCCGGTTGTATGACATCGCGCAAATGCCCCACTCGACCAACATCCTGACCGACGCTGGTCATCGCTGTACGAAGATACGAGGCATATTCGGCGGAAGTGGAGGGTGCCGGCTTGTCCGGTGCCAGGTAGGCCAGAACGCAGCTGTTCGATTGCTGAGAAAAATACCTTCCGGCATGGTCGAAATTGTCGGCCACCAGCCACGAATGCAGGAAGTCGCGCGAGGCCAGCACAAACTCGTGATCGGCGCTGGTCTGGGTCTTCATGTGGCCGGCCTTAGCCGCAGCAAGCCGCCGGCGCATATCCGGTGTTTTCTCGCGTGGAGCATCTTCCGGCTCCACCTCCCACGCCACTACCTTCCAGTACTTTCCTTCCTTTCGCCACAGCAGCGTGACCGCATCGGTCGTTGCTTTTGGCCCTTTCAGGCGGAAAACCGACGCAAAATAGCCTCCGTACTTGTTTGCATTTCCCTCTGCTCTCATCTTGTCGAAGTCTTCCAAAGCGCGCTCCGGATCGCAGAAGTATTCCGCGGCGTGTCCATTGGAAACTTGGTAAAGTGAGAACGCTTTCTCATACCGTTGCTTGACCGGCTTTAGATTCTTGTCGTGCAAGCTCAGCGGTTCGGCGGCCTCTTCGAGCGTGTTGACCTTTCCGATAGCGCGGTTCACCTCTGCCATCTCGTTGGCGGCGAGGTAAGGAGCCACTCCGGCAGTCGCCACTTTGCCCGAATCCGGGCCATATTCTTCCAGGCAGGAATATGAGAGTGATGACAGGTATGCAGCAGAGAAATTAGGTTTCTGCTCCACCAGCCAGGCAGTAAGGTAATCCGCGACCGCAGCATCAAGGTTCGCACCGCCTTTTCGGGGAATAGGGGGTATCTCTCCTTCGGCCAGGCTCTCCTCTGAAGGTTCTCCCTGTTCGACGAACCCGAAGAGGTTCTCCCACCAATCGATCAATCCTTGCCACCGTTGTAGGTGCTTTTGCGTGTTTCCTCGCGCGCGAACATCAGAGTTGGCAGCGGTAAGGTGTCCGTTCACCAGGCCCTGCGGAAATTTGGCGGAGCGGTAATCCACGTCTATGTCGGCGTGGCGAGTGTCTTTGGCAACGGATACCTGAATGGAAGGAGTACCGCCGTCCTGTCGATAGTTCAAAGGAAAACCATGATGAAACACCGTGTTATCGCGGTCGCGGAAGAATTCGCTGGACGCTTTCAACTTCTCAATAGCGTCGGGTTTGAGCACGACGTAAACGCGGAATTGCAGATCGCCGCGTGCATGCGGGACTTTCCCGTTGATCGCCTCAATGGACTGCACCAGGTCCAAAGCGCTTCCCATGGATTTTCCGGACTTGTCCGTCAGCTTGGTCGTCATCAGCGCGTGGGTAACACCCTCGAAGGTGGTGCGCGTTGAGATGGAGAACGTGTTGTACTCGGTGGGCGGCGAGTGGTCATGCGTTGCCTGGTTGTATTCCGCATACCACTCGTCGATCAGTCTCTTTTGCGTTGGATTCAGTTCTTCGTACGTGCCGTGAAATTCCTGCGACACAGCTCGAGAATTTTGGGCGCGAGCGTCTTGTGTATTGCCCTGCGCAAAGACGTTGTGTGCACCCAGCGTTGCTGCCAGCAACAGCGCCAAGGTACCCGCAAACCGCGTGAACATCTGCTACTCCGGACAATCGATTAGTTAATGCGAACCAGGCCTGCGCAGCCGTGTTGCCCATACCAGGCCAGTTTTGCCCGCCGGGAATTTCCGAGCGATCGTTGTTTCTCACGGTTCAAAATCGAGTGTTCTATAATCCTGCGCGAGGGGATCCCGTCCCATGAAAACTTGTGTTGCCCTGCTGTTGTTGTCCGCCGCCGCTTTCGCGCAGAACCCGGAAGAAGGAAAAGTCATTCGTTATGAACTAAAGCCGGCTGAGCTCAAGTACACCTATGCGGCATCGTACACGCCGGTGGCGCATCTCAAATCCGGCAACATCCTTGAGACCAACACCGTGGACTGCTTCGGTAACGCCATCAAGAAGCCCGGCGATACGCTCAGCATGGCCCCCGGCGACAACCCCTTGACCGGGCCTTTTTACGTCGACGGCGCAGAGCCCGGCGACACACTGGCCATCAAGATTCTGGAGATCAAGGTCGATAGCAACCAGGGAATTGGCGCTTTGGCTCCGGGATTTGGCGCCATCAACTCCACCAACTACACGCCCATGATCAACCCGCCGATCCCGGAAAAGATCTGGTTCTACCCCATTGACCACGCCACCAACACCGCTACGTTTAATGCGCTCGACTCCAAGTACTCGGTCAAGTTTCCTCTGCATCCGTTCTTCGGCTGCATCGGAGTGGCGCCTGCCGGCGGCGAAGCCCGCAGCTCTGTGGTGCCTGAGGCTTTTGGCGGCAACATGGATTCGCCCGAAGCCAGCGTCGGCAACACGGTTTATTTTCCCGTCAACGTTCCCGGAGCCATGCTTTTTCTGGGTGACGGCCATGCCGCCATGGGCGACGGTGAAATCGCCGGAACCGCCCTGGAGGTCCCGCTCCGCGGACGCGTTCAGGTACACGTCATCAAAGGACAGAAGATAAGCTGGCCTCGCTTTGAAAATGACGATTACATCATGACCGTCGGCGCGTATCGTCCGCTCGACGATGCCTTGCGTATTGCTTTCACGGAGCTTGTCGGCTGGATCCACAATGATTACGGACTCTCCGAACTCGATGCTTACGAACTGCTATCCAAGGTCGGGGAGATTCATCTGAACGAGATGGTCGATCCCAATTACGTGATTGTGGCCAAGGTGAAGAAGAGTTACTTGCCGCCGCCGAAAACTGCGACCAGGAAATAGCTGTAAGTGCCATTCGCGCAGCTTGTTTCTGAAGTCTCGTGCGGAGCAACAGGCGCTGATTAGTCTCGGAGTGATGAAGCCGCGATGAGCGGTTTGGAGCGAAGCGACAAAATCAAAGACTCTGCAGGTAATCCTCGATCTCGGGGCTGCTCCAGTTCACCGCCTCGACGAATTTGCGGCGAACCCGGCCATTGCGATCGATGATCGTCGTCTCCGGATAACCTGTGGCGCCATACAGGTTGTAACTGTTCTTCGCTGAGTCGAGCACCGTCGTGAAGTCGATGCCGTGTTTGCGAAGGAAGGCGTGATACTCGTTATCCTCGGTATCTACTGCCACGCCGACCACCGTGATTTTGTCGCCCATGCGCTTCTGCAATTGGACCAACGAAGGCATTTCCGCGATACAGGGCGCGCAGTGCGCCGACCAGAAATTCAACACCACAATCTTTCCCCGGTAATCATGCAGGGATACCGTGTGGTCAGAATCTTTCACGGTAAAATCGGGAGCCTGAGAGCCGACCATGCGCACCTTGGGCTGATCCGTGCAGCCGGAAACGGCGAGCGAAATCGCTAAAACGGCCGGAGCCAGCAGGCGTAGTGGTTTCACACCCTTATAATAACCCGATTCCGATGCCAGCCGACCTACCCGCAGTAATCGTCCACGTGATTATTCCCGCCCGGAATGAAGAGGATTGCATCGGCCGCTGCCTGACGTCGTTAACCACTCAGCAGGGAATTGCTTTCAGAATCACCGTGGTCGATGACGGCTCGACCGACCGCACCCGCCAGGTCGCCGAATCGTTTCCAGGGGTTCGCGTCATAAGCGCCGGTGAACCACCTCCCGGCGTGATGGGCAAATGCCACGCGTTGATTGCCGGCGCACGCGCCAGCCAGGCCGAATGGCTGCTCTTCACCGATGCTGACACCGAGCACTATGCCGGATCGTTAGCCGCCGCTGTGCGCGAGGCCGAAGAGCGCGGCGTTGATCTGCTGTCATATTCTCCTGAGCAGGAAACCGTCTCTCTGGCGGAAAAGGCTCTCATGCCGCTGGTCTTTGCCGATCTGGTGCGCACATACCCTCCGGAGCGAATCAACAATCCTGGCGATCCCGCCGTTGCGGCGAATGGACAATACATTCTGGTTCGCCGAAAAGTCTATGAAGCTCTTGGCAGCCATCAGGCAGTCGCGCATAAACTTTTGGAGGACGTTGAGTTAGCAAGGATATTTAAAGTTTCAGGACATAAAATCTGGTTCCGGCACGGCGCCGGCATCGTGCGAACGCGCATGTATCGCAGCTTTCGGGCAATGTGCGAAGGCTGGACCAAGAACCTGGCTTTACTTTTCCATCATCCGGTCTACCTGGCGGCACGCCGTGGCATGGAATTCGTCATTATCGTCCTGTCACTGGCCGCAGCGGTCATCCTGCTGTTTTGCCGGGAATTTGCTTTCGGGCTTGTATTGCTCACGGCTTGGTTCTGCTTTTATCTGATTTTCCTGGTTCGAATTCGCCGCGCACATTTCCCGTGGCAAGATAACTTGTTGGCTTTACTGGGCTTACCTTTTTTTGTGTTACTTTTGCTGCGCTCTTACATCCATTCCAATGTACGGGGCGAGGTAACATGGAAGGGCCGAAAATACAGGCAATCCGCACCCCGAAAGGGTGCGGACTCATCTACTCAAGAGGAGCGAGCTGATCTAGAAAGCTGATGGTCTATCTCACACGGAAGGCGGAGTTTTCGGCGTCACACTTTTACCACAATCCGGAATTTACTCCGGAAGAGAACCAGCGCGTCTTTGGCAAGTGCAACAATCCCAACGGACATGGACACAATTACACCCTGGAAGTGACGGTTAAAGGCCAGGTAAACCGGCACTCTGGTTTTGTGGTCGATCTGAAGCAGCTCAAGGACATCATGAACCGCGAGGTCATCGACGCCATGGACCACCGCTTTCTCAACAAGGAGGTCGCGGAGTTCAAAGACGCAATCCCGACCACCGAAAACCTGGCCATCAGCATCTGGCGGCGCTTGCAGCCGAAGTTGAAGCTGGCGGAGCTGCATCGCGTGCGCGTGTATGAAACCCCCGACCTGTTCGTGGACTACTACGGAGAAGCATGAAAGCCTATCTGACCCGGCGTTATTGGTTCTCGGCTTCGCATCGGCTTCATAACGAAGCGATGTCGGCGAAAGAGAATCAGGAAGTCTATGGCAAATGCAACAATCCGCATGGCCACGGCCACAATTATGCGCTGGAGGTGACGGTCGGCGGGCAGGTGGATCCCCGCACCGGAATGGTTTGCAACCTCGTCGATCTGGATCTTTTTGTGCAGGAAAAAATCTTGGAACGTTTTGACCACCAGAATCTCAATACATTATCGGAGTTTCAAAGAGTTGTACCGACCACAGAGAACCTGTGCGTCGAGGTTTTTGGAATCCTGGAGCAAGGATTCCGTCACGCTCAGGTAGAGAAAATACGGGTGGAAGAGACCATGCTCAACTCCTTTGAATACGCCGGAGGCAGGGCAATTCGATTTTAGGAGATTGTGGTGAAATCAGGAGCCGCTGTGAAGAAAATTTACGAAACCTCTCCGCTCGCCGACGCCAGCACTCAGGAGCTGTTGCGCGAGTTGCTGGTGCGCCTGGGAGAGGACCCGGACCGCGATGGCTTGGTTCGCACGCCGGAGCGCATGCAGAAATCGCTTGAATTTCTGACCAAAGGCTATGACCAGGACCCTGACAAGGTGCTGCAGGGCGCGCTGTTCGACGTGAACTATGACGAGATGGTCATCGTCAAAGATATTGAGATGTTCAGCCTCTGCGAGCATCATCTGCTCCCGTTCTTCGGCAAGGTGCACGTCGCCTATATTCCCAACGGTAAAGTGCTTGGTCTCAGCAAGATCCCTCGCCTGGTGGATATCTTTGCCCGCCGCCTGCAGGTGCAGGAGCGCCTCACCGTGCAGATCGCCGAGACCATTCAGAACGCCATCGAACCGCAAGGTGTTGGCGTGGTGATTGAAGCCCGACATCTGTGCGTGATGATGCGCGGCGTGGAAAAGCAGCATTCAGCCGCCGTGACCTCGCATATGCTCGGCAGCTTCCGCAGCTCAGACAAGACGCGTGAAGAATTCCTCTCGTTGATCCGCAACGGCAAGAACGGAAATTCCTTTTAATGCCGGACGCCAGGTCGCAACCCAAAACCGCCCTGATTACGGGCGGAGGAAGCGGTATCGGCCTGGCTCTGGCCCGGACGTTCAGCAGCAACGGCTATTCCGTCACTATCTCAGGCCGCGATTTAAAGCGCCTGCAAGCCGCAGCCAATGAATTGCGAAGCAACGGCCCGGCCAGTGCCATCTCCTGTGATGTTCGCCACCCGGCTTCCGTGCAGAAGATGTTTCAGGAAATCGCAGCTCAGCATGCTGCGCTCGATGTTCTAATCAATAATGCCGGCGTGGCGCATGGCCTGGCTCCCGTGGAGCAACTGCCGGTGGAAACTTGGCGCGAGGTCATTGAGACAAATCTGACCGGCATGTTCCTCGTCACGCGCGCCGCCCTGCCTTTGATGCGCGCCGGCAGCACGATTGTGAACAATCTCTCCATCGCGGCCACGCGTCCCTTTGCCGGCATGTCAGCCTATAACGCTTCAAAGTTCGGCGGCATGGGATTCACCCAGGCATTGCGCGAAGAGCTGCGCCAGAAGGGAATCCGCGTTCTGGCGCTTCTGCCTGGCGCCACCAGCACCGAGATCTGGAACCAGTTCTGGGCCGATGCGCCCAAAGAGAAGATGGTCCCGGCGGAAGCTGTAGCGCAAGCGGTGCTGCACGCCGTTTCCGCGCCCGCGAACACTACCATCGAAGAGATCCGGATTGGACCAACGGTGGGCGTGCTTTAAGCGCGACCTGTTGGTCAGGCAAAGGAGATGGGATTTCCTGCCGGCTAGTACTCCTCAAACGCGTACACGTTTTTCTTGGTCGGCAGCAGCTTGATCAGCGCAGCTCCGGTGACGAATCCACCGACGTGAGCCCAAATCGCGACCCCTCCTGCTCCGCCGGAAGAGGTGAAGAGGGAAGCCGCTCCTCCCAGGAATTCGCCCAGGAACCAATATCCCAGCACCAGCCATGCCGGCAGCCAAAAGACAAAAATGATCCACCAGGTCAATACCCGCGCTCGGGGATAGAGAATGAAATATGCGCCCATGACCCCAGCGATCGCGCCGCTGGCGCCCACGGTCGGATAAGGAGAATTAAAATTGAACACAAAATGTGCCAAGGCTGCGCCTACGCCGCACACCAGGTAAAAAATCAGGTAGCTGAAGTGGCCAAGGCGGTCTTCTACGTTATCGCCGAAGATGCGCAGAAACCACATGTTAACGATCACATGCCACCAGTTGGCGTGCAGGAACATGGAAGTCACCAGCGGTACGAGCGCAGACCCAGCATGCACGGGGCCAGCTACCCACCCTTCAATATTGCGCGGGATGAAGGCAAACTGATACTCAAAGCCGTGCATGAAGCGCGGGCCCTGAATCCATTCATAGAAAAACACGAGCAGGTTCAGCCCGATCAAAAAATAATTGATGAAGGGAACAGTTGACCGGGGCGTGTCGTCGCGAATGGGTAGCATCGAATGGCGGCTTCTTGAGTATCATGCTTGATAACGCGGAGTTACTCAAGTGGACGGAGTTCTGATTCTTCACAAACCGGCGGGAATGACCTCGCATGACGTTGTGGCTTGCGTCCGCCGCATCACGGGAGAGAAGTCCATCGGGCATCTGGGCACGCTCGATCCGATGGCCACCGGAGTCCTTCCACTCGTTCTGGGCCGTTTTACCCGCCTGTCACAGTTCTATAACGACGCCGACAAGCGGTATCGGGGCGTTATACGCTTTGGCTGGGCAACCGACACCTACGACGCAGAGGGCTCGCCCGCCGGACCCGAAACGCCGGTGAACTTTGGCATCGATGAATTGCGTGCTGCAGCCAGAGAGTTTGTGGGCCAGATCGAGCAGCTCCCGCCGCCTTTTTCGGCAAAAAAGATCGCCGGCGTTCCCGCTTACCGATTGGCCCGTAAAGGCCAGCCAGTCGAGCTGGAACCCAGGCAGGTCGAGATTAAAGAGTTCGAGATCATATCCTGGGACGGCCGTCAGGCCTCTTTCCAGTCCTGGGTAAGTTCCGGAACCTACTTGCGCTCGCTGGCGCACGACCTCGGCCAAAAGCTCGCAACCGGGGCGCATCTGGCTGAGTTGGAGCGTACCGCGGTGCGCGAGTTCACCCTGGAAGAAGCGCATACGTTGGAAGCCCTTGAACAGGCCGCGAAGGCCGGAACCCCGGGCAGTTTGTTTCTCCATCCACGACTCGTGCTGCCCGAATTTCCTGCCGTGAGCGCGTCTCCGGAGAGCGCAGCAAAAATCAGGCATGGCGGAGCCGTCAATCTGCCTGAGTTCAGCAAAGCCACCACGGTGCGGGTCTTTGCCGGGCAAAGGGAACTGCTCGCGATCGCGCGGCGGGTGGCGGGAACGCTCTTCCAACCTAAAGTAGTGCTTCAAGGTTGACCCGGCCTCTAAAGCGGATTCAGACAATCAGCTGGTTCTCCTGTTGACATTCAAAAGGAGATGGAGTCTATTCTTCTGTTGGATAACAACAGGAATGGCCGGATCGAGAAAGGGCGCGGCCAGGGGAGCACGGAATGACAAGATTGCGTGTTGTGATAGCCAGGATTAAAGGGCTCTTCGGAAAGCGGCGGCAGGACCGCGAACTGAATGAAGAATTGCAGGCCCATCTGGAGATGCTGGTGGAAGAAAAACGGCGCCAGGGCATGACGGAAGAGCAGGCCCGCCGCGCTGCCGGGTTGCATTTCGGCGGCATTGCCCAGACGGAAGAAGCCTATCGTGAAGGCCGCGGTCTCCACTTCCTTGAAACGTTCCTGCAGGACCTGCGCTACGCCGCGCGCATGCTGCGCCGCACTCCAGGATTCACAGCTGTTGTGATCGGCTCATTGGCCCTGGGAATCGGAGCCAACACAGCTATCTTCAGCGCGATCGATGCCGTCATGCTACGGGTATTGCCAGTAGAAGCACCGCAACAACTCGTGATGCTGCAGTGGCACGCTAAAGAATGGCCGGATAAATATGTGGCTGACCTGGAAGGCAATGGCTCCAACAAACCGGGCCAGGGATTTATCAGCTACTCGTTTTCGTATCCGGCCTACCAGCAATTTCAGAAAGAGAATCACGTATTCTCTGAGACCTTTGCTTTTGCGGCGAACGACCAGCCTGTAAATATCGGCATTGATGGACACGCGGAGACCACTCAGGTTCATGGCGTTTCCGGCAATTACTTTGCCGGCCTCGGTGTGGAGGCCGTGGTGGGGCGCACCCTGGTGCCGGAGGATGATCAGGCAGCAGCACCGCCGGTGGCGGTGGTTTCCTATGACTTTTGGCAGAAGTACCTGGGCGGCAGCTCATCTGTGGCCGGGAAAACGATGGTCGTGAATGGCTTGCCACTCACCATTGTTGGCGTCACTCCGCCTGATTTTTTCGGCCTGCAACCAGGAACCTTGCCCGGAATTTTTATTCCGTTGACTCAATATTCCGCGGATCTGGAGCGGCAATACCCCTGTGATAACGGACTGACTTTCATCAGCGATCCCAAGACCTGGTGGGCCGGCGTTGTCGGAAGACTCAAGCCCGGAGTGACTGAAAGGGAAGCTCAAGCTGAATTACGAGTGATGTACGACCGTACGCTGACGGCAGTTTACTCCGTCGAAGATCCCAATAAGCCTGTGCTTCAGCTGGCGCCGATCAAGCAGGGGTTGAACGCTCTGCGCCGCCAGTTTTCGGATTCCTTGCTCCTGCTGATGATGATGGTAGGCGCCGTGCTGCTGATCGCTTGCGGCAATGTAGCGGCGCTGTTGCTGACCCGGGCCAGCGCCCGTCAACGCGAGATCGCAGTGCGTCTAAGCCTTGGCGCACGCAGGTGGAGGATCATCCGGCAATTGTTGACGGAAAGCGTCTTGCTGGCGTTTTGTGGAGGAGCGCTGGGTTTGCTGGTTGCCAAGTGGGCAGGGAACATTCTGGTGACTTTGCTCTCCAGCGGAAGGCAAGTCATTTCCCTGGAATTGCATCTGGATCCGAGTGTGCTGGCCTTCACTGCGGTTGTATCTCTGATCAGCGGTATTTTGTTCGGCTTGGCTCCGGCGTTGCGGGCCACGCGCGTCGATCTCCAGAGCTCGCTGAAACAGTCCGCTACAGGTAGCTCTGGCTACAAGTTCGCGGCAGGCAAGTTCCTGGTTGCCGGCCAGGTTGCTCTTTGCCTTCTCTTGTTGGTGAGCGCCGGACTCATGCTCCGCACGCTCCAGACCTTGCAGGCAATCAATCTCGGCTTTAACCGCCAGAATATCTTGCTCTTTACCGTGGGTCCCGGACTCAATGGCTATAAGGCAGATCAGCTGGATCAGTTCTATCTCGAGATGCAACGGCGCATGCAACGGCTTCCCGGAGTACAGTCCGTCAGCTTTGCTGATCGCAATCCGATCGGTCAGGGCAGCAGCAGCACTTCAGGAAGCATTCCCGGCTACACGGAGCAGGGTAAGAATGTGGATCTTTACCGGCATATCGTGGGTCCTGGATATTTTGAGACGCTTGGGATTCGCACACGCCTTGGCCGTGCTCCGGGCCCGCAAGACACAGGAACTTCCCCTCTGGTGACGGTTGTAAATCAGAAGTTCGTCGATCGATACATGCATGGGGACAATCCATTGGGTCGGCATCTCGAACTGGGGTCCGGCAAGCGGCTGAAAAGTTATGCAATCGTCGGCGTGGTCGATGACGTCAAATATGCCGGAGTTCGTCAAGATGTTCCGCCTACAGCTTATTTCTCCCACCTGCAACAGGTCCCATGGAACTTTATGACGTTCATGGTCCGCAGCGGGGAAGCAGGACTTCCCGCCTTGGCCGCAGCTGTTCGCCGTGAAGCTCTGGCCCAGGACAAGAACGTTCCCGTTGTTGACATGAAAACGGAAACGCAGGTGGTCTCGCAAGTCTTGTTCCTGGACCGCACCTTCGCCGCCCTCAGCTCCGCCTTTGGCTTCCTGGCTCTGTTGCTGGCCTGCGTAGGCCTCTATGGAACCATGGCATACGCCGTCAGCCGCAAGACCAATGAGATTGGAATCCGCATGGCGCTGGGCGCTGGTCGGAGCTCAATCCTTAGCATGGTCTTGCTCGAGACAGCCCTCATTGTGCTGGCAGGAATTGCCGTCGGCCTGCCCGCCTCCTGGGCCGCCAGCGGCCTGCTCAAGGCGCGGCTCTTTGGATTGAGCCCGCACGATCCCTGGAGCATCGCTTCGGCAATTGCCGCGACCTTGATTGTGACAGCGATAGCGGGCTATGTCCCCGCCAGAAGGGCATCGCGAGTCGATCCCATGGTGGCCTTGCGATACGAATGAAGGCCGAACAGCCCCAATGACCAGCGCAGCCTTGTGGATATTAGGTATGTCTGATAACAGATATTATGACTAGTACGTGCTCGCGCTCGCAGTAAAACACCCAAAAGCCATATCGTAATCACGTCTGACATGGATCGCGAGAGGGCGCGAGTCGTTCAGCAGCATCACGCAACTTTGGATCTCATGCCGATTGCGACCGTCGCCGACATCCTCTGGGAACTCTCGCGGCTCTCTCCAAGTAGCTCCACCACGCAATAGTCACACTTGGAATGGGTCATCTCTGCCGAAAGTGGAGTGTGTAACCGGAGCCCGGCCTCGCGCCTCTTTGTCATAAGTGGCAGGTGGCGCAGGGTTTGATTTGCTCCCGGAAGACAAGTTGGCTTTGCGTCATCTGTCACGGCCATTCCGCCTTGTGGGAAGTCTACGGGGGCTTTCTCACGGGAAAATGCTGCAATTTGGCCGACCTCACGAATCAAGTCATTTTCTCTAGTGCTGCGCGCTTTGCAGCCTGGCGCAATGCCGCTCGCAACTTTGCGAGCTAAGACCGTAGGCGGCGCCCAGGGCGACGATTCCGATTATCACGCACAGGATCAGGGTCGTAGAGCTTTTCATGGCAGCCTCCGAGGATAGATTCGAGGTTTGTTTGGCCTCAGGGGTGTAGTGACGCAGCTATCGCCGGCGTTTCAGCCAAGGTGCCGTTCATTACTGAATGGCCTCTCCGCGAAGGATGGTCTTAAGATCGGCGCGAAATCTTTCCAGGGTGGCTACCCGCTCGGGTGTCGCTTCAAGTAATTCCTGCTTATGAATGAACACCTTACGTCCATTACGCTCAACCAATGGTCCAAGACTTTCACCCATGCGCCAGCCTACATTGCCCAGGATTTGCAGACCGTCCGGTCCAGGAACGAGGAACGCAATACAGTTGTCGCGGAGAACCCCAATAGCCTTGGGAAACCGGTCAAAGGTTTCTAACTCAAAACCAGCCAAGTAGAGCCGTTGGAGCTGTTCTTCAGGAAGCATGGGAGGGTTTGTGGTCTGCCCGCAATCAGCAATTTCGCATTCGCTCCGCTGGCTTTAGCTGATCGCCTAACGCTACATCTTGTATCTGCCCAGATCCTCGTCGTTCAAGCCTTCCAGCCATTTGCGCAAATCTTCTGACGAGACGCGCTCGGCGGAAGTGCTGGCGACCTTGGAGGTCTTTAAAACCTCATCCTCAACGTAGATCGGGCAATCCAGACGCAGGGCAAGAGCCAGTGCGTCTGACGGCCGGGAATCCACGCTGATGACTCTTCCCTCCCGCTCCATCCAGATCACGGCAAAGAAAGTGTCCTCGCGCAGTTCGTTGACGACGATCTTATGCACGTGCGTATCCAGGCCGACGAGCAGGTTTTTAATGAGATCGTGCGTCATGGGGCGCGGTGTGGTCACCTTTTCAATCTCCAGTGCGATCGCGTTCGCCTCATACACCCCGACCCATATGGGCAGCACCGTGTCGCTTCCCACGTCTTTTAGCACCACGATAGGCATGTTGGTGACCGGATCCATCATCAAGCCACGAATTTTCATTTCGATTTCCATATCGCTCTGCTCCAAACCGCTCCGGGAGAACGTTCACCCGTCAACCTTTCTGCTCCCTTACTCATCCGACCATTTCACCCACCAGGCTGTTGGGAAAGCTCTTGGTCACCAGCACATTAACATAGCTGCCCACCGCCGGAGCCGCAGATTCCGCAACGGTGAAATTCAAGGTAATGTTCTGCGTGGTGCGTCCTATAATCTGTCCCCGAGCTTCATTGTGTCCTTCGACCATTACTTCAAACATTTGCCCAACCCGGCTCTCATAGTTTGATCGCTGAATCTCCCGTTGGCGTTGCTGCAGGATTTGCAGGCGCCTGGCTTTTTCGTCATCGGAGATGCTGTCAATCATGCTGAGCGCCGGCGTATTGGGACGAGGCGAATATTTGAAGCTGAAAACACCATCAAACTGGCACTCATGCAGCAAGGCGATCGTTTCTTCGAACTCAGCCTCCGTCTCGCCGGGAAAGCCGACGATTACGTCAGTGGTCATAGCGATTGGCCGCTGTGACGATTTGATCCACGAGATCTTTTCCAGGTACATCTCGCGCGTGTATTCCCGGCTCATGGCCTTGAGCACCCGCGACGATCCGCTCTGCACCGGCAGATGAATGTGGTCGCACAGCCGTGGTGATGCTGCAATCGCATCGACGATGTCTTTGCTGAAGTGCCGTGGATGCGACGTGGTAAAGCGTACGCGGCGAACGCCGGGAATCTCGCCCACCGCATACAGCAGTTCGGCAAAACTCATCTTCCCCAGCGAATCAACATAGGCATTCACGTTCTGCCCGAGAAGCTGGATATCGGTGTAACCCAGGTCGGCCATCTGCCGGGCTTCAGCCAGCACGGAGTCAGACGTCCGGCTGCGTTCCTTGCCCCGCGTATAGGGCACCACGCAATAGGCGCAGAACTTGTCGCAACCTTCGATAATCGTGATGTAACCGCGATGAGGATTGCTACGCGCCGTGAACTCGGTTTCAAAGGTCAGATCGGTCTGGCGATCGTCAAGCCCGGTGACGCGCGTGTTCCCTGCCTCAATCTGCACCAGCATAGCCGGCAGGTTGCGGTACGATGCCGATCCGGCCACCATCGAGACATGCGGCGCCTTGGCAAAAATCTTCTCGCCTTCCTGCTGCGCTACGCAGCCCAGCACGGCAAACTTCTTCCCCTGCGCCTGCAGCTTCTTGTAGTCGTTCAGCCTGTGGAAGACCTTCTGCTCGGCCTTATCGCGGATGGAACAGGTGTTGTAGAGGACCAGGTCGGCTTCTTCCACGGTCTCCACCTGGCGGTAGCCTTCATGAATCAGCGTTCCAATGACTTTTTCCGAGTCATGGACATTCATCTGGCAACCGAAGGTTTCAAGGTAAAACGTTTTCTGCTGCGGGGCCGTCACAGCTCCAGTATAACGCAGCAAAATAGCTGTTTTTGGGGTTATTCTGTTGAGGCGAGCAGGACGAAACCAGTGTGGAAGAAAAACATGAACCGCGAGGAGGTGGCTCAACTCATCGAGCGCTTCCTCGAGGGACGAAGTCTATACCCGCAGGAATGGAATGCCTTTGTTGATGCCTCTCAGGACGACGATGTGATCGACAATTACAGGCGTGAATGCAGCGAACTGGATCCTCTCCTGAACCGTCCGGCAACGCCTGACGGAGATGCCATCGGCTGCCTCAGAGAAATCGTTCAACGTCTGCGATCAAGGGCCTCGACCTAGTGGAAATCGACGAGAAAGCATTGTGGAACAGGAAATTCGGTGAAGGGTCGCACGCTTCGCTCGAGCCCGATCCGCTTCTGTTAAGCGCCTATGACGAGTTCCTCAGCGGACGCCCTCCCGGAAGTGCTCTCGACGTGGCCGGTGGCGCTGGCCGCCACTCCATCTGGCTCGCCCAGCGCGGATGGCGCGCACGGCTGCTCGATATTTCCGACGTGGGCGTAAAGCTCGCGGAAGAGAATGCTTCCCGAGCGTTAGGGCCGATCCGCAAAGAATTCCTCTTGAGCGCCGAAGTCGCAGATTTGAATCGGATGCAGGACCTCGGTACGGTGCAATACGATCTAATCCTGGTCTTCTTCTTTCTCCAGCGAGAGCTGTTCCCTGCCTTGATCACGGCGCTGAAGCCCGGCGGCTTCCTCTTGTACAAAACCTACACCACGGATCAGCAGCGCTTCAGCGGCAGAGCATTATTAAAGAGCGAGGCGTCAAAGAGTGGCCCCAGCCATCCAATGTTTTTGTTGAAACCAAATGAACTGCTGCACGCGTTTCAGTCATTGCGCGTTCTGCACTATCATGAGACCACGCAAGATAAGGGCGTTGCTGAGTTCATCGCGCAAAAACAGCAACACAATCAATGAAACCAGTTCATGCCCAGCGTGAACTGCACGGTGTTGATTCCGGGGTTCGGGACCGTAAGCCCCGCATTGGAAATGTGCTCAAAGCGAACTGCGGCCGTGAAAGCGCGCTGCTCCGTGTTGAAGAATTGAAATCCCAGCGTCGCGTGGGTCAAGAAGTTGACGTGCGAGGTGTTGATCGGCACCACATGATTTGTGAAGAGCACGCCGCCGCCGAGCTCCATGTAGGGCACGGTCCGACTGACCTTCGTAAAGTTCCACTTCAGATTCACCGGGTTAAATGCTGCGCCGTAAGCATTTAGCGCCGGTTTTGGCTGCCAGATGTAGTAGACGGGTATCAGGTCGGCCGACCATTCGAAATTGCCATGCAGGAAACTGCCGCCGTGATCATCGGTAAGTACCTTGCCCAACCGAATTCCGGCATTCATCGCATGCGTGTCTTTCGTGCCGCCGGGAACACTGAACCCTCCTCCAGCCCAGACACCGAAGTCCCAGGGCTGGCCATCGAGTGGCTTGGAGGATTGAGCCGAGGCGACTGCACACAACAGCACGACCGCAAGGATCAGCTTCATGAATGATTTCTCCAAAGGCGCTCTCTTAATCAGTGCGCAAGAGCATAACAAATTCACCGATGAAAGCGAAAAGGGGCCCGCGCCTTTGTGAGAGCCTCTGATCAGTGACGTTATGCCTCCCAGCGCGTATTTCCGACCGAACCGATAAAACATGTGAAACGTTCGCCGTGCAGCTCGCACTAAACCAGCAGCATTGCGCGCGGGTTCCACGGTATCGGTCCCGGGCCAGAGTCGGAAGAGACTGGTAGTGCGTGAGTAAGTAAGCTGGCAGCGGTGTCCGATTCAGGGGAGTCCGCTTTTCGCAGCGCGAGGAATGAGGAAATTATGACCGTCAATACGGTTATTCTGGGCCTTGGCGCGCTTCTGCTGCTGGTCGGCATTCTGGGCGGAGGTTTCGAATTGAAGGAATTCAAGGTGCCCAAGGTGGGACCAGCCGGGCGCGTTGTTTCAACGGTCGCCGGCGTGTTCTTCGTTGTTTTGGGCTTGGGCCTGGAGAGTTCCGATGCTGCGTCCAAAAAAGTCGAACCTGAGAAACCTGCATATGCGCAGCCTATGCCGAGCGTGCAGCCTCCGGAGCAACCGTCTCCGGTAGAGTTCACCGTTTACGACCACCTTGACGGGAACCAGGTGACAGAGCAGGTCACGGTGCTGATTGATGGCAAAGTCAAAGGTCAATTGACCGTCGACCAGCACAACCAGGAGTCGATGATTGCGATTACAGTGCCCTCCAGGGGGCGGTACAGTTACACTGTGCAATCAAAGACTGTTGTTAGCCAGGCGGGAGGCCTCTACGAGTACGAGGGGACAGGTCAAGGAATGATCAATGTAGAGGATGGTAAGAGATTCAATCTGGCCCTGACCACCAGCGGAACCACGTGGCTTGTGACATTGCTCGAAGCGAATGCGTCGGAGCGTGCCGTACAGCAGCAGTGAAGCGCGATCCTTTTGCCCAAGAATGTTATCCCGCTACCTGCTCCAACTGCTCTTGGTCGACGTCAAAATTCGAATACACGTTTTGCACGTCGTCATGGTCTTCAATGGTTTCAAGCAGGCGGATCATCTGGTTGGCTGCTGCGCCTTCCAGTTTGATGTAATTCTGCGGCACCATGCCGACCTGCGAGTGCACTACTTCCATCCCGGCTTTCTTGATCGCCTCAAGCACGGTCTCATACGCGCTGGGTTCGGTGGTGACTTCCCAGGTATCGCCGTCATCGTGGAGATCTTCTCCGCCGTTTTCCAGCACGATATTCATCAGGTCGTCTTCTTTGGCCTTGGCTTTCGGAACCACGATGGAGCCCTTCTTGTGGAACATCCATGCCACCGATCCGGCTTCACCCAGGTTACCGCCGCCCTTGGTAAACATGTGGCGGATCTCGCTCACCGTGCGGTTACGATTGTCGGTCGTCACATCCACCAGCAACGCAACCCCGCCGGGACCGTAGCCTTCAAAGGTGATCTCTTCATAGATCGCGCCGGGAAGTTCGCCGGTGCCGCGCTGAATGGCGCGTTTGATGTTGTCTGCCGGCATGTTCTCCGCCTTGGCGGCGGCCACAGCCGTACGCAGGCGCGGATTGCCTTCAGGATCTCCACCGCCGCTCTTGGCGGCCATGGTGATTTCCTTGATCAGACGGGTAAAAATCTTGCCGCGCTTAGCGTCCAGCGCGCCCTTTTTGTGCTTGATTGTGGCCCATTTAGAGTGGCCAGACATGTGAATAACCTCGGAGAATCAAAGATTTACGCGGCTGGTGGGGGCCGCTACACGCGCCATCAAGCGCAGAAAAACAAACTAGATTATAGCACGGAGGGTTGTATGATTCAGCCCATGACACCTGACGAATGGGAACAGGAAGTCGACGAGTGGGAACTCGACATACTCAATCGGCAACGTAACATTGTCTTTCCCGATACCATGCTGAATGAAGGCCGATTCTTTCGCAATATGGTCTCCGGGCAGATTCCGCTGAACCCGGTCCAGAAATTCGGCATCGTGCTGATCACAGCTCCCTTCATTGCCACTGGATGTATTGGCACGGCCTTAGCAATCGGTGATCTTCTAACCACACAGGGTGTGTTCGGTCGAGGTCTGTTTATAGTCCCAATCTTCACGCCTATTGCCCAGGTGGGATTTGGAATCATCGTGATGGTGCGAGGCTTGCTCGCGGAGCCTGTCGCTCCTGAAGAGGAGACCGACGAGAGCTCGCTGCCGACGCTACCCATCGATGGGTCCGATGAGGAACCCCCACCAACCCCGCCAACTCACGAGGTTTGAGGGCGACCGTTTACGGTTGTCGCGGTCCGACGGAAGCTTTTTGTCGAAAGGCAAAGATCACCGCCAGCAGCGGCGGAGCCAGCAAAATCGCCCACCAGAACGGAATCAATAGCGCGACCAGGATTGGCGTGAACAGTGATGCCCAGAACGGCACTCTGGCCGTCCGCTTCATGAAATAGGGCTGCAGCAGCAGGCCGTCGGTCACCATGATGACCGCGAACAGGATCAGCACGTAAAAGAAACGCATGTGATCGTGGCTGAGCGCGCCAAGGATAGCGGGAATGATCACCGCAATGGGGCCACCGAAGTTGGGAATGAATTGCAGCAAACCAGCCAGCACCGCCCAGACCGGAGCCCAGGGAATTCCGATGATCCACAGCCCTGCCAACCAGAGGATCGCCACAGCCAGCGAATCCTGACACTGGGCGATAAACCAGTTCTTGAGCGCCGATCCGGTGGTGCGCACATGAGAACGCCAGTTTTGCCAGTCCATTGCCTTATTGAACCACAGAGGACACTGAGGAGCACGGAGGAATGGAGGTCATCCGGTTGAGTTCGCGGAGTGCGTAAGCTTCAGGTGGTTCTCATATTGCAGCTTCAGCGAATGCAGGTTGCTTTCCGCATTCGGTTCAAGAAAATGTTCGCGTTTGTCATACCTCACCCGAAACCGCGCGTCCGCGCAGGCGCTGCATTCGGCCTCCGGCGGCACTTTCTTTCCCCGAAAAGCGATAGCTCGGGTGATCCGGAACGTCGGGTTGGTTGTGCGCATTCTGGAATACAGCATACAAGAATCAAATGTCAGAATGATGGCCTTGGGAAAAACTCTTTTCTCTGTGTCCTCTGCGCCCTCTGTGGTTAAAATAAAACTATGAAATTCGGCGTCATCATCTTTCCCGGTTCCAATTGCGATCATGACAGCTACCACGCGGCCGTCACCGCTACCGGCCAGCAAGCTACCATGCTCTGGCACGAATCGCACGACCTGGAAAACTGTGACGCTATCATCGTGCCCGGCGGATTTGCCTATGGCGACTACCTGCGCACCGGCGCCATCGCTCGCTTCGCACCTATCATGCAGGAGGTTGGCAAGTTCGCCGCCCGCGGCGGACTGGTGATCGGCATCTGCAACGGCTTTCAGATCCTCTGCGAAGCCGGCCTGCTGCCTGGCGCGTTGATGCGCAATGCAGGTCTCAAGTACATCTGTAAGTTCGTCGACCTGCTGGTGGAAAATGCCGATACTCCCTTCACCAACGCATGTAAGCCGGGCGAGGTGCTGCGCATTCCCATCGGACACATGGAAGGAAACTACTATTGCGATCCTAAAACGCTGGAAACGTTGGAGCGCCAGAAGCGGATCATCTTTCGCTATTCCACACCCGATGGACGCATCACGGCAGAGGCCAATCCCAACGGCTCGCTGGACAACATTGCCGGCATCGCCAACGAAGGACGCAACGTCCTCGGCATGATGCCGCATCCCGATCGCTCAAGTGAATCGCTCCTGGGCTCTTCCGACGGCGCAAAAATCTTCCGGTCGATGTCCATGGCCATGGCAGGCGTCGCCGCGCGATAACCCTCGAGCCCTCCCGCCAACAGCAATTCGCATCCAAAAGCATCTGAGCTTCCCCTGGTTTCACCAAACTAGGAGACTTTTTTATGCGCTTGAAAACCACATTTGCAGCCGTGGCTGCCTTTCTGCTTTCGCTGGCCATCGGCTGCACATCGAACAAAGCCAGCACGCCCGACGTGAAAAGCCAGGTCGCCAAGGCCCTGGACGGCGCGGGTTACAAAGACCTGAAAGTGGATGTGAATCACGACAAAGAGCTGGTAACCCTCACGGGCGACGTGAAGACCCAGGAAGACAAGGACCGTGCCGAGGATCTGGCCAAAGCGGCGGCTGACGGCTACCTGGTTTCAAACGAAATCGGCGTGCGGCCACAAGGTGTCGAGAGCGCTGCCCAGAAGATCGACTCCAACGTGGACGCCGCTATCGAAAAGGACTTCAAAGCGGTGATGATTGCCAACCGGCTCGACTCCCAGCACATCAGCTATAACGCGAAGAACGGCGTGCTGACGCTCAAAGGCAACGTTGACACCCCTGCGTTGCGCGAGCAGGCAGAAAAACTTGCGGCCAGCGTGCCCAACGTGCAACAGGTGGTCAATGAGCTGGACATCAAGGGCAAGCGCAGGCCTTCAGGCATGTAAATTTGAGCCACACTACCTTACAAGGACGGTCACAAGGCCGTCCTTTTTGTATTGAAAGCGCTCCCGTGAGAATCTCGAGCGCTAGATTCCTTCGCCATACATCCCCTGGCTCGTCCACGCCTCTTTATTCACAACGTACGGCATGCGTGTAACATCGCCGCCGTAGTTACCCTCCAGCACATCCAGCAATCCCTGAACGCACCGGCCTGCCATGCCTTTCTCCGGATCGGTCGAAAGTCTCGTGATGCGTCCGGCGCTGGCAAAGTGATGAAACAGGCGGCAGCGATCTTCAATCTCCGGATCGAGCAGCGGAGAATCCGCCGCCAGCGGCTCCTTCTCAAAGACATCGAGCGCAGCCCCCGCGATCCAGCGCTCTTTCAGCGCCCTGGCCAGTGCGTGCTCATCCACCACCGGTCCGCGCGCCGTGTTGATCAGGAACGCTTCCTTGCGCATCAACTTCAGCGTGCGTGCGTTGATCAAATGATAGGTTGGCGTCTTTCCTTCGCGAACCAGCGGCACATGCAGGCTCACAAAATCTGCCTGCGTCAGCCCATCTTCCAGCGGGACGTACTTGATCCAACTCTTTGTCTTCGTCATTTCGAAACGGTGCCGCAGATCCATCAAGTGCTGAACGTCGGCGGCAAACCTCTGGTTCTGGTAGACCGGATCGTAGCAAAGCACGTTCATGTCAAAGCCAAGACACTTCCGGATCAACGCCAGCCCGATGCGTCCCGTGCCGATCACCGCAACCGTCTTGCCGGAAATTTCATCACCTAAGAAAGGCAGGAACGGATGCCATGCCCCCCATCTCTGTTCGCGCACCATCTTTTCGCTGTCCCACATGCGGCGGGCCAGCGTTCCCATCATCAGGAAGGCAAACTCCGCCGTGGCATCGTTCAGGACCTCGGGCGTGTTGGTGAAAGGAATCTTGTAGCGATTGGCATCAGCGCGATTGATGTTGTCAAAACCCACGGCGATCTGCGAGACAACTTTGAGCGTGCTCTTCCCTGCCTCGAAAATCTCGGCATCGATAGAGTCGCGCAGCGTGGTAATCAGGCCGTCAACACCGCTGCCTACTTTTTCGACGATCAGCGATTTCGGCGGCGCTTCCGGTCCCGGATAGACTTCGAGATCACAGTTCCTTTCGCGCAGCAGGCTTTCGGCGGCATCGCCGATGTGGCAGGTGGCATAGACTCGAAATTTACTTTTTGACATGAAAAGTTTTTGCCGCTGATTTACGCAGATGAACGCTGATCAGGCGACGTTTTAGGATATCGCGGTTAAACAAGCCAGCTAGTTACAAAATGAATGCGGCAACAAAAAATGTTGCCGCACCAAATCAACCGGCCTTTCTTGAATCCGATCTGCGTTTATCTGCGCAAATCAGCGGCTATAAATTTTTCTTTGCCCAGCTCTCGATGCGCGACAGCGCAGCGGCCAGGTTCTCCATGGAATTGGCGATGCTGAAGCGCAGATAGCCTTCCCCAAACCTGCCGAATGCCGTTCCGGAGAGGCAGGCAACACCGGCGTCGTTCAGCAATGCCTCCGCCAGCTTGCGCGATTCCCATCCCGTCTTCCTGATGTTCGGAAAAGCATAGAAAGCGCCATGAGGCAGCCGGCAGCTGAAGCCGGGGATCTGGTTCAGACCGGCAATAAATTTATCGCGCCGCGCGTGAAACTGCTCGCGCATGTGATCGACGGATGCCTGATCGCCCTTGATGGCCTCCATGCCCGCTACCTGGGTAAATCCTGCGCTGCAGGAGTTCACGTTGGTCATCAGGCGGCCGAAATGCGCGGCCAGGTCTTTGCGCATCACGCCATAGCCGAGGCGCCAGCCTGTCATGGCGTAGGTCTTCGACCAGCCATCGAGCATGATCACCCGGTCCTTCCATCCCGGCAGCGACATCAGGGAGTGATGGCGGCCTTCAAAGATCAGGCGGCTGTAGATCTCGTCGGAGAGCACCATGATGTCGCGATCGCCGATGGCGGCCGCAATATCTTTCACATCCTGCTCGGTGAGCACGCTGCCCGTGGGATTGTGCGGCGAATTCAGCACGATCAGCTTGGTGCGATCGGTGATCAGGTCGGCAAGTTCGTTGGGATCGAGACGAAAATCTTTCTCTTCCCGCATCTGCAACGGCACCGGTTTGGCGCCGGTGAAGTTGATCAGCGATTCATAGATCGGAAATCCCGGATTCGGATAAATGACCTCATCGCCTTCTTCCACCAGCGCGGTGAAGGTGAAATAGATCGTGGGCTTGCCGCCGGGCACAATCACAACTTCATCCGATGTGACCTTCACGCCCCGCGACTGGGTAACCTCTTCGGCGACGGCTTGCCGCAAGGCCGGCAATCCCGCTGACGGCGTGTAATGCGTATAGCCTTTATGGATGGCGTCAATGCCGGCTTCAATCACGTTCGCCGGGGTATCAAAATCGGGCTCGCCGATCTCCAGATGAATGATGTCTTTGCCCTGTGCCTCCAGCGCTCTGGCTTTGGCCAGGGTCTCAAAAGCGGTTTCAGTTCCAAGACGGGCCATACGTTTGGCCAGCCGCAGCTCTGTGGGAGTGGTTACTGTGCTCATGTCTTTTCTATGATCTCTTCTGATCGATTATTCGTTGACCGCTTGTTCCTGGCTCTGCGATCGCAACACATGCGCCACGGTATAGGGCACGCGCCGCGACGGCTCCTGGAAGTTACGCACCTGCAGGTCCCCCAGCAGGCCCAGCGCCAGCATCTGCCCGCCGAAAACAATCAGCACCGCGGCCGAAATCAACAGCGGACCATGCTCGCCCATCACGCTCGCGTGCCAAATCATCTTGGAAAGCATCAGCCAGAACGCAACTCCCAATCCACCAAACAGAGAAAGCATGCCCACGGTTCCAAAGAGGTGCAGCGGCCGGTACATATACTTCAGCAGGAAACGGATGGTAATCAGATCAAAGAAAACGCGGAATGTTCGCGAGATGCCATAGTGCGAATTGCCCTTGGGCCGCACGATATTCTTGATGGGGATCTCGCAGATGGAAGCGCCATACCATGAAGCCAGCGCGGGTATGAAGCGATGCAACTCCCCGTATAAAGGAAGCTCCTGTATGATCTCGCGGCGGTACGCCTTGTAGGTGGTGCCGAAGTCGTGAATCTTGACGCCGCTCAGCTTTGACATAGTCCAGTTGGCAATCCGCGAAGGCAGACGCCGCATCACGAAGTTGTCCACGCGCTCCTTGCGCCAGCCGCTCACCAGGTCATAACCCTGTTCCAGCATTTCCAGGAATTTTGGGATGTCGTCAGGATCGTGCTGCAGATCGCCATCCATGGCGATCACGTATTCGCCCTGCGCGTGAGCAAAACCGGCAGCCAGCGCCGAGGTCTGGCCGAAATTGCGCCGCAGCTTGACCACCACCACGCGGCTGTCGATGGTTACGATCTCGCGCAGCAGCTTATAGGTACGGTCCATGCTGCCGTCATCGACAAAGACCAGCTCAAACGTGTCCCCGGTAGCCTCCATGACGGCCTTCAGACGGTCATAGAGCGCGGTCACGCTCTCCTGCTCGTTGTGAAAAGGTACTACGATCGAGTACTTCGGCATTCCTGAAAATTATACATCTGTTTAATTCGTCTTTGTGGCTTCAAAATCACGGAAAATCAGGCAGGTTTCCCTTAGGTAACCATTCCCTCATTTGTACTTGGTGCGTATTTTTACGGTACGGTCCAATTCGTCAACTACCTCGAGGATCTTCAGCTTCAGGTCCTTATCTAATGCAGCAGTTTCCAGAAACTGATGAACCTCCTGTTGCGCCGTCGCAGAGTGCTGTCCGTCAATGAAAGCATTCAGCCAGGCCAGCAGAAAGAAAATCTTGCGCTCGCGTTTCACCTGCGGCAGTGCGTCCAGTGCCGGACGCAGATAGGGCGCGGTCAATTCCGACTGGTTCCACCAGTTGAAGCTGCCGAGACTTTGCTCCACCCAGTCTTCGGGACGAGACGCATTGTGAAGGTATTCGTCGAAGTAGGTCTTCTTGGTTTCCGCTTGCGGACGGGCCGCAGTCGCCATATAGGCGTACTTCCTGCCGTCACCGGATGGATCGCGTTTCTCTTCGGCAGTAAGAACCGCCTCCGCATCGGGATCATTCATCGCCACCAGGGTGGCGACCATATTCCACCGATCCAACGGACGCAGCTCAACCCCGGGCACAGTCAGCTTGCTGCTCAGCATGTCCTTCAGTTCGCTGCGAGCCTGAGCCGTCTCGGCGACGCCGCGCAGCGCGCGAAACCAGGTGATGCGCATGTCCTGCGATGGCGAATGCAGCATCTGATCGGCTGCCAGGGCTTCCACCTTCGGCCCCAATTGTGCGCGCGTTTCCGTCGACACATAACGATGAAGCGCCGTGGTGGTCCGGACGATGATGCTCTGAGCGAGAGATTCATCTTTTTCATTCGGCAACGTCCGCAAAGCCAACTCGATGTATTCGCGTGGATCCATCTCGGCTTCGCGGACGGAATCCCATAGTGATCCCCAGAGGAGCGTTCGCTCGAAAACATCATTGATGTTGCCCAGGCGTTTCATTACGACTTTGCGGCTGACTGGATCAAGGAGAAAGCGGCCGTAAGCTTCGTCTTCGTTGTTCGCGAAAACCCATTGAGGGCAATTGCTAGCCCCATCAACAGAAAATGTGGTCGACTTTATTTCGCGAGTGGTCAATACCACCTTATGGGCAGAGTGTTCTCGGAGACCGCCAAATATAACTGACATAGAAATTGGCCACAAACCGTTTCCGCCGAGCACGTCGTGCTGGCGCAAAATGACATTTGTAAATTTTGTAGGTTCATCACATTTCCACTCCACATCTACCTGCGGCATGCCTCTGCGTTTGATCCATGCGTCCGCCCACTCGCCTAGCTGCTTTCCGGATGTACGCTCCAAAGCGTGTACCAGGTCGCTCCACTCGGCGTTGGCATAGGCATGTTCCTTGAGATAGAGACGCAGCCCGTCGCGAAAGTGATCTTCGCCGACCACAAAAGCCAGCTGCTTGATCACGCCTGGCGCTTTCGAATAGACGATCGCCCCGTACGCCGACTTGGCGTCCTTTAGATTCGGAATCTCCTGATAGATCGGCGTCGTTCCCTGCGTGGAATCGATCGCGTATGCTGCCGGCTTGATGCCTTGGTAGAACCGCTTCCAGACGTTCTCATTCGGCTTGAGCGCGTCGAGCGCGTGATACGCCATGTATTGCGCGAAGCCTTCCTTGAGCCATAGATCGTCAAACCAGCGCATGGTTACCAGGTCGCCGAACCACTGGTGGGTCAATTCGTGCAGCAGCAAAATGTCGCGGTTCAGGCGGTCACTGTGCGTGGGTGCTGTACGGAATAGGATCGACTCTTCGCGTACAAACGTAGCGCCCGCGTGCTCCATACCGCCGTAGGCGAAACCGGGGATCATCACCATGTCGTACTTGGGAAACGGAAACGGCTGGGCAAAGTAGCCGGAGAGATACTTGATGCCGTCAGCCGTGACCTGCCGCACGGCCGGCGCTTCAACCTGCGCTTTTTCAAACTTTGATTTACGAACATAGAGCCCGGGCAAGCCAGGCGTATCATGAACTTTTTTGAACGGCCCCGCCGCGAAAGCGAAGAGATATGTGCTGATGGGGCGCGTCTCCGGAAATTCCGTAGCCACGCCGAATTGGCCTTCCTCCTCTTTCATCAATTGCCCCGGTGTGTTTGAAATGACGGTCCACCCCTCCGGCGCTCTTACTTCTAACTGAAATTTGGCCTTCAAATCCGGCTGGTCGAAGCACGGAAATGCCATGTCAGCATCCATCGGAACAAAAAGTGTGTAGATGTATTCGCTGCCGTCGTCCTTGTCTTCAAAGCGGGTAATTGCCTTCCCTGCCGGAGCGACAGGCGCAGTGAAATTGATCTCCACCACGTTTTCACCCAGCTTGAGCAACTTGGCCGGTAATTCAATATGACCATTCTGAATCCCGGCAGGTGCGCCCTTGCCATTGATGATCAAGCTCTGAATCGAGCCTTCGCGGAAGTCGAGCCACTCGGGCAGGATGCCGCGGTCGTCAGGGTTCTGAATAAAACGCAGCTCCTCGCGCCCGGCGACGAAATCCGATTTAGGTGTGATCGTGTAACTCAGCCGATAGCGCACATCGCTCAGCTGTTGCGCTCGCTGCCGCGCCAGATCACGCGGAATGCCATCTGGCGCCTGGGCCAGTGCCGCGATCGAGATAAACAGTAAGAGTATTGCGCTCGTCTTCAAATACATTTTCCTCCCGCCAGGTCAATCCTTCGTTGCCGCTTGCGCCGACTCGCTCTCGATCGGCGCAGAGGCTATTTGCCTGCTTCTCAATAACTCCACTACGCGATGGAATAAGTGCGAACGAACCTGATGGCGCTTGTGTGCGCGTGTGATGTAGCGCACCACCACGTTGACGCCGAGCGTTGTCGGACGAACCATGATCGACGGGCCCGGAGCAAAAGTATTGCCCACGTGGCTGGGAACGGCGCGCTGCCACTCCTGTTCCGCCAGCTGCACGTCGTCCTTGGTTTCTTCCAACACGGTTTTTTGCACCGCCTCGGCCACAGGATAAGGATCGACGCCGGCAGGAATGGGAACCTCAAGCTGGTCCCAGAGCCACTGCCCGGTGGTCGAGAAATTAAAGTAGTGGCCTTCGATGGCAAAGCTGTTGACCACTGTGACCTTGCGTCCGGTGGGATGGCCTGCGTCAGACCAGTCGCCGGTCTCCAGGATCACCGTGTGCAGCAACCCGACCTCAACCACCTCGCCGCCGATGCCGTTGATCTCAACCCAATCACCCGGTCGAATGCCGTTTGGTCCCATCAGCACGAACCAGCCGAAGAAGCCTACGATGAAATCTTTGAGCGCGACGGTAAGACCTGCGCCGGCCAGAGCGATCACCGTGGCAAGCTGGCTCGGCGGTCCAAAGATCACCACCAGGATCAGCAGCACACCGACCACCTGCACGGCAAAGCGAAGTGCGATGCGCACGGTGTGCCGTCGACGGCTATCCGGTGCGATGCGGGCAACAAGACCCTGCACCAGCCGGTTGGCGAAGAGAACCGGAATCAATAACGCGACGATCCAGCAGATGCCTTCAACCACGCCCAACCAGTAGTCGTGCTTGCGCTCTGCAACCAGCCCGGCCCATCCGTTATAGATTGCATCAAGCTGCTGCAAGTCTGCTGCGCGCTTATCCAAATCCGCCAGATGCTTCCGTTCCTCTGCGGCATGCTTGAGCGCGGAATATTTTTCTGCGCGATCGGGCGCGGCGCCTCCCTTCGTGTGATCCGGAGTTGACGATGCACCGGACGCAGCTTCTTCATCTTCCGCTTGTTCCGGTTTTCCTTCCGCGCTTTCTTCATGAAGCGCGTGATGTTCCTGGGCAAGATCAGACAGACGCGGCTTCAGCTCAGCGCGCGCCGCGGCCAGCGCCGCCTCTTTCGCGCCGAGTTCCCGCCAGCCTCGGAACTGCACAATAAGAATCCGCGAGTCAATATTCTGCGCCGCCGTCGTCTTGTTCGCGCCCCCGGAAACAGCTCCATTCGGCTCATGATCCAGCGCCTCATGCTGTTCTTTCAGTTGTTGGATCTTGCTGCGAGGATCGCCACCGGCACGGATAAGCTCCTCATGCAATGCATCCAGATCTTCCTGGTCAACTTCCAGGGTCGCATTGGCGAGATCTAATTTGTCCTGCAGCGCCGGCCGGGAGTTGTCGTCGGCTTTGGCGGTCAGAGCCTTCTGCCGGGCTACTTCCTGCTGGTCCGCTTTTACCCGCTGTTGCGCGCTCTGTACCTGGGCGAGAATCGGTCTTGCTGCTGCCGGTATTGGCGGCGCGTGGTCTGTGGCCTTGTGCAGAGCCGCGGCAAAGGCCATATCGACTTCGTGATCGGAAACGCGAAGGGCGTTCTTCGCGAAGTCTTGCTCCTCCGGCGTAGTTGCCAGGGCGGCCAGCCTTTGCGCAGTCACCAGCGGCTGATCGTCGACCAGGCCCGGCGGCTTGGGTTTTTCAGCTCTCGGTTGCGGCTGGGCGCTGATCCAGTACCGGAGCAGCACGGCGCCAACTAATACGATAGCGACCAGGATGGTGAAAGAGGCAAAGATCGTCCGGCTAAGAGTCTTCATGGACATATGGTTTCAGGATTGTAGTATGTTCCGAACGAGCCCACGCTACTTTTCAATCTTCCTGAAACCGCCGCAGCAGGCGAATTACTTAATCCCTGCTCAGGCGATCATTTGCGTTCAAAGGTCTTTGACCGCGTGATGCCGGCAACCTCTATCTTGTAATACCGGTACCACTTCCGCCGGCCTGTCTCCTGTGCTTCACGATGGCGTACGAGATTGCGCCAGTCGGCCAGGGATTTTTCGTCGCGCCACCAGACCACGGTAAGACGCTCACCGTCCTGCGACGTGTAGCTCTTTACATCGACGAACCCGGGGTTCTATCGCACAAGGGCAGCCAGCTCATCATTCATGGCCTGATAATCCTCGCCTGCCTGATCTGTCAGTTTCGAGCGGAAAAGGATGATCTGCTGGGCTTCGCCGTCGTTCGATTCTTTGTGCATTTGCGCGTCGTTCACCTTGGTTTCGGGTTGCTCCTGGGCACTATTCATGGGTTATTGGAGGAAACCTTCAGCTCTGCTGGTTCAAAAAAGATGGTGTCCCGCCCGCCGTCACATAAGGAAGGCCCAACCGAGGGATTCAGAAGGCGAATTACCGACCGGAACCGCAGTTCGAATCAATTTGGACTATTTTAATTTCAAAATAATATTGACGATCCGCCGGTCCACGTGTAGCATCTATACGTCTTAAATGCATCAGTTCATCACCAATCCGGCTTCCACCCGCAACATGGTTATGTGTTGCTGTATGTGTATGTGTACGGGTGAGCGGCCGGTACTGAGCAATTTTTCTTAGGTTTACTCAGAATTACCACCGGGGCCGCTCAAAACGAGCGGCCTTTTGGTTTTTCAGGCTGCTCAAACGGGACGCGTGGCCCCTCGAAAGAGGAAGGCATGTCAAAACAGAAGCAGCCAATCGCTATTTATTACGAGCATCCGCACTGGTTTGTGCCGCTCTTCAGGGAGCTGGAACGGCGCAAGGTGCCCTTTGTTCGCATTGACGCGGCGCAACATCACTTTGATCCCGCACAGCTCAACGGCGAGGGAGCATTTTCCCTGGTGTTCAACCGCATGAGCCCTTCGGCGTATCGCCGCGGCCACGGCCAGGCGATTTTCTACACGCTCTATTATCTCGATCATCTGGAACAGCGCGGCAAGCGCATTGTGAACGGCCAGAAAGCTTTTCGCTATGAAACGTCCAAGGCCCTGCAGCTTTCGCTGCTGGAATCGCTCGGGCTTCCCTACCCCAAGAGCCGCGTGATCAATCACCAGGCCGACGCCGTGCAGGCCGCTGACGGTCTGCGCTTCCCTATCGTGGTGAAGCCGAACATCGGCGGCAGCGGCGCAGGAGTGACACGGTTTAATTCACGCCAGGAATTGGAAGAGGCCGCGAACGCCGGCACCCTCGATCTCGGACTCGATTCGACAGCGCTGGTGCAGGAGTTTATTCCTGCTCGTGGCGGACACATCGTTCGCGTAGAGGTCGTAGGCGGAAAGTTCCTCTACGGCATCAGGGTCCATCTCACCGGTGAAACCTTTGATCTCTGCCCCGCCGACATCTGCCGCACCACCGGAGGCCAGGAACTGGCGCGCGCTGCCTGCCCCGTGGATGCTCCAAAGACGGGATTGAAAGTCGAAGGCTACACGCCTTCCGACGACATTATTCAGCAGGTGGAACGCATCATGCAGGAAGCGAGTATCGAAGTCGGCGGAGTCGAATACATCGTCGATGATCGCGACGGCAAGCTTTACTTCTATGACATCAACGCGCTTTCGAACTTCGTAGCCGACGGGCCCAAAGTTGTAGGTTTCGACCCCTTCATCCGGCTGGTCGACTTCCTGGAAAAGGAGGCTGCGTAATGCGATACGGATATTGGCTTCCCGTTTTCGGCGGCTGGCTGCGCAATGTGCAGGATGAGCAGATGGAGCCCACCTGGTCCTATGTGAGCCGGCTGGCACGCCGCAGTGAAGAGATCGGCTACGATCTCACGCTCATTGCCGAACTCAACCTGAATGACATCAAAGGTCCGGAAGAGCCCTCGCTGGATGCGTGGTCGACCGCAGCCGCGCTTGCGGCGGTCACGCACCGGCTGGAGCTCATGGTTGCTGTGCGACCGACGTTCCATAATCCCGCGTTGCTGGCCAAGCAGGCGGCCAACATCGATCACATCAGCAACGGGCGTCTCTCGCTGAACGTCGTCTCTTCCTGGTGGGCCGATGAGGCCCGCAAGTACGGCGTGCAGTTCGATCAGCACGACGATCGTTACGCCCGCACTTCCGAGTGGCTTGACGTGGTAGACAAAGCCTGGAAATACGATCACGTCAATTACGAAGGCAAGTATTACAAGGTGGAGGATCTGGTGCTGCAACCGAAGCCCGTTTCCTTTCCTCGGCCGGTGATTTATGCCGGCGGCGAATCCGAGGCGGCGAAGAACCTGATCTCGCAGAAGTGCGATGCCTACGTGATGCACGGCGATCCGCCGGAAAAGATCCGCGACAAGATCCGCGATCTCTCCGCGCGGCGTCAGCGCTGGGGCTTGCCGCCGATGCAGTTCGGCGTGGCCGCCTATGCCGTCGTTCGCGACAGCGAGCGCGAAGCCCAGGAAGAGCTGCGCAGAATCACCGATGTCAAACAGAACGCGGCCGGCTACCAGAACTACCAGCAGTGGCTGGCCAATACACAGCTGGAGCAACGCGTATCGCTGGAAGATTACTCGGTGTCGAACCGTGGTTTGCGTTCAGGACTCGTAGGCACTCCGGAGAAGGTAGCGGAGCGCATTGCCGAATTCGAGGACGCCGGCGTCGACCTGTTCCTGCTGCAATTCAGCCCGCAATTGGAAGAGATGGAACGCTTTTCCAGCCAGGTGATCCAGGGCGGCGCTCGAGTTCTGGCTCGCGCGGTGTAAATGTTCGCAGATTTCGCGTCCCGCGAAACTGAGGCAACCGGCTAACCGCTGGGCGATCGGCGGTGCTGGTTTCTTCGGATGGCAGGCGAGCTTCAGCTCCTTCCCAGGAGCTCGCCTGCTATGAATTTCTCGGCGATCAGATCGTCAATCGCCGGCGACGCGCGAGGTGTTATGTTTCACCGGCGAGGGTGATAGCGCGGTGAGCTCAGCTTGCACCATCATCTCCACCAGCTGGCGAAAGCTCACGCTGGGACGCCAGCCGAGAAGGCGCTCAGCTTTGCCGGCATCACCGCACAGGGGATCAGGTTCAGCGGGCCGAACCAGTTCCGGATCGATCTCCACGTGCTTCTCCCAATCCAGGCCGGCATAGGAGAACGCAACCTCCAGCAGGTCCCTTACGCTGTGGGTGACACCAGTCGCGACCACGAAATCTTCGGGCTGCGGCTGCTGCAACATCATCCACATCGCGCGTACGTAATCGCCGGCGAAGCCCCAGTCGCGGCGGCCTTCCAGGTTGCCCATTTTCAGCTTGTCCGCCTGGCCCAGCTTGATGCGCGCGACCTGCTGCGCCACTTTCCGGGTCACAAACTCCACCCCGCGCCGCGGCGATTCATGATTGAAGCTGATACATGAGCAGGCAAACATGCCGTAGCTCTCGCGATAGTTAACCGTCACGTGGTGGGCAAACAGCTTGGCTGCGCCATATGGGTTGTTGGGCTGCATGCGCGTGTTCTCATTCTGTTGCGCGCTCTCGGTCCGGCCAAAAATCTCGGAACTCGAAGCCTGAAGGAACCTGGTCTTGGGCGAATGCCGGCGTATCGCCTCCAGCAGGCGCAGAGCGCCCATGCCTGTAATCTCCATCGTCAGCAGCGGCTGGCTCCAGGCCACGGGAACGAACGTCTGCCCGGCAAGGTTGTAGATCTCATCGGGATGAACCTGCTGGACCACGCGGTCAAGCGAGCTCTGGTCGGTCAAATCGGCTTCAACAAACTGAATGCGCCCATTCACGCCGGCGAGCCGCGGATGCGCATCGCGCCGGATATTGCGCACCATGCCGTAGACTTCATAGCTCTTTTCCAACAGCAACTCGGCAAGATACGATCCATCCTGCCCCGTTACTCCGGTGATTAAAGCCCGCATTCGATCTTGTTACCCCGCACGCGAAATTGGAACCTCATTGAGTTCTTGAAGACGTACAGATCATTCTAGTCGCCACGTTTGATCATCTTATGCGGCCAGAAAGTCAACTCAAACGAGGCCGTGAAATTCGTCTGCTTCTGCCCGGCGCTGAGCAACGGGAAATTCCACCACTCATACTGGAGAAAACTGCCGAGCGAGATGCGCGGATTGAAGTACCACTGCGATTTGAAGAATGTGTCACGCAGATTGCCGCCCTGCAGAAACTCATTGTCGGCAATCTCCTGCCGGTAACCAAACTGCAGCGTCCGCTCCGGCGAGAGCCAATAGGTGCTCTGCGCCCGATAGGCAATTCCCTGCCGTCCGACAGTTGCATTGCCAATGATGTTGCCCTTGTTGGTGTAGCCATCCAGATAGCGTACGTTCCAGTAGAAGAAACCGCCCTCAGACGTTTGGATCAGGCCGGGCAAATTGGTATAGGCAGCCTCAACGCGGAGATCAAGATGGCGAACGCCCGGCACCTTGGAGAGATAAAGCCCGGGATTGTGCGCAGCGCGGCGCGGATAGCCGATCGGCGAAATCTCGTCTTCAACAAACGAGTCTTCATACAGCGTCAGCCAGTTTCTGAGGCCGGGAATGCGATAGCTGAAATCAAAGGTCGAACGTCGATCACCCGGATCATGGCCGCGGCCAACGGCATTCGAGGTTGAGAACAGCGCATGCTTCAAGGAGCCCAAAGTGATGGGAAAATCCGGTCCGCCAAACAGGCCAGTGCGGCCTACTCCAAACTCGAAGTTGGTTGTCGGTTTGAAGTTGATCTTGAAGCCGTTCACCATGGGTTGCTTGCTGAGGGTCCTGCCAAACGAAAAAACCTTTCCCAGGGTGCCGACCGTCGCGTCCTGCGTGTCCACCCAGTGAGCGCCGGTCATCTTGCCGGCCCAGTATTCTGTCCGGAACGGTCCCAGCCATTTCAAGAAGCTGGGCAACCTTAGAGGATGAGTCTGGTCGACGCGGAGCATGTAAATAGGTTCGGCATTGTCGGTCCAGAGAAAAGGATCCTGTGTGGGACCGGTCCACAGGGATTGCTTCCCGAATGATGTCTGCCAGCCGGCAAGGTTAAGGGAAATGTAGGTATCGAGCAGCCTGAACTGGTTGAACTTGGGCACAGTCGAAGCAGGCTGGAACAGCTTGAAATCAGCGCTTTGTATCGCGTCCTGCTGGGCCTGAGTAAACCCAGCGGCTCCAGGCGCGTGTTCGTACTCGCCGCTGATATAAAAGCCAAGCATTCCCGCTCCGCCGCTCGAGGTGAAGCCAACCTGCCCGTTGGTACCGCGTTGATACGGCCGTCCATAATTGTTGACGATCGTCTGTGCAAAGTGATAGCCGTCCGTAAGCGGTGGTCCGGATATGGAGGTTACGCCGGTGTAAACGGAATCGAGCGAAACGTTGTCGCGAACTTCTCCATTCAACTCCGGGGCGAATTCTCGCGCCAGGGCGTTATACAGAGAAGCCGCCTCGGTCTCGTCAGTCGGATCGACCTCATTGGATATCTCTTGTAACAGTCTGGCGCACTCGTTGCGCGTCCAGGGGCGCAGGCCGAAGATAGCGCTATTGGTGACGCCGAGCGCGGCCAGACGATCAAACGCAGGGTAGACCCAGTTGTCCATGGGCACCCAGCTTGACGCCCGCTCAGGCCCCGGGCCTTCGCGGGGCTGGTCATTGCTGAACGTGCCATAGGCGGCGCCGCCGAGATCAGGGTCGTGATGAGATTTGTACACCTGACGCCCAATCAGAAAGCCTGCTACGCTGCCCACCAGAACGTCGCTGGTAAAGTGATCACGCCCGGCGACTCTGGCTGCGCTCACCGTGGTGGCCAGGCCGTAAGCAAACAACTTGGTGAGCTTCCCCGGATATTCATAGGCCAGAACGGTAGCTGCGGACCATGTCGTCATGGCATGCAGAGAAGGAAACGAAGAGTTGTAGATCTTGTCGCTGGCGAAGAAATCACCCCGCCCGTTGCCTTCCGTGGGGCGCGCCCGCTGCGTCACGAGTTTAAGAGCTTCCGTGACCACAACGCTGTTGACTGCCGCCTCCACCGCCAGGATGCCGGTTTCCTGTTGATGCTGATCGCTGCGCATCTTGCCCAACAGGTACAGCGCCCCGCTGCCGCCGACAGCGAGCGCTGCGCCCGCGTTTGAAATCGTACTTGCGTGTTTGGGAAAGGTGTTCGTCGGATTGATTCGGGATGACATTTCCGCATCGGCATTGATCAGACCGGCGGTCAACCCGGCCATTGGAACGAGCCAATTCAAGTCCTGAATTTTGACTTTGAACGGACTCGTCCAGATGGCTTTCTGATCGCGCCCGAAATTGCGCATGAACTCCACCGGATTGTCGCTGGAGTAATGTGTATTTTCTGCAGCAAAGAAATTTGGCGTAGGCACCGGCGACGGAGCGGGAGTAGCAGATGTGCTGTCGCTGGTCTGGCCCCAGGATACCGCGGAGCCCATAATCAGTATGGATATGAAAGCGAGCCTTCTAAGTCCCATTCGGGTCAACTCAATTCTTGGTTTAGAACGTATGGATTGCCGCTACCGCTACTGCGGCGCCAGAAAGAAGCGACATGGACGTGGTCAAATTCTTTACCAGGTTGCTGCCGCCTGAAGCCTTATCCGGGACAAAAACCGTGTCCCCCGGCTGCAAGACAGTGCTGAGCACGTTACCTGACCACCATTCCCCTGATCCGTGCCCGACTACGGTCCCATTGGCGCGCACCACGAAAATATATTTCTTGTCGGCCAGGCTGGTGGGGCCGCCTGCCTGCTTCAGGTACCACTTGGCATTTTTCCCCGGGCTGAATGTGATCGCCGCGGGGTTATACACCTGCCCTGCAACCATCACGAAGTTTGGCTTCTTGGGGATGTAGAGCGTATCACCGGGGCGAACCTCTATATCCGCAATGGTGTTGGTCCATTTTTCAATTGGCGCGTTGATGTGAATGATCATGCGTCCGCTGGGCTGGATTTGCTTGAGACGGTTGATGAGTTGCTGCTGTTCGCGCTGGCTGGCGATGGATTGCGTCCGCGAGCCAACCATGGTTTGGTCCTGCAGTCTGGCGACCATGTCCTCGCGGCTCTTGGCCGAAGCTTCACGCACTGAGGCGCGATCCAGAATCGCCGCGTAAGGATACGCTTCCGCGGAAAAACCGCCGACGCGCTTGAGAATCGAGCTGAGATGTTCACCGCGCTCAATGCCATAACGTCCAGGATGCCCGACTTCTCCGGTGACGGAGATTGCGCCGCCAATATCGCTCCAGCCGCCAATCTGGCTGATGGTGAGAACGTCGCCAGGTTTCAGCAGCACGTCCGTATCGGCCTCACCGGCCAGCGCGCGCTCAATTCGCACATCCCGGTGCTCCAGTTCAACGCGGTCGCCATCCACAATCGAGTAGCTGGTAAGATCGGCCGCTTGCCGATAGGCGCTCCGTTTGAAGCCTCCGGCCAGCCGCAACAGATCGGCAGCCGTCATGCGCTCGGTAAGCGGATACTCGCCCGGACGCAGTACCTCGCCATAGATTGAAACTTTGGGCGCGTCGATCTCATACCGTCCAAAGACGCGCACGGTGTCAAAAGGCTCCAGGCTCGGCGCCGCCACCGTCTTGGCCAGGACATCGTGCAGGTTGAAAGGAATCACCTCCGGCGCAAAATCCGGCAGATGCAGACGGATAATCTCGGCACGGTCGGCCGGCTCAGGGAGCAGATCGTCAAATGAGCCGATGAGATCGGTAACTTTGAAGCCCTCTTTATATGGATATTTTCCCGGGCGGAAAACATGGCCTTGCAAGTAGACGGTGCGATTACTGTAAGGAAGAATCGGCGCAACGATGACTACGTCTCCATCCTGGACGCGAAAGCGGCTGAAGGCGTCGGTGGATACGCCATCGGTCGAAGAGTGCCCGGTGGACCCGCTGTTCAGGCTCACGCTCAGCATCTCCTTCCGCTCATGCGCCTGCACCCTCTCCACCTTGATCTGGTTCAGCTCGCCGGTAACGGGAACGCCGCCGGCAAGATCCAGGACCTGATCCAAAGTCTGTTCATGTCGAAGCTCATAGATGGCTGGACGCCGCACTTTACCGGAGACGGTTACCTGCGGGCCCACGGTCGGAACCAGAATCGTGTCACCCGATTCGAGATGAACCTCCGCCCCGCTTACGCCTTTCAACATCAGGTCATAAAGATCGACTTCTTCAACCAATGCCTTGCCGCGATAGTGCTTCACGATGCGGTATGAACCGGTTTCGGTAGGGCCGCCCGCAGCGATGAGCGCGCTCAATGGCGTGGAGAGTGAGCTGATGTCATAGGCGCCGGGATTCTTGATGTCGCCCACCACAAAGACCCGCACGGAACGCAGCTTGCCCAGCGTCACGTCCACGCTGATGCCGCGCAATTGCTGCCCCAGCATGCGTTGCACCATCTGCTGTGCTTCGCCGAGCGTGCGCCCCGCCACCACCAGCGTTCCAGCCTCGGGAAGTGCGATCCGCCCTTCCCGATCTACTGCGCGTTGAATGTGTTGCGTACTTGAGCCCCAGTAGTCGATCACCATTTCGTCACCGGGACCAAGCACGTAGTCAGGCCCGATTGGGATGCTGAGAGGCACGTTGTCTTTGCTTGAAGTTGCAATGCTGTTGCGAAAAAGCGCCGCGCCAAAACGCTCCAGCTTGGTGTCGTCCGGCAGAGCCTGCGTATATAGATCGCGCAACGCTGGGAGATTGCGCAGGGGATATTGCTCCTGCGGCGGACCCGCAGGTTTTTGCTTGCCTTGTTCCTGGGGTCGCTGAGTAGTCCGGGTTCGCGACCCAATGGTTCCCGGCTGCGTGCTTCGCGACGGCAGCTGGCCAAAGATCCGCCCCTGCGGGGTTGGGCTTGGCAGAGGCATTCCCGAATACTCGCCTTGATATTGGCCACCCTGGTTTTGCGGCTGGCCCTGGCCCTGACCTTGGTTCTGGGGCTGGTTCTGATCCTGGTTTTGACCCGATACCTGCTGCCCGTTTTGCTGATCTTGCGCCGAAGTACCTTCGTCTCCCTGAGGGCCAAAGCCGCGACGGACAAGCTCGTCGCTGGCCATTTGCCGCACCTGGTCATTGGAGCGGATCTGGCTGAAGAGACGATCATCGGTGATGTCTTTCTCAGAGACGTTGTAACCGCGGTCGCGCAGCTGGGCCACGATCTCAGCTTTGGCGTCAGCCAGAACGTCAGGATTTTCTTGCAGGACTTGAATGATTTCGTCGGCGGAGAGCTCGGTGTCCTGCGCGTATAACCTTCCCGCGAAGCCGAAGCTGCTCATCATCAGCGCCAGCAGGAAAATCAGACGAACACGGACGGATATAAACAATGAACTCAAGATCGTTTCCCCTTGAATAACGCAATCGAGCAATAAAAAGACAAACGCCCGGCAAACACGCACATGCCGTCTAATCTACGGCTGAGACTCTCATTACTTCTGATTTTATTGCATGGTACAGCCGAAGAATAGAAGCAAACTGCCGGATTTGTCCATCTTGCGCGTAATGGGCCCAAGTAAGGTAACAGTCAAAATGTGCCGTGTGACTCGCAAATCAGACGCCGGCAACTCTGCTTCTGCCATCCTCACCGCGGTCATGGGCATCGTAATAAAAAAGCGATTTTGTAAGCAGGGATACATGTTTATCTCGTGCGGCCCTTGACCGTCCGGCCGCAGCAATTCTGACAAGGAGCATGCTCTATGCGAAAAGTTTTAATGGTGACATCAGTGTTTGCGCTCGCCGCTGGCATGGCCATGGCGCAAAACACGGGTACAGTAACACCGAGTCCGGGAATGGGCTCGCAGACAACTCCGACCACGACGACTCCTCAGCCAGGCACAACGAATACCCAGCCGGGTACAACAACAACTCAGCCTGGCGCGACATCAACAATGCCTGGAACAACAACGCCGGGCACAACGACTACGCAAAGCCCGGCGACTACAACAACAACTCCCGGAGCCAGTTCAACCGGAACACCCGCGGCAACGCAGGGCACACCGAGTACCGCCGGCAGTGCCGGCAGCGTTACCGGTGGAACGTTGGGCACGAGCAACCAATCAAGCACAACCACGACGGTTGCTGCTCCGTGCACGCCCACCAATAGCGGCACCACCAGCACGACACCTTCGACGAGCACAAGCCCTGCGTCAAGCCCGAGCAGCTCAACCATTGCCGGCAGCACGCCATCGCAGCCTGCGGGCACTTCAACTACCGTAGCCGGCAGCCCGTCGAGCGGGCCATGCGCTCCGGGAAGCGCGACGCCGGGCCCAGGTTCAACCGGCAGCCCGATTTCTAATCCGCCGACACCAAGCGACATGCCAAACTCGGTTCAGCCATCGCCTAGCCCAACTCCCCCGCAGTTATAGCAACCAGCAAGGTTCAGCGGCCGCCCACAAGGCGGCCGCTGTGTTGTGCAAGAAATCGGGTGAGCACAAAACAAACGAGGCGGCGAATGCGCTCGCCGCCTCGTTGCTGTTTGTCAGGAGAGAATTTATTTTTTCTTGAGTAAAAATCCCAAGGCAAAGATCGCCACCGCTGCCAAAAGCCATTCAATGCGCCAGAGCTGGACGGCCTGCCAATCCAGCAGAGTTGTGGCCGTGAAGACAAAACCGGTTACCACTGCGGCGATCACGCAAGCGCAGCCCATGATCAGGGCCACCATGGACCCGGTGGTCTGGCCCAGGGAATCCCGGAGCGAGACAAATTCGATCCAGGCTCGAAAACCGGTTACAGCGGTATCAGACAAATTAGCATTGCGGTCGGCCCCGCAGACATAGCAGAAACGGGACCCGACAACGAAATCAGTTCCACATTCCTGACATACCTGTTCGGTCGTCTCCGCGGCTTCAGAAGGACGCGGAGCAACAGCTGGTTTCCAAAACTCTTGCCGCTCCTCGTAATTGGGTGCCATGTGTGCCATTGGGAGACCCTCTTGGTTTTGCCCAATGTATAAGGCACATGGCATGCCAAAGATGAGCTGAGCTAAGCCATAGCACTACAAGGACTTGCAAGTAGGCCATGGCCATTTGGTCAGTGTACCTGGAAATTCTTACGGTGTAAAAGCTTCAAGCCTCGCGGCGGCGGGGCATGCGCAGAACCTTGGGATTCTCCCTGGTTTTACTCCAAAAACCAAGCAGAACCAGGTCCGCCTCGCAAAACGTAAGATCTTGAGGCCGGGGGCTCCCGTCGTTGAAAATGTATTCATCGAGCAGCGAATACAGCTCAGACAGGGAGATATTGAGGTATCCAGCGGCTTCGGGTTCTGTATAGAACTCTTTCACTGGTTTGAGCGGTCTGGTCATAGTCGTTTTTGTCCGTATCCGTCTTAAAGGATGCGGGGGAGCAAGGCTGTTGTATCGTTTATGGCCGGTCTTAGAAATCAGGTAAACTGCCCGATAGGCGTCAGCTTGACACCTTATTACTCTGATAACCTCCATTACTCAGGTAACTACAGTTTTGTTAGCTATCGCAGTTAATAACCGAAGCGTAAACCGCGGCTAAACGACTGGTTTATCGGTAGAAAGCGGTGTGGCAGAACTTTTCGCCGGGATATTGCGTATCAGAGGTCAGGCGCATCCACTTAGGCTGGCTGCGTCGTTCGCCGAACCGGCGCCCGGAAGGAGAAATCTCATGTATTGCAATTACTGCGGCAAGGTTATCCCCGACGATTCAAACCTCTGCAACTATTGCGGCAAGCGCGTCGCGGGCGTGGTTGCGCGGAAGAAGCTGGTGCGGCCGAGGAATGGGCGCAAAATCGCCGGCGTGTGCCTGGGATTCTCAGAATACTTCGACCTTGACGTCACCGTGGTACGCATTGTGTGGGCGGTGTGCGCCCTTTTTGGCGCCTTCGGTGTGGTCGCTTATTTTGCTGCCTGGATCGTAATGCCGGAAGAGCCGTTTCTGCTCCACGCTCCTGCTCCAACGCCGGACAAAGCCACCAGCAATTGAGGGATTGCACTCGGGCTATTTGTTTTCTGACACGAAAGCCTGGGCTTTTTCCAGCATCTTCCTGGCTTCAGCGCTGTTCGGACCTTCCGGCTCTTTTTTCAGGTAGGCCTGCAGCGCTGTCATGGCCTGCGGATATTGTTTCATCGCCAGGTGCGCATGGGCCTGTAACAGATAAATGAGCGGATAGGACGTGGGCGCCATGCTTTCCGCCCGCTGCAGGTGACCGAGAGCCTGCTGGTACTCTTCCTTGCCGATATAGGCCTTGGCCATTTCAAAATGCGCCTGCCAGGAATTCGGAGCCAGCGACTCTCCCCGCTGCAAGCTTCTTAGCGCATCATCGAATTTCGATTCCATGTTCAGAGCCGAACCCATCACCAGATAGGCCACGGCGAGATTTGGGTCTGCCTTGATTGCCTTGTCCAGATCAGCCTTGGCAGCCTGCGAATTCTGATGGTTCAGTTCCAGAACCGCGCGCAAGGTCAGGGCATCGGCATAATCCGGAGCGATCGTGAGCGCTTTCTCCAGGTGACGGCTCGCGTCGTCCAGCTTTTCCTTTTCCATGGCTGCATGCGCTTTGCGATATTCATCGCGCGCTTTGCCAGGGATCTTCAGCTGAGCCACAGAAACGGACTCTCCTTGAATACCGTCCTGCGGCACATCGTTGGCGGCCATGTGGATTGCCACCGAGCTATTCCAGGAATTTGTCTGCACCCGTTCGCTGCTCTGCGCCAGTCCGGCAGTGGCCACCACCTTGTAAGTTCCTGAAGGCACGCGATCGAATTCAAAAGCTCCAGCAGCGTTGGTATAAGTGGAGCCCACCACCATGCCGTTGCCGTCCGTAAGCTCCACGCGCACGTCCTTCAAGGGTGCATTGTGCATATCCTCAACCATTCCGCTGATAATCGATGTATTGTCGTGAGCAAGAGAATCGTTGGGGTTGCGAGGGCCGGAATAAGGTGAGATGTCGCCGGGGCGTTGCGCCAGACCGTATATGCTGCAGCAAAACAGTACGAGCACCAGAAGAGGTATGGGACGGTTCTTCATTGGCTAACCTGCTAATCTTGAATTGTTAAAGAGCAAAATCCGGGCAGGGGCCAACATTCCTAACCTGGGTGTTGCTGCTTGCCGGCACGAGGCTTTTACTTACGTGCTGACGTTAAGATGTTTTACGGGACAGCAGGTTTGTATTTTCGGCGGGAATTGGCGTCCCGTATTTTTTCCGGGTCATGGGCAACTAAATCCGTAGCTGCTACTGTGATGGAGCAACCCTTGGTGATCATTCGTCCTGCAAAAAATATTCTTGGCTCTTTGCGATTGCCCGGCGACAAATCCATCTCTCATCGCTATGCCATGCTGGCGGCAATTGCCGGAGGCACAACGAAACTGGGTAACTTCTCCACCGGCGCTGATTGCGCCAGCACGCTGGGCTGCGTGCAGCAACTCGGCTGCACCGTGCATAGAAACTCTGACGGCATTACCCGGATTGATGGACGTGAGCGGCTGGAACAACCAAAAGCAAGTCTGGACTGCGGCAACTCCGGTTCAACCATGCGCATGCTCTCAGGAATTCTGGCGGGCCAGGATTTCTCCTGCGAACTACACGGCGACGAATCGCTTTCGCGCCGGCCGATGGCGCGGATCATGGCTCCGTTGCGCCTGATGGGAGCAGAGATCAGCGCCGCAGCCAATGATCGCCCGCCGCTCCATATTCACGGGGGACAACTGCAAAGCATTGAATACAAAATGCCCATCGCCAGCGCCCAGGTAAAGTCGGCGGTCCTGTTTGCCGGGCTGTTTGCCGCCGGCGAAACCTCCGTGGAAGAGCCGCACCGCACTCGCGATCACACCGAACAGGCGCTGCGCGCGTTTGGCGTGGAGCTCTCGCGCAACCGCAATCGTACGACCATTCGCGGCGGCCAGAAGCTCAGCTCCATAGAAGCTGCTGTCCCCGGGGACATCTCATCCGCGGCATTCTTTCTTTGCGCCGCAGCTCTCTTTCCTGATTCCAACCTGGTGATCGACAACCTGCTGCTCAACCCAACGCGCGCTTCCCTGCTGGATGTATTGAAGATCATGGGCGCCGGCATTTCCGTGATCAATCTTGAGGAACACCACGGCGAGCTGGTAGGTACGGTCAAGATCGAACATGGCAGGCTGCGAGGAACCACGATTGAAGGCGCGCAGTCGGTAGCTCTGATCGACGAGCTGCCGGTTTTAGCGGCCATTGCGCCTTACACGCGTGACGGCATCGAGATCCGCGACGCCAAAGAGCTGCGCGTCAAGGAATCTGACCGGATCGCGCTGGTGGCGCGCAATCTGCAGGCGATGGGCGCCCAGTGCGAAGAGCGGGAAGACGGTCTGCTTGTCCCCGGCGGCCAGAGACTCCACGGGGCCGAGGTCGACTCCGGTGGCGATCATCGGATTGCGATGGCTTTTGCCGTTGCAGCGCTGCGGGCCGAAGGAGAAACGGCGATCCACGGAGCGGAGTCAGCGAAGATTTCCTTCCCGGAGTTCTTTTCGATGCTGGAGAGCGTGGTGGAGAGATAGCAATCAGCAACCAGCATTCAGCCACAAACAAAAGCATCAACCGCAGAGGACGCAAAGGGCGCAGAGAACAAAGAGCAGGAGGCCCTCGATCAAGGTGCCGTCGGCCTCTGCCGCTTCTTCTCTGCGTTCTCTGCGTGCTCCGCGGTGAAAGGAGTTCTTTAGCCGGCACGGAAAATGTTTGGGGGCTGAATGCTGAATGCCGATAGCTGATGGCTGAGTGCTTTTTAACAGACCAGATTTTCGCGCGACAATTTCAGCCCATCCAGATTTCCCAACACGGCCACGGCGACCTTGTCCGGATGGAAGAGACAGTTGGCCATCTCGCAGACTTCATCGGCGCTAACCGATTCAATCTGCTCGATGGTTTCATCCAGGCTGAAGAAACGTTCAAAATACATTTCCTGGCGGGCCAGGTTGGACATGCGTGAGGTGCTCGACTCCAGGCTGAGCATCAGGCTGCCCTTGAGCTGGTCCTTAGCGCGGCGGAGTTCGTCGTCCGGGATGGCCTCCAACTTCAGTTCCCGGAACTCTGCCATCACGGAATCCACGACCTTTCGCGTCGATTCAAGCGAGGTACCCGCATATACCGCCAGGCAGCCGGTATCACGATAAGGATTGAGATCGCTATAGATGGAATAGACCAGCCCCTGGTCTTCGCGAATCTTCTGGAAAAGCCGGGAACTCATCCCTCCACCGAGCATCGTGTTCAAAACGTAAGAGACATAACGCTTTTCATACGAAATGGGATGGGACGGAACGCCGAGACAAAGCTGCACCTGTTCCAGGGACTTCTTGTTGCGCGTAACAATCCTCGGCGTGACATCCGGCGCCGGAAGATGGAATCCGTTGGGTACGCTCGACAAGCCGGCAAAGCGGTCTTTGATCAAATTGACGAACTCGTCGTGATTGAGATTGCCGGCGGCGGAGATGATCATGTTGTTGGGCGCAAAGCGCTGGCGGTAGAAATCGAACAGCTTCTCCTGCTCGAAAGAACGCACCGTCTCTTTGGTTCCCAGGATCGGCTTGCCCAGCGGATGGTCTTTCCAGAAGCTTTGTGTGAAGATCTCATGAACAAGATAATCGGGGTTATCTTCGTCCATTTTGATCTCTTCCAGGATTACGCCCTTTTCCCTGGATATGTCGTTCGCGGCAAACACCGGGTTCAGAACCAGATCACTCAGAATGTCGATGGCGATGGGAATGTGCTCGTCCAACACCTTGATGTTGAAGCAGATCGTTTCTTTGCCCGTAAATGCATCCATGTTGCCGCCGATGGAATCCACCTGACGTGCAATATCTCGGGCGGAGCGGCTCTTGGTGCCTTTGAACACCATGTGCTCGGTAAAATGCGAGATGCCATTCACCTCGGGCGCTTCATCACGCGATCCGGTCTTCATCCATATGCCGATCGCCACCGAGCGAATGTGAGCCATCTCTTCACTGAGAACGATCAGGCCGTTGGAAAGGACCTCCCGATGAATGTTTCTGGGTTCATTCAATGGAGCACCTTTTAGCACTGCTGTTTCCATCTGCGGCACATATATGATTCTCACACACCAGAATTGGTCGCATGGGCAAATATATGTCATTTAAAATCAATGTCTTATCTTGACCCTCTGAGGGAAGCAGGTATTTTTTCGGGTAAGTTGTAGAATTTTAGGTTGAACGCGATTTTAGTATGGCAAATGAACCGCAAACCGGGTTGCTGGGTCTTGATTATCAAGAGCTTAGCAAAATTGCACAAAAACATGGTCAGCCTGAGTACCGTGCGCGCCAGCTTTTTGAAGCCCTTTACCCGCAACGGGTACCTGCACTTGATTCGGTCTTAACTCTGCCCAAACAATTTCGCACATTGCTGAAAGATGAAGGACTCGAGATACGCCACCCGAGCGTGGAGAAAAGCTTTCACTCGACCGATGGGACCATCCGCTACCTGATCGCCATGGCTGACGGCGAATCCGTCGAGACGGTTTGGATGCCTGAAGGTGATGGCGGAGAAGCCGGCGACGGCAGCGAGGCCGGCGATTCTGAGTGGAACCGGGCCACAATCTGCGTCTCCAGCCAGGTAGGCTGTGCAGTCAACTGCCAGTTCTGCCTCACTGCGCTGCTCGGAGTAAAACGCAACCTGAGCGCGGGAGAGATTGTAGGCCAGGTAATTGCCGTGTTGAATGATCGCGGCGTCGATCTGGAAAGGCAGCGCGTGAACATCGTCTTTATGGGTATGGGCGAACCCTTCCTGAACTATCCTCAGTTCATGAAAGCAGCGCGACTGCTGGTGGAAGGTGTCGGTATCCCGGCTTCGCGCATGACGGTGTCGACTTCAGGCATCATCCCCCGCATTCATGATTTCGGCAGCGAGGCCCTGCGTCCCAAGCTGGCCATTTCGCTGAATGCGTCGAATGACGAACTGCGCAACCGGATCATGCCCATCAACCGGAAGTGGAACCTGGAAATGCTGATGCAGGCGGCGCGTGACTTCCCTCTGCGCAACCGCGAACGCATTACGTTTGAATATGTGTTGCTCGACGGCGTGAATGACAGCCCGGACCATGCACGCGAAGTGGTGGAACTGGTGCGCGGCGTCCGCTGCAAGATTAATCTCATCGCGTTGAATCCCGGCCCAGGAATTGATTTCGGCACGCCGGCGGAGCAACGCGTGCTCGGCTTTCAGAGCGTTCTTGCCAAGGCCGGCGTTCCGGCATTCATCCGCCGCCCGCGCGGACGGGATATTTATGCTGCATGCGGTCAGCTCAAGAGAACCGTGGCTTAAAAAGGCCCCGGGAAAAAAAAGCGCGCGAGTTTCCCTCTCGCTAGCCTCGGGTTCACGAGCTAGAGTGAAGACTTACTTTGCTCCAACGCATCTCAACTCACCCTCTGACTAGAAGCAACCTGCAACTCACAATGAACCTACTCTGCTTCCTGAAGTTGTAGTTCAAACACCAGCCTACCTAGTACTCGTAGTTCCAAACCCTTATTGTTCTGTCTTATAGCGGAATAGTATGCTTTCAGTCCTGCCAGAGTTCTACAACGCAAGTAATGTAAGGAGAAAATGATGCGTACAAAGATCCTTTCGGTATTGCTTCCTTTCTTAGTTGCTTTCCTGATGGCAGGCAGCATATTTGCTCAAGATCAAAACAATATTCAAACCGCACAACCCGCGTCCGCGACCAGCCAGCCGGACGTTTCAGCCATAGGCGACTTCGCGGCGATGCCTCCGCTTGATATCAGCCAGCCGATCGATTTTTTAAATGACGAAAATCCAGCAGCGTCATCCAACATCGCGGTGACGCCCGGCAGCCTGGCTAACGTTGTTTCCGTCGCCAACTTTTCCGGCTCGTTTGTTTCCGGAGGGAAAACCTTCCCCTTTACGATGATGGGTAACGATCCAGCCCTTGGCCGTACCACCAGCATCCCTACCAAGATTATTTCTGTCGATGTGATCCTGCTGAATCAGGATGGCAGCACATTTGCCACCGTACCGGTGGCCCCATTTGAGAATTTGACCCTGTTTTCACCGAACTTTCAGGCCGCCGACTACAGCGTAGGCCACGTTCAATTTGCGGATGCCGTACAACGCGCGGAGTTCTTCAACCATATGAGGGATAATTGGCATACCAACCTGACGCCGGTAAGCATCGTGGAGCACGTGTCGGTCACGGTGCCGTTTATCGTAAATGTCAGAATCCAGGGCGTAGTTACCCCGGTGCGGACATGGTTTACCCGCACATCCACTGACGGCAACACCGTGGTCTTCATGTTGCAACAGTTCTTTAACCAGCAATTCAGCAATATCGGGATTGCCGCCATCAACGCCGGTGACTGGACCACCGATGCCATGAACGTAATGCTCTTCCCGAATGTCTTCCTGTTTACGCCCAGCGCCACGCCTCTGGTTACGCGCGGACCCTGCTGCGTTCTGGGCTTCCACACATTCTTCAGAGATACCTCGGTCACTCCTCAGCCTCGCTGGGTTTCGGCGTTTACCAGCTGGGTCTCGCCGGGGACCTTCCGTAACGCAGAGATCCTCGACATTCTTCCCATGAGCCATGAGATTTCCGAATCGTTCAACGATCCATTCATCAACAACCTGACGCCACGGTGGCAGTTCCCTGACGGCTCCGGCTGCCAGGGCAATCTTGAAACCGGAGATCCGGTGGAAGTCCTGGCTCATCCGGCATTTCCCGTGACCCTCGAACTGAACGAAAACGGCAATCAGGGTGGAAACAGTCAGGGAGGAACATTCACCTTCCATCCGCAGACGGAGGCGTTGGTGCAGTGGTTTACCCAGACTGCGCCTTCGGATGCCTTCAAAGGCGCGTTCAGCTATCCCAACACTGCTGCATTGCCTGGGCCCGCCCAGCCCTGCCCGAAGTAGATCGACTCAATATGAAGGCCAAAGGCACCGGTTTACGGTGCCTTTTTTTGTTGATGGATATTGTACGAACAAGCCGGATGGTCGGCTTACTGCACCACCAGCGTAATCACCGATGCATGAGTCGTTGTGCCTGAAGTTGCAGTTACGGTCACACTGAACGTTCCGGCCGGAGTGCCGGTAACGGTGTGTGGCGTCGAGCCGCCGCCTCCGCAGGAAGCCGGGCCAAACACCAGCGTTATGCCCAATAGCATCATTCCAGCTCGGCGCAAGCTGCGACGCCTGCGCGATGGCGCACCCAGAAAGACGATCCCCAGGAAACCAAATCCCATGATGGTCGCCAGCGTTGCGCCATGCATCGGCTGAGCTGAAGCAACCGTCCGTGCAGTGGTAGCTATGGTCAGCGTGGTGCTCACGGGGCCGCCGTTTGGCGTCAACGTGGCCGGATTGAAGCCGCAGCTTGAGGCTCCGGGCAACCCTGAACAGGCAAAGTTGATGGCGCCGTTGAACCCGCCTTGCGGCGTAACCGAAATGTTGTATGTGGCCGACTGCCCTGCGGCTACGGTCGCGCTGCCATTTGGAATATTGAGCTGGTAGTCAGGCGGCGTGGTTACAACCGTTACCGTGACACTAGCGGACGTGCTGCCTAGGAAGGTGCTATCACCGGCATATTGCGCTGTAATCGTGTGAGAGCCGGCTGCGAGCGTAGATATCTGGAAGGTTACAGCCTTTGCAAGTCCAAACGCCACTTGGCCTAGAGTGGTAGCGCCATCCTTGAATATAACCTGTCCGGTGGGTAAGGTGTGGGTTCCAACTGTAGTTAGGGTAGCGGTGAAAGTCTGGGTAGCACCGAGCGGGAGACTCGCGAAGCTGGCACCCAGGTCGAGCGAGGTAGGGCCGCGCACCACGACTGCGATCCCGGTCGACGTGCTGGCGGCATAGGTCGCGTCGCCCCCGTAAATTGCCGATAAGCTATTGCTGCCAACACCCAGGGTTGAAATTACCACTGAAGCGTTTCCTTGGGCATCAACCGGCGCTGACCCAATCGACACGACCCCGTCATCAAATGTAACCGTACCCGTGGGAGCGGCTGCGCCCGTGGAATGCGTCACGTTCGCCGTGAGAGTTATCGGGTTCCCGAAAACGCCGTTCGCGGTGTCAGACGATAGCGCCGTTGTCGTCGGTGTTGCTCCGGGACTAATGACGTTAATCGCTAAAGCCGCCGAGCTGCTGGTGAGATAGAGTGTGTCGCCACCATAGGAAGCCGTAATGCTATGCACGCCTCCAGTCAGAGTCGTCGTCTGGAAGGTGGCGTTGCCGGAGCCATCCACCGGCCCGGTACCCAGAACGGTCGCACCATCCAGGAACGTCACTGTCCCAGTGGGTACGTTCACACCTGCGCCGTTATTTATAGTGGCGGTCAGAATCACATTCTGTCCGAGTGTCGGGGTAATCAGGTTTGCGCCAAGCGATGTATTGTTCGCGAACAGCGAAGCGGGAATTTCCCACGCTCCGCGTCCATGCGTTCCGATGCGAACTTTATGGCTTGTCTTCTGTACGTGCAAATCGAAGACGGCTACTCGCGGTAAGCCGGTTCCATAGGCAGTCCAACTTGATCCGCCATCGACGGAGGCGAACACCCCGATATCGGTGCCGGCATAGAGATAATCTGAATTCAGCGGATCGACTGCGAATGCATTCACCGGCACGTCGGGCAGACCATTGGAAGCGTTTGTCCAGGTGGCAGTTGGCGGCTCTCCGGTCAACCCCGTGGTTTTGAAAACATGCGACATCGGGGCGGCCACAGTGCCATAGCCGTCCAGCGTCACGTAAGCAGTTTCATCGTTGTTGGGATCAAAAACCGTGCGGGCCACGAATTTCGCGAGCCAGGGTCCGGTAATATCGGTCATCGGGTTCGCGCCGGCTGTCGTCGCAAACACTTTGCCGTTGGTCAACCCGAGAAGACGCACGTTGTCATCCTGGGGCGAGATTCCAATCGCGCTCACGCGGACATTGTTCGTAGTGTTGGGATCGCAGCACCCAAAGCTCTGGCTCATCGCTGTCATGGTTGTGCCGCTATCGGGTGAGCGATACAGGTGATCGGTGCCGAAGTAAAGCGTGTTGGGGATTCCAGGACCAAGAGCCATCGGCGGATAAAACAGAACTGAGTCAGTGCAGGTAATTCCGTTGGCGGTAAGGCCAGGCTGGGCCGGACATCCAAAAACGTCCCAGCCGCCTTCGGTAGCGGCAGCCACCGTGGTCACACGCGCAAAGGCGATCAGATTATTCGTCTGATTGAAATAAGTGTGATACATCGTGACATTGGTCGTATCGGTGGCGCTCTGGTCGATCGCAGAGTAACCACCGTCACCGGCATCAGCCCGGGTCCACGTGCCGTCGGGCTTCATGAATTCCGTACCATTATCCTGAGTTCCTCCGATGGCGAAGTTCCCGTCAGTTGGGTGGACTGACAAGCTGACAAACTGCGTGGCATTGAACCCAGCCGTGTTGATGCTGGACCATGTGGCGCCACCGTCGGCAGAGCGGAAAATGCCGCCATCGTTGCCGGCGTAGATCAGGTTCGCATTGCTGGGCGCGAACGCCAGAGCGTGGAAGTCGGCATGGAGGTTGTTATCTACCCGGGCGAACGCCGCTCCTCCGTTCGTTGATCTAACGAGCACGTTGCTGGCGCAGGTGCCGGGCGTATTGCTTGTGCCGCTGTTTGCTGATCCGCCAAGCAAAATCGTACTGGCGCTCGTCGGACTAAGCGCCGGAACCATGTCATAGAAGCATTGGCCGCCGCAAAAGCCGCTGGCAGCTGCGATTGGCGCGCTCCAGGTAATGCCATCAGCGGATGTTCGCAACGATCCCTGATTTGTTGCTCCAGCACAGGTAGCCTTTTCATCCTGGGCAAGAGCGAAAGTGGTTACAGCAGGAGCTCCCGGGCTAGTCGCGGCAAACTTACCGAAACCCTGCCGCGTAATGGTCTGAATCCACGTAGCGGTGTTGGCCCATGGATCTCCGGCGGTACTTACCCACAAACCGCCGTCGCCGGCCACGGCAGTACCAAATACCCACACTAATATCCTGCTGGGATTACTAGGGTTGGGATCCATCATCATGTCAGTGACAGTTCGATTCTGGAACGTGCTTCCTGTCTGCACCGTTATTTTTGTGAACGTGGGCGTTGCGCTTTGTGCATTGGTGGAGAGGAAGACGCCGCGACTCGGCAGCGTTCCGAATGCATCCTGACTCAAACCGCTTACACCGGATGCCGTGGAAACCAGGATCTTGGTGTCATCCGTCGGGTTGACGAGAATCCTGGTAATGGCGCGCCCGGTAAACAGGTCGTTGGCGCCGTCAGTATTGAACGGCCCGGTCACCGCCGGAGTTGCAGTTGAAGCGCTCCGGATGATATAGAGTCCGACGCCGAAGAAGCTGTCGCCGGAGAGATTGCCCTCGCCGGTACCGACAAAAAGCGTATCGGCATTGAGTGGATCAAGAGCCAGCGCGCCGATTGCCAGCGATTGCGCCGAATCAAGCAGCGCTGTCCAGGTAGTTCCGCCGTCGAGCGTTCGATAAACTCCACCCTGCGCCGTGCCGACGTAGACGATCTGATCTGACGCGGGGCTCACCACGATGGCGGTTACACGCCCACTTACCGGCACTTCGACGTTGGTGGTCTGCCCATTCGGGATGGGATCCGGGCCCAAGGAGGTCCAGCTTGGCGCGGAAATCACTGGCAGCAATGAGCCCAGGGGATTCAGTCCCTGTGGAACCACGCGCAGAATCAGCTCCTGCGCTTGCATCTTGCGCACGGCGGCCGATCGCGCCTGGGGAGTTCGCAACAGATCGTCAATGCCCCGCCGGGTTCGGATTTCCTGGTCCCTTAGCGCGAAGTACTCCTGTTCGGAAATGCGTCCGCGGGCAAACGCTGGGATGTCCGCGCTGTCAGCGTCGGCATCGTCAGCCGGAACAGATGCAGCGGGCGATTGTCCAGCCGCAGCCAGCGCGCCGGAAGCCTGCTGCGACGAGTTCTGTCCGAAACATACGGCCGCAACCAACACCAAGAGCAGACAGCATTGACCAATGCCAACCAGACCACGCAATCTAGGCATACGAACTCCCGAAGAACGGCGAGGGTGACGCGCTACCAAGGCTCAAGGAAGACGGAAAATCTTCAGAATAGCTGGTTCAAAATCTTTGCACTGCCGGGAGCTTCCGTCAACAGGTAAATGCTTAAGTGTGTTGTAAATAAGCAGTAAAAACAGGGTCGGAAAAGAAGTCAGAGGCGGGCATTGCGGAGACGCAAAGCGTTGGCAATCACTGACACGGAGCTGAAGCTCATGGCTACGGCGGCAAATACAGGTTGGAGCAGCAGTCCGGTAAAGGGATAAAGCAGGCCGGCAGCGATGGGCACTCCGAGCAGGTTGTAGATGAAGGCGAAGAAAAGATTCTGGCGGATGTTCCCCATGGCGGCTCGGCTCAGCTTGCGAGCACGAAGAATCGCGCTCAGGTCGCCTTTGACCAGAGTGATATCTGCACTCTCCATCGCGACGTCGGTTCCGGTTCCCATGGCAATGCCGACGTCAGCCTGCGCCAGCGCCGGCGCATCATTGACGCCGTCGCCGGCCATGGCGACGATGTGCCCTTCGTTCTGCAGTTTCTTGATGGCCAGTGATTTGTCCTGCGGCAGGACTTCGGCTTCAAATTTCTCGATCCCGAGCTCACCGGCGATCGCTTGAGCTGTAAGCCGATTGTCGCCGGTCAGCATTATCAGTTGCAAACCGGTTCGCTTGAGCGCGTTAATGGTATCCTGCGCTGAGGCTTTAATAGGGTCGGCGACAGCAATCAGCCCGGCAGACCGGCCGGCGACGACGACGAACATCACGGTCCGGCCGCCACGGCGCAGGCTATCGGCCTGGCCGGCGAGCGCTGCCAGGTCAATGTTTCTCTCGGCAAAAAGCGCCGCGGTTCCGATCGTGACTTCACGGCCCGCAATCTGGCCAGTGACTCCCTTGCCGGTAAGAGACTGAAAGTCGGAAGAGCTTTCCATCTTCAACCCGCGCTCGGTTGCGGCACGCACGATCGCCGCGGCAAGCGGGTGTTCGCTGGAGCGCTCCATGGAGGCGGCCAGGCGCAGCAACTCAGTGTCTGACGTATCGCCCGCAGCGATGACCTCGGTGACTTGCGGCTTCCCTTCCGTCAATGTGCCGGTTTTATCCAGGACAAGCGTGTCGACGTTTTCCATGGTTTCGAGCGCTTCCGCATTTCTCACCAGAACTCCGGCGCGCGCGCCTCGTCCGGTTCCGACCATGACTGTCATCGGCGTAGCCAGGCCCAGAGCGCACGGGCAAGCAATGATCAGCACAGCTACAGCGTTGACCAGGGCGTGAGCAAATCGCGGTTCAGGGCCCCAGATCGACCACACAATGAAGGTAAGCACTGCCACCAGCAGGACCGCGGGCACAAAGTAGCCTGAAACTTTGTCGGCAAGCGATTGAATTGGTGCACGGCTGCGCTGCGCCTGGGCTACCATGCGCACAATCTGCGCCAGCAGCGTTTCTGAGCCGAGCTTCTCGGCGCGCATGATGAAGGACCCGGTCTGATTCACCGTCCCGCCGATCACTTTGGCTCCTGCAGATTTCTCCACCGGCAGCGATTCACCGGTGATCATCGATTCATCTACTGCGCTGCTTCCCTCCTCTATTACGCCGTCGACGGGAACGCGGTCGCCGGGCCGGACACGAAGGCGGTCGCCGCGATGAACATGCTCGAGTGAAACTTCTTGATCTTGACCATCTGTGCGCACGCGCAGCGCGGTTTTGGGGCCCAGATCGAGCAACGCCTTAATGGCTGAACCGGTTTGCCGCCGCGCTCGCAGTTCCAGCACCTGGCCCAGCAGCACCAGTGTGACGATCATGGCGCTGACTTCAAAGTAAACTTCCGGACGGCCGCCGTGGCCGAGAAAGGATTGGGGAAAAGCTCCCGGCGCGACCGTGGCGATCACGCTATAAACAAAGGCCGTGCCGGTGCCCATCGCGATGAGCGTAAACATGTTCAAATGGCGGTTGACCAGCGAAGCCCAGCCACGTTCGAAGAACGGCCAGCCTCCCCACAGGACCACGGGCGCAGCCAAAGCGAGTTGCAGCCACTCCATGGCTCCCGAAGGCAGGCGATTTATCAGACTGCCTGCAGCCATCCCTCCCATCGAGAGAACAAGCAGCGGAATACTGAGAGCAACGCCAACCCAGAAGCGGCGCTGCATGCTGCGCAGTTCGGAATTGTCTTCCGGATGAACGCCGGTGGCGATGCGTGGCTCCAGGGCCATACCGCAGATCGGGCAGTGTCCCGGACCAGGACGAACGATCTCCGGATGCATGGGGCAGGTGTATTCCACGGCTTCGGGTTCGAGTGCCATGCCGCACTTGGGGCATGGACCGGCCGTGTTTTCGCGGACTTCGGGATCCATGGGGCAGACGTAGCTGATATTTCCCTTCGCGTCGGGCGGCGGCTGAGTGGACGTGGACGCCGGCTTCGCGGGAGCAATTCCACCGAGCGTTACGAGCTGAGTTGCCGGCGGATTTGGCGACAGATACTTCTCCGGCTCGACCTGGAAGCGCTCAACACAGCGGGGGCTGCAGAAATAATAGGTTTGCCCTTTGTGCTCCGCTGATCCCCGCGCCTTGGCAGGGTCAACGTCCATATGGCAAACCGGGTCTTTCACGATATGGGTTCCGGAGGTCATAAATGTACTTGGCTCAACGAGCATGTTTGTAGAAAAGCTCGGTCAATTCGTCGTAGGTGCGTTGTGCCTGCTTCTCGTCCCCTGAGCGCAGGGCCTCGGTAGCGCAGTGTTGCAGGTGGTTTTTCATCAGAATGCGTTCCACCGCACGCAGAGATTCGTGGACGGCAGACATCTGTATAAGAATCTCCGGACAGTACCTCTGGGTTTCCACCATCTTCTGAATGCCGCGCACCTGGCCTTCAACGCGGCGCAGGCGAAGCAGCAGATCCGCCTGGGTCTCGCCATTGCGCTGCGCCGTTCGCAAAACCTGCCCGCTGTCGGTACTCTTTTTTCGCATTGGATGTCCTTAACAGTAAGAATAACATTATACCCCCATGGGGTATATAAGGACAACCGATGCCGATCCGTATCGATTTACTGAACGACCTCACGTTTTCCGCGGATGCTATTATTTTCATGACCGCAATCGGCTTGAGGAGATACATGACCCTTCTGGACGTAGTTTTCAAGTACGGCACGCCGCCCGGCGAGAAAGAGATGTCCGCGCTCAATAACGCCTGGGAGGTTTACGGCGTACGGAAGATCAAATTTGACGAAAAGGATCATAAGATCCGCGTCGAATATGACGCCACGCGACTCAATGACGGCGAGATCGCCGCCATCCTGCGGCGGGCAGGCGTTGATTTGAGGGAAAAGGTGCAGTTGGTATAGCTTATCGGCGCATCTCCTATCTCCAGGTTGGTAAACATTCCAGGTTGTTCGGTGACTTATCTGAGGGCCCTGATGTTCTCAAGGCACACAAATGAGCAAAGGAACAATCGTTCTTGCCCACGGTATTTTTGGATTCGGGGATCTGATTCCCGGCTTTCAGCCTGTGCATTACTTCAACGGCGTCGAGTCGTTTCTTGAGGACCAGGACTGGAACGTTGTGGTACCCACCGTCGATCCGGTCGGCCACGTGGAAAAGCGAGCCGGGCAATTGATTCAACAGATCCCGCAGGCAGTTCCAGAGCCTCTGCACATCATTGCCCATAGCATGGGCGGGCTCGACGCGCGTCGCGCATTCCAGCTGGATGACAATCTGGCTGGGCGAGTCAAAACACTGGTGACGATTGGCACTCCGCACCAGGGCTCACCGGTGGCCGATGCTGTTGCCGATGGCAAAGGTCCTCTGGCTTCAGAGCTTCCCCAATTCGTTCACGACATGTTCGGCAACACCGACGCGATCCAAGATCTCACCAGCGACTTTTGTCGCGACTTCAACAGCAAAACGCCCGACATCAAGACCATTGAATACATCAACATTGCCGGCGACGCGTCCCTGGCGAATAACCAATTTGTTTTCTTCGAGCTGGCGGCGCTCATTCGCGAACGCACCGGCAAGATCAACGATGGCATGGTAACCAAGGCGTCCGCGTTACGCGAGGGCGAACGCCATCTCGACGACTGGCCGGTTGATCATATAGGCGAGATTGGATGGAGCCTGGGCTCTCCGGTACCGATCGCCCAGATACAGGTCAAGTTGAATCTGCTGCTTCCCTCTGCTCGAAGTCATCTGGCTCGGTATGAAGCGATTGCGAAGCTTTTGTCGAGTGCCTCTTGAGGATTTGTCGATTTGAGGTCTGATGCTTTCAGAATGGTTTTTTCATCCGTCTTGCATTCCTGGAAAATCCGATAGTGTCTCAGTCTGGCGATAAATATTTAGATCTTGTCATGTTGAGCGAAGTCCGAACGATCTCGCATAGCGGGAGAGCGAGGGCGAGTCGAAACATCCCGAAAATTCCGTCATCTCCAATACCGTCTTAGGGAATTCTCTCGAAATACTCCCTTTCCCCTGCAAGCGTTGGAAGCCGCGGCATCGAGAGAACTCCCTGAAACCGCATGGCCTATTTGCACATTATCGGGATGCTTCGACTTCCACCCCTGCCAGCCAAAGTCGGGCTGTCTGGGGACCCCGGACTTGCGCTCATCCCGGCTTCACCGGGACTCGCGCGGCGCTTAGCATGACAAAATTGAAAGCGCTGGATCAACCTGCGACACCACCGAAATCCGGCTCATTAGTAACCTTGCCCTACGTGCGTAAAGCAGCGGACAATTCCCCTCTCTATGCAATTCAATTATGAGATTCCCGCTGATGAGTTTGTTGCTGGGCAGATTGTGTTACACACGGCAAAGGACAAGCGCAGACTCGTCAAAAGGGCGCTCGGTTATACATTACTGGGGGTTTTGCTTGGCCTTGTTGCTTTCTTCCGATACCCGGATTTAGGGCCATTGTTACTCATGATGGTGGCTGCCTATTGTGTTTATGCTGGAATCACAAACCTGTTCCCCCAGCGTTATTTTCGCAAGGGCTACTCACGATCCGGATTAGCTGGCAAGAATTATCACGCTGAACTTGATGATAATGGATTCTTGGTAAGTGGTGATTCGTCCAATTGGCGCGTGGCATGGACTGAGGTGAGCATAAAAGGCGAGAACAAGCGGGTGTTTATGTTCTATGCCAAGGGTGACCTTTTCATATTTGGGAAAAAGTATCTAACCGAGGAACAGCAGAAAGACATGCGCTGCTTTCTTTAGCCACGGTCACATCGATCAGGCGAAATTGCCGGATCCCGCCTGAATGCCTCACAAGCAGATCCCTCGCAAAAACCGCTCGGGATTTCGCGTGCGGGCTCCCGCTTCGCTCACGCCCGCAGGACCGCTCAAAATGCAACGAGGCACTTTCGAGGGATCTCTGGCCGTTAGATCCATTCGAAAGCGCCCCGATGCGCGCCACTTCGTCTGCCTTGTGTAATAGCACCCTCCGTGCCATTTAAGACGTATTGGAAATAAAGACCTTAGGAGAGTTCCTCAGTGGAAAATCGGGTAGGAATTCCCTGCCTCTGAAAAAATTGCCCTGTGGATTTTTCCCGCCTCCCCGGCTCTCACAATATTACCTATCCGCAATGCCCTAGCCCGGTTATGCTAGGGCCAAGATAAAGCAATCAATTAGAAAGACTTAATGCACTCTCTGGTCCGGAAGAGAGACAACTGCCCACAAATCCATTTCTCACCAACAATAAAGGAGACAAGCAATGGCACACTTCGATCCCAGAGTCATCAACGCAAACCCCCGCTCCGTCGGGGCCCCTCTATTGATCGGGATTGGGCTGATCTTGGTGCTCATTCTCGGTTGGGCCTCACTGGCGTATGTACCGGCCGGCAGTGTCGGCGTGCTCACCTCATTCGGCGCGGTCACCGGCGAAGTGCTGCCTGAGGGAACACACCTTGTTTCGCCGTTCAAGATCAACCATGTAATGTCAGTGCGCACACAGACACAGGAGGAGCACACCTCCACTCCCTCCAGCGAAGGCCTGAACCTTGAGATTGATACCTCGCTGATTTATCACCTGAGTCGGGACAAGGCTGCCAACGTATTTCAGACCATCGGAACCAATTACGGCCCGACCATCGTAGATCCCAATCTGCGCTCTGTGATCCGAGACACCACGGCCGGCCATTCCGCCAACACGCTTTACTCCAGTTCACGCAAGCAGGTAGAGGATGAAATCATGCAGGGACTGAAGGCGTCGCTGGAGCCGCGCGGGATCGTGATTGAGAACGTCTTGCTGCGCGACATTCAGCTGCCCCACGCTTTGCGCTCTTCGATCGAGGCCAAACAACAGGCAGAGCAGGAGTCGCTGGCGATGAGCTTCCGTCTGCAGAAAGAGCGGCAGGAGGCGGACCGCAAGCGGATCGAAGCCCAGGGTATTCATGATTTCCAGCAGATCGTGGCCCAGGGGATCAGCGCGCAATTGCTGGAGTGGAAAGGGATTGAGGCCACGGAGAACCTGGCTAAGAGCCCGAACGCGAAGATCATCGTGATCGGCAATGCCAAGAATGGCCTGCCGCTGGTGATGTCGCAGTAGGCTACTTCAGCGCGAAGAGCGCGTTGACGTGGGCGTTGATGGTGACCGTCTGCGGGCTGAACTCCGCCGTCGGCGGCGGCGTGATGCCGGCCCCCGCCGTCCGCGCCATGTTCGCCTGTGCAAACACGGGAATAATGTTGGGCTGCGTCACGTCGACTGAGGCATAGAGGAGCTCACCCAGAGCACGTCCCCCGGCGGTGGCGACAGCTCCGGCCTGATTGCGCGCCTTCTTGAGGGCGTCTTCAGAAGCTTTCGCCTTGGCCTCATCGATGTTCTCCAGCGTGTAGGTAATGGACTGGTTCTGCGTATCTTCGACGCCGGCGAGTTGCTCGATAAGTTCACCGGCCTTGGAGAAGTCACGCAGCTTCAAAGTCACGTCTGAGGTTACGCGATACGCCAGCACTTTATGCTTCGGGTCTTTCCAGTCAATCACCGGCTGCATCTGATATAGCCCGAATTGAGCCGCCTTCACATCGATTCCGCTGCTCTTCAGTATCTGGCGCACATGATCCACCGCCGCTGCGGCCTTGTTGTAAGCGGCGCGCGAGGAATCCTGCTGGGAGGCTATGTCCATGCGCACCACGGCGGTATCGGGCGCGGCCTCAAATTTGCCGTCGGCGCCGGCGTAGATGGTGTTGAGTTGAATGGATCCGGGCGTAGCTGAAACCTGGGCTGCACTGATCGCGGAAAGCGCAACAGCAACTACCAAGCAGTAGAAAGATGCTTTCATGGGGAATCTCTCTTTCCGGAAATAGTAACACCCATGCGTGAACGAAGGCTGTACAAGATGCATGCCTGTTTCATGCTATTGACGCAATCGTTTCGAATATTTAGGCTTAACGTCTGAAAACCCAAGCGGAGGGAAGAACCATGCTTCGTAGAACCGCTGTCAAGTTGTTTGGAACGCTTGCGCTACTGGGTCCACGGGCCGGTATGAGCCTGTGGTCGCAGGAAAAGAAAGAAGAGAAGAAGGAAGCTCCGGCCGCGCCACCGATGACATTGAAGGTAGGCGACGAAGCCCCTGACTTCACACTGCGCGACCAGACTTTCAGAAACCAGGTTTCGCTCCACGACTTCAAAGGCAAGAAAAACGTCGCACTGGCGTTTTATATCTTCGCCTTCACCGGTGGTTGAACCAAGCAGATGCAGAACTTCCAGGCGAACCTCAAGAAACTGGAAGCTGCAGATACCCAGGTACTGGGTGTAAGCATGGACAGCCCCTTCAGCAACGCCGCTTGGGCGGAAAAGATCAACGTAACCTTCCCATTGCTCAGCGATTGGGGCGGCGACGTAACCAGGAAATATGGCCTCTATAATGAAAAGAGCAAGATCGGCCGCCGCGTGAATTTCCTGATCGACAAGGAAGGAAAGATCGTGGAGATCCAGATGGACAGTGACGCGGTCGATCCCACGCACATGGTGGAATCTTGCGAGCGCCGGAAGCTTAAGAGCTAATGGCAGTTTTAGCGGAAACAGCGGCCCGCCAGGAACTTTCTTCCCGGCGGGTTCTTTTTTTGTTGTCGCTGGCCGAGTTGCTGGCGATGTCGTTGTGGTTTACCGGCACGGCGGTGATCCCCCAGATCACCGGTCTGTGGCATTCCGGGCTGGCGCTGGGTTCATGGCTGACGATTGCCGTGCAGATCGGTTTTTCCATTGGCGCCATCACCTTTGCTCTCTTCAATATTCCTGACGTCTTCAGCCCGATCAAAGTATTGGTGGTATCGGCCTTGCTGGCTGCATCGGCCAATGCTGCATTTGCTTTCTTTGCGGCTGAGCCTTTGACGGCGATCCTGTTGCGCGGCGCGACCGGATTTTTTCTTGCCGGCGTTTATCCCGTGGGCATGAAGATCATTGCCGGATGGTTCCAGCGGGGCCGTGGGCTCGCCCTGGGCATCATGATCGGCGCCCTGACGGTTGGGTCTGCAGTACCGCATGCAGCCAATGCTATCGGCCGCATTCCCTGGCGAGGCGTGGTTCTACTCGGCAGTCTACAGGCAGTGCTGGGAGCGGTGATTGTGATAGCCGGCGTGCGCGAAGGACCTTTTGCCATGCCGCAATCGCGCTTTGATCCGGCACAGATCTTCGAAATTATCCGCAATCGCCCCTTGCGCCTGGCCAACCTCGGTTACCTGGGACACATGTGGGAACTTTACAGCATGTGGGGATGGATCGCGGTGGTTGTCGCAGCGGCGACCGGTTGGTCGCGAACTCAGTATGAATGGGTGGCGGCTTTAGCGATCGCCATTGGCGCGGTTGGTTGCATATGGGCCGGCCTAGCCAGCGATCGCCTGCAGGATCAACAGGCATCAATGCGGGTTGCCCAGCGTGCAAGGGTGACAATGATTGCCATGGCGGCCAGCGCCGCCTGTTGTGTGGCAGCAGCGCTGGTGTTGCACCAGGCGGCGCTGCTGGTTCCGCTGGCGTTGATCTGGGGCATTGCCGTGATCGCTGATTCCGCACAATTCTCTACCATCATCAGCGAAGTCTCAGACAAAAACTATGTCGGCACGGCGCTGACCTGCCAGGTGGCGCTGGGATTTCTGCTCACCGCAGCCGTGATACGTCTGATGGCGGCGATTGCCTCACGCTACGGATGGAACTGGGCGCTGGCCAGCATGGCCCTGGGACCGCTGCTCGGCATCTGGGCGATGAGCGGCTTGCTTTCACGCCGACAGGAAGCAGGCGCTTCGGCAGGCAGTTAAGCGCACAGAACATCGCCACGATTGCGGTTGCCATTTTTAGAGTTGTTGCCATTTTTAGAGTTGTTCTGCCGCATGATATTCTTCCCCGTTCCACAACTAACCTGAAGTCCGGGGAACGGGAGACATTTCATCTCCATGAAACTGCGGGTTCTTCTGTCCTTCGCGCTGCTTGCCGGCCTGCTTCTAAATCTGCCTTCCATCGCACAATCGCCCAAGGCCACAGCTACGCCCGCGCCACCGTCACCGCAAGGGCCGGCGGCGAGCGAATCCAGCGTCACCGAGCCGCCTCACGCAATGACGGCAGACGATGTCCATGCATTCCTTGACGGCTTCGTTCCCATGCAACTTGAGCGCGAAAACATTGCCGGCGCGGTGGTGCTGGTGGTGAAAGATGGCGCGATCCTTTTCGCCAAAGGCTATGGCTACAGCGATGTGAACAACAGAAAGCCCGTAACCGTCGACGCCACACTTTTTCGGCCAGGTTCTATTTCCAAACTTTTTACCTGGACCGCTGTGATGCAGTTGGTGGAGCAAGGAAAATTGGATCTGGACAAGGATGTCAACGAATATCTGGATTTCAAAATTCCTCCCAAGTTCGGCAAGCCGATCACGCTGCGCAATCTCATGACGCACACTCCCGGCTTCGAAGAACAAGTCAAGGATCTGATCACCGAAGAAGTGGCGCCTACGGCAACCCTCAGGCAGCATCTCTCGCAGCTGATCCCCGAACGCATCTTTCCTCCCGGCACAACACCGGCATATTCGAACTACGGGGCAACGCTCGCGGGCTACATTGTTGAGCGTGTCTCCGGCGAGTCCTTCAATGACTATGTGGCAGAAAAGATTTTTAAGCCGCTGGGAATGACGCATTCCACCTTCGTGCAGCCTCTTCCCGCGGAACTCAAACCCCTGATGTCAAACGGATACAACGAAGGCTCAGGCAAAGCAAAGCCGTTTGAGATGATCGAAGAAGCGCCTGCGGGAGCGCTCGCTGCCACAGCGGCCGACCTTTCGCGATTCATGATCGCCCACCTCAATAACGGCAAGTTCGACAACACGCAGATCCTGCGCCCGGAAACCGCAGTTCAGATGCACTCGCGGCAATTTGGTCTGAGCCCGGAGCTCAACGGCATGTGCCTGGGCTTTTATGAAGAGTCACGGAACGGGCATCGCATCATCGGTCACGGCGGAGACACCGTTTATTTCCACAGCGACTTGCACCTGATGCCCGATACCGGAATTGGTTTTTTTGTCTCCTACAACAGCGCCGGCAAGGGCGATATCAGCCCGCGCACCGCGCTTTGGGAACACTTTTTGGATCGCTATTTTCCGTACACGCCGCCGAAAGTGGAAAAGCTCGCTACCGCCGATGCTGACGCCAAAGCCGTCGCCGGCTACTATCTCACCAGCCGGCGCTCTGAGAGCAATTTTCTGAAGGTAGCCAACCTCGTCGACAACATCCAGGTCATGCCTGACGAAAACGGAACCATCAAAGTCGAGCCGTTGAAGGACTTCAATGGCCAGCTGAAGAAATGGCAGGAGATTGCGCCGCTGGTCTATCGCTCCGTGAACGGGCAAGACCTGATCGCGTTCCGCCGTCTCGACCACAACCAGATGCAGCTCATACCGAACTTCCCTGCCGTGGTGTACCAGCGCGTGAAGCTCGTCGACAACAGTGACTTCAACCAATCCTTGATCCTGGCAGTGGTCATTATCCTGGGCCTGACGCTCGTTTTCTGGCCCCTGGGCGCAATCATACGCGGGCATTATCATCATCGCCTGGAGCTTGACCCGCAATCACTGCGGCTGCGTCCCTGGGTGCGACTGGTCTGCGCCGTGGATATCGCCTTCCTTCTTATCTTTTTAAAGGTAATTACGAGCGATTCGCTGGCCACGCTCAGCTCGCGCAGCGACACGAAATTCCATCTGATCCAGACGCTCGGAACTCTGGGAGCGCTGGGAACGCTGGTGGTTCTTCTCGCCTGCTTCCGCTCGTGGCGCGATCCTCATGAGTGGTTCTGGGCCAAGGTGTGGAATTTGCTGCTCGTACTGGCATGCCTCGCGTTTGTCTGGTTTTCCTTCCAGTGGAACCTGCTCAACTTCAGCATGAAGTATTAAGAAGGTTGTCAGCGCCATGATTCATTCGCTATGAAACTTGAAAATGTTCGCCCGATGCTGGCTGTGAACAACATTGATGACACGATTCTCTTTTATCGCAATCTGCTGGGCTTTGTGTGCGTGAATCGGTTCGAAGGCTGGGCCGCGCTGCGCAGAGACAGTGTTGAATTGATGATCAGCCTTCCCAATGCGCACGAGCCGTTTGAAAAGCCCGTGCTCACCGGTCGCTCTATTTCAACTCCACCGATGTGGATGCTCTGTGGGACGAGATCAAAGATCGAGCCAACGTGGTATATCCGCTGGAGAGTTTCTACTATGGCATGCGCGAGTTCGCGATACGCGACAACAACGGTTACATCCTCCAGTTCGGCCAGGAGATTAGCGACCCGTCGCAGATCCCGCCGCCGGAGATTGAGTAACTTCAGCCGTCCCTTCCGGGACTCACCAATTTTCCCACGCATACCCGGCAGTTCCTGCCGGGCTATTTTCATACGCGCCTGGCGGCGCTCAATCGGCTAACATCTCAGCGGCTCCACGCTTTTTGCGCGGGCATTTCGCTAACGGGAATCAAAAACGTCTGCGACGGTGTGAGCAGGTGCTGAAAAACCTTGCGTATGATCTTGAGACCGGCATGATCAAATGAGCTTGGGGTGATGGTGCTTTTTGCGGCGATGGCGAGCGACCTGGGATTTACCATCACACACATACAGACACAGTTTCCGGACGGCGAGGTGATGCGGGAGGTGGAACCCGGCCGCCATCAACGACTGCTGGTGGAGTTTGAATATGAGAGCCACAATTTTGTAGCGCATGGGCATCCCGTGGATGGCTGCAAGATGATCATTTGCTGGCGGCATAACTGGCCGGAGTGTCCGCTGGAGGTACTGGAGATGAAGAGCTTGGTGGAAAAGAGCGCCGTCAGGCGCGCGTGAGAATAGCCCGGCAGGAACTGCCGGGTAAAGGGTCCAAGAAACCCAGTCCCGTCAGGGACGGCTGAACTCAACCTCATCCATGAACGCGTGTCGACCAAGAATCGTTTCCCATTCGTCGACAAAGGCCATTTTTCTATGGTGCCGGGGCTGATCCAGAATGTAGCGAATCGTCGCTGGCACCTGGGATGCCCCAATGCTAAAGGCGCCATAACCTTCTTGCCACGCAAAACGGCGACTGGCGGTTTGGTCATGTATCCACTTTGAAGAACCTGACTTCACTAATTGAATTGCTTTGGCGACTGTTATCGTCGGTGGAAGCGAAAGCAGGATATGGCAATGATCGGCAACGCCTCCAACAGCAAGTGCCTTCATTTTATTGCTTCGGGCAATCCCGCCCATATACGCCCACAGCCGATCTTGGATATCTTCTCGGATCGACGCCACGCGGTTCTTCGTCGAAAACACGCAATGATGTAGCGAGCAATTTCGTGCATGGTAGGACATGAGTCTGTGATTGTAACTTCAGTCGTCCCTTGCGGGACTCACCAAATTGTCCCACGCATACCCGGCAGTTCCTGCCGGGCTATTCTCACACGCGCCTGGCGGCACTCAATCCTTTCCAGTTTCTGGGCCCCCTTTACCCGGCAATTCCTCCCGGGCTATTCTCAGACCCGCCTGGCGGCGCTCAATCGGCTTCGCGATTAGAATGGCGGGCTATTTACCATACGTCCCACTGCGCGGGACTGAAGCGCTTCGTCATACAGTTTTGTCGGTCGGGTTAAAATGCCTCACTGCGCGGCTTCTCGTCTACCCCATCGCCTTTCCCAGCTTCTCCAGCGCCGGGCCCAGCTCCTGAGGCTTCTTCAGTACGCCTTCAAACAGATCACCAACGCGGTCAAACCGCCGCAGAACGTTGGCAATATGAAACTGCTGTGGCTTCAGGCCCGGGACAACTTCTTCCCATTTGAGCGGCGTGGCCACCGGCGCACCCGGATGCGCGCGCAGGACGTAAGGCGCGGAAATGGTTTTGCCGCTGGCGTTTTGCAGGTAGTCGAAGTAAACCTTGCCCTTCTCGCGGGCGGAGACAGTTCGCGGCGTGGTGAATAAGTCGGGCCGCTCGGAGGCGACCCATCGCGCCAGCACTTCGGCGAATGCCCGCGTCTGGTTGGACTCATAAATCGGCTCGACTGGGACGTATATATGCATGCCGTTGCCGCCGGTGGTCTTGGGATATCCTTCCAGGCCGATCATGCGCAGCTTGTCATGAATCAGCCTCGCAGCCTCGACAATGCGGTCATAGCCGCAGTGGTAGGGGTCGAGGTCGATCAGGATGAAGTCGGGATGTTCGAGCGATCCGAGCCGGCTCATGTACGGGTTCTGGTCGATGCAGCCAAGATTGGCCAGAAAGAGCAATGACGCCCGGTCATCGCAGATCACACGCGTCTTTGAGCCAGTATCTTCGTCGTCGTCCAGTTCCTCGCGATGCAGCCAGTCGGGAAAACCGGAGGCGTCCTTCTGGAAGAAGTAGTCCTGGTCGATCCCGTTGGGATAGCGCTTGAGCGAGAGCGGACGGGCTGCAAGGTGCGGCACGAGAAGATCAGCCACACCGTCATAAAAGTTGATGACGTCGCGCTTGGTGTAGCCATCAGCGGGATAGAACACTTTTTTCAGGTTGGTGAATTTGAGCTGGCGCCCGTCAAGTGTGAGCGTGGCTTCGGCCTTCTCAGGCGGAAGCAGGACTTCCCTCTCGGCCGGCGCCGCGGCCGCGTCTGCCACAACCAGGCCGGTTTCGCGCACGATCTCATCGGCAACAACATCATTCCGGAGTCCGAGAAAGACCGGCGCACGCAGTCGATTGTCATCGGTCCACGAGGTGAACTTCACGGTACAGACAAGCTCAGGCTTAACCCAGGTGACCTCGCCGACATCCTTGGGCACGTCGGTGAGGACGGCCTTCGTGGTGATCAGCGGCTTCAGCGTTTCAAACACTGACTTCAGCGATTGCTGCGTGAAGCCCGAACCAACGTTTCCGGCATACACGAGTTGGGCGTCCTTGTGATAGCCAAGCACCAGCGCTCCGAAATAATCGCGCTCGCCTTCCAGATAGCCGCAGATGACGAAGTCCTGTTGGGTTGTGACCTTGATCTTCAGCCAGGCGTTGCTGCGCCGCGATTCATAGCGGCTTTGGGCCTGCTTGGCAATAATTCCTTCCAGGCCCTGCGCGCGCACGGCTTGCAGCAGCTCTTCTCCCTTGCCGGCAAAATGATCTGAATAACGCACGCTTTCACTGGGCAAGAGGATTGATGCCAGAAGCTGACGGCGGTCGATCAGCGCGGCTTTGCGCAGGTCATAGCCGTTGAGATAGAGGAGATCGAAGGCGAAGAAGTTCAGCGGCGGCGGGGCTACGCCCTTCAGCGCGGGCTTGGTGCCAAAGCCAGTGTAGTTCTGCAGATGCTGGAAGCTTGGCTTGCCTTTTTCATCGAGCGCGACCACCTCGCCGTCGATGATGGCGGTCTCAGCCTTCACGCATTGCTGCAGCGCTTCAGCGACGGGCGCGAACTGTTTGTTGAGATTGTTGCCGCGCCGCGAGAGCATCCGCACCTTGCCCTCGGCAACAAAGCAGAGGGCGCGATAGCCGTCCCACTTCACTTCGTAGAGCCAGTCGGTTCCGGGCGGAATGGACGTAACCAGAGTGGCGAGCATTGGCTCGAGTGACAACGGCATCTCGGCTTTGACCGCGCCTTCGATCGCTGAAATCTCAGCGGTGCTTTGCAGCACGCTGCGTGTATCGCTCTCCGGGTCCCAGCCTGCGCGGACAGCGAAGTCTTTTTTCTTGATCAGCAGCCAGTCTTTGCCTTTGCTGCGGTTGGTGCGGACCAGCGCAAACTCCCCTGCGAGTTTCTGTCCGTGGAGACGGAACTTGAGATCGCCGGCCTTCCACATCTGTTCCGGATTCTTTTCACCCATCCATTCATAGGTTCCGCGGTCCCATAGGATCACGTTGCCGGCGCCGTAGTTGCCGCTGGGGATGGTGCCTTCAAAGCTGCCGTAGTCGAGCGGATGATCTTCCACGTGGACCGCGAGACGCTTGATGGTGGGATCGAGGGTGGGGCCATTCGGCAGGGCCCAGGACTTGAGCACACCGTCCATTTCCAACCTCAAGTCATAGTGGAGACGTCGTGCGCTATGTCGCTGAATAAAAAAGCGGTTCTCCTTCTGCTCAGCCTCTTTGGCTGGGGGCTCAGGGGTGCGCGAGAAGACTCTTTTCCGCCGGTACTCTTCTAGTGACATGGGCTATTCGAGAGATTGTAATGCACCGTTTTTTGTGCTTTCATACTGGTCTACGCCCGTATTCGGAGAACATACATGGCCAGTACCGTCTGGAAGGGACATCTCACCTTCGGCTTGCTGTCGCTCCCGGTTAAATTGTACAGCGCAGCCCGGAGCGAAACCGTAGGCTTCAACCAGCTCCATAAACATGACAATTCCCGCGTCAAGCAGGTGCTCTATTGCCAGGCGGAAGATAAGCCCATTCCCCGCACTGAGATCGTTAAGGGCTACGAATACGAAAAAGACAAGTACGTGGTCATTGACGATGAGGATATTAAAAAGGTAGCCCCGAAGACTGCCAAGACCATGGAAGTCCTGGAATTCGTGAAAGCCGCGGAAGTGGACGCCATCTTTCTTGAAAGCTCCTATTACATGGCGCCAGACGAGGCAGGCGAGAAGCCCTATGCCCTGCTTTTTGAGGCGTTACGGCAGAGCGGCTGCGTCGGCGTGGCCAAAATCGCTATGCACAACCGCGAGCACATCGTGATTCTGCGTCCCGGACCGAAGGGCATTCTGCTCCACACCATGTATTACCCTGACGAGATTCGCCAGGTGGAGGAGTTCCGCACTGATACCAGCCTGGTCAAGGAACAAGAGCTCAAGATGGCCAAGATGCTCATCGATACGCTTCTGGCCACATTCGAGCCTGAGAAATATAAAGACGGCTATCGCGAAAACCTGATGAAGATGATTGAATCGAAAGTTGCCGGCAAGGAAGTGGTCGCGACCGCCGAACCTAAACACAAAGCGCCTGTGATCGATATCCTTGAAGCGCTCAAGATGAGCATCGCCGAAGTCAAGAAACCGATACGCTCTTCCACCGGTGCTGCCGCTGCGCCGGCCGAGGAAGAAGCCCCCGCTAAAAAGGGACGCAAATCAGGAAGCTAAAAGCCCGGCTCCTCCTGATCTAAGCCGCACGGAGACGGCTCGCCGCTATTGCGCCTTGCCCGGCGTAACCTTCACTGCTTTGTTCTTCTCGAAGGTGACAGTCACCGGGTTACCGCCATTCTCAAACTCAACCGTGCGATCGCCGTATTTTTCTGAGTCAGAGCTGCCTGCGGCGCCGAAGGCAAAGCTGGCCTGCAACTCGCTCATCCCAATCGCGCCTTCATGCTTATCGATCGCGCTCCAGATCTCCGGCGGCCAATGCTTGTAGATCTGGTGCGGATCGTCAAAGAATAGAAGATCGTTGGCTGTGAAAGTGTAGTCATCGCCGGTATTTGTGCCGATGGAAGCAGTGAATGTGCCTCGCTCGCCGTCTTTCTCGAATACAGCCATGATCTGCTTCTGCACCACCGCCACTTCTCCCGGTTTGAGCGAAGCCGGTTTGCGGGCAAGAACAACGTCCTTGACCTGCAGCTTCGCCATGGGAGGCAATACGCCAACCTGCTGTTTAAAATTCACGCCGTGCGTGCTCTCCTCATAGCGATAATACGGCGCCTGGTTCCCGCTCTTCACCCACACCGGCTTACCCACCAGCTCTTTCTTCGCCGATTCCAGGTTGTACGGAAAAATCTTGTTGACCTTGACGTAGTCGTCGTCGTTGGTGGAATAGGTTCGCTCCGCCTTCTTCGGAACCGAGGTATCCCGGCGGCTGTACCACAGATAGCCGCCTTCGATTGCTCCAGCTACCACGAAAATCGCCAGCGTAACGCCCAGGCGTTTCTTGAGATCAGAATCCATATGGATTCAATGTATCACGCTCAAAACACCCCCGAGTGCCCCGAGCAACACACACGAATCTCCCGGGGCACGGCGGGCCGCGTTACAGCCTCACCAGCTTGCTTGCTCCCAGCACCAACCCCAGGGTAATCGCGGCAATCACAATTTCGCCCAGCGCGCCCACAATGAACGGCCGCAGCCCTTGCTTCTTCATCTCCTTGAAATTGATCCGCAGGCCGACGCCGGCAAAGGTGAGCAGGAACGCCCAGCGTGAAAGGTTGGCAATGCTGTTGATCTGATCTTTGTTGAACAGGCTCACGCTGGCGAGCAATGAGATCAGCAGAAAGCCCAGCACAAACTTGGGGAACTTCTGCCATAAAAAAGCAGCCTTATTCCCCACTGCCTGCCGGCCTTCACGCGCCGCCCAATAAAGCGCATAACCAAGGACCACAAACCCGATCATGGCATTGCGCGTGGTCTTTGCGAGCACTGCAATCTTTGCCGCGGCGTCAGAGTACAGCGCGCCGGCCGCAACTGCTTCGGCTGTATTGTCGACGCCGGTGCCCGCCCATAGCCCATACATGTGATCGCTCATGCCCAACCAGTGCCCGATCGGTGGAAAAGTAAAGAGCGCCAGCGCACCCAGCGCCAGGATCGCTGCAATTGCAAAAGACGCATCTTCATCATCCGCGTCAATCGCGCCCTTCGCCGCGATGATGGCCGAAACACCGCAGATCGAAGATCCCACCGCCAGCAAACTCGTAAGTTTTGGGCTGAGCTTGAAAATTCGTCCCAGCAGCGTCATGAAGGCGATCGACAACGTTAGTTCCACCAGAACCAGCACCAGGCTCACTGACCCCAGCTTGAGCACATCCCCGAGCAGGAAACGCGCACCCAGCAGAACGATTCCGGTCTTCAGCCAGAATTCATAGGTAGCCACACCCGGCTTGAACCAGGCCGGCACGCCGACGGTATTCGAAATCAACAGCCCGACCAAGATGGCCCACAGCACATACTCAATGCTGGGAAAAACGATATGATGTGTCTTGGTGTAGGTGTTGATTGATTTTTCCAGGACTTTTCCCGCCATGCCTACGATCGTCAGCAACGCCACGCCCGGAAGCAGCGCAATCAGCTTCTTCGGCCATTGAATTGGTTCTGCCCTGAGTACAACACTTGAGCTTGCCATGGATCTTCTCCTGTCAGAAATTCCTGCTGTTACCACGCTATGTGTTTGAGTAAGCCCAGCCGGACGAGCCCTGCCAGCAGCAGCGCAATCGCCACCGCCCAACCGTCCAGTGAAAGTGTTCTGGTCTTGGTGTTTGTTTTATGGGTTTGATCTGCCATTTTCCGTCCTCCGATTGGAATTCCCTTCCCATCAGCATTTCCCGCCAAAAAGAAAACCCACTCACGTCTGGTGAGTGGGTTGGTGAACTTCTTAAAACTATTGCAGTAGGATCACCCGCCAGACGCGCCGAAAAAAACGCACGAACAACATGAGTTGTTCATACACATCGGCATCCGACGCAGTGCTGTCATGAGCTGGTAATCGTACTGGCGGGATTGGATGCGTGTCAAATTGCAGCGATTCTCAATTTTTTTGACCTTCCTTCATTCCATCGTTCCATTTTGCAACACGCCTTGACTGGGACGGACTGCCCCAGGGCTGAAACATATGGTTTTCGAATCAGTTAGGCCGAACCGGAGCAGCAGGCCCGTGCTCGCCAACAACAACTGGGCCGCAGGCATCAAAATACGTGGGGAGATTTTATGGTCACTTTGGCTTCACGCCTTGTCAGCTGCTTGGCTACCGCGACGCGAAATTCTCCGTTCCCGGCACTCTTCGCCGTAATTCTGTCGTTGGCGCTCGGGGGGCAATCCATGGCCCAGCTCCCGCAGTCACCCTCGACGCTCCCACCGCTACCGGATCAGAACGCCCCAAACACCAAGGAACATCACAACCAGATGTCGACCAAGGACGTGAAAGAAAAGCTGCAAAAAGCGGTCGACAGCAAGAATCCGGCCTACGCGGGATCGGACATCAAGGTGGATGCCGACGATCAAACAGTCACGCTCAATGGCTCTGTTCAAAGCTCCATGCAGCGGGAAATGGCGATGCAACTGGCTCGGGCGTACGCCGGCAACAGGAAAGTCGTCAATCAGCTCTCCATCCGGTAGCTAGTCGTAATTCTGCTCGTTGGACGGCAGGGGTTTTGTCTTCATTGCAACCATGTGCCCGTGGGATATTATTTCCTTATGGTTGAGTTCCCCGTAGAGCAGCAGCGCGCGGCTTTCCCCGCGCTGCAGGATGGATACATCTTCTTTGACAATGCTGCCGGCGCGCAGTCACCCAAAGCGGTCCTGGAAGCCGTCGCCGATCATCTTCTTCGTCGCAATGTGCAGCGAGGCGGGAGATACAGACAGTCGCAGGAAGTCGACGCCGCGATTGCGCGAGCCCGTGAAAGCGTCGCCTTGCTGGTCAACGCGCGTCATGCCGATGAAATTTCCTTCGGCATGAATGCGACGTCGTTCATGCGGCTCATCAGCATCGCCGTCGGCCAATCGCTCAAGGACCGGCGTGAAATCATCGTCACCGATCTCGATCATGAGGCCAACATTGCCGTCTGGCTGGCGCTGGAGCGTGAAGGCGCAAAGATTGTCTGGTGGCATTTTCGCGAAGATGGCCGGCTGCATCCGGAAGATCTGGATAATCTGCTTTCGCCGCGAACTCGGATCGTAGCCTGCACACTGGCGTCCAATGCGATTGGCTCCATTCTCGATATTGCCGGGGTCTCCCGGCGCGCTCACGCCGCCGGAGCCGAGGTGTTTGTTGACGCCGTGCATTACGGTCCACACGGACCGATCGACGTTCAGGCTTTTGATTGCGACTACCTGGTCTGCTCCGGCTACAAAATCTTTTCTCCGCACATGGGATTTCTTTGGGGCCGTATGGAAACCTTGAACGCTCTTCCTACTTTCCGCGAAGATTTTGTTCCCGATACGACTCCCGCCAAACTGGAGATTGGAACGTATATCTATGAGAACGTCGCCGGCATGGACGCCGCTGTGCATTATCTCGAAGACCTCGGCAGGCTCATCCAGCCGGTAGCAAGTTCGCGTCGGGCCACGCTGGTAGCAGCTACGGAAGCCATCCGTAGCTACGAGGCGCAACTTTCGCGTGCGATGCTCGACGCGCTGGCGGAGGCCAACGCCACCGTGTACGGCATTACCGCCAGAGATCAGATTGCCTGCCGTACTCCGACGTTATGCTTCAATCTTCCCGGTATTGCGCCGGCGCAAGTGACCGAGGGGCTGGCCAGACACAACATCAGCGTGCGCGATGGCCACATGTATTCGCCGCGATTGATGAAACGACTCGGCCTGACCAGGGAGAGCGGCGCGGTCAGAGCGTCGTTGGTGCATTACAACACCGTGGAGGAAGTCCGCAGATTCGGAAGCGCGCTGGCGGAACTCGCAAACGCCTGATCTTACAAGGATTCTGTATGGAAGATGCCGCAAGACGTCGCACGCGCAAGACCAGGCCTGCAGTAGCATGGCGCATCGCTGTCGTTTTGATGTTGATTTGCATGGCTGGATGCGGCGTCCAGCAGCTTCCTAACCAGATCACTGACGATGAATACGCGTTATACTCCGCATGGCTCACCAGGTACAGCAGGAATCATCCCGAACAGCTCTACATATCGCAGCGTACCGCGGTTTTCGACGAGCTTCTCTCCGGGAACTGCAGCCGGGCCCTGCACGACCAGGGAAAAGTACCATGGTCGCTGATCAAGCCCTTGCAGGCGCTGGGAGATGCTCAGTACATGTTGCGCGAATATCAGCACCGGTTGGACGTTCCCGTCGCTTACACAATGGCTGAACAGATGCCGCTCAGTTCGCATGAAGGCTTCACCTATGTTTCCTTTTCCCGTGTTGTCTTTGATCGTGCGCACTCTGAGGCATTGTTCTTCTTCGCACACAGCGGCTGCGAGAAAGGATCGGGCACGCAGATGGTCTGTGGTGGAGGAGGCGCGGTCGCTTTGCACGCTATCAAAAGGTCGGGACAGTGGCAGATCGAACCCGCCCAAGGCTGTATGTCGGTTGAGTGATTCACCCAGATGCGATAAAGAAGAAAGGCGTTCTTATTCAACTCACAGAATAGGGAAACTATGCTAACCGATAACCAAGCCCAGGAATCGCTATCGCGCTTCTCCGCGGCGACGCCGCCTACAGAGGCTACCGAAGGTCTCCATCGCCGCCTGAGCCAGCGCCAGCTCACCATGATGGCCATCGGCGGCGCGATCGGCGTCGGACTGTTTCTGGGAAGCAGTGTGACCATTCGACTGGCTGGTCCCGGCGTCATTCTTTCCTATCTTCTGGGCGCGGCGATTGCGCTCATCATGTCATACGTTCTCACGGAGATGGCCGTCGTCCATCCTGTAGCCGGCGCATTTGGCGTTTACGCAGAACAATATCTCAACCCGTGGGCCGGCTTCGCCGTGCGAGCCACGTACGGAGCGGCACAAATCATCGCCATCGGCGCAGAGGTCACTGCCGCCGGAATATACATCTCTTACTGGTTTCCCAATGTTCCGCAATGGATCTGGGTAACATTGGTTTCATCCGCCCTGGTAGCGCTCAATTCCATGCAGGTCAACCGCCTCGGCGAATTTGAATACTGGTTCGCCATGATCAAGGTGGCGGCTATTCTCGCTTTCATCGTCGTTGGGATCTCGCTGATCTTCGGCGTCGGCTCGCGGCATGCAATCGGCTTGGCCAACCTGACCCAGCACGGCGGCTTCCTGCCCTCAGGCTGGAAGGGCGTTTGGCTTTCGCTCACCATCACCGTCACCAGCTACATGGGAGTTGAGATCATTGCCGTTACAGCCGGTGAGGCCGAACGTCCGGAAGTTACGATTCCGCGCGCCATGCGCGCCATCGTTTACCGGCTCATCTTTTTCTACGTGCTAGCCATCGCCATCATGGTGACGATGGTTCCATGGACCCGTGCCAGCGGCTCGTCCACGCTCTCCGGCAGCCCGTTTGTGACCGCATTTGCTGCCGCGCACATCCCTTTTGCCGCTGCGATCATGAACTTTGTCGTGCTTACCGCAGCGCTCTCCAGCGTGAATACTAACCTGTATCTCTCCACGCGAATGCTCTACTCGCTGGGTCGCGGCGGTTACGGACCAACATGGCTGGGAAGGATAAGTGGAAACGGCGTTCCCCACTTTGCCTTGGCGGCTTCAACTGCAGGAATCATCGCTGCTATCGTGCTGGCGCTCAAAGCTCCAGCAAACGCGTTCCTCATTCTCTACGGCGTCGCTGTAGCGGGAATGCTTTTTGTCTGGCTGGTGATTCTCATCACTCATCTGCGTTTTCGGAAAACACTCAGCGGAGAACGTCTGTCAAAGCTGCCGATGCGTCTGCGTGCACATCCATTCTTCACGGTTCTTGGAATCCTGGTTCTCCTGGCCATCGCCGGGACAACCTTCGCTGTTGACGGGATGAAATGGGCAGTACCGGAATTTCTGGTTTTCCTCGCGATCATTTCACTCTTATACCTGCGCAACCGATGGGGCAAAAGGATCGCGCAATGATCAACCTCGGCGAAGAATTCTACTCTTCGCTCCACGGAAAGATTAGGGGCGATCTGCTGCGGCCAGGCGATTCTCGCTACGACGAGGCGCGCGGTATCTGGAATGGGATGTTTGATCGCAAGCCCGCGCTCATTGCCCGCTGCGCCGGCGTGGGCGATGTGCAAACTGCAGTCCGCGCCGCGTCTGATGCAGGAATTCTTACCGCCATCCGCTGCGGCGGACACAGCCTTGCCGGGTTCAGCTCATGCGATGACGGAATGGTGATTGATTTGTCGCGAATGCGGCAGGTCACCGTCGATGCCGAGTCTCAGCGGGCCAGATTTGCCGGCGGCTGCCTGCTGGGATCGATTGATACTGCAACGCAAAAGGCGGGACTGGTCTTCCCTTCCGGCGTAGTCTCTCATACCGGCGCAAGCGGCCTGGTTTTAGGTGGCGGCACAGGATGGCTTACGCGCCGCTTCGGACTCTCATGCGATAACGTCGAAGGGTTCTCGCTCGTCACCGCTGACGGCTCCCTGGTTCGCGCCAATGCCAGGGAGAATGCGGATCTATTCTGGGCGTTGCGCGGCGGCGGTGGTAATTTTGGCGTGGTCACCGAATTTGAGATCAAGCTGCACCCGCTTACCTCCGTGGTGCTTGCTCAGGGATTGTGTCCTGAAGCCGGGATTGGGCGGCTCCTAGAATTCTGGCGCGACTTCATGGCGGAAGCGCCGCTCGATCTAAAATGGAACATCGACCTGCGCCTTGCTCCGCGTGCTGGGAACGTACCTGTCGAACTCCGCGGACGGCCTGTAGCCGGCAATTCCCTGGTCTGGACCGGCGATCCTGAAGCCGGCACACCGCATTTACAGCGCGCTCTCTCCTTCTGCCACAGAGATTCAGTGAACCGCAAAGCGGTTTCATTCCTGCAGCTCCAGACCATGGCTGATTCCGATTTTCCGCACGGCCGCCGCTATTACACCAAATCGGGTTATTTTGCGGGCCTTGACGATGCCACCATCTCTCGCCTGGTTGAGGCCGTCACAACGATTCCGTCGCTCGATGCGCAAATCGAACTTGCCTATCTGGGCGGCGCGGCAGCGCAGGTTGCCGCAGATGCCACCGCCTTTGGCGATCGTAGCGCGCCTTTCATCATAAATTTGCTGGCGAATTGGCAGGATCCGTCAGCCGATAGCGGCAACATCGCCTGGGTTCGCGGTCTTTTCAAGACCCTGCGGCCGGCAATGAAGCCCGGCGTCTGCGTCAATTTCATGAGCGGCGATGAACAGGAGCGTGTGCCGGAAGCCTATCACCAGCGCTGGGAACGTGTGATCGCGATCAAATCCCGTTATGATCCAAATAACTTTTTCCGGCTCAACCAGAATGTGAGACCGCAAAAATTCGCAAAAAGCTCATAGCCGGCGTTGTGCCCTAAGCTGCCTCTGCCCTGCGACAGATCACAGAGGCTTTGCTAGAATAGAGGAGTTGTTCCCTACCCCACTGCGCGCCCTTAGCTCAGCTGGATAGAGCGTCTGACTACGAATCAGAAGGCCGGGAGTTCGAATCTCTCAGGGCGCGCCATAACAATTTCCTCTTGATTCAAGGCACCAGGAAATACCCTTTCTTCGTGAACAAGACGTGCTCATTGCTCATGGTTGAACCGATCGCCCGACACTGTCGATGCCTTTTCTCCTTGTGCAAACCGCCCGCCGGCTTTACCACCTTGCCAGCCAACCAGTGATCTATTCGTTATTTCTAATTGAGTTCGATGGCACACTCCAGGCGCGGTAAGGTGCTAATCGAACGCCTCGGTGCGCGCTTCTCGATCCTTGAATTGATTCCGGTTCCGCTCAGTAGCCAAGCACAATTTCCATGGCGATGACATTTCCGGCTTCCTCGGCTTGCACGGTCGCTGATAGGAACTGTCCAGGGCGGAATTGGCAGGACATTTTTACAAAAAGGCCACCAACCACGCGCGCAGGGCATTCAAGGTCCAGCTCAAATTGGGCTTAACCTAGTCCGCTTCTCGCACGCGCCAAACCCCAAATGGCGCAAGAAAGGTTTACCAGAAGGAGTAACTATGACATTGAATCGTTCCTTGAGCCCAGGGACGAGCAGGAGTCGCCTGTTTTCCGGATTTCTGCGCGTATTGACCTTTAGCCTGATCACCGTCGCTTTCGCACTCCGACCGCTGCACGCCCAGACTGTCGCATATGTAGCCAACAACAACAGCAACAGCGTTTCTGTGATCGACGTGCCCAGCAACACCGTAACCGCCACCATCCCAGTGGGCCTGGCGCCGATCGGCATCGCGTTTTCTCCAGATGGCGCGACAGCCTACGTCACGAACGAAAACGGCGGCACGATTTCAGTGATCAACACTGCCACTAACTCCATAACAGCGACCATCGGGCCACTCACAGGACCCGCAGGGGCCGTGGGCCCCAAGTTCCCGGCAATCACTCCAGATGGAAACACTCTCTACGTGCCTGCCAACGGCGGCGTAGCCACTGTTCAGGTCGTGAGCACCGCGACCAATACCGTAACGGACGTGATCACGCTTGCTCAGTTCTTTGCAGGTGCTGCGGCGGTCACTCCGGATGGGAAGCGCGTGTATGTCTTAACCGACGACTTTGCTCCTCAGCTCAACGTTGTGGTCATCGACACAGCCACCAATACGCAAGTGGGTCCGAGCGTAGTAGTAAGCGGCAATCAGACAGGACCTGGTATTGCGATCACGCCTTCGGGGGGGACGGTCTGTGCTGCCGGAGGAACCGCGCCGGTAGTCACTGCGATGAGCACCGCCAACAACACTGTGATCACCACAATTCCTACCGCGGACTTTCCCTTAGGCATTGCCATCACTCCGGACGGCACCCGCGCCTACGTAAGCGATCTCAACGCCGGCGCAGTCACCGTGATTGACACTGCGAGCAATACGGCGGTGGCCAACATTTCTCCTTTCTCCCAACCCTTCGGAGTGGCCATCACTCCTGACGGCGCATCGGTCTTTATTACGAACGAGAACACAGCCAGCGTTTCGGTCATCGACACGGCGACCAACACCGTAGTGGCTACGGTTCCAGTAGGCTCCAATCCGTTGGGCGTCGCGATCGCCAACCTGAACGCGCCCTTTGCCGCGTTCACCATCGACAACCTGAATATCAGCCCCCAGGGGTTCCACGAGCAAGGCGACTTCACTCTGGGTGCAAATAGCCAGGGAATCGATTTAGCCCACCAACTGGTCAAGCTGACCATTGGCAGCTTTTCTTTGACCATACCGGCCGGTTCTTTCCTTCAGGTTAGCGGGAACCATCACTTCGAGTTGAATGCCATCATCAATGGGTTGCAGGTCAACTTCAGCCTCAAAGCCAACCACGGCAGCAACACCGCTTTCAGTTACACAGTCAACGTCAATGGGGTGGACCTTACCTCTCAACCTGATCCGGTAACCGTTGGTCTGCAGATCGCCAATAACACCGGCACTACGACGCGACAATTCTAAAAAAGAAGCTGTCTCTCGGGACGGGCGCTCGTTGAGGTAACCGAGGACAAGGCGACGTGCCCGTCGGAGTGACCCTTTTGCTTCTGGAAATATGCAAAGTACGCGCAAAGCATTTGGATGGCACGACGGGCGACTCGCTCATCGATTCACACGCCTGGGCTCAAAAGATTTCTAAGATCGTCACTTAGGGCGCCATAAAATCAACAACTTGCCAGTTTTTTGGTTGCCGCACAAATCGTAGTGTGCCGGAAAATAGGGCATAAAACTATTGAACCATCACCGTTCGCGTCGCATTCAGTGCGTCGCGCCGCTGTCCAGTTCAGCTCTTGACGAATTGGCGTTCTGGTGATATTACAGAGTCGCTGCAAGCGTTTGTGCCTCCGTGTCGTCTGTAGGGACCCTAGCGAAGACTAATCTCCAGAAGAAGGGAGTGTAACGTATATGGGAGCCCAACCAGCATTCACCATCCAGGAATTCGTAGAACGTCTCTCAAGTGCAATTTCTTCGGCCGCGGCGGGGAGCAGTAGCTCCAGTGGCGGTTGCGGGGATGGAAGCTGCACTTGAGGTGGCGCCATGGCCAGGGTCCTGGCCAAGAGTGTTCTTTCGGAACAAAAAGAGAGCGTAGCACCAATGGCGTTGGAACTCGCGCGAGCGATCGAGAGCTGTGCCGCTGGAGATCATACTGCCATACCTAAAGTGCTTTCCAAAGCTATGCAGGAACTGGAACGCACCAAGGGGCGATGACTAAGCGGCAAGCCTGAATTTCAAACTGTAGCGTTGCGCGTTGATCCAGGGAGTAGTGCGCTAACTGTGCGGCCACGAAGGTCCTATGCTGAAGCGAGATTTTGTTGTGCGGAAGCCCTGTCTTCACAGGAGCTATGAAATCTTTGCGGTTCCTGGTACGGATGACATTCAGTTTCAAAGCGAAGGCCGAAGCCTTCGCCTAAAGCCTTGTGATTCTTCGGGCTTGTTAGACCAGCTAATCTCGCTCCTGGACGGGACGCGGACGGTTGATGACATCCTCAATGAAATGAGGGATTTCGATGAATCGCAGATTTTGGATTCGTTGCAGCAGCTGTTTGAGGCCCGACTCGTTGAAGATGCAGCTCCAGGCGCAACACGGCTTTCCGAGGATCAGCAACAGTTCTACTCCTCACAATTAACTTTCTTCTCACAGTATTCAACCGAACCCCACAGAATTCAGGACAAGCTGGCTGCATCGCAGGTGGGTGTGATCGGTCTGGGCGCGATCGGCTGCTCGTTGTTGAGTTCGCTCGCCGACAATGGGATCGGCGAGTTACTTGGAATTTGTTGTGCCCATGATTTGTCAGGAGAAGAAAGTGCTGAAGAGCGGATGAGCCAACAATGCAGGTTGCGGAATCCCTGGGTTAGTTATCGAGGCATCAGGGTTGTTGATGAAGAATGGAAGTCTGTTCTGGAATCACTCAAGGGACTCGATTTCTTAGTTTTGGCGATGGAAGGGTGGAATCCAGGCCGTCTGGAAAGCTTGAATGAAGCGTGCCTGGAGACGAACACGATGTGGATGCCAATTGGTATTCGCGCGCAGGAGGGGTATCTTGGCCCAACCATCGTGCCGCATCAGACAGCTTGTTACAAGTGTTACGAGCTGCGATTGAAAGCAAATCTTGTTCACTACGAGCCGCACCTGGTTTATGAGCAGCATATACGAGCTGGACACATTCCTCGGCAGTTTGGCAGGCTTCCACAATTCAGGCGGACGATTGCAGACATGGCGGCCCTGGAAGTCATCAGGTTACTGACCCGCTTCAGTCCTCCAACGACATATGCGCGCATGTTTACGCTCGATTTACTGACATTTGACACGCAGTTTCACGATGTCTTGAAGCTGCCTCGATGCCCCGCATGTGGCGAGCGTGCGAAGCACAGGCCGCCGTTCAAAGCCTGGTCTGATTAAGCTCGAGTGTGGTGACAGAATGCCGACTTTAGGTGACCTTAGCCGAAGAGCTTCTGAGACGCTTGCCGCAGCATCGCGGGGAATAGGAGATCGGACAGGGATCATAAAACAAGTCTCTGAGCGAATGATTGAGACTGATGAGCCCCGTATTTTTCACGCGTTCACAGTTGCGACGGACAGTGGCAGGCTGTATGGAAACCCGGAACAGCCAATGCTCCGAGGAAGCTCTGGTGCGGGGCTGACACGTGAGGTCGCGATGGCCAGTGCCGTCGGTGAAACCTTTGAACGCTATTGCAGCGGAATATACGACGACCGGGACCTCATTGTTTCGAGCTACAAACATCTGCAGAGCCTCGGCTACCGGGTTGCAAATCCTTCCTCTTTTGCTCTGTATTCCCAAACGCAGTACACCAGTCCCGGGTTCATCCACCACCCATTCTCCGAGGATCTGGAGATCAGCTGGGTACAGGGATACTCGATCACTTGCGAAAAACCTGTCTTGGTTCCGGCTTGTCTTGTGTATGTACCATTTCGATACAAACACCCCAGTGATCTCATTGCCTTCGGTGTGAGCACCGGTCTGTGCTGCCAACGTTCTCGGGCTGAGGCTATCCTTGGCGGATTGTATGAGGTAGTCGAGCGCGACGCCTTCATGTGTATGTGGATGAATCGAATGCCGTCCCCGCAGGTTGAGTGGAGGACTGGATCTTGGTTAGCTCCAATTCTCAAAGAGCGTTTCGAGCCTTGCAATGTCACTTTGCATCTTGCTGACATCACGGCAGATTTAGCCATCCCCGTACTTTTGGGCGTGCTGGTTGACGAGCGTCAGGACGGTCTTGCGGTCGCTGTGGGGGCCTCCGCGAACCTGGACCCACAGACCGCTGCCTTGAAAGCTCTCAATGAAGCGGCCCAGGTGCGGCGCTGGTTGAAAGTGATGAAACAGCAGTCTGCGGGCCACTCTTACCGCGCAGACTTTACCGATGTAGTCACTTTCGAAGACCACGTACGCCTTTTTAGCTCTCTGAGTAGTATCGCTTATCTTGATTTTCTGCTAACCAACCCGGAAACAACCGATGTAACGTCCATACGTAGTTTCGGAGCTGCAACTACCCGGGATGATCTAAAGACTTGTGTGCTGGCCCTGGCGGAAAAGGGATTTGAAGTCATCGCGGTGGACTTGACGCAGCCGGACATATCCGATTTGGGCTTCCACGTTGTAAAAGTTCTGATTCCGGGGATGATTGATCTCAATTCGGATCATAACTATCCTTTACTCGGGGGAGAACGTCTCTACACGTTACCTCGTAGGTTGGGTCATACCGATCGCGATCCGCAAGAGAAGGAGCTCAATTCTGTTCCCCATCCGTTTCCCTAGGATGTGACGGCGCGGACTTGCAGCCCTCTCTCATCCAGGCGGGCGTCTTCTGTTCCGATCTGAAGGGAAAGCAAATGGTCAAACATTCCGATACCGACAGCCGTAAGAGGTTTGACGGGGATCTTTTCTCCGTATCTGAAGTCTTTCATGAAAACACGAAGATCCGCAGAGCAAAACATGGTTCATTTCTGCCAGCGCAGAACCGCGGGCCGCTCCCCGATGAGTTGAATCATGCATTGGGCCACTCCTTCAAAGAATACAGATCAGCCGAGCGGATTCCTCTCCCGCCCGCTGTGCCCGCAATAGCACAGCCTCTTGAATGTGTGCTTCGCAACCGTCGCTCCATTCGAGAGTTCTCCGGGGCGCCAGTTTCAATCGAACACTTATCATGCATCCTGGAGCTGAGTTACGGCATTAGTGACGAGTCGGTCGTGAGCGACGGCGTTAATATTCTGCGCAAGCGTACTGCTCCTTCGGCGGGGGCACTCTATCCCAATGAAATTTATCTTGTTGCGCAACGCGTGGAAAGGTTGCCGTGTGGCCTTTATCACTTTCAGCCGCTGAATCACTCACTGGAATGCCTGCTTGCCCGGGACCTGAGTAAAGACTTGGAGCATGCCATGCTGTACCCGGAAGTGGTGGCCCAAGCCAGTGTGGTTTTTCTGCTCGGTTCCATCTTCGAGCGAGCGCGATTCAAATACGGAGAGCGCGGGTACAGGTTTGTCCTTTTGGATGCGGGGCATATAGTTCAGAATATTTATCTCGTGTGTACCGCGTTGGGAATCGGTTCAGTGGCCATCGGCGGTTTTGTAGATGACGAACTGAATCAAATGATCGATTTGAACGGAGTCGACGAGGCAATCGTTTACACGATAGCCGTCGGACATCCTGCCGGCGAGATGCAACGTCAGTCACCAACCGTGAGACCCGGATAGTTCTCCAAGAATACCTCACCGGTTATGGTGCGTGGACCGATGGTCCACGCACCGTTGCCTGCCAAATTTGGTTGTTAGGTCTAGTGTTCGCTGTGCTCGCCGGGAGTTGCCGCCCGAAGTACCTTCGACTCGGCAGCGATCTTGGCCGCCATCTTAGCAGCTTCCGCCGCGTTCGGCGGATTGAGCAAGACTGAGATGTCATGAGAGTACTGATTCGCCACGATCATATCCAAGGTGCCATCCTCATTGAAATCGCCGAGTATAGGAGAGGTCGGATTGTCCCCCACTTGGATTTCCGCCACTTTGTGCACCCCCCCTTTGTTGTCAGCGTCATTCAACAGCACTGCCACTTTTCCGCCGTCCAGGGTCACAGCAACATCCGGATAACCGTCGGCGTTAAAGTCACCTACAACTTGATCTGTGGGAGTAGCACCCACGGCAATTTTAATCGGTTCTTTGAATTTCCCCATTCCGTCACTGAGGAATATTGAGATATCGTCCGAAGCAGTATTGACGGTGATGATTCCGGGAAACCTGTCGACAAAAGCGGGGTCGACAACGGGTGACCATACATCAGCAACAAGAGCCTTCGCCAACAACAGAGGAAACTCCTGTTTCCCGGTGAAAGTACCGTCCCCGTTATTCAGTAAAATGGTTCCACGGTCAGACTCTAGATTCGTCATCATGAGGTCCACAGATCCATCGCCATTGATATCACGGGCCGTCAGATGGTA